>Ga0182024_10016106_pt1 | contig 14216 bp, 16 predicted proteins | sample P32metaG_FD_120480 | JGI IMG/M metagenome (GOLD analysis project Ga0182024, IMG submission 120480) | Permafrost microbial communities from Stordalen Mire, Sweden - P3-2 metaG (Illumina Assembly) | ecosystem: Environmental > Terrestrial > Soil > Wetlands > Permafrost | place: Sweden: Stordalen... | reverse complement strand
GCAGACGGGGCAGTCGAGCGGGTGGTTGAGCAGCAGCCCTTCGAGGGTCTGCATCTGGGCGTCGCGCGCCTTCTTGCTGTCGGTGACGATGACCGTGCCGTCTTTGGCCGGCGTCTGGCAGCCGGGCACGACCTTGGGCTGCATCGACACGCTGCCGTCCGGCTTCTTCTCGCCGACCTCGACCAGGCACATGCGGCAGCTGGCCACGACGGTCAGCGCCTCGTGCCAGCAGTAGTGCGGCACGAAGACGCCGCCCTTCTTGGCGGCCTGGATGAGGTTGAGCTTTTCGTTGCCGATATCGACCGGCTTGTCGTTGACGTAGACGACGGCCATGCTGACTTTCTCCGATCCGGTTACGGCTGTCCGGCCTTGGGGGCGGCCTGAAATTCCTGAGTGGTCATGCGTTGCGGCATGAAATCGCACGTCAGGACCATTCCGCCCTGCGTCGGGGCGTCCTTCTCGTAGGCGATGACGGCGGCCGCGGATTGTCCCGGGTCGCCGTTTAAGAGGACGTACTGCCCCTCTTGAATCCACCGATACAGCTGCGGGTGGTCGTGCTGAATGTCTTTGAGGACGCCGGCCCGCGCCGCCGGCCCGTCGGTCTGGTGAAGCTGGTAGTAGGTCCCGATCTCCTTCAGATCGACCGAGGCCTCGGCGCGGTCCACGGCCGGGGCGACGCCGTGCGGGATCTTGCTTCGCGGGTCGCTGGACGGCGGCGGGGGCGGCGGGGCGGCCGGCGGCGTGGAGGGGGCGGGGCCGCAGCCGGACGCGAACAGCGCCAGGAAGAAAGCGAACAGGGGTAAGTAGATCGTTTTCATGTTCAATGCCCCGCCAGCACCGGCAGCGCCTTCGCCTTCTGGCCGCTCTTGATGTACTGTTCCAGCTCCTTGCGGAACTTACGGACGGCGTTCTTGACCGGCCAGCCCGCGCCGTCGGCCAGGCCGCAAATCGTCGTGCCGGGCATGATGCCGATCTTGTCGCCGACCTCTTCGAGGATCCGCAAATCCTCCAACCGCCCCTGGCCGCGCCGCAGCCGGTCGGCGATCTTGAGCATCCAGCCCGTGCCCTCGCGGCACGGCGTACACTGGCCGCAGGATTCGTGCTCGAAGAAGCGACAAATGTTATACAAAACGTCGGCGATGCTCGTTTCCTCGTCGAAGATCGTGACGGCCGAGGTGCCGAGGCCGAGGCAGCCGACCTTGCCGGGGCCGGCGAAGTCGAGCGGCGTATCGAACTCGGCCTCCGTCATGATGCCCATGCTGATGCCGCCGGGGATGCAGCCCTTGGCCTTGCGGCTCTTCCAGACGCCGCCGCCGTGCTTGTCCACCAAGTCGCGCACCGTCACGCCCAGCGGCAGCTCGACGCAGCCGGGCGTGTTGACGTGGCCGCTGATGCAGTAGAGCTTCGGCCCGTAGCTGCCGGGGTCGCGCGGGTTCTTGGGGTCGGCCGGCACGCCGATCGACTTGAACCACTCGACGCCCCGTTGGACGATGTGCGTGACGCACGCCATGGTTTCGATGTTGTTGACGACGGTCGGCTTGCGGAAGGCGCCTTCGACGGCCGGGAACGGCGGCTTGATGCGCGGCCAGGCCCGCTTGCCCTCCAGGCTCTCGATCAGCCCCGTTTCCTCTCCGCAAATGTAGGCGCCGGCCCCGCGGTGGACGTAGGCTTCGAGGTTAAAGCCCTTGCCGAGGATGTTTTTGCCGAGCAACCCGGCGCCGTAGGCCTCGTCGATGGCCTTCTGCATGGCCCGCGTGGCCGGGCCGTATTCGTAGCGGACGTAGATGTAGGCGACGCTGGCCCGCGTGGCGTAGCAGGAGAGGATGATCCCTTCGAGCACCTGATGGGGGTCTTCTTCCATCAGGATGCGGTTGTTGAAGGTGCAGGGTTCGCTCTCATCCGCGTTGATGCACATGTAGACGGGGCCGGGGTGGTCCTTGGGCAGGAAGGTCCACTTCAGCCCGGTGGGGAAGCCGGCGCCGCCGCGGCCGCGCAAGCCGGAATCCTTGACGGTCTGCGTCACCTGGGCCGGCGTCATTTCGAGGACGGCCTTGTGCAAGGCCTGGTAGCCGCCGTCGGCGCGGTAGGCCTCCAGCGACGGGGACGCCTTCTTGAGGATGCGCGCCAGGAGGACGGGTTCAAAGTCGGCCATGCGAAAATCGCCCCTATCCGTCGATGCGTCAGTAGGGAATGTAGTCCGTGCGGTCCACCCATTCCGCGGGCGTTTCGACAAACCAGATCAGGTGGATGTCCGCGACATAACGCATCAGCGGAAACCCGCCTCTCAAGAGAATGACCCCGCAAGTGTGATGGCCTGCGTCAAAATGGTCTTTCAGGTGGTCGGTCATTGTGCTTCGGTCGCCCGAAATCAGCGTCCGCCCCAGAGTCTCGGCGGCAAGCAAGAGCGCGGGGTCGGGCGTTCTCTTGGGCGGCGCGCCCGGCTGCCCGACCACAAGGACGTCCATTCCCGGTTCCGCGGCTCGAAGGGCCGGAATCAGATCCTGATTGACGTCCTCGTCGATCAGGAACCGAAGGGAACTCAAGACGCCCCCTGAGAACTATCCGGCGGCGCGGCCCGCAACGCCCTCAACTTTTCAGCCAGCGGAGACGGCGGCTGTCTCCGCAGATGCTCTTGGTACGCCGCCTCGGCCCTCTCCCGGCCCCGTCGAAGATACTCATCTACCTCGGCCCGGTTGTGAAGATAGTAGGTGATCGTCGCGTACACCTGCTCCAACGTCGTCGTCGGAAAACTCTTCTGAATCCGGTCGGGGACGGTCCCTCGGTTGAATTCCTCAATCAACACATCGATGGGGACGCGCGTTCCCTTGACCCGGACGTAACCGGGAGTCTCCAAGTCGAAATAGTCTTCCAGTTGCATGGCTCGACCCTCCCAGGCGGCGACGACAACGGCGGGGCTAGAACACTTCAACCCCCGACTCCATTATGCCCCGTCGGCGGCGGCTGGGAAGCCCCTCCAGACGGCGGCAATGGCGTCGCCTGCGGCGGCGTCGTCGCCAGCGTGTGATGCAGCTTCGGCGGCCGCGTCCGCAACTCCTCGATCAGCGCGTCCACCTTGTCCGGCGTGACGTTCGGCCGGCCCTCGTCGTTGACCAGCACCGCCGGCGCCCCCTCGCAGACGCCGATGCACTCCGCGAACTCCAGCGTGATCGCCCCGTCCGCCGTCGTGCCGCCCGGACGCACGCCCAGCTTCTGACACATCGTTGTCAGCAGTTCATCGCCGCCGAGCAACCCGCACGCCAGGCTGCGACAGACCCACAGCCGCGTCCGGCCGAGCTCGTTCCCTTCGCCGCGGAAGAAGCCGTAAAACGTCATCGCGTCGTTGACCTCGGCGGGGCTGAGGTCCAGGAGATCGGCGATGTCGCGGACGGCCTCCAGCGGCACGCAGCGCATCTCGTCCTGGACCAGATGCAGCGCCGGCAGCGTGGCCGCCTGCTTGCTGGGGTAGCGCGGCAGGTAGTCGAGGATCTTCTGTCGCAGTTCCGGACTCAGCGCGCTCATCGGTCCAGCTCCGCCGCGATGATGTTGAGGCTGCCCAGCACGGCCACCACGTCGCTCAACTGGTGGCCGACGATCAGATACGGGAAAAGGGCGAAATGGATGTACGACGGCGGCCGCGTCCGCGCCCGGTAGGAGACGCCGCTGCCGTCGGAAACGACGTAGAAGCCCAGTTCGCCGTTGGGCGCCTCCGTGGCGGCGTACACCTCATCGACCGGCGGCTTCCACTGCCGGTTGGTCATGATCAGCTCGAAGTGCTGGATCAGCCCCTCGATGCTGCGATAAACCGACATTTGGTTGGGCAAAACGACCTTGCTGTCCACGTCCACGTTGACCGATCCGGCCGGCAGGTTGTCGACGCACTGCCGGATGATCTTGACGCTCTCCAGCATCTCCTCCATGCGCACCAGATACCGCGCCAGGCAATCGCAGCCGTCGGAGCAGACCACCTTGAAATCGAGGTCCTTGTACGCCAGATACGGCTCGTCCTTGCGGAGGTCGCGGACGACGCCGCTGGCGCGGGCGAGCGGCCCCGTGACGCTGAGGTTGATAGCGTCCTCTTTGGAGAGATAACCGATGTCTTTTGTACGATCAATGAAGATGCGGTTGCGGTTGAGCAGCCGCACCACGTCGGCGTGGGCCTTGGGAAACTCCTTCACGAAGTCGCGGATTTTGGCGATGACGTCGTCGTCGAGGTCGCGCAGCAGGCCGCCGACGCGGAGGTAACTGGGGTGGAAGCGCTGGCCGGACGCCGCCTCGCAGATGTCGTAGATCTTTTCCTTCTCGTTGAAGGCGTACAGGAAGGCGGTGAAGCCGCCGAGGTCGAGCGCCGCCGCGCCGCAACACAACAGATGGTCGTGGATGCGCATCAGTTCGGCGAAGATGGTGCGGATATATTTGCAGCGCGGCGTCAGCTCGATGGCCATGAGCTTCTCGACGGCCGCGAACCAGGACACCTCGTTGGCGACCGGCGAAATGTAGTTCATCCGGTCGACGACGGTGACGTACTGGTTGAAGTCGAGGTGTTCGCCGAGCTTCTCGAAGCCGCTGTGGAGAAAGCCGATGTCGGGCACGGCCTTGACGACCGTCTCGCCGTCGAGGGTGAGGACGAGGCGCAGCGTGGTGTGCGTGGCCGGGTGCTGCGGCCCGAAATTGAGCGTCCAGAGATAGTCTTTCTCCAGACCCTCCGGCGGGGCGATGGCGTCGGCCAGTTCCAGCGGCATGTCGGTCCTCCGTCTTGGCGAGCGGGGGGCGTAAGCCCCCTGATTCTTCACCCGTTCCGACGCGCTATTCTAAATCAGGGGGCTTACGCCCCCCGCTCGCCTCATCCCTCCGCCCGCGTAATCACCGGGAAGTTGTGCCGTTCGCCGCGGCCGCGCAGCGGGTAGTCCTTGCGCAGCGGGAAGGCGGTGAACTCGTCCGGCATCAGGATGCGGCGCAGGTCGGGGTGGCCGTCGAAGACCACGCCGTACATGTCGTAGACCTCGCGCTCCATCCAGTCGGCCCCGCGCCACAGCGGGTACGCCGACGGCAGCGTCGGGTCGGGGTCGTTGACGAACGTCTTCACGAACAGCTTCGCGCCGTCGGCCATATTCAACAGGATGTACCAGATCCCGTAACGATCCTTCGCGCCGGGGTAGTGCAGGTAGTCGGCCGCGGACAGCTCCAGCAGCATGTCGAAGCCGCAATCGCGCTTCAGGAACTCCAGGAAGCCGTACAGCCGTTCCGGCGCGACGTGGACGCGGCGGTTGTCGCGGAACTCCGAGGTCGTGAACGACTCGGCGCCGAAGCGCTCGCGGAGCTTCGTCAGGATTTCTTCGTGCGTCACGGCGTCCGCCCTCCGCCTTGCAGCCGCGTGGCCGTGGAAAAATCGGCCGGGGCCACCAGCGAGTCGGCCGGCGCCACCTCCAGGGCCAACGATTTCGGCGCCTCCCCCGGCCCGCGCTTGCTGAACTCGGAGCCGCTGACGGTGCCGGTGCGCGACACCTTGGCCTGGATGTCCATCAGCGATTGCAGCAATTGCTCTGGACGCGGCGGGCAGCCGGGAACGTACACGTCCACCGGGATGAAGCGGTCGATGCCCTGGACCACGGCGTAGGTGTCGAAGACGCCGCCGCTGGAGGCGCAGGCGCCCATCGAAATGCACCATTTCGGCTCCGGCATTTGCAGCCAGATGCGCTGCAACACCGGCAGGATCTTCATCGGCACCCGCCCGGCCACGATCATCAGGTCGCACTGCCGCGGGCTGAAGCGGATGGCCTCGGAGCCGAAGCGGGCGATGTCGTAGCGCGAGGCGCCGGTCGCCATCAGCTCGATGCCGCAGCAGGCCGTGGCGAACGGCATCGGCCACAGGCTGTTCTTGCGCGACAGGTTGGCCGCCCAGCTGAGCACGCGGTCCAGTGTGCTCACCAGGACGTTGCCGCCGGGTTCTACCGCCATCGGAACACCCCCTTCCGCCAGGCGTAGACATACGCCACGACCACGGTGGCCAGAAACGCCAGCACCTCCCAGAAGACGATCGTCTGGAACGCCGCCGGGATCACCGGCTGGTCGCCCGACGCGGCCGCCCACGGATACAGAAACAGCAACTCCACGTCGAAGACGAGGAACAGGATGGCGATCAGGTAGAACTTCACGTCGAAGCGCTGGCGGGCGTCGCCGATCGGGTCCATGCCCGATTCATAGGGCATCTGCTTGACCGGCGTCGTGCGTTTGGGCGCGATCAGGGCCGGCACGACGATGGCGGAGACGGCGAAGCCGAGGACCACCACCAGATACACGAAGATCGGGTAGTAGGTGGATAGGCTGAAATCCATGTCCGTTTCAATCCGCCCCCAACGAAGGGTTAGGGGAAAGCAATCGACTTTGTGAAAAAAATCACAATGTCGGCCAAAAAGAAGCCCCGACGGAAAGGTCGGGGTGACACCCGCGCGACGTTGCCCTGCGGTCATAATAAGAACGAAGGGGGGAGGGTCAAGGGAAAAAGAAATCTCACGCAAAGACGCCAAGGCGCGAAGGGGAAGTGCGCCTTCGTCCTGGTTCCCACGCGGAGCGTGGGAACCAGGAAAAAAGGCTTCGGCCGCGGCGCGAAGGCGGCCGCGTCAGCCGCCCTTCCGCGCCCATGAACGCCCGTCGGCCGGAGGACTATGTATTTGGCTCCTTGCTGGGCTTTGCCCCTAAACCGAAGCCGCCGACCAAGGAATAAGGACTTACGTCAGATTCCTGACCGAAGGATAAGGACTTACGGCGACGGAGGCCGGTTTAGGGGCAAAGCCGCGCCGGGTGCAAAACCGCGTCGCCGTTCGCCGACAGGGACTGCTCATTCCCCTCGAACAGATCACCGCGTCGCCGCGAACGCGAGTGAGCCAATGGGTCAACTCGGCTGGGGGGAAACCAGCACTGCTCCGGCATGAGATTGTGGGGTGCCATCATTCCTACCGGCATGTGACGCCGATTCGTAAAGCGGGGAGAGAACATGCCGGTCGATCCAGCGGATGGCAGGCACGCACACCGCATCCGCGAAACCCCAAAGTTGTTGGATCCTCGTTCCGACCAGCGGGAAGTCAGGCACACCCTGGAGACGGGCGTACTCGCGCGGACTCATCCAACGCATCCGCAGCTTTCCAGCGGCGGCGGCAATCACGATCTGCTTGGCGCTGCCGCCCTTCGGTGTTCGCAGGCATCCAGCTAGGCCGTCGAAGCGGACCTCAGCACGCATCTGCTCTCGCGTTCTACGGAAAATCGTTCCGACCCAACACTTCTTGGATTCCAGGATTTCATCGACCTGCCGCCGGTGCAGGTTGCTCATCATCTCATAGTGGCGTTGCACGTCCTCCTCCTCCCACCACTCTTGCCCCGCGTCGATGTCGATCATTTCCGCCAAGGAGCCTTGGCGCTTCGGTGGGTCGGGCAATGGCAGCGTCACCCACCCGGTGCGCAGTTCGAGGCGCCGCTTGAACTGGATGACCGGGGCGGGGCGCAGGACGCTGGCCCGGTCGATGGGCCACAACCCATCCGTGGCGGTTTCTTCCGTAGGTTTGAGTTGGGGGGCCATGCCAACCACGAACACCCGCGGCCGACTCTGGGGTGTGAAGTGGCAGGCATCGATTACGAAGGCGTCGAGCCAGTAGCCAAGGTCGGCGAGGCGACGCGCCACGGTGGCGAAGTCCTGGCCCTTGTGGGAGGAGAGAAAGCCGGTGACGTTCTCCAGCATAATGATCGGAGGGCGGCGTTCCTTCAGCGCTTCGAGAACCTTGGCGAATCCGAAGAACGTAGAGGAGTGCTCGCCCGCTAAACCCCGGTAGTGCCCGGCCAAGCTGAGGTCGATGCAGGGAAAGGAGGCCGTCATGAGCGCCGGCCGGTCAGGGATGCGCTCCACGACATCGTCGGTGTTCCAGACATCGCCCAGGTGGAAATGGTCGGACTTGCCGAAACGGGCCTCATAGGCTTCCCGCTTCTTCGGATCGATGTCGTTGGCATACACGCAACGCCAGCCCGACTCCGACAGCCCCTCGCGGACCAGTCCTATACCCGCGAAAAACTCGCAGAAGGCCTTCTGATCGCCGAAAACTTGCTCACTCCCTAGTGCCGACTGTTGCGCCGCCTTCATTGTCGCCCTTTCCGTTCACGATACTTTAGGACCGTGTACTTATAAGCCGTGGAAACATCGTCGTCAAGTGCAACAATCAATCTTCATGGCAGAGACTGACGTTAAAGCTCTCTTCGGCAAGCGGGTGCGCCAACTTCGGAAAGTCCGAGGCTGGAGCCAGGAGAACTTCGCGCATAAGGTCGGACTGGACAGAAGCTACATGGGCGGCGTGGAACGCGGAGAGCGCAACATTAGCCTGGAAAACATCTGCCTTATCGCCAAGGCGCTAGCAGTCCCGCCGACCGAGCTGTTCAACAGCTGGAAAGAAGCTGCGGATTCGGTGGACGCAGAGGAGTGAAAGTCTAACGCACGCGCCTGACCAAAGCAACATTTGTTCAGTGCCTCGCACGAATTCCCAAGGTTCCAGCGCCAAACAATCGGAAATTTCGGAAGCCTCGCACGAGGGCAACGATGGACGTACTCGCCACCGTCAAGGCGCAAATCAAAGCAGCGGAGTCCGACCTGAACGCCTATCGGCCGGAGTCGGTGGACTGGAACAATCGTGCGGGCGCGACCGCGGAGAGCCTGGTTCTCTGGCTGATCGAGGTCGTTGCGGGCATGAAGGACCATGTGCAGGACGTGCTGAATGCCCCGGCGATGCTCCGCTCGATGTGGGCGACGATCCGGCAGCACGTCAACCTACCGCGGGAGCAGATCGAAGCGTTCGACCGGCAACTCACTCTAGACGATGTGCTGCGTGAGTCAGTCACTGGGGAGGTCGTGAGTAACGTGATAACCAAGTACCTGCTGGAGCATCACCCGGCGTCTGCGCTCAAATCCAACGGCCGCAGCGACTACCCCGACATCTACCTCTCCACGCTCGACTACTCGGCCCTGCCGCAGTTCAGGAGGAAGAAGAAGGTCACCCCCGAGGACGAGTATGGTGCTGCGGTGAAGGGCAAGGAAAGGCGGCCGGTTCGCGTCCCTGACGGCCTGGAGATCAAAACCTGTCGCGCGCGCATCGCGGTCGATTGCCACCACCCGCACGCCGGCCTCCATCTAGTTCTGCTGTTCACGGAAACGGCCCGGATGTTCACGGTCAACGACGTGCGCGTCGCTTTCCTGCGTTCTGACGACTACCGCGAATCCGAGCGGAACACCACGGCGACGACGGTAAAATACTCCTTCAACGGCGACCGCTTCGTGAGCCTCCTGGGCGTCAATAACTCCCTCTTTCTCCTTTGATCGGCGGACAGGCTACGACCTGCCGCAATGCCGTCGTCTAGGCCGAAGGAACACGATCGGCATGGAACGACGTCCCGGCTGAAGTACAGGGGTTGCTCGTCCGCCAGGATCTGTTTGACCATAAACGGTTCCAGGCCGAAGCGTTCGTATCCCTGCTTCAGCGCTTCGTCTAAGCTCGGATACACCCCTTCCACGCGGTCGCCGAAGACCAGGGCGTATTTTCCGTGGTTAAGCGGGTTCGCCAGCAGGCCGGGCAGTTCGCGGCGAAAAGTCTCCATCTCGCGTTCCAGGGCCATGACGGCGTCCTCATCGGGGACAGGGCGCTATCCTTAGCGCTCTGTCTGCTTCGTCCAGACAGTCGAAAGGTCTTGAAGGGAAGTTGGGATGGAAGTCCGTTCTACATTCGCCAGTCACTTCCCACCATCCCCCTTGCCCAGCCGCTTGTCCGCATAGTCCAGGAACACCTTCCAATCCCCCCGCGTCATCGAATGCTTCCCCGGCCGGATGTAATAGCCGAGCACGCCGTCGCTGAGTTTGCCGACCTCCGGCATCTCCTTCGTCTCCAGACTGCCGGCCCCCAGCAGCCGGTATACGGCGTCGGCCGACTGCAACATCTCGAACTGGCCTTGCGGGTTGGACCACTTATCCTCCGTCGCGTTGCAGTAGAGCAGCGGCCGAGGCGCCACCAGCGCCGCCAGGCAGTTCTGGTCGAACGGCAGCTTGTCCACCTGATCGTTGAACTCCTTGAACGTGCCGTCGAACCAGTGCGGGAAGTGCGCGTTGATGATCTTGACCGTTTCGGCGTCGTGGGACTTGGTGCGGCTCGGCGCCGTGCCGCCGCAGCCGGCTTGCAGCGGAATCACCAGGGCGATGCGCTCGTCGAACGCCCCGGCCACGATCGCCGCCTTGCCGAGACGCGAATGGCCGACCACGGCGATTCGGTCCTTGTCCAGATCTTTATCGGTGCGAAGATAGTCCACCGCCCGCGAGATTCCCCAGGCCCACGCCGCGACCGTGCCCCAGTCGTGCGGCCCCGGCTGCTCGCCCTTCTTGCGGAGGTGCGGCTGGACGCCTTCGCGCACATCGGGCCGATCCGGGTCCACGTCGCCGCAGTAGAACGTCGCCACCGCGTAGCCGCGGGCAATCGACTGGTCCAGCGCCCACACGTCGATCTCCGTACCGCGGCCGGCGTCGGTCGCACGGTGGTCCTTCACGCCGGGGGCGCCGGCCGGCATCCACGCCGTCGGCAGGCGCACGGTCGGGTCCTTGAGCAGCGTGTGGTTGCCGTTGAAGTTCATGCCGACGAAGACCGGCGCCGGCCCCTTACGGCCGTTGGGGACGACGAGGAGTAAATGGATCTTCGGCGTGTCCGGCGGGCCGAAGGAAATGGCGATTTCCTTGAGCGTCGCCTTGCCGTCGAACGCCTTGGCGTCCTCACGCTCGACCGTGGACTCTACCTTGTCCGGCGCGGCCGGCATGAAGCCGTACATGTAATACTGGAACAGCGCCTTTAGTTCGGGCCGGCGTTTCTCGACCCATTGTTCCTTGGTCGTGACATGGCCGCCGTCGAACATTTGCAGCGGGTCGGGAAGCTCCGGACGTGAAGGCAGCTTTGAGACCTCCGGAAACTCGGCGTGAACCGTCGTGGCGCCGAACAGGCTCAGCGCGACCGCCAGCACGAGGGGGATCGTCTCCGGGGAGAGCAGGGTGCGGTGCATGGGTGGGAAACTCCTGGTTCGCGGGCCGGCGGCGCCGGTCCCGCGAGTATACAGGACTTGGCGGCTTCAGGCGAGCGCCTGCCGCGGCCTGCCACCCCGGGTTCAGGAGTACCTTCACCCGGGGCTTTATTCGGGGTCGCACAAGGTGCTCCAAGACAACCACCCCGTCGTCGGCCGGAGCCCTTTGGGCGACTGGAATAAAGCCCCGGGTGAAGGTACTCCTGAACCCGGGGTGGCAGGGCGGGGACGCCTGCCGCGGCGCGGGCGTTTCCCTAAAACAATCCCAAGACCAATCGCCCCGACCCCTGGAAGCGTAACGAGCCATGACCGCACCGGCCGACCCCTGGTTTCAGTCGCTGTTCGCCGACCGCGTCGGCGGCGCCAACTACGGCAAGAGCGACAAGATCTACAAGTTCGAGAAGATCAAGCGCGCCAAGCGCGCCGCCCTGGCCGACCACCCGGAACGCCGGCTGCTCGACTTCGGCATCGGCGAAAACGACGACATGGCCGATCCGCTGGTGCGCGACGTGCTCAAACGCGAGGCGGACAAGGTCGAAAACCGCGGCTACGCCGACAACGGCATCGCCGCCTTTAAGGAAGCCGCCGCCGGCTTCATGAAGAAGGTCTTCGACGTTTCGCTCGACCCCGTCACGGAAATCAACCACGCCATCGGCTCCAAGCCGGCCCTGGCCATGCTGCCGGCCGCCTTCATCAACCCCGGCGACGTCACGCTCATGACCACGCCCGGCTACCCCATCGCCGGCACCCACACCGCCTACTACGGCGGCGAGGTCCACAACCTGCCGCTCCGCGCCGAGAACGGATTTTATCCCGACCTCGGGGCGATCCCGGCCGACGTGCGCCGCCGGGCCAAGCTGCTGGTCCTCAACTACCCCAACAGCCCGACCGGGGCGACGGCCACGCGCGACTTCTACCGCCGCGTCATCGACTTCGCCCGGACCAACCGGATCGTCGTTGTGCAAGACTCCGCCCACGTCCTGCTCAGCTACGACGGGCCGCCGCTGAGTTTCCTTCAGGTCGAGGGCGCCAGGGAGGTCGGCGTCGAGATCCATTCGATGTCGAAGGGTTTCAACATGATCGGCTGGCGCATGGCGTTCGTGGCCGGCCACCCGACCATCGTGCGGGCCTTCGCCGACGTAAAGGACAATTGCGATTCGGGACAGTTCATGGCGATCCAGCAGGCGGCCGCGGCGGCGCTGCGCCATCCCGAGATCGCCGACGCCGTCCGCGAGAAATACCGCCGCCGCCTGCAAAAGCTGGTCGCGGCCCTCGGCAAAGTCGGCTTCGCGGCCAAAATGCCCAGCGGCACCTACTTCCTCTACGTGCCGGCGCCGACGGGGTGCGAAGGCCGGACCTTCGCCAACGCCGAGGAGGCGTCGCAGTTCCTCATCGCGGAGCAGTCGGTCTGCTGCGTCCCCTGGGACGACGCCGGCGCCTGTCTGCGCTTCTCGGCGACGTATCAGGCCCGCGATGAGGCGGAGGAAGACGGCCTCATGGCCGAAACCGTCGGGTGCCTCGGCCGATTGGGGCTGCGGTTTAATTGATGGTCACATATGAGCCTGTTCCATAAGTCCTATAGGACCTATAGGTCCTATAGGACTTATGGAACAGGCTCTCATTCTTCCTCCCGCATTTGACAGGCGCCTCCGCCCGAACTAGGTTTCTTTCGCTTATACCGGCGGCGCGGCCGGGCGGCGCGTCCCCTCAGATGCGTACGCCCTCACTCTTTTCCCCTTTTCGCAGCCGGAATCGACGTGACGCCTCCCTTGGCCTCAACGCCCGCAACATCTTTAGCTACAACGCCGGCGCCGACGCGCCGGCCGGATCGCCAGCGGATGGACGAAAAGGACGACGGGACATTCCAAAACCTCGGTACGTGAAAGGAACGACAGCCATGCGGAAGTTCGGCAACGCCTTGGTACGCTTTCTGAAGGGGGAGGACGGGCCGACCGCGGTCGAGTACGCCGTCATGTTGGCCCTGATTATCGTGGTGTGCATCGGCGCCGTCACGACGCTGGGCCTTAACGCCAGCAACACCTTCAACTACATCGCCGGCATCGTCGCGCCCACCGGCTCGTGAGGCCGACGGCCGCCAGCTGCCAACGCCCGCCGCGTCCTCGACGCGGCGGGCGTTCGCGTTTGCGGGCCGACGGACGCCAAAAAGTAGTATCCCTGCGAGAAATATCCACGAAAACGGCCCTGTTATCGGGGCCTTCGCGCCTGCCGGGGGCGTGGGCGGGCCGGCCGAAGGCGCCGGGGACAAAATTTCTCCGCAAAGCGCCGGAAAAACGGGCCGCCCCATTTGACTACGGCAAGGATACAAAGTAGGGTTTGTCACGAGCGGTTCGGCGGATGCCCGCGGGCGAAGGGCCGGAAGGCCTCACACCGCGGCGGGAAGATCACCAGTAATCGCCTCTTCATCCTCGACAACAGCAAACCCGCCGCGAGGCGGCGACGCAAAGCCATGGGCCCCACGCGGGTCGCCAGGCTGCCGAAGGGGTGAGGAGTTTCGCACGCCACGCCGGCGCGGCCCGACGGCCGCACACCACCCGGCGCCCCGGCGCCCGAACCTCCCCTATTCCTTCCGAGGCTCGAAGAAGCCGGGCGCGCCGCCCCGTGGCCGACCTGCGGGCCAGCGGCATCGGAACAGAGAAAGGGGACCTTCAATGCAAGTGTTGTTCGCCTCGGCCCAGCGGTTCTTGCGGGACGAGGACGGGCCGACGGCCGTCGAGTACGCCGTTATGCTGGCCCTCATCATCGTCGTCTGCGTCGCCGCGGTCACGACCCTCGGCGGCAATGCCAGTGCCACGTTCAGCAACGTGGCCCTCAACACGGCCGCCAGCGGCTCGTGACCCCGACCCCGTCGGAAAAGGATGCACGGGGTCGGACGCGTCGTCCGCCCCTTCGCGGAACACCCGGATGCGATCCGGTCGGTTTTTCTCATCGAAAAGGAGAGGCTCGTGAAGAAGTTCGGCAACGCCCTGGTGAGTTTTCTGAAGAGCGAAGACGGCCCGACGGCGGTCGAGTACGCCGTCATGCTGGCCCTCATCATCGTGGTGTGCATCGCCGCCATCACCACGCTGGGCACCAACGCCAGCAACACCTTCAACTTCGTCGCCGGCAAGGTC
>Ga0182024_10016105_pt1 | contig 14218 bp, 10 predicted proteins | sample P32metaG_FD_120480 | JGI IMG/M metagenome (GOLD analysis project Ga0182024, IMG submission 120480) | Permafrost microbial communities from Stordalen Mire, Sweden - P3-2 metaG (Illumina Assembly) | ecosystem: Environmental > Terrestrial > Soil > Wetlands > Permafrost | place: Sweden: Stordalen... | reverse complement strand
GGGGGGGTGCCAAGGTGTCGGGGGATTTGGGGGGCGCGCCCGCTTTTTCCGGCTGGGGCTGCTCCTGGCGGAGGAGATGGGCGGGGAGATTGGCGAGGAATTTCTCGAACGCCATGAGGTTGGAGGTGCTGCGGAAGAGGTTGTTGAGCACCTCGTTTTTGATGTTGGCCATTAGCTCGACGAACATCTCGTAGGCCTCGTTTTTGTACTCGATGAGGGGGTCCTTCTGGCCATAGGCGCGGAGGTAGACGGCTTCGCGGAGGGCGTCCATGGCGTAGAGATGCTCCTGCCAGAGGCGGTCGATGGCGTTGAGGACGATGTAACGCTCGAGGCTCAGCACGGCGAGGGGCTCCTCGTGGGCGCACTTCAACTCGTAGGATGTCTTGATCTGCTGGAGGAGGAAATCGGAGGCTTCCGGAGGGGTCTTCTTTTCGAACGCGGCGCGCTCGGCGGTGAGGCCGAGGGGGAAGGTGACGTTGATCCAATGGAGGAGGCCGGAGTAATTCGGCTCGCCATCCTCGGCCTCGAGGTAGTCGCTCACCTTGACCGGCACGGCCTCGTCCATGATCTCGTAAACGAGGCGGCGGGGATCGTCGGTCTCGATGGCCTCATTGCGCAGGCCGTAGACGACCTCGCGCTGCTTGTTCATGACGTCGTCGAATTCGAGCGTGCGCTTGCGGGTCATGTAATTGCGCTGCTCGACGCGCTTTTGGGCGGTCTCGACGGAGCGATTGAGCCAGGAGTGCTCGAGCTCCTCGCCCTCCTGCATGCCGAAGCGCTCCATGATCTTGGTCATGCGGTCGGCGGCGCCGAAATTGCGCATGAGGTCGTCCTCGAAGCTGACGTAAAAGCGGGTGGTGCCGGGATCGCCCTGGCGGGCGCAGCGCCCGCGGAGCTGGCGGTCGATGCGGCGGGACTCGTGGCGCTCCGTGCCGATGACGTAGAGGCCGCCGAGCTCGGTGACTCCGGAGCCGAGTTTGATATCGGTGCCGCGGCCGGCCATGTTGGTGGCGATGGTGACGGTGCCCATCTGCCCGGCGCGGGCGACGATATCGGCCTCCTGCATGTGGTAGCGGGCGTTGAGGACGCTGTGGGCGATGCCTTCGCGGCGGAGGAGGCGGGAGAGCATCTCGGAGGCCTCGACGCTTACCGTGCCGACGAGGACGGGCTGGCCCTTGCCGTGGGCGGTGCGGACCTCGTTGACGACGGCGTTGTATTTCTCGCGGCGGGTCTTGTAGATGCGGTCGTTGTGATCCTGGCGGAGGACGGGGCGATTGGTGGGGATGACATTGACGTCGAGCTTGTAGATGTCGTGGAACTCGTTGGCCTCGGTCTCGGCGGTGCCGGTCATGCCTGCGAGTTTATAATAGAGGCGGAAGTAGTTCTGGATGGTGATGGTGGCGAGGGTCTGGGTCTCGCGGTCGATCTGGACGCCTTCCTTGGCCTCGACGGCCTGGTGGAGGCCATCGCTCCAGCGGCGTCCGCTCATCTTGCGGCCGGTGTATTCATCCACGATGACGACCTTGTTCTCCTCGACCACGTATTGGACGTCTTTCTCGAAGAGGCAGTAGGCGCGCAGGAGCTGGGAGATATTGTGGATGCGCTCGCCCTGGCGGTCGCAAATGGCCTGGAGCTTGTTCTTCTCCTCGATCTTCTGGGCGTCGGCGAGGTCGTGGCGGTTGTCGATATCGGCGAAGGAGGTCATCAGGTCCGGGAGGACGAAGGCATCGGGCTCGTTGGGATTGAGGAACTCGCGGCCCTGCTCGGAGAGATCGGCCTCGTGGGCGCGCTCATCCATGGTGAAGAGAAGTTCTTCCTTGAGCTCGAAGAGGGCTTCCTTCTGGGCGTCGGAGTAGAAGGAGAGCTCGGCTTTGTCGAGGGCCCTGCGGCGCTCGGCGTCTTCCATCATGCGGAGGAGGCCTTTGTTGCGGGGCTGGCCGAGCTTGACCTTGAAGAGGAGGCGGCCGGCTTCCTCGGGCTTGCCGGCGGCGAAGAGCTCCTCGGCGTCGGAGACGAGGCGGTTGCAGAGGATGGTCTGCTTGCGGACCAGTTGCTCGACGAGGGGCTTGAATTGATCGTACTGATGGGTCGAGACGGTGGCGGGGCCGGAGATGATGAGCGGGGTGCGGGCTTCATCGATGAGGATGGAATCGACCTCGTCGACGATGGCGTAGTAATAGCCGCGCTGGACCTGCTGGGGCTTGCTGGTGGCCATGCCATTGTCGCGCAGGTAATCGAAGCCAAACTCCGAGTTGGTGCCGTAGGTGATATCGCAGGCGTATTGGGCGCGGCGGAGATCCGGGGGCTGGTCGTGCTGGATGCAGCCGACGGTGAGGCCGAGGAAGCGGAAGAGGGCGCCCATCCACTCGGAGTCGCGGCGGGCGAGGTAATCATTGACCGTGACGAGGTGGGCGCCGCGGCCGGTGAGGGCATTGAGGTAGAGCGGGAGGGTGGCGACGAGGGTCTTGCCTTCGCCGGTGGCCATCTCCGCGATGCGGCCGTGGTTGAGGACCATGCCGCCGATCAATTGGACATCGAAGTGGACCATGTTCCACTCGACCGGGTGATCGACCACGCTGACCGTCTGGCCGACGAGGCGGCGGGCGCCGTTTTTGACGACGGCGAAGGCCTCCGGGAGGATGGCTTCGAGGGTCTGCTGGAGCTCGCCGGCGCCCTCGATCTTCGAGAGCTGGGCCTGCCATGCGGCGGTTTTCGCGCGCAATTGATCGTCGGTGAGCGACTGGTACTCCTTCTCCAGCTCATTGATGCGGTCGACGGCAGGCCGCATCCGCTTGAGGTCGCGCTGGTTCTTCGAGCCGACGATTTTCTTTAAAATCCAATTGATCATATAAGGGCGGGCCCTCGGGTCACGGGCCGCGGGGATTGACAATTTGGCCCATCCACGCGCCGCGTGCAACGCGCTCTTCCACGGTGCGCCGGGGAGGGGAGGGGACGCCGGGGCGCATGTGCGGATGATTGATCCTCATGGAGGGCGGGAGGGGCTAGAGGGGGCTGGCGGGGTCGAAATCGACCAGGGCGCCGGTGCTTTCCCGGGGGAGGGCGGGGGCATCGGCGACGGCGACGGCCTCGATCTCGACGCGGGCGCCCTTGGGGAGTGCGGCGACCTGGATGGTGGAGCGGGCGGGTTGATTGGCGGGGAAATAGAGGGAGTAGACGTCGTTCATGGCGGCGAAATCGCCGAGATCGGTGAGGAAGACGGTGGTTTTTGCGACGTGGGCGAACGTCATGCCGTTTGCCCGGAGGAGGGCGCCGAGGTTCTCGAGGACGAGGGTGGTTTGCTCGGTGGCGTCTCCCTGGAGGAGCTCGCCGGTGGCGGGTTTGAGGGGAATCTGGCCGGAGCAGAAGAGGAGATTGCCCACGGCTACGGCCTGGGAGTACGGGCCGACGGCTTTGGGTGCGTCAACGGTGGCAATGATTCTACGGGACATGGCGGAGCGGGGGAGCGTACCAAGGGCGGTTTGGGTGTCAACGCCGCCGCTATGCCGATAGTTGGGCATAAATACTTCGCCGTTTCCGATTATTCGCTCCGGGCCATTCAACGGCCGTAGATGCGATGCGTACCTACCTCCAGCGAGGTGACCCATACGCCATCGATCCGGAATAGTACGCGCAAATCGGCTTCGATCACCACGCTATAGATTGTATGCTTCGCGCGTGCGGAAAGCGCGCTAATTTCATGCGTACGGAGGGAGGGATGGAAGGGATCGGTCTTGAAGAGTTCCCATGCGCGGCGCACGGATTCCTTTTGAGAAGCGCTGAGCCGGTAGAAGCTCTTCCAGTACTTCTCAATAGCCCGATACTGGTAGTTCACTGACCAGGCGGGATTTCGTTGTGCGCTGTCTCCATCGACACGAACCGCCCACGCTCGAAATCTTCAAGAGCCTCTGCGAAGTCCGCGGGGATTTCGGCACCTTCGAGGTGCAGCACGGATCGAAGAAGCTTCTCACGCTCGGGTTGAGGGAGCGCTTTGATTTCGTCGAGGATTTGCTCTGCTGTCACTTCTGTTGAGGCTAGGTGAAATGGCGCCGAATTGCAAGCGCGCGGCATGTCTCCCGTCCGGGAGTGCTCACTCCCACTCGATGGTGGCCGGGGGTTTGCTGGAGATGTCGAGGCAGACGCGGTTGACGCCTTTTACCTCGTTGATGATGCGGGTGGAGATCTTTGCGAGGAGATCGTAGGGGAGGCGGACCCAATCGGCGGTCATGCCGTCCTGGCTCTCGACGATGCGGAGGGCGATGGTGCTCTCGTAGGTGCGCTCGTCGCCCATGACGCCGACGCTCTTGACCGGGAGGAGGACGGCGAAGGATTGCCAGACGCGGTAGTACCAGTCGCTGGCTTTCATCTCGGCAACGACGATGGCATCGGCATCGCGGAGGATGCGGAGGCGCTCGCGGGTGACCTCGCCCAGGATGCGGACGGCGAGGCCGGGGCCTGGGAAGGGCTGGCGGTAGACGATATCGTGCGGGAGGCCGAGCTGGAGGCCGACCTGGCGGACTTCGTCCTTGAAGAGCTCGCGGAGGGGCTCGACGAGCTTGAGCTTCATGCGCTTGGGGAGGCCGCCGACGTTGTGATGGCTCTTGATGAGGGCGGCGGGGTTGCCGGAGATGGAGACGCTCTCGATGACATCCGGGTAGAGGGTGCCCTGGGCGAGGAAGCGGATCTTGGTCCCGGATTTGCGGGTGAGCTGGGTGACGGCCTCGTCGAAGACCTTGATGAATTCGCGGCCGATGATCTTGCGCTTGCGCTCGGGGTTGGTGATGCCGACCAGGCCATCGAGGAAGCGCCTGGTGGCGTTTACGTACTTGAGCTTGACGTGAAAATTCTCGCCAAAGACGCGCTGGACGACCTCGGCTTCCTTTGAGCGCAGGAGGCCGTTATTGACGAAGATGCAGGTGAGCTGGTCGCCGATGGACTTGTGGAGGAGGGCGGCGGCTACGCTGGAATCGACGCCGCCGCTGAGGCCGAGGACGACGTGGCCGGAGCCGACCTGCTCGCGGATGCGGGCGCACATGTGCTCGATGAAGGAGCCCATGGTCCAGTCCATCTTCGACCCGCAGATGTGGTAGACGAAATTTTGCAGGATCTCCTTGCCGCGCGGGGTGTGGGCGACCTCCGGATGGAACTGGAGGCCGTAGAAATGGCGCTTGGGGTCGGCGATGGCGGCGTAGGGGGAGTTCTCGGTCGCGGCGGCTGCGAGGAAGCCCCTGGGGAGCTTGGTGAGCTTGTCGCCGTGGCTGTTCCAGATATCGAGGAGATCTGGGAGGCCGTGGAAGAGGTCGGCGGTCTCGCCGCCTTTGCGGGCCTCGGGCTTCACCTTGAGGAGCGTGGCGCCGAACTCGCGGCGCTGGGAGTTCTCGACCTTGCCGCCGAGGTGGTGGCCCATCAATTGCATGCCGTAGCAAATGCCGAGGATGGGGATGCCGAGCTTGAAGATGGCGGGATCGGGCTGCGGGGCGCCCTTGCCGTAGACGCTGGCGGGGCCGCCGGAGAGGATGAGGCCGCGGGCGCCGGATGCCTTGATCACGCCGGCCGGGGTGCCGAAGGGGACGATGCGGGAATAGACCTGGCACTCGCGGATGCGGCGGGCGATCACCTGGGTGTATTGCGAGCCGAAATCGAGAATGAGGATTTTCGAGCCTTCGAAGGCGCCGGTCTGGGTCATGCATCGTGTTGCCAGAATCCTGGGGCGATGATCAAGCAGGATGGGCGGGGAGGGTGATTTTAGCGGGGGACGGGTTGGGTGGGAGGGGGTTTTGGCGGGTTGGGGTTCGATTGTTGAAATTCCGATTTGATCCGGGCGGGTTCTGGTTCACTCTTTTCACCCTTTCTCATGCATACCAAACTTTTCATTCCCGGGCCGGTCGAGGTTTCGGCCAAGACTTTCGAGGCATTTTGCAAGCCGATGATCGGCCATCGGAGCGGCGACTTCAAAAAGCTGTACGCTTCCATCCATCCGCGGCTGCAGAAGCTGTTTGGGACCTCGCAGCCGGTGTTCCTTTCGACGTCATCGGCGTGGGGAGTGATGGAGGGATCGATCCGCAATCTGGTGGGGAAGAAGGTGCTGAACTGCATGTGCGGGGCGTTTTCCGACAAGTGGCTGGATGTCTCGCGGCGGTGCGGGAAGGAGGCGGAGGGGCTGCAGGTGGAATGGGGGCAGCCGATCCTGCCGGAGGCGCTGGACAAGAAGCTGGCGGAGGGGGGATTCGATACCGTGACGCTGATCCACAATGAGACATCGACCGGGGTGATGAGCCCGCTAAAGGAGCTTTGCGCTGTGATGAAGAAATATCCCGACGTGCTGCTGGTGGTGGATACGGTGTCGTCGTTCTCCGTGGTGCCGACGCCGATGGATGAACTGGGGATCGATGTGCTGCTGACGGGGAGCCAGAAGGCGCTGGCGCTGCCGCCGGGGCTGGCGATTTTCTCGGTGAGCGCGCGGGCGTTCGAGCGGGCGGGGGCGATGAAGGGGCGCGGGTATTACTTCGATTTCCTCGAGTTCAAGAAGAACCAGGCGGAGGATATGACTCCGAGCACGCCGGTGATCTCGCACATCTTCGCGCTGCAATCGAAGCTGGATGATATCTTCTCCGAGGGGGTGGAGACGCGCCATGCGCGGCATGCGCGGCTGAATGGGAAGGTGGCGGCGTGGGTTAAGAAGAATGGGTTCGAGTTTTTCGCGCCGGAAGGGTTCCGGTCCGTATCGCTGACATGTGTGAGGAATAACCGGGAGATCGATGTGGCGGCGATGATCCAGAAGCTGCGGGAGCGGTATCATTGCGTGATCGACGGGGGATATGGGAAGCTGAAGGGGAAGACCTTCCGCATTTCGAACATGGGGGACGAGACGGATGAGACGATCGAGACGCTGCTAGGCTGGCTGGATGATTGTTTGACTTAGTGGGCAAGGGAGCGGGGTGACTTAGCCGCGAGACAGGGCGATTTCGCCGGTTTTGCGAACGCGGCCCAATCTCGGGAAGATGTTCTGCACGGCGAATTGATGGGCTTCGGCGGAAAGAGTGGTCATGGCGTCCTCGGCGAGGACGACGGCGAAACCGAGATCTTTCGCGGACCGCGCGGTGGATTCGACTCCGAAATTGGTGGCGATGCCGCCGATGACCACGGTGCGCGTGCCGCGATCGCGCAGGAGGCGCTCGAGGCCGGTGTGGCCGAAGGGGCCCCAGGAACGTTTTGTAATGAGGATATCGCCCTGCTGGAAACCGGCTTCGGGGATCAACTCGGAGAACTCGGCGGGAGGAGGAGGGGAGCCTGGCGGACGGGACGGGGCGTCGACGGGCACGTCGAACATATTGGCGACGTCCACCCGAACATACACGACGGTTGCGTCATTTGCGCGGAAAGTCGCGGCGAGGCGGGAGCATTTCGCGACGACATCGGCGCTGGAATAGGGAGCGGCCGTCATGGCGGCGATTCCTTTTTGTAAATCGATAATAATGAGGGCTGTTGTGGTGGGATCAAGCTGGAGTGTTGCCATGGATTAGTATTAGGATTTGTGGGTAAAGGTGTTGAATGAATGCGCGGGGAGGGTGATGACCGCGGATTGTAGGGCGTCTATGTGGATGGCGACATGGAGGTTGTTGTCGGAGGTATTTGCCATGACGACGACTACTTCCCCATCGGGGTTGACGAAGGCGAGGCGGTCGCCCCATGTGCCCTGGGTGGCGATGACATGGGCGCCGGGGTGGACGAACCAGGAGAAATGTTTGTAACAGTAGTAGTAGGGAGTGTAATTGATGGTGCCCGTTGTTGTATCGACGACGACCGGGGAGCACTGGGCCCAGTGGGCGGTGCTGAGGCCTGTCTGGTCCAGGACAAGATTCCATACGATATTGGAGCTGGCGCCGGCGCCGAACCACTTCTTAGCGAGTTGAAACTGTTTCTCGGCGAAGGGCCAGTCGTTGGTGTTGGTCTTGCCGCACTCGGCCTCGCTCTGCATGAGTTTGAGCCCGGGGAAGAGAAAGTGTGTCTCCGCCATGGTGACGTCGCCATCCCATTGGCAGGCGACGCCGCTGAGATACTGGCGGACGACGGGATCCTGCATGGACGGAGCGACCCAGTAAGCGTAACCACCCCGATCGGAATTATTATGAGTACCAAGGAAGATGCGGGAATCGATGTGTTCCTTTTGAAAAAGAGGGCCGAGATGATAGCCGATAAAGGTGGCGAGCTGCTCGCCGGTCCAAAGGCAGGAGGTATAGTTGCTCGAGATGTTGGGCTCGTTTTGCGGCATGACCATTCCGATATTAATTCCTGCGTCTTTGTAAGCCTGGACGTAGCGGGCGAAGTAGAGCGCGAGTGCATCGAGCGTCCTGGTGTCCTCCTTGATATGCCCGGAGATGAGATTGTTATTGTCCTTCATCCACGAGGGCGGCGACCAGGGGACGGCCCATAACTGGAGGTCAGGGCGGATGGCGAGCGCAGCCTTGATGAAGGGGATGAGCCGTGCCTTGTCGCGCTCGATGCTGAAATGCCGCATCGAGTAATCGCCCGGAGTTTCATCAAGGGAATAGAGTGTGATGGCGTAATCGCTGGCGCCGATGGGGGTGCGGCATAGGTTGAGCTTCAGCCCGCTATTCGGGTCGAAGAGATTGTGCATCAATCCGTCGCGGTCCGCGGGGGAGAGTGATTCCATGGCTTTCCATCCGCGCTCGTTGAAGCAGCCGCCCCAGCCGTCGACGACCTGGTCGCGGCGTTTGGAATCGACAAGGACCAGGGATCTCTGGGAAGTTGGGACGGGAACCTTGAGGCTGAGGGGTACATCGGGCTTATCGATCCAGAGGCTTCCCGCGGTGGAGCATTTCCAATGGAGCTGGCCTGGATCGCCGGCGGGGTTCGCGGGCTGTGCTGGACTGGGCGAATCCACGCTGATGGCGAGAAGGGATATGAGCAGAGGAGCGAGGCGGCGGAGGGAAGAGGGGGCCATTGCTGGGAGAGGTGGGTAGCCTTTCCTTAGTGGAAAAGGGAGTCGAAGGCGATGCCGAAGATTCAATTATAAGCTACGCAACCGCGGATAAGCGCTTTCAACGACCGGTACGGCGGTGTGGATTTTCTACAAGTATTGACCATGCGACATCGCTCCGCGTGGATAATTGATTAACCGATTAGTTACCCGAGGTATTGCGGATTCCGCGTGGTGCCATCGAAGTGGGTGGTGGTTTTGTAGAGTTCGAACTGGCCGCCTTGAGCGACGGGGGCTGTCTTTGCGAGGATGGCGGCGACCTGCTCGTGAGTCAGCGGCATGAAGGTTTTTGCAGCGAGGATGGCTTGGTTGAGGATGTCGATCGAATCGCAGCCGGTGATGACTACGTCGGGACCGGCGTTCATGGCGTAGTGGAGGCATTCCAGAGGCTGGACGACCTTGCTATCAAGGATGATCTTGCCGCCGAGGGGTTTCATGCCGAGGGCGCCGATGCGGGCCTGCTTCAGAAGGGGCATGACTTTTGTGCCGAAGCTGTCGTAGTGCGGGTCCATGACATTGATGGGCATCTGGACGGTATCGAACTGGAAGTTGTGCGCGCTGGCGGTGGCGAGCATTTTGAGATGGATCCCGGGGCTCTTGTGGCCGGTGAAGCCGATGTAGCGGACTTTGCCGGCTTGCCTGGCAGCGGCCATGGCCTCCATGGCGCTGCCGGGGGCGAAGATGCGGCCGGGATCCGACATGCGGATGATCTCGTGGAATTGCATGAGATCGACGTGGGAGACCTGGAGGCGCTGGAGGGATTGGTCGATCTGCCGGGCGGCGGTTTTTTTGTCGCGGCCGTCGATCTTGGTCATGAGGAATGCTTTGTCGCGATAGCCGTCGCGGAGAGCCTTGCCCATGCGCACCTCGCTCTCGCCTTTGAGATAGTCCCAACAATTATCGAGGAAATTAATGCCGCTATCGAGGGCGGTGCGGATGATCTTGATGCCGTCGGATTCGAGCCACGGGGAGCCGATGTGGTAGCCGCCGAGGCCGATGCAGGAGACTCTCTCGCCAGTGGAGCCGAGGGTGCGGTAGGGGATGCCGTTGCGTTTGTCCTCCGCATCCGCGGGGCGCGCGGATGAACCGAGGGTGGTGGCGAGGCCGGCGGCGACGCTGGTCTTGAGAAAATCGCGGCGGGTGAAGGGGGTATCAGAGGAGTTCGTGGGCATAGGTGCGGGACGGATGCGGAGTGGATTTGATTGCGTGTCGGAACGAGGTGTCGGATGAGGGGGTAGCGAAACGCTTGCCTATTCCCGCGGGAGGAAATGGATTGCGTACCTTGAGCGTTGTGCTGATGGTTTGCTCAGTAGTCGACCAGAAAGGGGGAAATGATTGGTAGTTTGCAGGGGAGGATCGCGCGCGAACAGTTTCTGCGATTTTGACGGATAGGAGAATAGTAGCATTGCCTGAGGGTAAGTATCGATGACAAATATAGTTCGATCTGCTATCTTGAAGGTGGGATGAAAGCTTGTCGCAGTATCGCGGATGATGTGTTGCGTATTTTGATCGAGGATGCGCAGAGGTGTATCGACAAGGAAGCGGAACTGATCGTGGAGTTGATCCGGCGGAACGAGGGGCAGATCCAGGAAATGCAAGGCGGGCGCGGGAACTATAGGCCTGCTAAGAGGCGGGCGAAAAGTCCGCGGCATCGCGCGTCATCGGCGAGGCTGCGGAAGAATGAGCCGTAGACCGGGGTGCCCGGCGAGTGGGCTTGCACGGATCGAGATTGGAGCTTGAGTTTACCATTCGAGGAGGGGATTGCGCTGGTAGAAGAAAGATACCGATGCCCGGGCCCATGCAAGGGGGATTGACGAGGGAAAAAAGGAAGCCGGGCACGCCCCAAAAAATGGGGGCGGCCCGGCTCTGGAGAGGCGGCGGAGGGCGGCCGTGGAATTAGAGGCCGGTGCCGGCTTTGAGCTCCTGGCGGCCTTCGTAGATGACGTCCTTGTAGGTCTTGCCGCTGGGGATCATGGGGAGGACGTGCTCGGTGTAGGGGACCATGACTTCGAGGACGCAGGCTTCCTTGGAATCGAGGAACCATTGCATGGCCTCTCGGAGGTCCTTCTTGTGGATGACGCGTCGGGCGGGGACGTCGAAGCCCTCGCAGATTTTCATGAAATCGGGGTAGATGCGGTCGGGCTGATCATTAAGGCCGAGGAAGGTGTGGCCGCGGTTGGACTTGTAGAAGCGGTCTTCCCACTGGACGACCATGCCGAGGTATTGGTTGTTGAGGACCATGACCTTGGCCGGGATGCGCTCGACGCGCGCCATCGCGAGCTCCTGGATGTTCATAAGGAAGGAGCCGTCGCCATCGATGTCGATTACTTCCTTATGGGGCATGGCGACCTTTGCACCGAGGGCGGCGGGGTAGCCGAAGCCCATGGAGCCGAGGCCTGCGGAGGTGAGGAAGGTGCGGGGCTTGTTGAAGTCGTAGAACTGGCCGGCCCACATCTGGTGCTGGCCGACGCCGGTGGTGATGATGGCTTCGCCCTTGGTCATCTCCCAGAGGAGGCGGATGGCGTGCTGGGGCTGGATGGCGTCTTCGGTGTCGTTGTAGGTGAAGGGGAAGCTTTCCTTCCACGCCATGACCTGCTGCCACCATGCGGGGTAACGGGTCTGCCCGGAGGAGCGCTCGTAGCCGGCGTTTGCGAGCAGCTCGTTGACGCGGGCGAGGGCGTACTTCACATCGGAGAGGATGGGGAGTTTGACCGGTTTGTTTTTGTTGATCTCCGAGTTGTCGATATCGATGTGGACGATGGTGCCGTGCTTGGCGAATTCCTCCAGCTTGCCGGTGACGCGGTCATCGAAACGGACGCCGATGGCGAGGAGGAGGTCGGCTTCGTTGACGGCGTTATTGGCGTACACGGTGCCGTGCATGCCGAGCCACTTGAGGGAGAGCCGGTGGCTTTCCGGGAAGCAACCGATGCCCATGACGGTGGTCGCGACGGGGATCTGGGTGCGCTCGGCGAACTCGAGGAGTTCCTCCGAGGCCTCGCCGGAGATGATGCCGCCGCCGCAGTAGATCATGGGGCGCTGCGCCATGCGGATGAGGGCGACGAGCTCATTGAGCACGTCTTCATCGGCGTGGACGATGGGGTTGTACCCGCGCAGGTTGATCTCGGAGGGGAAGATGGGCTGGGTCTCGGCGAGCTGGATGTTCTTGGGGATATCGATGAGCACGGGGCCGGGCCGGCCTGTGGTGGCGATGTAAAAGGCCTCTTTTACGATGCGTGGGATATCGTTGATATCCATCACGAGGTAATTGTGTTTTACGACGGGCAGGGTCATGCCGAAGACGTCGGTCTCCTGGAAGCCGCCCTTGCCGATGAGGGCCTGGGGCACCTGGCCGGTAATGGCGACGAGGGGGACGGAATCGAGGAAGGCATCGGCGATGCCGGTGAGGAGATTGGTGGCGCCGGGGCCGCTGGTGGCCATGCAGACGCCGGCGCGGCCGGTGGCGCGGGCGTACCCCTCTGCCGCGAAGACGCCGCCCTGCTCGTGGCGGGGGAGGAAGGTGCGAATTTTCTTTGAGCGGGTAAGGGCCTGATGCATGTGCATGGAAGCGCCGCCGGGGTAGGCGAAGATGGTATCGACGCCCTCGCGCTCGAGGCATTGGACGAGGATCTCCGCGCCGCTCATGACGGGGCCCCGCTCCGGGGCGCGCTGGGCTTCGGCGGGGATCTTGGTGGCGGCGATGGTTTCGGTGCTCATAAATGGATGAAAAGAGTTGTCAGTATGAGGGGAAATGGGGGTTGAGGCAAGCCGTTATCGGGGTGTAGATGCGTATAAAGGCATAACTTTGGGTGAATTGGAGAGGGCGGAGAGGGAGTGCGCACGTTCGACGGCGGGAAGGTGGATATGAACCCGGCGGTTACGGCATAGCCGCGGGGGATGGAAAAGAGGGGGCAGCCCGAAGGGTTTTCGGCTAATTGGCGGACTTGTTTTTGTACTTCTCGACGATGGGGGCGAGCCTGGCGTTGAGGGAATCCTGCTTGCTGGCGAAGTATTGCTGGCCGACGAGCGAGCCGTCCTGCATGACGAGGGGAAGCTTGGCGATGACCTTTTGGCCAAGGGGCTTCTGGAGGAAGGCGAGGAGGGTGCGGAGTTCTTCCTCTGTGAAGTCGTGGGCGTAAATCTGGACGAGTTTGGGTTTGATCTCGGCCCATTTGACTTCCTGGTCGAACCACTCGGTGAAGGCTTTGCGCATCTCGGTGCGGGCGGCGTCGGGCATGCCTTCGCGTTTCATGGCGTCGAGGGCGGGCTCGAGGAAGCCGGAGAAGCTCGCGCGGAGATTATCCGGACTGTAGGCCAGCTCGAGGACCTGCTGGGCGAGGAGGGTGCGGGTGTCGTCATCGGCGCGCGCGATAGCGGGGCGGAGGGCGAGAAGGAGAAGGGGGAGAAGAACGGCGCGGGCGATACGAATGGGGGGCATGGGGGTAATTTGCGCACCGGAAGCGCGCGGGCTCAATGGGAAATGGGGTGGGAATCGATGAAGAATCGGGAGCGCCTAGTCGCGCGGCCGGGGCCGGGTGAGCATGATTTCGTTGCCCTCCGGGTCGCGGCACATGGCGAGGTGGGCGGGCTCATCCGGGGTATCCTCGGGAGGACGCAGGATTGTGCCGCCGGCGGCGCGGAGGGCGTCGCATGCGAGGAAGAGATCGGCGACCTGAAAGCTGAGGCCTGTCCAGGTGGGTTTGCCTTCGCCCCCGGAGTGGATACCAAGGATGGAACCGGCGATGGAGAGCTCTGCGATCACGTCGGATTGGCGGAGAATTTGCGCGTCGAAGACGGAGTGATAGAAGCGGAGGGCGCGAGGGAGATCGGCGGCCCAGATAATGTATTTGAGTTTCTCTACGTGCATGGAGTCGAGGAGGGGATTTATTTGGCGACTAATGGCTGCGCCAGTACTTGTAACGGGTCAGTGGAAGGATTGCAGCCTATATACAGAATGGACCGGCCGCTCGAATTGAACCAGTCTGGGTAGATGCTGAAAGAGGAGTCCGCGCCCGGGGAAATGGATCTCAAGTACCCGATGGCAGCCGGGAAATAATGAGGATATGCTTGTTCTTTGCGGGCTTGTAGTTCGATTGGCGCGATAGCCATTTTGAATCGAGCGTCTCCAGAGAGTACCGGCGGTCGGGATCGAACCGACACATTCTTGCGAATACTGGATTTTGAGTCCAGCGCGTCTGCCAATTCCGCCACGCCGGCGTTGCT
>Ga0182024_10016104_pt1 | contig 14218 bp, 11 predicted proteins | sample P32metaG_FD_120480 | JGI IMG/M metagenome (GOLD analysis project Ga0182024, IMG submission 120480) | Permafrost microbial communities from Stordalen Mire, Sweden - P3-2 metaG (Illumina Assembly) | ecosystem: Environmental > Terrestrial > Soil > Wetlands > Permafrost | place: Sweden: Stordalen... | reverse complement strand
GTCGCGGTCGGCCGCGGGCCCCTCGAAGATGAGCTGCGAGCCCAGCACGCCACGCTCGGCCTCGGCGACCGATTCCGGTTCTTGGGCTTTCGGCCCGACGCGGTGGCGGTCATGTCCGCGTTCGACGTGTTCTGCCTGCCGTCCCGCCACGAGGGGCTGCCGGTCGCGGTGATGGAAGCGCTCGCGTTGGGTTTGCCGGTCGTCGCGACCCGGGTTGGCGGCGTCGCCGAACTCGTGACCGACGGCGACGACGCGGTCCTGGTGCCGTCCCGCCAGCCCGCCCGTCTCGCCGAGGCCCTCCTCGCGCTGGCCGGCGACCCGCGACGGCGAGCGGAGATGGCGAAAGCCGCGTCCGCCCGCAGCGAGACCTTCGACGCGCCGCATGCGGTGCGGGCGGTCGAGGCCGTGTACCGGGAGATCGTCGGCCGGTGAGCATCGAGCTCCCCGACTCCGAGATCGTCTTCCGCGGAGCCGGCGCGGCCGACCAGCCGGCGGTGCTCACCCTGCTCGCCGACTCGCTCGGCTGGGCACGCGACGACACGTTCGCGGAGTTCTTCGAATGGAAGCACCATCAGAACCCGTTCGGTCCGTCCCCGGCGTGGATCGCGCTCGCCGGGGACGACATCGTCGGTTTCCGCACCTTCTTGCGCTGGCAGTTCGAACATCCCGACGGACGGATCCGCCATGCCGTGCGCGCGGTCGATACCGCAACCGCGCCCGCCTACCAGGGGCGAGGGATCTTCCGGACGTTGACGACGACCGCGGTTGAAGCCTTCACCGCCGACGGCGTCGACTTCGTGTTCAACACACCGAACGCGAACAGCCGCCCCGGCTACTTGCGGATGGGCTGGTCGACGGTCGGACGGGTTCCGCTGGTCGTGCGGGTCGCCGGCGTGTCCAGTGCGTTGCGGATGCGGGCGTCGAGGGTGGCGGCCGAACGTTGGCCGGTCGAAACCAGCGCGGGGACCGACGCTGGCACGCTCCTCGCCGATGCCCGTGTCGCGGACCTGCTCGAGACGGTGGGTCCGCCCCGAAAGTTGCGCACCGCGAAAACAACCGCCTTTCTCCGCTGGCGGTACGGGTTGGCGGCGCTCGGATACCGGGCGATCGCGATCGACGACGACCCGTCGCGTGGCCTGGCCGTGTTCCGGCTGCGTCGCCGGGGCCGGGCCGTCGAGGCCGGCGTCTCGGACGTCCTCGTACCGGACGGAGCCGGCCGGGCCGAACGCCAACTGCTCCGTGCCGTCGCGCACGACACGGGCGCCGACTACGCGGTCCGGGTCGACGGGACGGGACGGGTCGCGCCCCACGCCGGATACATCCCGTTCCCCCGCCAGGGTCCGCTGCTCACCTGGCGGCCGCTCGCCGACTCGTCGCCGCCGCCGACGCTGGCGGACCTTGACCTCGTCCTCGGCGATGTGGAACTTCTGTGAACACGTCGACACCACGCCGAGCCGCGGCGACCTCGCTGGTGCGGCGCGTCGCTCGACGTCCGCGCCGCTGGGTTGCGACCGCCCGCAACCATCCGACGACCGCGACCGTACGGCGCGCCGGCCGCGCCGCGTTCGAACGCGCGGCGCTCGCGGGCCTGGCCCGGCGCCGACGGTCGGCGCGCACCGCGGACTGGGACCGGATCCGCGACGTCAGCGCCGCGTTGGCCGACCCGCACCCGCCGCGCCGGTCGGTGTCGATCGTGGTGATCGCCGCCCGTGGTTCGTCGACCGCCGAACCGCCGCCCGGCTGCGCCCCGATCGAGTCGGGTGTCGACGGCGCCGACATCGACGTCGTCGTCGCGTCGCCCACGGCCGGCCAGAGCGCGGCGGCCGCCGCGGCGGGGGCCGCCCGCCGCGGCCACGGCGAACTCATCTGCTTCGTCCCGGCGACGAGTACCGCGCTCGAACGCGGCTGGCTCGCTCGGCTGGCAGCCCCAGTCGATGCGACGACGGTCGTCGCTGCCGTGCCCGTCGTCGTGCACCCGCTGCGGGCCGGGCTGCACGCCACGCCGCATGACGGCCGGGTGCGCGCCCGCGGCGTGTCGGTCGGCGTCGACGGCGAGGCACCGGTGTTGCGCGCCGACGGCGCCGGAACGGTCGCGGCGTTCGAACCGGACCCGGTCCCGGTCCCGGTCCCGGTCGCGGGAGCGACCGCCGCGTGCGTGGTCGTGCACCGCGGCGCGTACGAGGCGGCCGGCTCGCTGCCCGACTACGACGATCTCGATCTGGCAATGTTCGAACTCTGCCGCCTGCTGCGCGGCCGAGGCGGCGCCGTCGTCGTGGTACCCGACGCCGTCATCGTCGATCATCGGCCCGTCACGTCCCGGCGCGCACTCGAGACGCCGGTCTCGACGAGCAGCGCCGAGTGGCGGTCCTACATCGACGGGCACGGACCCGAACTGATGCGGGCCGCGGACCCGTTGGCGCCAGGGAAGCTGCGGATCGCGTTCACGGTCGCGGCCCCGTCGGAAAAGGTCGCGTCCCGTTGGGGCGACTGGCATCTCGCCCAAGCGTTCGCCCGTGCGCTGCGCGGGCGAGGACATGTCGTTCGGGTGCAGACGTTCGACCGTCGCGACGATCTCGCCGGCCGCTCGTGCGACGTGCACTGCGTCGTGCGCGGCCTCGCCTCCGTGCGCCGCACACCCGGCCAGGCGCACACAATCTGGGTGATCAGCCACCCCGAACAGATCACCGACCATGAGTGCGACGCGGCAGATCTGGTGTTCGTCGCGTCGACGCGCTTCGCCGACGAACTCCGCGCCCGGACACGCACACCGGTCGAGGTCATGCTGCAGGCAACCGACATCACCCGGTTCCGGCCCGTGCCGCCACAGCCGGTGCACGCGCACGATGTCGCGGTCGTCGCCAAGAGCCGCGACGTGTTCCGCACCGCGGTCGCCGACGCGATCGCGGGCGGTGTTCGGCCAGCCATCTACGGCAGCGGCTGGGAGCCGTTCGTCGACTCGTCGCTCGTCGTGCGCGACTATGTGACCAACGAAGAGTTACCGGCCGTGTACTCGTCGGTCGGTGTCCTGCTCAACGACCACTGGCAGACGATGCACGCGTGGGGATTTGTGTCGAACCGCTTGTTCGACGCGCTCGCATGCGAGACACCGGTCATCTCCGACGACCTTCCCGAGATCGCCGAGCTGTTCGACGGGGCTGTCCTCACCTACCGCGACGCCGCACAGTTACCGGAGCTGATCGAGTTGACCCTCGCCGATCGTGTCGGCGCACGGGCCCGCGCCGCGCGCGGACGTGAGCTGATCGCGGCTCGCCACACCTTCGACCATCGCGCCGCGCAGTTCGTCGAGGCGCTCGGGCGCTATGGGCTCGTTCCCTGACCGACGTCAGACTCGCACAGCTCGGCCGGTTGTAGCCCGGGCGTGATCTCGAGGGTAAGGGGGCCGGTGGTCGCGACGACGGTTCTCGACGTGTTCGTCGACTGGAACGGTGTCGGTGACGACGGCGCACCCGATGGCGGAAAGTACGTGATCGTCGCGGTGCCGGTCTCGAGGGTCAACCGGTCAAACGCGGGCGCCACAAGTCTCTCGACGCGGACCAGGGGATGACAGTTGGCCGCGGTCGGAAGTTTGGCGTTCCGCAGGACCAACAACAGGGACTGATACGCGATTTGCGTCTGCGTGAGCGGACCCGGCGACGGTATGCGGCCCGACGGGAGACTGTCGATCAGCCAGCCCATCGAAAGACCGGTGAAATGTGCCGGCGCGAGGCTCCGGGGAACGTACCGCGCGATCGGGAGCCGAGGAGCTTCGAGAATGATGACACGTTCCTTGTCGCGCGAATGTTCCATCTGTTCGGTAAAGATGCTGAGCTGATGGAGGTTGCCGGGAACTCCCACGACGAGGAGAGCCACGACCGGGACCGTCAGGACGCGCCACTGCTTGGCGATCGCGTCGGCTGCGATCGCCAACATCGGTAACAGCATCGCCGCGAGCATGTAGACGTATCGGCTCTGGCGGGCCCGATCGGGCCCGACGTCGGCGACGCCGAAGACCGGCGAAGGTTGGCCCGAACGCACCACGGCGGTCACGACCAAAAAGACGCCGGCACCGACGAACAACGCGACCGGAACCGCGAACTGGTGGCGGAGCGCGGCGAAGTCCTCCCGGTCGATCGCGACCACGAACCCAACGAGCAACATGACAGCCAACACGACGCCGAGTCCGGGAAGCTGGCCGAGCCGCCCGAAGACATCAGCGGCACCGACCACCACGAACTTGACGACCTGCACGACCGACTGGGTCGTGTAGCTCACCGGAGCGGATCCGTTCGGGCTGACCGCTACCCAAATCGTGTACGCGGCCGCGAGGGGCACCGTGTGCAGCAACGCGATCCGCCAGCCGCGTCGCAACAGCATCGCGACGCCGACGATGACCGCCATGGTCACACCGACGCCCGAGCACATCAGTCCGGCAAGCCCGGCGGCCAGGCCGAACCAGTCGCGCCGGTCGACCGGTCCGTCATGATCGGCGAGCAGCAGCTGCACGAGCCCGAACACCAGCGAACCGACGAACGTGATCTGGAACGCGATCAGGATGTTTTCGGCACCCGAACCGAAGTACACGAACACTGCCGCGACGAGCGTCGCGACCCACGGCCGGACCCCGGCCCGGCGCATCACCGCCCGCAGGAGCAACGCCGCGCACAGGTGCAACACGATGACGAGCACCTGATAGGGCACGTAGTGCCTGATCCCGAACAGCACCCACAACAGCCGGTACGCCAAGACCGGCAACGTCACCCAGTGCTGGTAGTGCGAACGGAACAGATCGCCGAGGTTGCCGGCCGTGCGCCCGGCGAGGAAGTCCCAGTCGTCGGCCCAGAACCACCACCGGTTGCCCCACGTCAAACACAGCGGGACCGCGCCGACCTCGACGGCGAGGAACGCCACCAGCGCCGCGCGTGCGCCGCCGAGCTGGCGCAACCGCTTGCCGAGCCTCACGTGGCCTACGTTCGCAGCGGGTTGTCGAGTCCGCGTCCGTGACGACGTTCGATCACGGTGTCGGTGCTGCGATGTTCGCGACGCCAGCCGTCGCCGTCGCGGACCCGCATCGCTGCGCCTCGCGACGCGTAGTCCGCGGCCGTGCAGTAGTGCACGACGAAGCTCTTGCGCGTCCTTGCCCGGTCCCCGATGCGGCTGCCGCCGTGCAGCAGTCCGGCATGCCAGATGAACGCGTCTCCCCGCCGGCAGGTGAACGCCTCCTCTTCGAGGTTTCGTTCACGGATCGTGTCGCGTTTCCATTGCTCGAACGCTTGTCGTTTTTCGGCTGGGACCCGCTGGCCGCACACGACCGTGTCCGGCTCGAACTCGAACCACGGCAGGCGATGAGATCTCGGGACGTACGCCAGCGGGCCGCTGTCGGGAGCGATGTCTTCGAGCGCGACCCACGACGCCAGCAGGTGGGAGGCCGGATCGGTGACGACGTACATCGGGTCGCGGTGCAGCGCCTGTTGCGATCCGTATTCGAAATACAGCGACTGGAACGAGATCGCGGGCTGGCCGTAGATGAGTTCCACCATCCGGAACATCTTCGGATGGAGGTACAGGTCGAGGGCGTGACCGGAATGGCTGTGCAGGTCGGGGATGCGGTACCCCACGTTGCGGACTCGGCCGTCGTAGTCGGAAAAGGCGGTCGGCCCGTCGAACAGCGAGATGGCAAGGTCGTTCGGACGTTCGGCCCAGATCCGCGACACGTCATCGTCGAAGCCGCGACTGAACTCCTCGTCGATGCCGATTCCGAACTTGACGTAGCCCTCGTCGACAAAGACGTGCAGGAGCGCGGCCTCTTCGCCCGAGACCAGACCGCGGCCGAGCTGCGCGTCGACGCGTGCGTGCGCGTCGGGCTGGTCGAGCCACAAGTCTGATTGCAGCTCCAACCGTCCGCCCCCCAGGATGCCATCGCGGCGCCGGAATTCTACCGCGCCATTCGCCCGGATTGCTCCCGCGGACCTTCGCGGCAACACTTGGCGATCGCAGATCGAGGAGTCAGATGGATTCGGAGGGCTACAAACAGGCGTGGGTGCGTCCGAGCACCCTGGAAGGTCTGAACAAACGAATTCATGACGGTGTGCCGCTCGACATGCTCGCCGACCGGGCTGCCGACCGGCGCGACACATTCTTCGAGTTGCTGTTCCCCTACGCCCGGCCCACCGACGGCGCCCGCGTCCTCGAGCTCGGCCAGGGCGTGGGCTGGATCATGGAGGCGATGCTCGAGCGTTACCCGATCGGCGAGATCGTCGGTCTCGACGTGTCGCCGGTGATGATCGACAGCGCCCGCCAACGTTGGAGCGATCCTCGAGCACAGTACGTGCTCTACGACGGCCTCCACGTACCCCTCGAAGACGACTCGTTCGACAACGTCTACTCCGTCGCATGCCTGCAGCACATCGAAAAGCATCACGCGTTCCTCGCGATCAAAGAGCTGATGCGACTGCTCAAGCCGGGCGGGCACGCGACGCTGCATCTCATCTCGGTCCACCATCTCCCGCAGTCGGGTCGCACCTACGAACAGGAATGCTGGAACCACGTGAACAACGTGGACACGCATTGGATGCACTACTACAGCTTCGACGAAATCCTCGTGTTGTTTTCCGACGCGCTCGGCGTGACCGATCTCGACGTGAAGTACTACCGCACGAGCTTTTGGGTGCATTTCTCGAAGGGAACGTCACGCCGTTTCGTCTCCGACGACGTGGAACAGGCCGCGTTCCTCAACCGCGAGCTCCCGGAGACGATTCGGCCGCGCGTCGTCCGCTCCCGGACCCGCGACTGATGGCCGACCGGCCGTCAACGTCTCGCGGGCGCGTCCTCGTGACCGGGTCGAGTCGCGGCATCGGTCTCGAACTCGTTCGCCAGTACGCCCACGACGGCTACGACGTCATCGCGACCTGCCGTGATCCCGAACGGGCGACCGAACTGCACGCCGTCGCGGACACGAACACACGCGGGTCGGGCACGGTCAGCGTCCATCAGCTCGACATCGGATCCGAACCGGACCTCGAAACGTTGGCCGCGCAGCTCGAAGGTGTCCCGATCGACATCCTGATCTGCAACGCCGCCGCGTTCGGCGGCACCCGTTCGCACTTTCCCGACCTCGACTGGGCCGCCTGGCGTCGGGTGATGGGGATCAACGTGATCGCGACCGTCCGCGTCGCGGTGCGCCTATGGCGAAATGTCGCCGCGAGCACCGAACGCAAGATCGTCTTCATGTCGAGCCGTGCCGGCCTGCCCCGGGAGGCGACACCGGGCCGCTCCTACCTGTACGGGTCGAGCAAAGCCGCCCTGAACTCGGCCGCCCGTTGCCTCGCACTCGACTTGGCGCCCGAAGGTGTGATCGCCGCGTTGGTGAACCCGGGACACGTGCAGACCGGCATCGGTGGCGCTCACGCGCCGATGACCGCGACCGACAGTGTCACGAAGATACGACGCGTGATCGGCGACCTGACCGAATCGGATGCCGGCAAGTTCTTGCATTTCGACGGCACCGAGCTAGTGCTGTAGCTCGGATGGGGCCGCAACGTCGGGCGCCCAGCCGCTGAGGTCGACGCCGAGCATCCGTTCGAGGCGGCCGACGTCGGCGCGGAAATATTCCCAGAGCTCGACGCGGTCGTCGACCGTGAGCGGACTTCGGCGCCCGGCGCGGCCGCGCTGATTGGAGAACACGACCTGGGACAGGCCGTCGGGAACGAAGTCGGTGTCGGCGCCCACATGCCCGAGCGCGCGGCGGTACACGCCGGCCGGGTCGACCGAAACCTGGTCGTGGAGGAGCACGAGGAGTCGATCTCCGAACCGGTCGAGGTACGGCTCGAGGCTCGCCGCGTACCAGCCGCCCGACACCAGACAGAACCAGTCGGACTCCGCAGGCCGGAACTCGCGCACCGCGTCGATCAGGCGGGCGTCGCGCGGGATCCGCTGACGGCGCATGTGATGCAACATCGCCGACTGCGCCCGGTCGATCGGGTTGCGCAGAATCGCGATCAACTTGACGTCGGGAAGGTGATCCTTGATGCGCTGCGCGACGTAGGCGGGATGATGCCGCCAGATCATGTAGCCGGGAGTGGCTTCTCCGACGATCCGCTCGCCGCTCCAACCTTCGAACTGGTCGCGATACCACTCGACACCGAGGTGGTCGACGCGATGCGGGCTGTTCCAGAAATGCATCTCGGACCGCGCCGTGAAAATCTCGGGGTGCGCTCCGAGATTGGTGCGCAACCAGCGGGTCGCGCTCTTCTGGGCGCCGATAATGACGAACGTTGGGAGCGCGCAGCGATCCGTCGACACGGCCATCGCGGTACAGAATCCTCGGTGGGAGCGGGACCAAACAATAGCCGCCTACAATCGGGCGGTTCGTGGTCGGCGCGGCGAGGAGCAGATGGACGCAGCCGAGTCGCAGGAGCTGGCCGCAACGCAGCAGTTGGCCGTCACGCAGGAGTTGGAACGGCTCCGACGTGAGCTGCGCGCGCTCAGTTTGGTGAACCGTCAGTTGCACGCCCAACTCGAGGGCGGCGTCGTGCGTCTGTCCGGCGCGGCAACGAGCGCGGCCCGCGGCGCGCTGTCGGTGCGCCGCACCGCGGAGGGCGGCGCCTGGCTCGAACATCTTCATCTGCACGGCGGCGGAGCACCGATGCTGGTCCGGACTCCCACCCAGGGCGTGTACGTCGTGGAAGGGCACATGCGCCGGCCGGTGCGATCCGGGCTGTTGTTCGCCGCGCTGACCCGTGTGCTCGACCCGCCGAAGGACATGACCGACCGGGACGTCGAACGCTGGAGCTTGGGACCGCCCGTCGAGGTCCTGGAGGCCGGCACCGGCGCCGCGTTTCTTGTCGTCGGCGGCCGCCGCCTTCCGCTGCGTGGCCTTCCCTTGCCGTATCTCGTGTCCACCAACGACATGCTGTTGTTCCCTGAAGGGCAAGAGCTCAACGTCGCCGCCCCGCGTCCGGCCCCGCCCAAACGTTCGAGCCGAGCTCGGGACGTGATCGCCAAAGACGGTGTCGTACGGGGCGGAGCGAAACTGGCGCGCAAAGCGGCGCGCCGAGTCTCTACGACGTCGACGCCGCCGAAGACGTCGTCGCCGAAGACGTCGTCGCCGCCGTCGTGACCTGGCGGTTGTCCCGGTACAGCTCGGCGTACCGGTAGGCGGTGTCGTCAACCGTCTCGAGCGGGACAGCCAACACCTGCCGGGTGACGTACACGAGCTCGTCTCGGGCGCGGTCGAGTCGTTCGATCACCACACGAATGTCGTCGGGATGTTCGGGATCGATCGTCCATCCGCATCCGTGGGCGCGGATGCGTTCGCCGAGCGCGCCGTATTTCGCGCCGATGACTGGGATACCCGCCGACAGCGCTTCGCTCATGACGATCCCGAAGGTTTCGGCGTACGCGCCGGGCAAGAGCACGACTTGGATGCCTGCTCGATGGAGGAGCTCGGGTAACAGTTCGTTGTCGTACGCGCCGTGCGCGTGGAGTTCGGGCGAGGCAGGCTGTTTCAGCGGCCCGAAATGGTGGATCTCGACGCTTGAGCCTCGGAACGCCTCGGCCAGTTCGTTGACGGCGTCGAGACCTTTCTTCGCCCAGCCGAGCCCGACGAACGCGACCCGCAACGGCTCCTCGCGCAGCAGACGTTCGTCGGGTTCGGCCGGACGGCGGCCGAGCCGAATCACCGAACCGTGCTCGATGATGTCCATGCGGGCCGGGTCGGGATCGTAGACACGCAAGAAATAGTCGGCTGCGCTTTGCGTTGCGAACACCCAGTGGTCGACGGTGTCGAGCCGGTCGGCAACTGTGGTGCGGAATTCGTGCAGGTAGTCGAGCGAGATGTGCGGAGTGGGAGGCGAGCCCGGCATCGGCGATTCGGCGATGTCGGCCAGGCACCGGCGACAGACCGACAGGTCGTCGGGTATGCCGCAGGGATCGGTCTTCATGTACAGCAACGAGAAGTTCGGACACGCCAGGAACAGGTCGTGCACCGAACACACGACCGGTCCGGGGAACTCGGCGAGCGCGTCGAACGGCGCGAGCGAATGCCCGATCAGGTTGTGGATGTGGACTGCGTCGAAGTGGAACAGGTCGAGCGCGGCGACGAGCGCTTCGCGCGCCACTTCGTCGTTCATGCGTGTCACCTGGGTGGCGGCACCTGGCAACAGGAACTCGTGTGCGACCCGCCGGCCGTCGACGATCCAGGAGGTGCCGAGCACGAAGCCGGACTCGACCGGATAGAACACCGAGAAGTCGAACTCGTGCTCGAGGGTCGATAAGAGTGCGGCCACGTACTTTTCGGTGCCGCCAGTCGCGTCGAGTCGGCTGTGCAGGAGGTGCAGCACGTGCGGACGTGCGTCGTCGCGGTCGTGCAACGCGAGTTCCAGGCCGGCGAACGACACCCCGAGCGGGTCGACGACACGCTCGTGTGTGTTGTTCGGGCGGAAGAACGGATAGCGGGCGTCGATGATCGCCGAGCTCCGGTTCCATCCGTCGAGCTGGGCGTCGCCGAACGACACGCCGCCCCGGTGATACACGAATGTCGAGTCGTCGACGAGGTGGCGGAAGCCGAGCCGCGAGGCGCGCAAGCAGAAGTCGACCTCTTCGCCGTAGCCGCGTCCGAAGGTGTCTTCGTCGAGCAGGCCGCACAAGTCGAGGGCTCGACGGGTCACGTACATGCAGAAACCGACGCCCGTGATGACTTCGGGGAACAGCCGCAGCGAGTGCTCGCGTACGAACGCGGCGCATTCGTCGATTTGCGGATCGGCACGTTCGAGGTCGAAGGCATCGAGGATCGACGGCGGCAGGGTGCAGATCGATCCGTGGCTGGTGAGCGGCGTGACGGTCGCGACGTCGATCGGGGCGGCGGCCGCGGCGAGGCGGTCGAGCCATCCTTCGGTGACTGCCGTGTCGGAATTGAGGATCACGACGTCAGCGGCTGCGTGACGCAGTCCTCGATTCACGGTGCGGACGAAACCGAGGTTTTCTGCGTTGCGCATGACCGTCACCGAAAAGCTGGCGGGCTCGGTCGCGAACTGGTCGACGTATTCGCGTACCGGCAGTTCGGGAGACGCGTCGTCGATGACGACAAGCTCGACCGGAACTGCGCTGGTCTGGGCGTGCCGCCGGACGCTTTCGAGGCAGCGGGCCGTATACGCGAGGCCGCCGTAGACGGGAACGATGATCGTGACCGGCTCGGGCGAACTCATCTGCGGTCGACCTGGTAGCGGGCGAGGCCCATCACTCGGCTGACGACCGCCTTCGCGGCGGCCGGGCCATCGAGCGCGTCGGCTCGGCGCGCGGCTTCGTGCGCTCGGCGCGTCCGACGGCCCGCGTCGTCGAGCACGTGATGCAACGCGTCGTACCAGTCGTCGGCACGGTCGACGGACTGGACGAGCACGTTCGGCGAGACGAACCCGTCGACGCCGGTGCAGGCGTCGGCCGGCATCACCGTCGGCACCCCGGCGCAGCTTGCCTCGTCGAACAGTCGGACATCGTCGACGATCTCAGCGCCGGCCAGCGTCGGCGTCCACACCTGCACTGCCCAGCCGGCGATCGTGTCGGGATCGAGATCAGCGTCGGCGATGACGGTGACCCGATCGTGGCCGCGCAGCTCGGACGGGATGTCGTCGACGTCGCCGGCGATCTCGACTCGGTCGCGGTGTTCGGTCAGGATCCTCGCGATGCCGTCGGCGACCGCCGCGGCGTACTCGGGTCGGTTGGCCGTCGCGCCGAGCCGCCAACCGATGACCAGTAGACCACCGGGATCGGCCGGATCGGCCGGATCGGCCGGATCGGCCGACGCTCTCGCGTCTCGCAGGGCCGCAGCCCGGGCGCGGGTCAACAAGGTCGGGACGACGAGCGCACGCCGGCCGGACGCATCGCCGGCCGAGTGCAGCACCCCCGCCGGGGAGAACACCAGATCGCACGCCTGGCAGAGCGTCGCGGCCGCGGACGTCAGGACCGGACCGGCCGCGGCGGCGGAGCCGGCGTCGAGGTCGGCGACGCCGAGGTCGACGGCCGTGCTCAGCCCGGCGACACGTCGCGCCGCGATCAACGCGTCGACGTCGGGTGTGGGTGCGACGCCCGCGACCACCAACAGGCCAGCCTGGCCTGCCGCGGCCCGAACGTCGGCGGCGAAGTCGTCTGCGCCGGAATGCCGGGCGACCGTCACGGGAACGCCTGCCGCCTCGAGGTTGTCGACGAGTCCTTCGATCCGCGCCGCGGCGGGCCGGTCGAGCGTTCCGGTCACGACGACGCACCGATGTCCGGGGTGGGTCGCGCCTCGGCTCGTCCAATGTTCGTGTACCGGTGTTTTCGTGTCGGGCGTCTCGCTGCGGTCGAACGGTGGGATCGGCTGCGGGCCCGCGCACAACCGGCCGACGAGCGACGCGAACGCGCCCACGTCGACCCACGGTCCGATGCGGGCACGCAACCGTCCGGCGGCCTGACCGATCTGCCAGGACACGAGCTCCATCGGCTGGGAGAGGTTCGGGTCGAAGGCGACGACGACCGTCGACCGGTCGCCGCGACACCAGCCGTCGATGTTCGCGGCCGCCTGCGCGTCGAGGGTGACGACGACGTCGGGCGTCAACGCGTGGATCGTGGCTTCGCCGGCCAGGCACGGACGGGTCAGGTGCGCGCCGGCGAAACCGTCGTTGAGCGGGGCCGGCGCGGCGATGCGAGCCTCGACGTCGTGGCGGACAAGTCGATTCACCAGTCGGCGCAGCCAGTCGGCACGGATGACGGGTTCGCAGCCGAGGAACACCACCACCGGCCGCCGAGGAAATGGCGGACGGCCCTGGCGCGAGGCCGGCTCGAGTGGACCGATCGGCCGGTGCGGGTCGTGCACCGGCGCGCCCGGGTCGACGACGACCGATCCAGCCTCGACGTCGACCGCGCCGTCACGGACCGCGAACTCGACGTGGGGACGCAACAACACTGCGCCGCGGATCAGGGTCGACGACGCCGGGCGCAGCGCGGTGACGTCGAGCGACAACCATTCGGTGTGGACCCGGTAGCTGGCACCGGACTCCAGATCGGCGATCTCCGCGCCGACGCCGTCGACGGCCTCCGACGCGACCGCAAGCTGGCGTTCCAGCCGTTCGCGTACGTGCTCGTCGACGACCAAGCCTTCGGGGACGACGAGGCGGGGCTGTGCGCCGCGATCACGCATGCGACTCCTCCCAGTCCGGTCCACCGCGGCTCGTCCCCTCGACACTCAAGGGTATGTGCCGGTTCGCTGGTGCGGTGGCGTGGTCCGGTCGCCGTCCACCGCCATCGAAGGCTGCGGCGCGGGACCGGCCTTCGGATCTGTGCCGGTGGCTTGTATCGTGCACTCGCTTGCCGCGCCGACAGAAGCGAGGACACGGGTCATGGAACCGCCTGCGCCGCCGCTTCCCACGTTCCTCATCATCGGTGCCCAGAAAAGCGCGACCCGCTGGCTGCGGCTCAACCTCGGCCTCCATCCGGCCGTGTTCACCGCGTCACGAGAGATCGAGTTCTTCAACAACGGCGAGCGGTATCGCGAACAGGGCCCGGGTTGGTACCGCGAACAGTTCGACGGTTGGGCCGGCGAAGCGATCGTCGGCGAAGCGACACCCGGTTACATGTTCTGGCGTCACCGACCGGCTGTCGTGTCGGAACGCATCGAGGAGACGCTCCCCGACGTCCGGCTGATCGCGACGTTGCGCAACCCGATCGACCGGGCCCAGTCGGCGATGGTGCACCACATGGAGCACGGGACGCTCCCGAACGACTCGGTGCTCATCGATCTGGTGCGGGCGACGCCACCGGAACGTGACCGGCTGGGGATCATCGCCGGCGGATGGTACGGCGCGAGTCTCGAACCGTACCGACAGCGGTTCGGCGATCATCTGCTCGTCGTGCTCCACGACGACGTCGACGACGACCCGCGCGCGGTGTACGACGCGGCATTGCGCCATGTCGGCACGGCCGCCGATTTCGTACCCGCCGAGTTCGAACGGGTGCGCTTCAGCTACCAGCAGCAGGTTTCCGACGCGCCGGGCCGCCGCCCGCTGAGCCGCGACGAGCGCCGCCAGCTGTGGGAATTCTTCGCAGCTGACGTCGCCCAGCTCGAAGCCCTCATCGGCCGCGATCTGTCGTTGTGGAACCCTGGGTAGGCGCCGGGTCAGCCGGGCTGGTGGCCTCCGAGCTGGGCTTCTAACGTCGCGCACCGACGTTTCGTATTGAGCAACGTCTCCCG
>Ga0182024_10016103_pt1 | contig 14219 bp, 9 predicted proteins | sample P32metaG_FD_120480 | JGI IMG/M metagenome (GOLD analysis project Ga0182024, IMG submission 120480) | Permafrost microbial communities from Stordalen Mire, Sweden - P3-2 metaG (Illumina Assembly) | ecosystem: Environmental > Terrestrial > Soil > Wetlands > Permafrost | place: Sweden: Stordalen... | reverse complement strand
TATAAAAAGCATGGGCAGAGCAGAATTTTCTTCCGGCGAAACAAAAACCAGCATGGAGCCGTCGCGCGAGAGCGCCATGTGGCTCACGCTCATTTCCTCCGGGAAGTCGAGAGCAAACTGCATGCGGGTCGTGGGTACGGGACGCCGCGCCACCCACCAAGTCACTCCCGCGACCGCAACCATGGCAAGCACTATGCCGAGCCACAGCAGGAGCGGCGTGCGTCGCGGGGCTGCCGCGGTTGCGCGAGTAGCGCCGCTCGTCTCGGTGCCGGAAAGTGCGCTTAGAGCAAATGACAAATCTCGCGCAGACTGAAAGCGCTGCTCTGGACTCTTCTCAAGGCAGCGGCGCACGATGCGCTCAAGTGTCGGAGAGACGGAACGAACCGGACCCGACAATTCCGGCGGATCATCCTTCAAAACCGCCGTCATGGTTTCGGCGGAGGTATCGCGGCGGAAGGCGCGAACACCGGAGAGCATCTCGTAGAGAACCGCTCCGAACGCGAAAATGTCGGTGCGTGGATCGACAGGCTCTCCGCGAACCTGCTCCGGCGCCATATAGCTCGCCGTCCCCATCACCACTCCTGCCGCGGTGTGCGAACTCGTCAGAGTAACTTCGTCCGAATCCGCCCCCATCTGCTGCGCCAGCTTCGCCAGCCCGAAGTCGAGAATCTTGATCCGGCCATCCTTGGTAACGAAAACATTCTCCGGTTTCAGGTCGCGATGAACGATCCCCTTTTCGTGGGCCGCAGCCAGTCCCTGAGCGATCTGCACCCCGTACTCGATGGTCTTGCGTTGTGGCAAAGCGCCGCGATCGAGCGCCGACCGCAGGCTCTCGCCTTCTAAAAGTTCAGAGACGAGAAAAGGCGTGCCATTATGCTGTCCGATATCGTGAATCGCGAGAATGTTGGGATGATTGAGCGTGGCTACTGCGCGGGCTTCTTGTTCGAAGCGACGCAGCCGGTCGGCATCGCGTGCAAAAGATTCGGGAAGAATTTTTAATGCGACATCGCGCCCGAGCCGGGTATCTTTCGCGCGATAAACTTCCCCCATTCCGCCGGCCCCAATCGGAGCGACAATTTCGTAGGGGCCCAGCTTCGTGCCCGGCGCTAGAGTCATAGGTCTGCGTGATTATAGCGAAAAAATAACTTATGAGAATGTATTCAGGTTTTAGTTTGGTTTACCCTGCAAAATAAATGGCGCGGACAAAGTATCCGCGCCACGAAACTTTTAAACAAAACAGCCTTGCTTATTTCTTTCCAGCCGACTGGAAGCGCTTATTGATTTCTTCCCAATTGACTACATTCCACCAGGCTTGCAGATACTCCGGACGGCGATTGTTGTACTTCAAATAATATGCGTGCTCCCAAACATCGTTACCGAAGATGGGATTGAGGCCTTGCGAAAGCGGATTGTCTTGATTCGGCGTGGAGACGATCTTCACTTCACTTTTGGCGTCGCCTACCAGCCAGACCCATCCGCTGCCAAATTGCGCTACTCCGGCGGCATTAAATTTCTCCTGGAAGGTTTTGAAGTCGCCGAACGCTTTTTTAATGGCATCGGCGATGGGGCCGCCGGGCTCGCCTCCGCCCTTGGGCTTCATGATCTTCCAGAACATGGTGTGGTTGACATGGCCGCCGCCATTGTTGCGCACCGCACTTCGTATGTCCTCGGGAACGGAGTTTAAATCGCGAATGAGATCTTCCGCGCTCTTTTTGTGGAGTTCAGGATGCTTATCCAGCGCCGCGTTAAGATTTTTTACGTATGCGCCGTGGTGCATGTCGTGATGCAGATGCATCGTCTTTTCATCGATGGTGGGTTCGAGCGCTGTGTAATCGTACGGCAGGGGGGGTAGTTCATGCGGCATTTTTATTTTCCTCCAAAACCTTAATGATGACGGGATACGGTTGAAAGATTCATGAGGCTCGCGGGCGGTTGTCCGGTCTCGCCTTATATTTGTAACATTTTACGGGAGGAACGGACGCTGGGCGCGAGGACTGGCGGAACCGGAACGGCTAAAGCCGCGCTCCGTTCAAACAAGCTCAAGGGTTTCGAAGGGCCCGCCGTTATAATTCTCGTTCATCGAATGTAATGAAGTTTTTGGAGGCTATCTGAAGGTTTTATTGCTGGAGAACATCAGCGGAGTGGCGGCTTCACAATTTGAGGAGGCGGGCTTTGAGGTCCAGTCGCTGAAGGGCGCGCTCGAAGAGCGTGAGCTCATCGAGAAGGTGCGCGGGGCTTCAATTTTGGGCGCACGTTCTAAAACGCGCATCACGTCGGCGATTTTGGACGCGGCTCCTGAATTAGTGTCCGTAGGAGCCTTTTGCATCGGAGTCGACAAGATCGATCGCGCGGCCTCAAGCGAACGCGGAATCGCCGTGTTCAATGATCCGCATTCAAACAGCCGCTCGGTTGCCGAACTCGCGATGGGCGAAATTATTTTGCTGATGCGCCGCACTTTCGAGGCGAGCACCCAGCTTCATGGCGGTGTGTGGAATAAGTCCTCGGCAGGATCGCATGAAGTTCGCGGCCTGACGCTCGGTATCGTGGGTTACGGAAAGATTGGATCACAGGTTTCAGATCTGGCAGAGGCGATGGGCATGCGGGTTGTATTTACCGATGTGTCGCATGTGCTGGCTCGCGGAAATGCCCGTCCAGTAAGCTTTCGCGAATTGCTGGCGACTTCTGATGTAATCACTCTTCACGTTGATGGCAAGACGCAAAATCAGGATTTATTTGGGGAAGAAGAATTCCACGCGATGAAGGACGGCGCTTGCCTGATTAATTTGAGCCGTGGTTTTGTGGTCGATCATGCGGCTCTGGCGAGGCATTTGAAGAGTGGCAAGCTTTCGGGAGCCGCGGTGGATGTGTTTCCGCAAGAACCCGAGAGCGGTGCGCCTTTTAGCAGTCCTTTACAAGGATTGCGGAACGTAATTTTAACTCCGCATATTGGGGGCAATACCGAAGAGGCGCAGCAGAATATCGGGCAGTTTGTCTCGGCGCGCATGATCGATTATTTCCGCAGCGGGAACTCCCTGCTGAGCGTGAACATGCCCCAATGTCATTTGGACTACGAGCCGGGGTCACACCGGCTGCTCCATATCCACCACAACGTTCCGGGAATTTTGCGCGCGATCAACGACATTTTGGCGGATCGCGAGATAAACATCGAGCGCCAGGTGCTGGATACTCGCGGACCGATTGGCTATGCGATCTATGACATCAACCGGCAATGCGATGAGCAGTTGCTTGGCAAACTCCGCGCAATTCCTCAGACCATTCGCGTGCGAGTGCCGGTTGAGGTACATGGCTAGATTTCTGTGAGGTATTGCGCTGCCATAGGAGTCGACTACCTGGTGGCCGCGCGTTTGAGGCGATCTTGGACTGCTTCCCAGTCGCTCGTCTTAGGCGGCATGTCTGCAGCGATCCAGTTGTAATTTTCCGCATCAGCAAGATGGAGAGCCTCATACAAGATCGCCGCGTAATTGTCTGGCGAGGTTGGCATCTGCTTGACGGCAATGTCGGTTCGGCTCGGCGCGATGCCGTATTGCAGGTAGATTCCACTACCTTCGTCGGGAACCTTTCCATTGACGGCGAGAAATAAAATAGTCCGCGGACTGTAGTGACGCGGATGCATCCCGGGAGCAGCGTGAGCGCCGGCTTGAACTCCCTGCGCGGAGTTAATCGGACCCGCTATCTCTTCCAATGTTGTCCGTGAAATTCCGCCGGGACGAAGCAGCGTGGGCGTCGATTCAACCAGTGACAGTACAGTGGATTCAATGCCGACGTGACACGGCCCGCCATCAAGTATTAGATCAACTTCGGCGCCGAGGCTTCGGCGGACGTGCTCCGCGGTAGTGGGCGAGAGTTCCGTGAAGCGATTGGCGCTAGGCGCGGCAACGGGAACTCCGGCAGCTTGAATGAGGGCCTGGGCGATGGGATGCGCTGGCATGCGAACTCCCACCGTGGAAAGATTAGCCGTAACAATATCAGGAATTGTGAATGATTCTTCCACCGAATCTTGCGGGTGTTTCCCTAACTTCTTTTCAAGCACCAGCGTAAGAGGACCTGGCCAAAATTTTCGCGCCAGACGATCGGCAATCTCTGTCCAGTTCGCTACCAACGACTGCGCCATTTCGATGGACGCTACGTGAACGATCAGAGGACTCGTTGCAGGCCTGCGTTTGACGGCGTAGATGCGGGCTACAGCGTCGGCATCAAGTGCATTAGCTCCCAGTCCGTAAACCGTTTCAGTCGGGAAAGCGACAAGGCGACCGGCGCGCAAAAGGCGTGCGGCTCGGTCGATCTCGCCGCAGTCGACTATGGAATCCATGAAACGATTGTAGATTGGGGCTGGCCGCCTTTGCCGTAAAGAATTGAAGGGAAGCCGGTGATCGGAGCGCAGCGAGACGAGCGAGGCGCCCGTCTCTCCATTGGCCTAGCCAACGCTGCGCCGCGAGAATTATTTTTTCTTCTTGTCCTTGTCCTTTTCTTTGCCCTCGTCCTCCACCACTAGATTGTTAGTGACCGAAAACACTCCGTGCACGCTGTTGGCCTGCATGCCCGCGATCTGCTTGTCCATTTCCCGGGCAACGACTCCCTCCAGCGTGATGTGTCCATTCTTAACAATGATGTGAATGGGCGGGACAGCACGCATCTGGTATTGACTAAGAACTTCATTGCCGTAGATGGCGCGATAAGCAGCGCGCCGGATTTCATCGTCCATCATGGAGGTTGGCAATACTTCGATGTTGTTTACGACACGCTCGACACCTTCAATACGCTTCACCACGTTTTCGGCGTCGGACTTCAGCGTAGGACGAGTGACTTGGCCGAACAGGGTCACGGTCCCATCCGGATCGACTTTGTACGACAGGTTATCGAACACTCCGTAAAAAGGAAGCATGACAAGTTCATGACGCACTTCCTTGTAAATACGGTCGATGCTCTTCGGGCTGGCGGCGCCAGCTGGCTGCTTGTCTTGAATGGCGGAACTAGCGAGAGCTACCATTGAAAGCAGAGAAATACCTAAAACCACGATCAACGATTTTTTCATTTGTTTGACCTCAGGCGATATTTCCAGCGAATATGCAAGTATCAGTATTCGGCCCGTCTGAGACGCTGGAACAAACCGGGAAGTTGCCTCGACTTGGTGCAAAGAACATGGTCGACGGAGTGCGGGTTTCTCTGCGCCGCTCGACGGCCGGGCACTCGCCGCTCCACCGGCCCCAATATTACGCCCTAATTCGATCGATTTCCAATGAAACACTGGTGGACAAAATCTTGGGAAAATCGGCTTGCAACCGCGGCCGGAACATCATTCTCCTGCAGTTCGTGAAAATGGAAATCGATGGTGCGGTCTGAATGTACGGTAGCGAGCAAATATCCATAGACATTCGTCTTTGCAGCTTTTGCATCCCCGGCTTTTGGTGGAAGCGCATAGCGAGCCGCGCCCGCTGTACCGACGATCCATCCAGGTAGAACGCCGCCATGGCTGCGCCAGTAATCGGTGTCAAAGATTCCATCCATGAAGAAGTGGGAATGACTGGCCAGCACATAGACGTTCTTCTTACTTGCCTGCTGAAGCTTCAGTAGGTCGCCATAGGCGCGGCGGCCGCTGGCTTCGGCTTGAGCGGAAGCATTCATGCTGTGGTCGCTGGCGATGCTGTCGGGCAGGGCCTCATGCATGCCAACAACGAGCGTCGCAATTCCGGGATCCTTCGCATCAGCGGCAAGCACGCGCTCGAACCATGCCATCTGTTCGCTATCGAACTGATCGGCGGACGAACTGTCGAGGGTTATGAAATCGATGCCGCCGCGCTGCCAATGATAGTAAGTGTGGAGGCGATGATCTTTTGCATTGTCGCGAAGGCGCTGCTCGCGTATCTCGGGCGTGTCCAGCCAATCGGCGAACTGGATGAGATAGTCGCCGCGATTTTTAGGCGGTATCAGTTCGTGATTGCCGATGGCGAGGTATACGGGAGTTTCGGCGAACGGTGCGAGCTGGCTTTGGATGAAGTCATCCCAGGCATTCTTTTCGTAGTCGATAATCAGCGTCGGCGCGGCGGAAAGCTGTTTGTAATCCTGATCAAAGTCATAAATGGCGCGGAAATCGCCGAGGTGCCAGTAAAAGGCCGCATGATCCTGATGAACTCCGGCAGCAATAGCGGGCATGATGACATCTCCGCAATTGCGCGAATCACCGGAGACGGCGAACGTCCAAGACTGCTGGGCTTGTGCGGTTGCAGCCCCGAATGCGAAGAACAGGAGCGCGAAAAATAACAGCGATGCGCGGGAAATAGCTAGCATGGGAAGAATGATACAGGCTTGCGGGCCTTGCGGGAGAGACACAAACTTTGCAAAATCAGAGAAGCGCCTTCGAGTCGCATACCTCTTTACTAAGATCGCGTCTTTCCCTGTGTCCCCCGTACCCCTGTGCCCCCTGTGGTAAAAGCCCTTCCGCAAATTCTTAATTCGCTGCCGGCATCGGCGGACGAATGCTTCCGCCGCTACGCCTCTTTCGGCTTGCTGCGGCGTTCGCGGAAGCCCTCGATCAATAGATAGAGCACGGGAATGAAGAATAAATTCAGGACCGTGCTCATGATCATGCCACCGAAAACGGTAGTGCCCACAGAGTGGCGGCCATTTTCTCCAGCCCCGCTCGCCGTAACCAGAGGAACGACACCGAGAATAAACGCTAGCGAAGTCATAAGAATAGGGCGCAAACGAATGCGGGCGGCTTCAACCGCAGCCTCTAGGATCGTCCTGCCCTGTTTACGCAATTGCTCGGCGAATTCCACGATCAAAATAGCGTTCTTCGACGACAGGCCGACTAGCATCACGAGTCCAACCTGGCAGTAGACATCATTCTGCTGGCTGCGAATCCATTGGGCCGAGAGCGCACCTAACAATGCCATCGGCACTGCTAACAGAATGATGAAGGGCAATACAAAACTTTCATACTGTGCCGAAAGGGTGAGATAGACGACTAACGTTCCCAGCCCGAAGAGAATGAGAGTTGTCGAACCTGAAGCCAACTCTTCGAGCGAAATTCCCGACCATTCGTAGGCATAACCTTGCGGAAGAACTTTCGCCGACAATTGCTGCATGGCGCTGATGGCTTGACCAGAACTGAAGCCTGGAGCCGCGGAGCCGCTGATTTCAGCGGAGCGGAAAAGGTTGTAGTGATTGATCACCTGTGGCGCGGCGGTCTGTGTGACGCTCACCAGATTGGCAAGAGGGACCATGGCGCCGGAATCGGAGCGCGCATAATATTGGCCGATGTCCCGCGGATGCGCACGGAACTGCTTGTCGGCCTGGACGTAAACTCGATAAGACCGATTATTGAAGTCGAAGTCGTTGATGTACGCCGATCCCATGAAAACACCCAACGTGTCGGTGATCTGGCTGAGCGGGATATGCAGACTCTTTGCCTTTTCGCGATCAATCGTGACAACGTACTGCGGATCGTTCGCAGTGTAGGTGCTGAACAGTCCAGTTAAGTCTTTTTCTGGGCGCGCGCCGCTGGCACGTATGAGGTCATGAGTTGTCTTGTCTAGATCCTGCAACGTGTGAGTGCCTTGATCCTGAAGTTCGAATTGGAATCCGCCGAATTGCCCCAAGCCTTGTACCGCGGGCGGTTCGAAAGGAATGACAATGGCCCCAGAGATTCCAAACAAAGGACCACGGAGTCGTTCGATGACAGCCGCAGCCGTGTGTTCCCTCCCCTTGCGCTTTTCATAGGGCTGGAGAGTTAGAAACACGATGCCGGCATTTGGCGTAGCACCTCCGAAACTGAATCCGGCAACGGCGAAGGTGCCGAGTATTTCAGGAATATTCTTCGTTATCTGAGTTACCTGCGAGCCGATGTTTCTGGTGTACTCGAGCGAAGCGCCGCTGGGAGCTTGCACGGCAACGATTAGATATCCCTGATCTTCGGTCGGAACGAATCCCTGCGGAACTTTTCCAAAGACGAAATACGCTAATCCCAACGCGGCAACGAACACGATGAGAGCTACCACCTCAAAGCGCAACACGAAGCGCAACGCACGGACGTAGCCATTATTAACCGCTAACAGCACGCGGTCGACAGTCTTAAAAAACCAACTCTTTTCACCGTGCTCGCGGCCCAGCAGCAGTGCGGAAAGCGCTGGTGTAAGCGTGAGAGCATTGAAAGCTGAAATCGCAATGGAGAATGCAATAGTCAATGCAAATTGGCGGAACAGGATACCGGTCGTGCCGGGAAAGAATGCCACCGGAACGAAAACGGCGACCAGCACCAGTGAAGTCGCGATGACCGCGCCGGTCACTTCTTTCATGGCGTCGACCGAAGCTTTCACGGGATCCGATTCGCCTTCCTGCAAATGGCGCTCGATGTTTTCGATAACCACGATGGCGTCGTCGACGACGAGTCCGGTGGCGAGCGTGATGCCAAACAATGTCAGCGTATTGATCGAGAAGCCAAGCAGCTTAACAAAGGCGAAAGCTCCGATGAGTGAGACCGGAATCGTAACGGCGGGAATAATCGTCGAGCGCCAATCCTCGAGGAAAACAAAAATAACAAGAATGACTAGGAAAATGGCCGTCCCCAAAGTTGAAACGACATCGCGAATGGATTCGCCCACCGCGTCGGTCGTATCGAACGCCACCTCATACTTCATCCCCGGCGGAAAGCGCTTGGAAAGACGCGCGAGTTCAGCAAGGCACTTGCGGTGTACATCAAGCGCATTGGCGGTGGAGAGCTGAGTGACGCCGATGCCAACCGCGTCGCGCCCGTTGTAATCAAGATCTGTGCTGTAATCTTCAGCGCCGAGTTCCGCATGACCAACGTCTTTTAATCGGACAAGCGTTCCGTCACTATTGCTTTTCAGGATGATGTCATCAAACTGCGCCGGTTCAGAGAGACGTCCAACCACACGAACGCTGATCTGGAAATTCTGACTCGGCATCGCGGGCTGGGAACCGACTTGTCCGGCGGCCACTTCGACATTCTGTTCCTGAAGAGCACTAACCACATCATCGGCGGTAAGCGCACGGCCAGCCATGCGAACGGGATCGAGCCACAGGCGCATGGAGTACTTGCGTTCGCCAAAGATAAGCACGTCGGCCACGCCCGGCACGCGCTTCAGAACATCACGAACATAGACATCCAGGTAGTTGCTCATGAAGAGCGTGGTGTAACGAGAGTCCGGCGAAAAGACTCCGGCACCGAAGACGAAATTTTGCGAGGTCTTGGCTACCGTCACTCCGATTTGTTTTACCGCGTTGGGCAGGCGCGCTAGAGCAGTGTTGACGCGGTTCTCGATATCAACAGCGGCGAGATCGGGATCCCGGCTCAGATCGAAAGTCGCGGTGACGGAGCTGACACCGTCATTTGTGCTCGAGGATGTTATGTACTTCATTCCTTCCGCGCCGTTTATTTGCTGTTCAAGCGGTGTGGTGACGGCTGATTCCACGGTCTGCGCGCTCGCGCCGTTGTACACGGCCGTGACGCCAACCTGCGGCGGAGCAAGATCCGGGAATTGCGCGATGGGCAGCGTCGGGATGCAGACCGCGCCTGCAAGAATAATGAGCAGTGCGCAGACGGTAGAAAATACAGGGCGATGAATAAAAAAATCGACCATAAGAAAAGAGTTATCCCTCGGCCGCCTACGACGGCCCCGCATATCTTATTAGCTGCTGCTTTCCTGTGGGACTACTGGCACACCGTCGATTAGAAACTGCGTTCCGGAGATGACAACTTTGTCTCCAGGCTTCACTCCATCAAGCACGACATAATTGTTACCGACGATTTGGCCTATCTGAAGCGGCTTCTGGTGGACTACATATCCACCTTTTTGATCGGGCTCGGCCACAAAAGCGAAATATACGCCGCCAATTCTGGAGACGGCGAGAATCGGAACGACTGGCTTCTGCTCACTTCCCCAGACCACTCGCGCGCGAATAAATTGAGCATTGCGCAAGCTGTCATTCGAGTTCGCAATGGTCGCTTTCGCCAAGATGGTTTGAGTTGTGGTATCAACCTGCGGCGAGATGAATGTCACGCGACTGCTGGCGAGTAAATTGCCGGAGCCGTCGACGATCTGCACGGGAAGATTCATTTTCAATTGGGATGACTTTTCAACGGGAACGTAAATATACGCCTCCAGGCTCCCCGGACGGTCTACGGTAGTAAGCAACGTGGTGGTTACGACCCGATCACCGACCCGCACCGGAACGTCACCCACGATGCCAGCGCGCGGCGCGACCACCTTGTAATAATGCAATTGCACTGTTTGTTCATTGACCTGCGCGTCGAGTGAATGCCTTTGCGCCTCGGCTGCATCCAGCGTTGCTCGCGCCTGGTCAAGCTCCTGCTTGCTCACCACGCCCGCGCTGGCCAGGCCACTCACACGATCATAATTTTGCTGCGCCCATTTCAGTTGAGCGACCTGCGCGGCAGTGGCGCTCTCCTGGCTCTTTACGGTGGCCTGCTGCTTCTCGGGATCAATCTGCATCATGGCAGTTCCAGCGGCAACGTGTTCGCCAGAGTGGACAAAGATTTGCTTAATGATTCCTTCGACCTGCGGCATAACCACGGCGGAGTCGCGCGACTTGAGCGTGGCGACGTAGTCGGTGGTGTCGTCGACTTTTTGAGCTTTTGCAGTTTCGACTTTGACCGGCATGGCCTGCGGCGCCGCCGCCTTGGCGTTCTTGCTGTTGCCGCATCCGGCAACCGCCAATATCAAGGCCAGAAGTGCTCCCGGCAGAATCAGTGGTAGCATCGTTCCGATGAATTTAGACATAAATTATTTCCGACGCAAATCTCAAGCGCCCCAAAAAACCCAAAATTCTGGATTGCCAGCCACAGCACAAGCTATAAGACTTTGCACGTTTCGCCGCGGTACCCCACTGCAGCAATACTAGAGCATACATATAGATTCAACGGAAAGGCTGGAGGCTCCGAAGAATTTCCGCTTCTGCTAAATTGTTTTGTGATGAAACCGATCCGAAGTTTTGCCAGTGATAACAATGCCACCGTGCATCCCGAAGTATTAGAGGCGATCCGGCGCGCCAATGAAGGACATGCCGTGGGATATGGCGATGATCCGCACACGGAATCTGCTGTGGGAAAATTCCGGGAACAATTTGGAGCAGACGTTGAAGTCTTCTTTGTTTTCAACGGAACAGCGGCGAACGTCTTGAGCTTGCAGGCATTGACGAGGCCCTATCACGCAGTACTCTGCCCGGAACTGTCTCATATTTATACAGATGAATGCGGGGCGCCCGAGAAGTTTACCGGATGCAAGTTAGTGCCTCTTCCCGCTCCAGGGGGAAAACTAACGGCAGAGACGGTGGCGCAGGCTTATCACGGCATTGGAGACCAGCATCACGTCCAGCCGCGGGTTATTTCAATTACCCAGTCGACCGAGATGGGCACCGTATATGACCCTGCCGAGATCGAACAGCTGGCGAAATTTGCGCACCAGCGCAACATGTTCCTGCACATGGATGGCGCGCGGATTTCAAATGCGGTGGCGGCCCAGCGACTTACCCTGAAACAAGCCACGCGGGATTTGGGAGTAGATGTGCTCTCCTTTGGAGGAACTAAGAATGGGTTAATGGGAGTGGAAGCGGTGGTCTTCTTCCGTCCCGAACTGTCGCAAGATTTTTTATTCGTGCGCAAACAAGGAATGCAATTGGCGTCGAAGATGCGGTATATGTCGGCGCAAATGGAGGCGCTCCTGACTAACGACTTATGGCGGCGCAACGCGGAGCATGCAAACGGGATGGCGCGCCTATTGGAGCAGGAAGTCAAAAAGATTCCAGGCATTAAGATCGTGTACCCGGTACAGGCTAATGGGGTATTCGCGCAGCTTCCGCGGGAAGCGATCGATAAAATAAAGGAACGTTATTTTTTCTATGTTTGGAGCGAGGAAGACTCGGTTGCGCGTTGGATGTGCTCGTTCGATACAACCGAGGATGACGTTAAGGAGTTTGCAAAATTCGTTGGGGCAGTGATGGGATCCGTGCGGAACTGAAGCCTAACTTGGGGTTAGTCAATGCTTCAGATCCGACGAACCGGCGCAACCGGTGGCGTGCAGAGCACCCACCCGCCATAAGTGCTACTTGTTTTTCCTAGCTGCTCTAACTTTTGCCCAGCGGGCTTTCTGTGCGGCTGCAATTCTCTTGCGGCCGGCAGCTGAAATCGTTCTCTTGCCGCCCGTTCTTACTGAGCCACGTTTCGGTCCATTCAGGTAGACCTGGCCGAAAGTAGTTAGAGCCGCGCTCACGCGATGAAGTTCGCTTTCAAGTCGCGCGCGTTCGTGTTGAAGCTGTTTCACTACAGTTTCGATTAGTGTCTTTGCCATAAGATGATTTTATCACCGCGAAATTTGACATCAACGGAGTTCTTAGTCAGATCTCTGAATAACCGTCGCAATTTCCCATTTATGAATGGAATCCCGCTCTGGGCAAGACTTACTGCCCTTTCTCTCACAACCAAAGACGGTCACTCCGACGGTCAGGTCTAGGTGTCTGATTTCGGTAATCATCCCGCCGGAGACAAATTCTGGCATTCGGCTGTAACCTGCAGGAGCGTTGAAGTGATAACATCCGCTACGGACACCATGATGATACGGCGCATCTTTCCTGCATTAAATCCTGATCTCGCCAGTTCCACCATTGTTATCACCATTGATATCAGCGTCCGAAGCTTTCTCATTGCAATACTGCTTCTAGTTGCCATGTCAGCCAGAGTAACTCTCGGGGAAGAACTGCCCGATGCCGAAACCGCTAAACCAACAAAGCTAGCTCATCCACCTGTTACCCTTCCGCTGACCAGCTTTTACGATGCGCCCCGTCCGCTACCGATGGGCAAGCCCGGCGAATTGATACGTTCGGAAACGAGCAATCAATACAGCCTTCCCTACGAGTTATCCGTTTTGCGATTGCTTTATCATTCCCGGACGTCGCGTGGCGAAGATGTGGCGGTTTCGGGAGTGGTTCTAATTCCTGACGGCAAGCCCCCTGCCAGCGGATGGCCGATCATTGCGTGGGCGCATGAGTTTAGAGGAGCGGCGCGGCAATGTGCTCCCTCCTTAATGAGGAATTTGGGCGTCGGCCCTTTGCTCGCGATGTACGCCAATCTTGGCTATGCCGTCGTTGCGACTGACTATGCTGGACTGGGAGCCGACTCCGGCAAGTCAGTAGTGGACATGCAGTCAAACGCGCTGGATGTTATTTATTCGGTTACAGCAGCGCGCTCTGCAGTTAGAGAGATTGGGGCCAAATGGATCGCCGTGGGAGCCTTTGAAGGGGCTTTAGCGAGTATAGGCATAGCAGAAAACGAAATGCGGGACCCCAACTACATGGGCAGCGTCGCAACTTCGGGCTTAGCTGAATCACAGCTGGTCTACGAGCGCTCAGCAACGGATTCTTCAGGCCGATCACTGCTAAGCCTTGTGTCCACGCTGGAAAACATTTACCCAGAGTTCAAAGCGACGGAGATACTAACAGACAAAGCCCTCTTCGCCTACAAGCACGCGAGTGAGAGTTGCGCATCAGACGCGCATTTGGAGCTCCCTCAGGAAATGATGAAACCGGGCTGGAATAATAATCGGTTTGTGAAAGAGTTTTTCGCCGGAAACAATCCTGGCTTGAACGCTGCACAGGGCCCGCTGCTCGTGATTAGCGGTGAGATAGACCCGAACGTTCCAGTGGAAATGACCGCGATTACCGTCGCCCGCCTGTGTAAGCAGGGAGATAGGGTTCTTTTCTTGAAGTATCCCAATCTTGACTCCAGCGGCGTGATGGGGGCGTCAGCCGGAGATCAGATAAGTTGGATCAAAGCGCGATTTGCCGGTTACCCTGCACCAAATAACTGCCGGCAAAAGTAACCTCGGAGGCAAGATACTGGTAACAAAAGAAAGGTCTGGCGCTGCACCACTCAATAAGTGCTACCAGGGCCGCTCAGACTCAGTTTCACTCTCGGCCTGCCTGAATTGATTGCTCTTGTGCCTCATAACGAAAATCATGCAGACCGACAGCAATGTAGGAGGAACAATCAGAATCAGAATTCCACTTTGCAGAGCTTGGATCATTCGGGCGCCAGCTGACGCAGCCTGGGTGTAACAAAGGGCGCAGCTTTGGGAGAATGCCGCCGGAGGAGCGGCCAAGGTAACCATTGCCGTGAGCGCGATGCCCATCAGCAGAAGCGGTCTTTCCAATCTGAAAACGGACTT
>Ga0182024_10016102_pt1 | contig 14221 bp, 14 predicted proteins | sample P32metaG_FD_120480 | JGI IMG/M metagenome (GOLD analysis project Ga0182024, IMG submission 120480) | Permafrost microbial communities from Stordalen Mire, Sweden - P3-2 metaG (Illumina Assembly) | ecosystem: Environmental > Terrestrial > Soil > Wetlands > Permafrost | place: Sweden: Stordalen... | reverse complement strand
CTTCAACCTGAACGAGACCCAGAAATGGATGGCCATCGCCATCCCGGTGCTGCTGGGCAGTCTTGGCCGGATCCTGCTTGGCGTCCTCACCGATCGCGTCGGCGGGCGGATCATGTTCAGCGTGGCCATGATCTGCTCCATTATTCCCGTCTTCCTCCTCGGCTGCGTAACTACGTTCCCCCTGCTCCTCGTCTGCGGCTTCTTCGTCGGCATCGGGCTGGCCAGCTTCTCGGTCGGCGTCGCCTTCGTCAGCCCCTGGTATCCGCCCAAACGCCAGGGAATGGCCATCGGGGTCTATGGCCTGGGCAACATTGGCCAGGCAGCGGCCGCCTTCGGCTCGCCTGTCATCGCCGCGGCCATCGGCGCACGGTGGGGCGCCTCGGTCGGCTACCGCTGGGGCTTCTGGGTGTGGGGTGTCGTCGCAACCATCGTGCTGATTGCCTTCCTCCTCATGGCCAAAGACGCACCGCGCCGCGGTCCGCCCAAGCAATGGGCTGATTTCCTCCGGCCCCTGGCGGCACCGCAGTCGTGGGTATTGAGCCTGTACTACTTCCTCACCTTTGGCGGGTTTGTGGCGATGGCATTATCGCTGCCCGTTCTTCTCACCGAAGTATTCAAGTTGGACAAAGTCGATGCCGGCTTCCGCACCGCGGGGTTCATCGTGCTCGCCACCGCGCTGCGTCCCATCGGCGGAATCCTGGCCGACCGGATCGGAGGAACGCGCATCCTCACATTCGTCTTCCCCGCAACGGCCCTGTTCGGCCTCTGCATGACATCCTCGATGATGGTCCCGTTTACGGTCGGCGCCCTGGGCATGGCCGCCGCGATCGGACTGGGAAATGGCGCCGTCTTCAAACTGGTCCCCCAGCACTTCCCGCAGGCGGTAGGAAGCGTCACCGGCCTGGTCGGCGCCGCCGGGGGGCTGGGCGGGTTCTTCCCGCCGTTGGCTCTGGGCGTGATCAGACAGTACACCGGCAGCTTCACAGGCGGCTTCGTGCTGCTCTCGTCATTCTCCATCCTCTGCCTGATTGTGCTGGGCATCAGCGGTCGGCGGGCCCAGGTCAAGGCATGAATGATCCCGGGCGCAACTACATCCTACAATCCTGATCTCCTTCGCGACCTCAAGATTCTGAAAAAACCCAACCCGGCGGACGAAGACCCTGGTCGTTCTACGGCATCGGCGGTTCTGCTCGACGCTTCGCTTGCGGCTGGTGCAGCCGGAACCGGATCAGGAACCATTGCTTTTGATCGCGATCGAAATCGGGATAGAAGGCCTGAAGGGCTTGAACCAGCAGGATCTTGGTGTCAAAGCCGTCGGCGCGGGCGTGGTCGTCGTCGAGGCTCTCCAGTTCAACCACTTCCACCGAATCGATGACCAGCCAGCCCAATCCCGGGGAATACGCCTGCTCGCCCGCGGCGAGGAGCGGCCGGTCCCAGCGCCGGATCGTCGTTTGTTTGCGACCCTCACGAATCGCCTGCTGAAATATCCGCTTAAAGAAGAGCTGCATCACCGCTCCGGATTCAAGTACCGGCCGTTGTAAGAATCACACCTGGCATTGGGCCGAAGCTTGGGCAAACTGGGTACTAATTTTAACCGAACATAGCAGCACGTGCAATAAGTCTTTCGGCTGCTGGTTGCAGCCCAAAAATACATCTGCTCCAATTTAATAGATTAAAACGATAGGAATTATATTATTTTTGGCTTGACCAGAATCGAAGGGACGATATGATTCGGTCGTGCGAAGAACTATTCCACCCCCAATCTCAACAGCCGGCGCCATCCGAGTCCACTGCCGCTGTTAACCCGTTGTTCTCATCGCTTTGCGCGGCGCCTCCCCCGGCGGGCGCATAATCCCGCACAAACGTTAATATTTCCAGCATGCTTGCCGAGTATGAATGGTTGAATGGCCCCTTGGCGATGGGGTGGCAGGTGGCGTGGTGCGGCGAGCCGCCTTGCGTTTTGAGGAGCGACGGCAGTTCCAGCATTTGAACGGAGGTTTGCGATGTCCAGTATCGCGTCCAGTCCCCAATCATACTTTCAGACGATTTCCAACCCGGATGAATCCCAGACCTTTCCGGTCGAAAGTGACGGCATCGAATTGATCGAGCTCCACGACGAGCCGGACGGAGGCGTGTTTCCCAGCTTGCTTTCTGTTTACCAGCAAAGGGGTTACGAGCGCGGCTACCAGCAGGCCGTGGCCGATATCATCACATCTTTGTTCGCCGTGACGGAGGACTTTGTGAAGTTGAACGATCGCTCCGCCGAGCGGTGCCGGTTCGAATCCCCCACCGAGTTGCGTCGCCTGCTGTACCAGTTCGGCCAGCAACTCGAGCGCCGGCTGCAAACCCTCTCGCCTGACCCTGGTTACGTGTCCGATGGACTGGGGATTTAAAGGGCAGGACCGTGAAGACGTGAACGTGAAAGATGCAAATGTGAGTGCCTGACGGACCTGCGCATGTCGTCGCTTTGGGGGGCGTCGCATCAATGTAGCTGAGCCGTTCCTGAATGTGGGGCAACGGATCTGCAACGCCACAAGCGGCCCACACCTGTTTCGTCTTGTATTCCGATAGGAATTTAGTATCTTGTCCTCTTTGGTTCTCGAACACTCTATGAGGTCGTTGGTTCGCCCTATCCTCGCAACCGTGTCGCTTCTGCTTTTGAGTGCCTCGATCGGCTCTCTGGTGGGATGCGGTTCGCGCCCAAGCGGGCTGATGCTGCTCAACGTCTCCTATGACCCTACCCGCAAGCTATATAGGGCGATCGATGCCGCCTTCACGAAACATTGGAAGCAGCAGACCGGCCAGGACGTGACGATCAAGCAGTCGCATGGCGGCTCCGGCAAGCAGGCCCGTGCCGTCATCGACGGCGAGGAGGCCGACGTGGTCACCCTTGCCCTGGCCTCCGATATCGACGTGATCCATGAACGTGGAGGCTTGGTCTCAGATGCCAACTGGCAATCGCGCCTGGACAACCACAGCACCCCGTTCACCTCGATCATCGTTTTCCTGGTCCGCAAGGGCAATCCCAAGGGGATCAGGGACTGGGGCGACTTGGTCAAGGACGGCGTCCAAGTCATCACGCCAGACCCCAAGACTTCCGGCGGCGCCCGATGGAATTATCTGGCCGCCTGGGGTTATGCCCTGCACGAAAACAACAACGACGAGGCCAAAGCCAGGGACTTCATCGCCCGACTATTCAAAAACGTCCCCGTCAATGAATCCGGCGCCCGCGGAGCGACAACCGCGTTCGTCCGGCAGGACCTCGGCGACGTTCTCGTCGGTTGGGAGAACGACGCCTGGCTTGCCAAGAACGACCTTGGCAGCCAGCAGCAGTTGGAAATCGTCTACCCGCCCACCAGCATTCTGGCCGAGCCTCCGGTGGCGGTGGTGGACAAGGTGGTTGACAAGAAGGGTACTCGGGCCGTGGCCGAAGCGTACCTCAAGTTCCTGTATACGCCCGAGGCGCAGGAGATCGCGGCCCAGAATTATTTCCGGCCCACCAACCCGGCCGTCGCGGCCAAATACAATGACCGGTTCCCGCAACTGAAGCTGTTTACCATCCGCGACCTGTTCGGAGCAGGCGGCTGGGCCGTCGCCCAGAAAACGCATTTCAGCGACGGCGGCGTGTACGATCAGATCGTCAAGAAATGACCTCCGCAGAGCCGGGGCGTGTCGCCCCGGTCGATCCCGAAGAACCGCTGCGTCCCCTCGAATCAAGTGCGGTCATCCACTAGCGAATTCCCGCGATCATGGCAGCCCTGGTAAGACAACCAAAATTCCACCGCGTGCTGCCAGGCTTCGGCCTCTCGCTCGGATATACGATGATGTATCTCGGGCTGGTCGTGCTCATCCCCCTGTCGGCACTCTTTTTCAAGTCCGCGACGCTGGGGCCGCGGCGGTTTTACCAGATCGTCACCCGCCCGGACGTGCTCAGCGCCTATCGGGTGAGCTTCGGCACCGCGATCGCCGCGGCCATCGTGAACGTCATCTTCGGCCTGGTTGTCGCCTGGGTGCTGGCGCGCTACCGGTTTTTTGGGCGGCGGCTGCTTGATTCCCTGATCGACCTGCCGTTCGCCCTACCTACCGCCGTGGCCGGCATTTCGCTGGCGTCGCTCTACAATGAGAATGGCTGGGTCGGCCGGTTGCTGGTCAGCGCGAACATCCAATACCCTTCGGTTTCCTGGCCGCTGGCGCTGCATTGGCATCCGCTGAAGGTTGCCAACGCGCCGCTCGGCATCGTCATCGCTTTGATCTTCATCGGCATGCCGTTCGTGGTGCGCGCCGTGCAACCGGTCGTGCAGGACCTGGACCGCGAGGTGGAGGAGGCGGCGGCAAGCCTGGGCGCCAAGCGCTGGCAGACGTTTCTGCGGGTCATTTTCCCCGAACTTTGCCCGGCCCTGCTGACCGGGTTCGCCCTGTCGCTTGCTCGCGGGGTAGGGGAATACGGCTCGGTCATATTCATCTCCGGCAGCCTGCCGATGAAGACCCAGATCGCGCCGTACCTCATCGTCAGCGAGCTGTCAAGCAGCCAGGATGACGCCGCCGCCACCGCCATCGCCGTGATCATGCTGGTGACGTCGCTGTTAATGTTGCTGGCTGTGAACCTGCTTGAACGGCGGACGACGCGAAGGACGTAAAGGCAAAATTCGAAGCTCGAAACTCGAAACTCGAAATAAAATTCAAAGACGGAAAAGAAGGAAACTAAAAACAAGACAAGGACGACGCCGGTCGCGCAAATTCGAGATCCGAGGGTGTGTTTTGAGATTTTTCTTTTTTTCTGATTGGGATTTATTTCGGATTTCGAGTTTCGGATTTCGAGTTTCGAGTTCAGAAAATGGACTTCACGACCTCAAAACCCTCTGGCCCTACCGGCGGCCCCAACGACCTCTCGGTCGTCCGCGCGCTGTTGATCGGGTTCACTTTCCTGCTGCTGGGGCTGTTCCTGGTCCTGCCGATGGCGTTCATCTTCCACGAGGCATTGAGCAGGGGCGTCGCCTATTTCTTCAGCGCCATGGGCGACGACGACACGCTGAGCAGCATTTGGCTCACGTTGCTGGTGGCCGTCATCACGGTCCCGCTCAACACCGTTTTCGGGGTAGCCGCGGCGTGGTGCGTCACCAAGTTCGAGTTCCGCGGCAAGAGCCTGCTGGTGACGTTGATCGACCTGCCGTTTTCCGTTTCGCCGATCGTGGCCGGGCTGGTCTTCGTGCTGGTGTTCGGCAAGAGCGGGTGGTTCGGGCCCTGGCTGGAAGCTCACAAAATCAAAATCATCTTCGCCCTGCCGGGGATCGTTGTGGCGACGGTGTTCATCACCTTCCCCTTTGTCGCCCGCGAGTTGATCCCACTGATGCAGGCGCAGGGCAGCGACGAGGAGCAGGCCGCCCGCGTGCTCGGGGCGAGCGGCTGGAAGATGTTCTGGCGGATCACCCTGCCCAACATCAAGTGGGGCGTTCTCTATGGCGTGATCCTGTGCAACGCCCGTGCCATGGGCGAATTCGGCGCCGTGGCCGTGGTTTCCGGCAGCATCCGCGGCTTGACCTGCACGCTGCCCCTTCAGGTCGAGCAACTCTATAACGACGATTACGTGGCGGCATTCGCCGTCTCGTCGGTGCTGGCGCTCCTGGCGGTTGTAACGCTCCTGGCTAAGACCGCGGTAGAATGGAAGATGGCGCGAACCCTGGCGGCGGCCCAGGTGGAAGCCGCGCCGATGGAAACGCCGCTAACTCCGGCATTCGCGGCTATAGAGCCGGTCGTCGCGTCCCCGGGCGAAGGAATCTAGGCTCTGTCTGAAAACTCGCCGCGGCCCGTCGAGTTTTCAGACAGAGCCTAAGAGCGGCCACGTGGGAATCTTGTAGGGTCCGCACTGCGGACCGATTCGCCGGCACTTGAAGAAACGGTCCGCAGTGCGGACCCTGCAACGCGCATGAGCATCGACATCCGCAACATCAGCAAGACATTCGGCGCCTTCACCGCGTTGCGCGACGTGAGCCTTCACGTTCCCACCGGCGAGCTGGTCGCCCTGCTCGGCCCCAGCGGGTCGGGCAAGACCACGCTGCTGCGCATTATCGCCGGCCTGGAAGCCCCCGACCCCGGCAGCGGCACCGTCCGTTTTCACGAAAAGGACGTCACCGGCCGCGCCGCCGGCAAGCGGCACGTGGGCTTCGTCTTTCAGCATTACGCACTGTTCCGCAACATGAGCGTGTTCAAGAACGTTGCTTTCGGACTGGATGTCCGCCCGAGCCGCAAACGCCCGTCAAAGGAACAGATCAAGGCCCGCGTGATGGAATTGCTGCGCCTGGTCCAACTGGAAAACCTCGCCCAGCGTTATCCCCACCAACTCTCCGGCGGTCAACGCCAGCGCGTGGCGCTGGCCCGCGCCCTGGCGGTCGAGCCCAAGGTGTTGTTGCTGGACGAGCCGTTCGGCGCCTTGGACGCGCAGGTCCGCCGGGAGCTGCGCCGCTGGCTCCGCAAGCTGCACGATGAGGTACACATCACCAGCGTCTTCGTCACGCACGATCAGGAGGAGGCGTTGGAGGTGGCCGACCGCGTTGCCGTAATGAACAAAGGCAAGATCGAGCAGCTCGGCACGCCGGAAGAAGTGTATGAGCACCCCGCCAACCCGTTCGTCTACAACTTTCTCGGAAACGTGAATCTCTTCCACGGCCGGGTGGACGAAGGCGGCATCCGCATCGGCGAAGGCGAAGTCCAATTCCTCCCCGGCGAGCGCCCGGCCGGCCTGTACGGTCCGGCCCCCGCCGCCAACGGCGCCGCCGCGGTCGCCTACGTGCGCCCCCACGACGTGGACATCCAGCGCGACGGGAACGGCGACACCATCGTCGCACGCATCGACCACATCAGCACCGCCGGCCCCTTCGTGCAGGTGCTGCTGACCCGCCGCGACAACAACCAGCCGATCGAGGCTGCCCTCACCCGCGACCGCTATCGCGAGCTGGGGCTGAAGGCAGCCGAGGAAGTGTTCATCAAACTGAAAAACGCGCGGGTGTTTTCGGAGGATTACTCCATCTGACACGGCCACTGATTGGGTGCAGCGGGTGAGCGAGTACGCTCGCCCGTTGCACCCGATCAGGAGACTGGCGCGATTGGTCTTCGGCAGACTTCACGCCGGGGCAGAGTGAGCGAGTTCCACGAGCTTGCGCCGGCCCGCTCGCAGGCAACGGCCACGAGACTCGCGCGGAATAACAGGCCGTGGCGCGTCTGACCAGGAAAAACGCTCGGGCCTCGTTTTTTTTTGCAAGCGCCGTTACGCACGCTTGTGCAGTCTGACGTTAAGCTGCCTTCCAGAGCAGTTGGGGGTGTTGCGATATTCTTTCTGCCATTGCGGGATCGGCGGTGAGCAGGTCCGGCCGGATTTCGCCGTGCTTATTGATCTGTTCCAGGAATTCCAATTCGGGTGGCCGCAGAGGCAGCACAACGGCCAACGCCATCTTGCACTCGTCTATTAACCGCTTGGCCCACTGAGTATCCGTGCCGAGCGATTGAACCGCCGATTCTCGGAGCAGGGGAATGAGTTGCTCGTTGAGTTCGTGCCGGTCAAACGCGACGTCAACGATGGCGACGGTGCGCCAGTCTTTCCGATTCATCGCACCGTAAAGGACAAACCCGAGCCGCAGCTTCTCCGGCTCCAGTGTCTGCGTGGTGAGCAGTCGATGGGCGTCGAACAGATCGCGGCTGACGTGACGGGCAAGCAGGGCTGCGAGCTTGCCGGCGGCAAGTTCGTGTGGATCGAGGACGCAGATGCCGGTGGCGCGATAAGAGCCCACACTTCTGGAGTCCCGAACCAACGGCGCCCAGAGCGGGGTTCGGAGCATGAAATTCACGTCGACTTCAAGGTTGCCTCCGGCGGTGATGACGCTCGCATAGCCGAGCCGCCACTTGCCTCCAGCGTGTTCGGCAGGCTGCCGCGCGACCGTGAAACCCTCGCGGCCGAAGACGCCGGTCAGCGCCGATGTAGTTTAGATCGATGTCCACGGAGAGCCGCGGTACGTCGAAGAGGAATAAGTTGAGGGCGGTCCCGCCCTTGAGCGCGCAGCGATTCTTGAGGAACGGGTGCGCGCGGAAGCCCTCAAGCAGGTTCAGAAGATGGATAACTTTCTCAAGAATCTCCGGACGAAACCCCGTGGCCGCTGCCTCCGCCATAAGGCGCTGCTGCGAAATGGTCATGCGACCTCCTCCCATGCGCGCTCGGCCAACGCCTTGGGTACGATCAGGTTCCACTCGGATATGAGCTTCGCGTCGGGCCCTTCGCCCCGGCGCGCCGGCTCCAGATAATGCGGGGCGCGCGGCTTGCGTTTGCGTAGCGACGCGAGATGAGATTCCTCGACCATCAGTTTTTCCCTGTGCTGCGTCAGGAACAACCCGACCTTGGCGGCGATCGTGGCGCTGCCGAGCAGCAGGGTATACTCCAGGACGCGGTCGAGGTCGAAGAATTCGATGGAACCGAGCGATCGCCACGCCTCCTCCCACCCGCCGCTAAGGTCCGGGCGGTCGAGAACATCGACCAGCGTGCGCTCCAGCGAGGTGACGCGAAGATCGACACCGCTGCTCTCGGCCGTCCTCACGCCCCATAGCGTTTGCCCGGCCTCGCGCAGCGCTTTGGGGAACTGGACGGGCCTGAATTCCTGGCCGCGGAAGCGGAACGGACGCGCTGCCGTCGCGGTGAGGTACTCGAAGCGATGGCGAACCGAATAGGCCTTGCCGTGGAAGGCCAGGGCCGTGTGATAACCGAGGACCGCATCGGGCGCGAGCTTGGCCACCAGGGCGAAGGAGTCGACGGCGACCCGCCGCGGCGGTGTGCCCGGCGGGATAGTGACGTAGAGCCCTCGGCGCACGCGCAGCAGGTGGCCGTGCTTCTCGTGATACGCCAGCGTCGAATCCCGGCTGGGAGCGGTGGCATTGTAAGCCTTGGCGAAGTCCGCCACGGAGAAGACCGCGTGCTGGGCAAATAAATGACTCGGCCTCATGTAGACTTGACTCCATCGACCTAAACTGAGACATTATTGCATGTTTATGCAAACAAAATCAAGTCCCGCACCGCAAATGACCTAGAAGAGTATGCGCCGCAAACCCACCGATTCTTAAAATCCGCGGCCAACTCTCGTGGGACGATCTACCATTTTGTCCCGTGTCGAAACTCGATGCGGTCAGGTCTCGTTTGCTGGGGATAGAGTGCGCGCCGCGCTGGTGCTTGCATCAGAGACCGCTTTCCTGCCGATGCTGTTCGATCGCCTCTCGACTGGGCCAGTTGAGAGGATCGTCGGGAACCTTGACTGGTCTTCCGCGATACTCGTCGTAGCAGGTGCCCGCTAGCGATGGAGAGACGAGCAGGCTCATCGTTGCAAAGTCTATCGCGACGAGCTTGAGGTCGAACAGCGTGTGTAGGTCCGCTCGGAGAAGCAAGCCGTTGCCGCGGTGATTCGTTTCCGCTCCCCTGTAGGGGACAATATGTGCTGCTTCCAAAACGGGCTCCACATCGCATCCGGAAATAGCACAGCGGCCGTTGTAGACCGCCAACAGGTGCTCGCGGAAGGCCGGTTGGCCCCTGCGCCTGACGATGGACGACAGGACGTGCTCCCGCGCGTCGGAGATCCCCGACGGGTCGAATACGCCGGCTTCGGCCAGCTGCCGCGCGGCGATCGCCAGGGACACACTCGTCTCGGATTCTGCGACAGAATCCTCCCGACCATCGCCGATGTCGCGACCTCCCTTCGCGCGTGCAATCTTGCGTTGCCCTTTTACCAAAGCGTCCACTTCGCGCGATTCGCTGATGACCAGCAGTTCTTGACGTGAGAGGGGAAATTCTTGGAAATAAGGAGCCAAATCGGGCGACTCAGCATAGTTTTCTATGCGTTGTTTGTCGGGGAAGATCTGGATCGTATATTCTTGGCCGTCTCCTTTTACAGGAAGGCTCGACAAGCTTTCATATAGGACAGGTTCCGGGATAGCCCATACCCTCATTGCCGTGTCCGACGGATTCGAAAACGCGAGCAGATACGCTACGGGTGTGTTCCTGGCGGAGCCGTGCATCGCATGGGCAACACTGCGTCTCATGTTGGTCCATAGGTAATCTCGATCCGCAATGTTCCGACAGTTGAAGATGCCTTCCCTCCAATCGTAGGTGGTATTCGCTCTGCGCGTTGGCTGGTGCTTCGACTTCTTAAAGAGCCTGTGACAGATAATAGCCGTCATTGCCCTTGCCGCGTTTCGACTCTGCGTGTGTTCGGCGACGAAGATAAGGCCTTCCACCTCTGGATGATCGTCTGCTAAGGAGGACAGGATCTCTTTAGCATAGCTCTGATGTTCGATGAGTGTCATGCGTCCATCTTGGTAAGGGCGGTGTCGGTTAATTGCGGATGGGGCACCGGGAAACGCATGTCGGCCCCCATTCTTCGCGGTACGCATGGCGCAGCACGCAGCGCTCCACGCCCCGCGAGCGGGGCCGCTAAACGGGTTATCGACTCCGTCGCGAAAGACCCGTTGCAAGTTTGGGCTAGCGAGACGGCCCTTGCACCCCCGCAGCCCGCCCCGCGCCGCGCTGGCTTGCCACGGCGTCGTTGACGAATTCTTCCAGCGCCCGCTTGGCGTCGCCGTCGAGCATTTGCACCGGGGGGTGCTTCATGCACCAGGCGCAGACGGGGTCGATGGGGCCGGCCAGGCCGGCGTCGCGGGCGAGCTTGCAGCAGCGGATGGCGTCGGTCACCACCGCGGCGCTGTTGGGCGAGTCCTCGACGCTGAGGCGCAGCTCCAGGTTCATGGGAACGCCGCCGAAGCCGGTGCCTTCGATGCGGATGAAGCAAACCTTGTTGTCCTTCAAAAATGGGACGAAGTCGCTGGGGCCGATGTGGATCTGGTCGGCGTCGAGAGGCACGTCGAGTTGGCTCTGCACCGCTTCGGTCTTGCTGATTTTCTTGTCGCGGAGCCGCTCGCGGTTGAGCATGTTCAGGAAATCGGTGTTCCCGCCGGTGTTCATCTGGTAGGTGGCGTCAATCTTCACGCCGCGGTCATTGAACAGGCGAGCCAGGGTGCGGTGAGTGATGGTGGCGCCGACCTGGGCCTTGATGTCGTCGCCGACGCAGGGGATACCGCGCCGTTTGAAGCGGGCGGCCCACTGCGGGTCGGAAACGACGAAGCAGGGCACGCAGTTGACCAGGCTCACGCCGGAGTCGAGGCAGGCCTGCGCGTAGAACTCGGTGGCCTGCTGCGAGCCGACCGGCATGTAGCTGGCGAGGATTTCGGCGCCGCTGTCGTGCAGCACCCTGGCCACATCGACGGCCGGTAATTTGGCCGGCTCAAAACGCTGGTGCGGCGGATAGGCGTCCATGTGGGGGGCGACGCCGTCGAGGATTTCGCCCATCTGGACCTTGACGCCGGTGGCGGGGATGTCGCGGAAAAACTGCTTGGTGTTGTTGGGCAGGGCGAAGATCGCCTGCTCCAGAGGGTTGCCGACCTTGCGGGCGTCGATGTCGAAGGCGGCCACCACTTCGATGTCCTCGGCCCGCAAGCCTCCGAGTACCGGATGCATGAGGCCGACGGTATCGTCGTGGGTATCGTGGCCGTTATGCCCGGCATTCCTGCGGGCGGCGTAATAGTGGATCCCCTGCACCAGCGAGCTGGCACAGTTCCCGATTCCCGCGATGGCAATTCTGATCCTGGGCATCTGACCTAAGTCCTTCACACGATTTTGATGTTCGTTGTTGGGGCAAGCGCGCGTCCGCCGTGCCGTAAGGCACTCCCATTATACGAGATCGGGGCAAGTCTTGTTGCTGGCGTGCAATATGGAATCTTCGACACTCAACCGCAGCCGATTCGGCGCTGACGGTGTTTGCCCTTGCTGCCGCTCGATTATAGCCTTCTTTCCCCCCTTTCGTTCTCCCGTAAGCCTCACCTTAACCCTTGTTATGGCCGCAGATATGCCAGGATCTCGGTGTTCCCCTTGGCGCCTTGGATGGGGCTGATGATGGTTCCGATAACCTCCAGCCCGGCGAGCCGAATGTCAGCCTTGACCGCTTCCACCACCTCCGGCACCCGCTCGGCGGGCAGCACGCCTCGGCACAGCCAGGCGGGATCGGCTTCATAATGCGGCTTGATCAGTGAAATAACGCTGCCGTTATCGGCCAGCATCCGCCGCCCGGCAGGCAGGATGTGCTTCTGCTTCGTCCACGCCACATCGATTGTCACCAGCCCTACCGGCTCGGGCAAAGTGGCGTGCATGGCGTTGGTCCGCTCCATGACCACCACGCGCGGGTCCTTGCGCAGCTTCCAGTCGAGCATGCCGTATCCCGTGTCGATGGCGTAGACCCTGGCCGCCCCGCGTTGCAGCACGCAATCGACAAAGCCGCCGGCGTTGCAGCCGAGGTCGGCGCAAGTCATGCCCGCGACGTCGAGGTGGAACGCGTCCAAAGCGGCATCCAGCTTCAGACCGGCACGGGAGACGAAGCGGGACATCACGGGGATTGTATGCCCGGAAGCAACGCACGGTGGCGATTCGCCACGCCACCAACGATCGAATCGTAGCGCTCCTGGAGATCGTGTCCCCGGGGAACAAGGATCGGCCCCAGTCGGTTCAGCGGTTCGTCGACAAGGCGGTTGCCCCTCTGCAGTCGGGATACCATCTGGTGGTCGTGGACGTGCTCCCGCCGGGGCCAAGCGACCCGGCCGGAATGGGAGGAGCGGTATGGGACGAAATCGGCGGCAAGCGCCTGGCATGGCCGGCAGACAAACCGCTTTCGGCGGCATCATTCCAGGTTGCTGACCGCGTGTACATTTATGCCCAGCCGTTTGCCGTGGGCCAGGCCGTGCCCGACGTGTCGTTGTTCTACGACCCGGACTGGTATGTGATGCTCCCGCTTGAGGCGACCTACGCCGCCGCATATGCCGGCGTCCCCCGCCGCTGGCGACGCGTGATCGAAGGGGGCGGGTAATTGGCACGTCGAATCGAACTTACGGCGACGAGTCTGATTACATTGCTCCCCGGTACTCCGGGGAGCAATCGGATAATATATCCACCGTGCAATCGATGACTGGGTCCGGGCAGGACCAGACCAGCAGGAACATGGCTTCGCGAGCCAGGCGCTGGGCAGGGTGCGTGTCGAGCAGGGCTGTGCCCTTATAGAGGGCGACGGCCGCGTGGGTGATGCGGATGGCCAGGTCGTTGCACTCACCGCGCAGGCTCGGCGCGGCCGCCACGGCCTCTTGCTCCCGGCCAGAGGCGCTGAGGTCCAGGACCTGCTGCCGAAGCCGCGCCAGTTGGTGATCGAGCCGCTCGAAGGAGCGGGAGGCCGCGGCGGAACGGTGAGCGGCAATCAAGTCCAGGCCGCCACGGCACAGCCCCATCGCCAGAAATGCCTGGCCGAGTGGGAGCGTGTGCTGCCGATGGCCGAGCACCTTCGGCTCGGGGCCGCGCAGGACGAGCGTTTCGGGGATGAGAACACCATCGCAACGCACTTGCCCGGTCCAACTGGCGCGAAGGGCCACCAGCGGCAACGGCGGATCGATGGTCACCCCGGCGGCACCGCTAAGGTCTTGGGCAAGAACGGGATCGGTGAGCGCTTTTCCTGTCGGCAGAAGGAACAGGAGTTGATTGCCGTCGTCGAGCGCCGCGCCGGCGACGATGAAATCGGAGCTGGCAGCGCCGGTCGCCCAAGGGATCATGCCGTCGAGTCGCCATCCTCCGGCGGCCCACGTTGCCAGCAGGGCAGGCCGGCCGCCTTGCCGGCTGGTGGTGAGTTGGGCGACGCCAACGGTCGTGAACACTGCGTTGTCCCGCAAGGCCCCGAGCAGTCGGTCGCGCAAAGCGAACCCCTGGGCCGACGCGATGGTTGCCACCGCCGAGTCGCGCTGCGACAGGATCAGAGCCAGTGTCAGCGACGCTGCGGCGATCTGCTCGTAGCCACGATAAAGGTCCAGCGGCGCAAGCCCTTCGCCGCCGACATCATTCGGGACCGCCCAGCGCATCGCGCCGGCTGACGCCAGGGCGTCCAGGTCTTGCGCCGGCCAACTTGCCGTTCGGTCGACCTGCCCGGATCGCTCGCGGACGGCATCGAGAATCGAGGCAAAATCAGTTGCTTCCTGCACGGTGTATTAGGCTCTGTCTGAAAACTCGACGGGCCGCGGCGGGTCGCAAATGCCCCGTCTGCTTCGTTCTCGCTCCTCAACGACTCTTTCGGTTGAGTCGCTTCGTCGCGACGCCTCGCATCCGGGGCAT
>Ga0182024_10016101_pt1 | contig 14226 bp, 11 predicted proteins | sample P32metaG_FD_120480 | JGI IMG/M metagenome (GOLD analysis project Ga0182024, IMG submission 120480) | Permafrost microbial communities from Stordalen Mire, Sweden - P3-2 metaG (Illumina Assembly) | ecosystem: Environmental > Terrestrial > Soil > Wetlands > Permafrost | place: Sweden: Stordalen... | reverse complement strand
GCTCACGTGCCGGCCAAATACATCCCCCACTTTCCGAAGCCTGTACTCGACGACTTTGTCACAGGCAGATGGTTGCCGGTCGTTGCAGCCGGAATGTCGCTGAACGCGGTTCTGCCGGCGGGCAAGAAGATGCCGCTTTGGGCGGGCCTGGGCACGGGACTAGGCAGTGAGCTGGCCGACTTTTCCCCGACGAGCACGCTCGATACGATTTCCGCTTACCAGCACGAGTTCGGGCGGGCGCGACTGATCGAACGGCTATCGGATCTTTTGTTCATCAAGGAGGCACAGCCGGGCAATGCCCATAAAGAGTTCTGCACGATTCCCTTCGACATCGTGTGCACGACAAATTTTGACTTCCTTCTGGAGCGACAATACGATCTGACACCGCGGTACGTCTACCCTGTCGTTGACGAAGAACAGCTGTCAATCAACCTCGGGAATGCGGGAACGCTTCTCTTGAAGCTCCACGGGGACCTGCGCCATCCGAACCGATTGGTTGTCACTGAGGCTGACTACGATGGATTTCTTACCGGCTTCCCGCTGCTGGCAACGTACCTCGCGAATCAACTGATAACGAAGACAGCGGTGTTTGTCGGCTACAGCCTGGATGATCCGGATTTCAGGCAAATCTGGCATATCGTTTCTGAGAGGCTTGGGCGTGCTCGCCGCATGGCGTATACGCTCGGCGTAAACGTACGCAGTGCGGATATCGCCCGTTTTGAACGCCGAGGTGTGAAGGTCATCAACTTACCGGGGAGCCGCGAGCACTACGGCGAAGTGCTGGCGGGAGCCTTTCAGGAACTGCGGGAGTACAGTCGGGATAACGTAATTTCGGTGAGCAAAGTCACGGAGGAGCAGCCCCTGCGCGAATTGTTGTTGCCGCGTGACTCGGCAACCCGCCTGTGCTTTTTCTCTGTCCCATTGGATCTTCTGCCGTTTTATCGGGATCGCGTGTTTCCGCTGGTTGAAGAAAGCGGCTTTGTTCCGGTGACAGCGGATGATGTCGTCACTCCGGGAGACAACATCAGTGCCAAGCTCGACGCTTTGATTGACAGGGCATCGGTGATGGTCGTAGATCTTACGTCATCGTGGACCATAGCCGAGTATCGAATGGCAATTGCAAGGCTTAAGGGGGCGGAAGCTGCTTCCGGCAACCGCCGAGTGCTTCGGCTAATTGTCGTAGTGACCAAGGCTGAGCAAGTCCCACCTTCGGCCCACGACCTCCTGATTTTGACGCGACCGAACAATATCACGGACGATCCCGAGGGGTTTATCGCAGAATTGGGAAATCACCTGAGAAGACTTGCAACTGAAACAGGTGTGGCAAGGTCAGCTGAACCGAGGCGGTTGTTCGAGGCCAAAGAGTATCGCGCAGCGGTGATTTCCGCGATGACCCTTCTGGAGGGGCAGTTGCGCGAACGCCTGAACAAGAGCCAATGGCCACAGACGCGCAGACCTCTGTCCTTGCGTTCTTTAATCGATTTAGCCGCAGAGCAACAGATCATACAGCCGGAGCGTAGAGGCCGTATCGATGCCTGGATGCGCACGCGAAACGAAGTTGTTCACTCATCCGTGCCTGTATCAAAGGCCAAAGCACGGGAGATCGTAGAAGGTGTGATGGAGTTGATAGATCAGTGGGTCTGAATTACATCTGATCCTTGCGACTTTCGTCGCTGTTGCATTTCTGCGTCAAGTGGTACGAAAAGCAACTCCTAGTTCATTCTCGTTAGCGCTCGGGTGTAGGGTGTGATAAAGGACCTTATCACACGTTTATGGCATTCCGACCGCTGAAATCATTTTTTCCCACGGCCGATGAACTGCTGCAGCAGGATTTGCCGACGCTCGGCGGAATTCTGCTCACGCACCTGAAAAGCTACGAGGGGCTGAACACCGACTACCAGCATGCCGGGCTGAATCGTGGATATTTCCGGGCCATGCTCGAGAACCGGAATGTAGGCCTCGGGCCGCTGCCCAAGGAGCCGGAATACGGAACCCGTCAGCCCGAGGTGACGAAGCGGATGATGGAGGCGTGGAACTGGCTGGAGCGGCAGGGCTTCCTGATTCATAACGATCAGCAGGTTGCGGACTGGTTCACTATTTCCAGCGACGCTGAAGAATTAATCAAACGAAACATCCTCTACGAGCAATTGGAAAGACTTGGTGTCGATAGGGTCAAGAGTGAACTAAACAAGGAGAGGCCTCGGATTGGTACCGTCGGTGGCGGGTCAAAAGAGAAGGATTGGGCCTGGGAGTGGCTGCGAATGAAAGAAAACAAACCGCCTATGAAGCCCGCCGTGGCAGGCCCGTGGGTGCTGATTGCCGACAGTCGCCTCGATGAATTACGCGCGCTCAAGTCTTCCCAATTCGATTTCAAGAAGCTCATCCGCTTATGCGAGGAGCTGAACATCGCCTCCCGTGAGGAATGTCATTTTGCGACCGCGGCGCTCACGCGCGCGTTGGTCGATCACGTCCCGCCGTTGTTCGGAAAAAAGAACTTTGGCGAAGTCGCCAACAACTACGCGGGCGCAAAATCGTTCCGGGAAGCAATGGAACACCTCGACAGCGCCGCCAAGAAAGTGGCTGACGGCCATTTGCATACTCAGATTCGCAAGAGCGAAGCGCTGCCTACAGCCCAACAGGTTAACTTCGCATCGGGCCTCGATGTGCTGCTCTCCGAGATTGTGCGGAAACGCAATGACGCAGGGCCCCGCACTGGTTGAACTCACCATCCCGCAGGATCTTGCAGCCGGAGCTGGCGCTCCCCCTGCCCTGTTTCTGCGGGAGGCGAGGGCGGCGGAGCGGTTCTTCGATTTCTTCACCGCGAATATCCACAATAAGCATACGCAACGAGCCTATTACAATGCTGCCTGCCAGTTCTCGGAATTCTGCAAGGAGCGTGGCGTTTCCGATTTGGCGCAAGTGAAGCCCGTGCATGTCGCCGGCTACGTTGAAAGCCTGCTGCCGGGCTTCGCCAAGCCCACTGTCAAACAGCATCTCGCCGCCATACGCATGCTGCTGGACTGGCTCGTGGTCGGCCAGGTGATCGACGTGAATCCGGCGCACGCGGCGCGCGGGCCGAAGCATGTCGTCACGAAAGGCCGCACCCCGGTCCTCGACCGTGAGGAAGCGCGAGCGTTGATTGCCGCTATCGACACGAGCTCGCTCGTGGGGCAGCGCGACCGCGCGCTGGTCGGCATTATGATTCACACCTTCGCCCTCCGCATCGCCGCGATCCTGCAGATGAACGTCGGGGATTACTTCAACCAGGGCCGGCGCGGATGGGTCCGCCTGCATGAGATGGGCGGCAAAGAGCACGAAGCGCCCTGCGTTTCCAAGCTGGAAGGCTACCTCGATGCATACATCGCAGCGGCTGGCATCGGCGAGGACAAGGATGGTCCGTTGTTCCGCACAACAGGACGTTCGACGGGCGTCCCGCATCGGATGACGCAGCAGGACGGATACCGGATGATTGGCCGCCGGGCACGCCAAGCGGGCATCAAAACCCGCATCGGCAATCATTCCATGCGCGCAACCGGAATAACTGATTATTTGAAGAGTGACGGCACGTTGGAGCATGCTCAAATCATGGCGGCCCATTCCTCGCCGCGCACCACGAAGTTCTACAACCGGCGCAATGAGGAAGCGGCGCTCGACGAATACGAGAAGGTAAGGATTTGACGTGAAGAAAGAATCCAAGAAGAAGTTTCAGGTCAATGACCTTGAAGCTGATTGGGGGGGCTTTCTTGTTGACGCGGATGCCGTTGCCGCGTTGCCTTTCTTCGACCGCGCTGCGAAAGCGACGGCCCATGATGATCCAGATATCGTGCGGGAAGCATGGGATCAGCGGCGGACAATTGTCACCTCAAACGGCCGGGATTTTCTCCGGTATATACAAGAGTTCCAGAACCCGCCCAATAACCCGAGCTGCAAGGATCTTTGGGGATTGCTGGTAATTCCAAATGCTCAGCTTGCCCGAGAAAGAGGGTTGGAATCTGTTCGGCGCGGTCTATCCGTTCTGCAGAGAGAGCAGCTTCGCTGGCCGGGCGCAGCCCTCTTGAATCTCTATGTGCGTTTGACCGATACAGGACAAGTCGAGATTCGCCGGTTCAAACGCTGCCCGTTCTGCGAGCATCCAGAGCGTGGCGTACACATCGCCAAGCCCTGGGACACTTGGTACCGCTCGCTACCGATTGTGGGCGGCGCACCGTAGGCGAACCTTATGGGTTGGATCGCCGAAGACGCGCAAGTGATTCCTCCACCGGACGCGCCGCCGCCGCTCCGATGCGAACCAAGGCATCCAGGAGACGATCAATCTCGGCTATGGGTGCAGATGCCCCAAGAAACGTGCCAGCATCAGTCCGCATGGCTTCAGCAAGCCACTCGCATACACGCCTTCCCATTCCCAAATCGACCCAGAATGCGGTGTCGGCAGGATAGCTTGAAAGCCAAGCGCACGCGCTTCGTACCAGGTAACCGAGGTTTCCGGAGTGGACTCGCAGCTCGATCAGGTCCATGAACATCGTCACCACATATTGGGATGACGCAGCATCAACAGCCAGGTCCGATAGCAACGGGAGAAAGCCATTCATCTTCTCCGCGCCACTTGGGTTGATGTAGCATTTTCCGCCGCCCCAAATCTCGTTATGGAAGAACAGCGACGCAATAGCTCGTCCTATGTGACTCTCGATGCTGGACGATTTGCGCTCGGTTACCCTGCGCCATCCACGAGACTGAACGAGCCTCTGCGCGAGCCGCGAACGAAGGCGAAGCGCCTCGGCAGCGTCGATTTGTCCAAGGTTGAAATATAGCTCGTCGAGTGTGCGGATGAGGGTCGCCATTACGTCGAAAAAAGACTCGTCAGGTAAGGTGAAAATTCTCTGCAGCGCGCTCCTGTCTATTTCATCTGGGGACAATCCGGCTAGAGTGCGCGCAGCCAAATCAAAATAGGCGATATTCCATTCGAGAGGAGAACGGTCCGGATCGTCGTCATCTGCTAAACCGGCGCCGTTCGCTAGGGCGGTCCATTCAGCGTATGCGTCAACGAGTCCGCGAAACCAGCGCACCGAGGCGGGCTGAAGAAGCGGGAGCGCTTTTTCTATCCACACAGCGCCGCCCTGCGAATTGACGATGTCGAGGGGTCGCTTTCTTTCTTCCTGATCCTGCAACACTGCGTCATCGTCGCCTGTCAGCAATCGTAGCCTCCGGCCGTACCGGGGGCGCGGGGGCTCAATGGGGAACGGTGGCCATATCGGCTCCTGCTTACCACCGTTCAGCCACGCTAGTTCCCGCTCGATCGCAGCAATCACACGCTGACGATGGGCTTCAACCCGCGCGGCCAGCGCCTCCTTTGGTTCGCGATAATCGTGAAGCGCCTGAAACAGCGATGCGAAGCCGACGCGCAGCATGGCGCGTGGAAGGCGTTCGTCGATTTCATTCAGAGTCGTTAATTCAGCACTGAATGCCGGCAGGATCGCTTGATCGGGCCGTGCTGCAATCTCCACAAGATTGCGTATGCCTGCTGCATCTGGCCTACGGCGAACGAGACTGATCAGTCCAACCATCGCGATGGCAACCGTGTTGTAAGGAAGCAAGGGATGGTTGCCAACGTGATCGTCGGGAGCGCCAAGCGCCTCCGCGAATATATTCCGCCCCCAGGTTTCATGCGCTGCCACCACGGAGTCGTCACCGTCTCTCATCGCAAGTGCGGCGGCAGTTACCTTCGCCTGCGTATGACTGTCCTTGTCACCGATGTCGTTGTCTTCGGTGCTCTCCGGAGCCGTATGTTGCGTCTGCGCCCATGCGACGGCGTGGGCGACAAGATCAGGTGAGGATCTACGCCGGTCGCCGATTGCCATTGTCAGTGCAATGCGTAGTCTGCCGTCGAATTGTTTCGTTTGTAACTGCAACTGTACGGCGTTGATCAGGGCTTCTTCCTGGGCCGGGGACCGGTACTCAAACGCCGTCCCCATCGAACCGTCAGTCGTCGGAAATGTCACCTCATGCCAGTTTGCCGGATTAGCCAAGTTCACGGCATGGGCGGCTGCGAAACGCACATCCTTCATACTGGCTTCGTTGTCGACCGGGCCGACCCGCGCGGCGGCGGTGCTCAGTTCCCTTTGGAGCGTCGCTAGCAATTCCGGCGAGCCCTGCGTGTAGTTTCCGATAATTCCATCCAGACTCACTCTGCGAGATGCACGTTCCCTTAGACTCTGGAGTGTGGCCAGACCGTTGGGCTCCTTCTCTCCGCCTATGCTGCTTAGGCCTTCGTAAGCAAATCGACTGCGATCTATGGAAAGCAGTTCTGGGCAGGCCAAGAAAGGGATGACTTCCTTTGCCGATTTTGGCCAATGGGAAATGAGAAGATCGACGGCCACCAGCAGAAACGCCGCGGGGGCACCTGCAGGTCCTAGGATGTCAGCAGCCACAACATCAACTGATTCTCCCGCTTCGATGCGCCTATGCCCCCAGGCTTCCAATGCCATCAATGCCGAGGTCACAATCGACGAGTGGCTCCCGTCGCGCGACCAATTGTATGAGCGAATCCAGGGAAACGCGCGATCACCAGTAGGAAACCTGATGATCACAGCGTCTTGGCCATGTTCGCGACCACCCGAGAAGTGATTAATCGCGACATCGATAAGTTGCCTTATGACTCGCAGTCCGTTTTCTGGAGAGTGTACAAGCAGCTCGAGCATTGGCCCCTGGGCCGGGGATGCTGGAAAGAAAGAGCTGTCGTAGACACCGAAAGGCCCGTGTAGGTCGTAGCCAGCTGAACCAAAGTGTTCGTCCTCGTCAGGAGGCGGGATAAGCGTGCGCAGAGTGAGATCGGCGAGCGCGACGGGCGCAGCCTGAGCGCCAGAACCCCGGAATTTCATGATCTCCCTTGCGATTGAATCCTGAGGACGACGCTGCGCAATCGAACGAAGATACCGCTCTGCCAGGCCAGGTCGGCGCTGGCAAAATGCCAGGAAGTACATACGGAGGTTCGCTTCGAGATCGCGCTCCCGTTCCGAGGACATGGCGAGGCCAAACGGTCTGCGAAGACCGGTGAAATGGTCCGGGTAAAGCGCACTTTCGATTTCGGTGAGCCAGGTATACCAGTGATCGAGCAAGTAGGGCGTGAGGGGGTCATGGCCGAATTTCGCCGTTGACCACCGCGAATACAAGTCCACCAGGTCGGGAATAACGTCGTTGGGAATGTCGCGCATTACGGCGAGCGACCAGACAATCAGCCTGCCCCAAGATAGTGCGCTCGGCACGACGAAATCGGGAAGCAGTGAAGGCAGCTTGATGCCGAACTTCGCGAAGGCGGTAACGCCAGGCTCGGAATCGACAGCAACGGTAATATGGATGAGTTCCTTGAGAAGCGCCCCGCCGCTTGCGAAAAGGTTTTTGGAAGCCCGGTTCAGAAGCATCCCGCCGTTTTCAGATCGCACAAGGGCGAGCAGCGCCGCGCGGCGCCATGATCCATGGACGCCGGGTTGGCTCAGTCGTTCCGGGAGGACGAGCCATTGCACGTCGTCGGTGGCACGCTCGGCTCCGAGGCGTGCGGCGATTTCAAAGCCGCGAATCAGTGTCTCCGGTGCAGGCTCGCCCAGGGGCAAGTCCGCCAGACGCGTGGGATCTTCATGCAGAAGACAACCAATCGCCCAGTCCCGCAGGACGTCGTGATGGAACACCACGCGATCGGCCTGCAATTCCCGAAGCGTGGCGCTTGTGACAAGAGATTGAATCGCAACTGGCGGTTCGGAACTCGTATCCAGCGGCCCGGCGGACTTGAGCATGTTCTCGGCGAGCGCCCGGATCAATCTGCTCCTTTCTCTCCGGCCTGTCTCGGCTCCGTCTGCGTTGCGCCACCACTGTTCCGCCATCTCCGCCTCGGAGTGGGGAACCGGATCTTGCGAACCTTGCCTTGCAAGACGGGCAAGGCGAAACAAGTTGCGGATGACATCCGCGCAGGGTGATCTTCCTCCAGTAGCGGCACGAGTGACGGATTCCCCGTCCGGAGCTGGCCGATTTCCTCCGCGGTCAGTCTGTCGATAACCACGCTGGGAGCCCGGCCGAGGGCATCCAGCGCTTCCTGCGGCAGCCATGAAGGTTCTTCGAGATTGAAATTCCGTCGTGCCGTCACTACAACAGCGAAATTCGGCACCTCTGCAGCTGCGCGTACAAGGTCGCGAACGGTCGCCTTTTTCTCTTCATCTTCGAAAATATCCGCGCCGTCAATGAATAGAACAGCGCCTCCATCGCTCGCGAGGTCGGACAGGAAGTCTCTCGCACTGACGCTACAGCCGAGTGCCGAACGCAGATAGAGCCATCCGCCTCGAATTGTCCGGCTGGGGCTGAGGACAATGACCTGGGCTTCCAGGCTTATTTGCTCGGCCAGGTGTCTCAACACCCCGGACTTACCGACGCCGGAGTCACCACGGATTTCAACGTAGCGTCCGGTATCCAAGGCAGCTCGGGTCTGAGCCACGAATTGTGCCCGATCGATATGCACGGTTCCCACAAGTACGCTGATGTCTCTTAAGGCCCCTATTGATGCCTCCTGAAGCGCGTCGCGGGCGGCGGCGAGTCGGCGGTCACCGGCAAGATGGTAACTATGCTGCGTCGTAAGGAAGTCGCGTAACGACACTAGGGTTACCTCACCGCTTTTTGCGGCGCTTTCCTGTGCGAGGATCGCCAGAACATTCCAAAGATCGGCCGCGCGAGCGGCATCCTCGGGTGTCAAAGCCATGGCTGCCCGCTCACGCGCTAGAAGTTCGGAGGCGGAGCCCGGTTGATTGAAGTCGAAGACCAGTATTTGAAATCGCCGCAGGATGCGCCAGACCTCTTGGTCGTTATGCTCCGCGCCCGCCAGCTGGAGATTCTTACGGAACGTGATCACGAATTGCCGCATGTCGTCATTGGACTGGCCGATGCGGGCAATATGCTGGGCGAAGATCTCATGCGACTCAAGGCAACGTGCCCAGGACAAAACCTCCTGATAGCTTTGCTCAATTTTGGTGGAAGTCCGCTCGATGGCGACTGCCAATTCGTAACGTGCTGAATTGAACTCCGGCTTTGCCGCGGCTTTTGCAATTTGCGAAACCACTTGGCTGAAGACTGTATCCGATGGCGTAAAAGTCACCGTTCGCTTCACCTGGATTTCAAGAACGGCCTGAGAGCCCTTTCTGTCGATGCCATGGACGATCACGTCATCGAGGGGCCTGTCATCCGCTGCCCGTTGAAACTCCACACGGGTGATCGTTGTGCCAGGCAGCCCGCGGGGCTCGCCCCCAGCCAGCATCGAAAGGAGGAGTGAGCACCTACCTGCCCTTCAAACAAAGGTCCAGCCGGGCCGGTGGCTGCCGGGCTAGCGGCTGCTGGAACCGAAGGCTTTGAAGTTGGCTCGAACATTCTACGAACCACGGAACTCGACGCCCCCTTCCCTGCCGGGAACGCCTCCGATCCAAGCCGAAGCCGAGCTTCTTTGGCGCGGATCGGCAAAGATCCCGACAACACAATTCCGAAGCAGTCTCGGCGCGGCGCGCAGCCTCAAGCGGCTGATTGCTCCCGTGCTCACTGGAAAGACGAGGTTCCCGTTCAGGGGCATTACCATTAACCTCTGCGCCCGCTGAAAAATTCCTTCAGGTCAAAACCAATCCCGCCCAGCTTGGGTTGCAATATGACGGCATCCACAAGAGCCCCGGCCACCCCATGTCGCATCCGCTTCGCCGCCTGGAAATCCGGCAAACGCTTCTTGCCCTTGATGTCCTCGAAGATCCGCTGAATCAGATCCGCCACTTCCTGGGGTGAGCTGCAGATTTTCCGCAGTGGAAGGAAGAGGAGGGCGTCTGCCGTCTCGGTGTCAGATCTCAGTATCTTGAATGATTCCCGGAATGTAGAAGGGTGCCTCGTGGTGATGAGAATTGCGGGGAGAATGTCGACCGCATCCTGTCCGTTGACGCGGTGCCAGGAGAGCACGTCATCCTCGAAATGCACCCCCCGCGGCCCATGGATCACGACCGCGTCTGTGCGGGAGGCCAGATCAGCCATTCGAGGCAGGTTCGCCCTGACAGCACTACCGAGTGGCTCTTCCCAGCCATAATCCAGGAGGTACACGTAATAGGCGCGCTGCGCGCCGTTCGGTATCTCTCCGAGTGAATGGACGTATAGGCCCATGACTACCCTCCCCTCTTCAAGTGGATCACCATGCCGGTTCCTCGAATCCATGATGCGCCCCTCGGAAGAGTCCAAGGGCGTCACGGCGTAGTTGCTCCAGCTCATGGGCGGCTTCGGACGGCATGAAATACACCGGACAATCGGGATTATTGCAGGCACAATGCCGCACGAGCCCGGCGCGCACCAGCTCATCGAACCGCGCCCGGAGCTTTGCAAGAGCCTTCTCGACGGCCTGAACCTTCGTGCGGAGCGTCTCGTCTTTCAGTTGCTGCCGGGAGGGAATTCGCGCAATCACCTGGCCGTCACGGGCCTTCCATATGCCGGTGCCCAACGCCTGTATCGTGTCGGTTATCGCCTGTTTGAAATCGCCAAGATTGCTCTCCTGGTGGATTGGCGTATAGAAAGCGGGCCGGTCGAAAAGCTTCGCCATCATCGAAAGGGCGTCATCATCGCTCATTACGCCGTCCGCCTGGGCAAGGTTGAGCAGATCAGGCGCGGCATCTGGAAAGGTCTCGCCCTCGATGAATCGCTTCAGGAGAGACTCGGCGTCACGGCGTAAGTATTCTTCAAACTCCGTGCCGGACCAGATATCGCAATCGCGGACACCACGGGAAAGCACATGATCCTTGATTTTGCTCCGCATTCGTGCGGAGACCGCGGAACGGGTGACGAGTCGAAACCGTTGCGGTGTGGCGTAGCCGGCCTTCAATACTTTGCTAAGATCCGCCTCGGCCTTGGCGAAGGTCAACCTCCCGCGATTCACGCACTGCACACACACAGTCTCTGTCCCGCCGTCAACCTCGCTGCGAATCCCCCAGATGTCGCGCCCGAGATCGCTGCCTACCTGGCCATACCATTCGAGGGACTGCCATTTGTCCATCCTCGCGTGATATGCGAACACAAGCCGCTCGAACTGAGCACCGTCGAAGTCCTCGAAGTGGATCGGCTGCACGTATTTTGTGAGTAGAGGCATGGTTGCGATGCCCTTTTCATTACGATCAAAGGGTTTGTACCAGACCCACGTCCGGCTGTCATTTGCCTTGAGAAGTATGATTGTACCCGGATTGCAGATGCCTGCGGCGAAACGCTCTTCTGTTGGCGGCCGGTGGTTGCCCCAACGAACTCACGAGGAGCCGCTGTTACGAATAAATTCCGGCCCGCAATTTTGAGCGGATTCGTCTTAGGGAGGGAGCGCTTTCGCTAAACGCTAAAGAAAGGTCCGAGAGAGATGTTCCAGTTCTGCAAGTTGAGGTGGCCCAATGAGGAGAACAGCATTTGTTTCAGCAAGCCGGCGGGCTTGGTTCGTAAAGCCGGAACTGGCGACAACAACCGCGCAGTCTGCCGTGTAGTGAAGCCGGCCAGCTGCAGCTTCCTGTACTGCACTGACACCGACAGGAACGCTGTAGCATTTGCACTGTATTGCGTAAGTGAGTCCGTTCTTTCGGGCAAGCAAGTCCACACCGAAGTCCCCTGACATCGGTGTGCGTTCGACGGTAAAACCACCGCCGTGCAGCACTGTTTCGCATTCGCTCTCAAATGCCAGTCCGGGCGGGGAATCGTTTTTGGACTCGTGCCCGTCGATCAACATCATTCCGATCATCAGCGCTTCATTAGCCAGTCTCGAATCTCGGAAGTGCGGGGATACTGTGATGGCCATTTCGTCATATCGCTGACGGAACCCCTCCTCAAGTATTTCTTCCATTTGTTTTCGGACCGTGTCCCACGAGACTGCGCTGGTGACCGGGTTGAATGCCAATACACGAGGGTACGCCCTGGTGAAACCCTCCCTATGTCCTTCGAGCAGATCGTATGCGGACAGATAGTCGCTCGCCAATCGCATCAAAATGAGCGCGAGCTGAAAGTAAACCAGATCGTCAACGGAAAGGCGTAGGTCGCCAGCCTCCGATGCCAGGTGAGCGCGCAAAGCCTGAACCTTAACCGGGCGAAACCGGGCGACGACATCCTGATCGGGAAATTATCGAAGCCACGGTCGCGCGAAGGGCGATGAGTCCGTCCTGATCGATGCTCGGCGTGGCAATGGTCGTGAGCGCATCACGATGCTCGAAAAGATGCTGCTCGGCGTTTTGCAGAAAGCGCGCAATGTCAGGATCTGCGACGAAGAGCGAAAGCGCCGGGCTCTCTGATGGCTTCTTGGTTGCGTCCATTAGCTTCCACACTCCGCGATGATTTCCAGCACGCGGCCGAGGTACTTGCCCACCTGTTTTGAATCGACACCACTGCGCATCTGTTCAGGAATTTTCCGAAACCACTCGTCTTTGGATTTGGGCCTCTTCTGAATGAACTCTTCCAGCAGCTCCGTGCGGAGCAAGCCTTTGGCAGCGGGAGAGTCCGGGAAGGCCGGCACGATCTCCTCCTCGCGCAACGCTATCAAACGCTGCCGTAGGACTTCGATTCTGTTCGCCTTCTGCTTCTCCAGCTTGTAGGCAGGATCGTTCTCCAGGAGGCCCTCGATGTAGCGGAGCATCCTCTTAATCTCGCTGTCCCTGCTCCTGAACCAGTCAGTGGACCATACCCGATGGATCTTCCAGCCCAGGTTTTCGAGGATTTCCTGGCGGAGGCGATCGCGATCGCGCGCTGAGCGGCCGCAGTGGTAACTCGCTCCGTCGCATTCAATGCCGAGCAGGAATGTACCCGCTTTGGCCGGGTGCTTGACGCCGAGATCAACAAAGAAGCCCGCTACACCCACCTGAGGAACAATCTCATAACCGTTCTCCTTGAGGACGGCTCCCACGGAGCGCTCGAAGTCGTTCGTAGGCTGGTCCCCGCCGTCATCGGCCTGTTGGAGGATTCCGGTACGGGCAAAGATCAGGTACTGCTTCAGCGCGCGGACGCCCCACGGGCTGTTAGCAGTGGTCTGGATACGTTCAGGATCGAGCGAGCTGAAAACGACGACTCGTTTCTTTGCGCGCGTGAAAAGCACATTGAGGCGGCGGTGGCCGCTCGGGCCGTTGATCGGACCGAAGCGCTGGTATTGATTTCCGCGTACATCGGCGCCGTATGTGGTCGAAATAAAGATAACGTCGCGTTCGTCGCCCTGGACGTTCTCCAGGTTCTTGACGAACAGGGACTCCTGCCCGCCCGTCATCTTCTCCTGGTACGCAATCGCGGCTGGATCGTCCCTCAGCCGCCGGTCGAGCAGTTCCTCGACTAGTTCCCGCTGCTCAAAATTGAGCGTCACGACACCGAGGGATTCATCGGGGTGCTGGCGCATATGCTCAAGCACCGCCTCGACGACAACGGCCGCTTCACGAGGATTCCGGCTGTTTTCAAAGACCCCGTCGGGGATGAACTGATGCTTTATCCCGAGTGACGGATCATCGTGATACGCGGACGGGAAGATGATGAGGTCGCGCTGGTAGAACTCATTGTTTGAAAACGCGATCAGGCTGTGATGGCGGGATCGATAATGCCAGCGGAGCCGTCGCACGGGCTGAAACAAGGTGCTTGCGACATCGAGGATGCTCTCCCCTTCTTCGACCGCCGTGCGCGAATCCCCCCTCCGTCATCCTCGGGATCGACAGAGACGCGCTGAAAGAAGCTCGTGGGCGGAAGCTGTTTCGGATCGCCTACGATCACGATCTGCCCGCCGCGGGCGAGCGCACCGATCGCGTCTTCCGGCTTGAGCTGTGAGGCTTCGTCCATCACCACGAGATTGAACTTGAGCTGGCCGGGCGCGAGGTACTGGGCGACGGACAGCGGCCCCATCATGAAACACGGTTTGAGCGCCACCAGGGCGTTGGCAGAGCGCTGTATCAGCTGACGGATGGGAATGTGGCGCTTCTGTTTGTTTATTTCGTTCGTGACCAGAGCCATCTCGGTCCAGGTACGCACCGGACCGCTCTGGTTTCCGTAAGGCACCGGGCGCTGGTCGATGATTGCCGCAACGCGTTCGCTGTAGAGCCGGATGGATTCCCGATCCGCTTCTGCGAACTGACGCTGGAGTTGCTCCTGCGTGAGGCCCGTGACCTGCGAAAGCTCGGCGTGGTTGGTGAATACGCTGCGGGCCAGCGTGTTGTAAAACGCGAAGTGAAACGCAGGCGC
>Ga0182024_10016100_pt1 | contig 14227 bp, 10 predicted proteins | sample P32metaG_FD_120480 | JGI IMG/M metagenome (GOLD analysis project Ga0182024, IMG submission 120480) | Permafrost microbial communities from Stordalen Mire, Sweden - P3-2 metaG (Illumina Assembly) | ecosystem: Environmental > Terrestrial > Soil > Wetlands > Permafrost | place: Sweden: Stordalen... | reverse complement strand
GAGATTTTGTATTGGTAAAAAAACAGGTCGAAGAGTTTCTCTCCGCCCAACCTCAGTCGGCCATCCACGACAATCTGCATGCGATTCTAGCCGATATCCTCTATCAAGAACGGGATTATCAAAAAGCTTTAACATACTATGAGAAGATCGTAGATCCATCCCTCCAACAGAAGACTCTTCTCCGCAAATCTCAATGTCTCTATCTTTTAGGCCAATATGACGCCGTCATCTCGCATTTGACGCCAGCGGCAAATGATCAGAGCAGGCATGTTGAGTCTGAGATCCAATTTCTACTCGCCGATTCACTATTTCGCAAACTCCAGGCAAGTGCAGACCTATCTCAGCAAAAAGCGCTGGCATCTCAGGCCAAGCCGCTTCTTTTAGGACTTTATGAAACCAACTACAAAGACAAAGTTCTACTGCCTTTGGCAGAGGTGCACCGTATCCTGGAAGAGAATGCTCAGGCCTCTTCGCTTTATATTATCTTGGCCGAGAGCATGCCGGATAAGAAAGAAGAAATTCTGCTCCAAGCGGCCTCTCTGCAGATGGGATTTAGCAAAAATGATGCGATTGCGACCTACCAAAAAATTGTCGATCTAGGCCAGTCTAAAGCTCCGGAAGCGGCCTATAACGAGCTACTTCTTCTTTTTCAAGAAAACCGGTTTTCCGACCTCGTCAACCGGTCGGCAGTCCTTGCTCCTCATTTACCGGGCGAAAAGAGAGCCCTCTTTGATTTTTGCCTAGGCCGCAGCCACTTCAAGCTCGACCAGTTTTCCGATGCGATCGCCTATTTTGAACGATTTCTTCAAGAAGAGTCCGAGAGCACATCCTATAAAAGAGCCGCATTTTTGACACTGATCAGCTGCTCGCAAAAGGTTAAAGACCCTACGCTCTTTGATCGCATTTTAGAACAATTTCTTACTGCTTTTCCCCACGACGAAGAAGCCGGAAATGCACTTCTCTTGCATGCTCAAAATGCTTTGCAAAATGGAAATGCCGATCAAGCAACGGCAGACCTCGGAAGGCTCTTGTCGGAGTTTCCTAATCTGCCCGAAAAAGAAACGCTTCTTTACGATCATGCGCTGCTTCTTTCCAAAACCCAAAAATGGGTCGAAAGCCGCGATGCTTTTATCTCTTTCTTAAAAGAGTTTCCTCAAACAGCTCATGTCAATTTAATTTGGCCCTCTATCGTCCATTGCTCCGTCGAACAACTGAAAGGGGTATCGTCTGAGAATGTTTTGGATAAAAAGGCCCAGCTTGCCGGCGACCTGCAGCAAGCTTTGACCAAGTCCAACCTCTTCACTCCAGAGGAGCAAGCGAACTACCGTTTCTTAGTCGGACAGCTGCTGTTTGATCTACAGAGTTTCCCGGAATCTCTGGCTCAGCTTGTCTCCTTCACTACCGATTATCCTAACCACCCTTCTGTCCCTCAAGCAATTCTCTTGGAGGCCCGTATCCACTATGAACTAAAGTCGGCCCCGGTAGTTTTTGTAACGGTAGCAGAGAAAGCTTTAGACATCACAACGGAAAAAGAAAATAAAACAGCGCTCCGCCTACAACTTTTCAATGCTTATCTTACCATGAAGGATTACGAGAAGGCCTCCAGCCATCTCTACCAGGCGCATATGGTTGATGAGGTCGCTGTCCAGCAAGAGAACCAACTTTGGCTGGCGCATTACTATTACGAAGGGGCAAAACAGGGTAATGCCGATCACGGGGCCCGGTCTGCCGCCCTATTCCGGAAGATCCTAAAAATAGATGAGAACTATGCCGTTCATTTTAACCCAGAGCAGAGCTATCTGGAAACCGAAGTCTTAAAATTCTCAGAACAATTAGCGCCTCAAGATAAAAAGCGGCTCCTCTCTTCTCTGCGGGACATCCAAGCTCAGAATAAGTCTCAACCTTGGAAACTAGAGCGGCATACGCTTTTTGAACTCGGCAAGTTGTTTCTCTCTTTAAATGAGCCTGATGAAGCTTTAAAGGCCTTCGACGAGCTCATCGCGACATCCGATTCGACTCCTTCCTATGCTTCAAGCGCTGCGTTGCTGGAGAAAAGCCGTATTCTTCTTTCCCGCTGCCCCGAATGCGACAGGGTCGAGACCAATCCAACCGTCAGCCATATCTTATCGACTTTGAAAGACCTACAGATCCAGAAAAAACTCTCTTGCGAGCCTCTCCATTTGGAGGCAGCTTTAGAATATGCCGATATTCGCACGCAGCTGGCTTCTCCTGAAGCACGCAGAGAATCGGCGATTTTCTTCTTGAACCGCATCAAAGACGATTTCAGTGCCAAAGACGATGCCATTGCTCAAGAATATCAGGAGGCGCGCATCCGGTTTCCTGAAAAAGATCTTTTATACCAAAACTATATGAAATGCATCGAAGCTGAGATTTGCTGCCTCGAGTCGCAGCTTGCCAAGGAACAAAATGAGTTGGAAAAAGCTAAGCGGACGGAAGAAGTCGCGCTTGCACTTTTACAAGAAGTTTTACAAGATATTCATATTACACCTTATTTAAAGAACAGAGCCGAACATAATTTGAAAGCCCTTGGCCGATAAAGATGAAAGATTCTCTGCTATTGAAATGCTTAGTAGCTTCCGGAGCGCTTCATGCAATTGCCATGACGGCGTTTTTTGCGCGCCCTATCCATTTCAATCCTACTATTTCTACCTACTTGGGGAAAACTCCCCCGATGCCTGTAGAAAATGACGAGATTGTCATTTTGAGAAAGGATATGGCTCTTGAAGACGCCTTCAGCGAGTTTATTGTCGTTTCTCCCCAAACGCGCTCTCCCTATGATGCCATCAAACAAATGGCGTTGGAGGCTCATCCTGCAACATCAGAACCTATTGCTCTTTCTCCTCCGTCAGAACAGTCTTTGGTACTTCCTGAAATGAAAGCAGCGGCCGTCGCCGACCTTCCGCTTCAACCGTTAGACCTCTCGGATGTTGAGATCTCTATGCAATTTAGCGACCCGTCGTTACATTTAAGCCAACCTCCTTCTTCCATTCAGCCGGTCCGTCCTGACGCAAATCCTTTTGAAAGCCTAGTCCTTCAGTCTTTCCCCGAACAACAAGCTCTTGCTTCCGAAAGCCTTTTGGATTTTGAATTCCTTCCCTCTCAAGAAAAATTTAATCCGCCCCCACTACCCTCGACTCGGGTTCCCTCCCATCATGCCAGCGATCTCTCTTTACTCTCGAAGCAAGGACAGATTTCAGATCCGGACGTGCAGCTGGACAAAACACCCATTCCTGCATCACCCCCGAAGATCAAGCAGCCTCTAGCAGCTCCACATTATTCTGCCCTTTCCTCTCTTACCAGTTATGGAATCCCCGAATTTAACAGTGTCGAATGGAATGACGTCTTTGATGTCGATGTAAAGACCCTTGTTCGAGAAGAAGGCGGTTATCTCTTCTCTTTGACTTTTGTTCCCAAAGTCGATCTGATAGAGCACCGCTTGAAGCAAAATTATTACTTTCTCATCGACCGCTCCAACTCTATCGAAAAACATCGATACCAATCTTTTAAAAGGGCGGTTATCCGCGCTATTGCCTCGCTGCGCGAAGGCGACAATTTCAATGTCATTATTTTTGATTCAAAAATTGCACGTCTCAGTGAAACTCTGCTCCCGTTTAGTAAAAAGAATCAACGGCTGGCTGAAGAGTTTTTAGAAAGGCAGCCTCATGGCCACTATGGAGCTACGATCGATATCTATTCTTCTTTAGGTAAAATCATTCCTTCCCACGTCGATGAAGAAGAGGCCCACACGGCGATTTTGATCTCCGATGGAGAATCGCCTCTTAAACAGGACAAGCAGCGTAGCCTGATCAATGCTTGGCTTCAAGCCAATCGCGGCAAGGTCACTCTCTACACAGCCGCCGTCGGCCAAGATAATAATCTCTCTTCCCTCGATCTTTTAGGAACGGTCAGCCGCGGCAGTTTGCTCTATTCCGACACTCATACAGGGTTCCCTCGCAAGCTTGCAAAATTGGTACTGGCCCTCCGCTCCCCTGTGGCCAAAGAAATGTCGATTTCATTGCTTCCCACAGATCCTGCGGCCCGTTTGCAAATCTATCCCCCTTCTTCCCGACTTCCTTATCTTTTCAGCGACCATCCTTATGTCCTCTATGGCACTGCTGAAAAACTCTCGGACTTTACCCTCATCTTAGAAGGCAGGAATAAAGGGCAAATCTTGTCGATAAAAAAAGTGATCTCATTTGCCAATGCTAAACCGGGAAACCGGCTCCTGTCAAAAGAATGGGCGACCCAGCAAGCCTATGTGTTCTATGAACAATATCTTCAAGAAGGCAAGCCCGCCCTTCTCGAAGAAGCAAAAAAACTCCTCTCGGATGAGCCTACGCGTCCTCGGCGGTAAATTCCGCAGCCTCCTCCTTCAATCCCCTCGCGGCTCTCAGACCCGTCCGACAACCTCGATGCTCCGGAAAGCTGTTTTCGATATTCTTCAAAATTCGATCGAAGGGACCCATTTTCTCGATCTCTTTGCCGGCAGCGGTGCGATGGGCATTGAAGCCTTGAGCCGCGGCGCTCAGCATGCGACCTTCGTTGAAAGCCACAAAGATGCTCTTCGGTGCATTAAAGCCAATCTGACGGCCTTAAAACTCGAGAAAGAAGCAACGGTCTATTCCTATGATGTTTTTGATGTGCTGAAAAAACTAGAAAAGAAGGGGGAGGCTTTTCAGATCATCTACGCCGACCCGCCCTATCACATTACCACTATCTATGCCGAATTGCTCTCTTACTTAGACAGCTCGAAACTTCTTTCGAAAGGAGGAACCCTCTTTTTAGAAAGCCTTGCACCAGCGCCATTCAAAGACTTAAACCTGCAACATCTGGTTCCTATCGACCAGCGCCGTTTCGGCACCTCTCTTTTGCACCAATTCAGCTATCGACACTGATTCTCAGCAATGTTCAAAGAAAAAATAGCTATACTTTCTTGCCGCTCTCCCATTTGCTTTCAGTGCAGATCCCTTTAGCATCGTAGGATTTTTTGAAGCCATGAGCTTGATCATTGGTGAAAGTTTGCAGGGCCATCGGTTTTCCGTCTTCGAAATATTTATTGAACTTGCCATGGCGCATGCCCTCTTTATATTCGCCTTCAAAAACGAGGACTCCTTTTTCATTCCAGCGGCGGGAAAGCCCTTCAAGTTTTCCGTGTACATAATGAGCTTCATGGTTCGGCGTTCCATCTGCAAAGTAGCTCTTTTCATCGCCATGTTTTACATCATTGACATAAGCCGTTTCAGCCAGGAGCTGCCCTTTAGGATAAAACTCCTGTGAGAGGCCATTTCTTTTGTCTTGGTCAAAGAGGATCTTCATAAGGACGCGGCCCTTTGGATCAAATATTTGGCAAAGACCTTGTTTTACCCCTTTGACATAAGGCGTCGAACTGATCTTGTTGCCTTTTTCATCAAATTCCAAAGCATCTCCTTCTGGAATTCCGGCAACATAATTCACTTCCAATGCTTTTTGTTTGTCAAAACCATCCTTTGCAGCATAGAAAATTTGATGGAGGCCGTCACGCTGGTTTTTTTTGTAATGATAGACAACTTCTTTTCCATCTTGCATCCGTTGAAAGAATTTCCCATTGAGCTTTCCAGCCTCGTACCAGGCCTCTATTAGGAGCTTCCCTTCTTCATCCCATGCTGCAGACATCCCTTCCAGTTCCCCGTCTTTGTAAAATTTCGAGGACTGAATTTTTCCATTCGGGTAAAAGGTTTCTGCTTTTCCCTGAAGCTTCCCTTCATGATCGTAATTGAAAAGAGTTGCGAGCTGAGTTTTAGTTTCGTTATTTTCAACATGGAAGAATTCGCAATGTTGGCCGACAGGGATCCCTTTTTTAAAATGCTGCTCAAGACGCAGGCTTCCGTCTTCAAAAAAGGTCTCCACTTGACCGTCCAGAGCGTTTTCTTTGTAGTTGGCTTTCACTTTTAAAGCGCCATTGGCATAAAACTGTTGTTCAGCACCTTCTTTCTGACCTTCGACGAAATGCATAGACTGTCTTGGCTTGTCTTTTTCGTACCAGGCACGGACTACGCCATGGGGAAGATTATTTTGGTAGTGGACCTCGGAAATGAGCTCTCCTCGTTCATTCCACTCACGGTGGATGCCTTGCTTTATTCCAAGTGCATATTCTTCTTCTAGTTTAGGCTTCCCATGCCCGTACCACTCATACTTTTTCCCATCGAGCTTGTCATCGACATACTTTTCTTCTAACTTCTTCTCGCCATTGGGGTACCATGCTATGGTCTCTCCATCCTTATTCCCATTTTTAAAAAATGCTTTTGCGGCCATCTTTCCATCTTCATACCACTCGGTATATTCTCCCTCGCGGTTTTTGTTTTGGTAGAACCCTTGTCTTTTGACTTGGCCTGAAGGATAGCACTCTTTCTGCGGCCCTTCCATATCTCCGACGACATAATTGAGGTCATTTATAATTTTCCCTTCGTTAGACCATTGCTTGAAGGAGCCATCAAATTTGTTATTTTTTATAGAATATTGTGCGACTTTTTGTCCGCTTTCGTTCCATTCTTCAATCGGTTGAAGCAAATTCCCTTTATCATCGTAGATCGCTAGAAAACCTTGCTGTCCATTGTCGTGCGAGCGCCAGTGTTTTCCCATCGGAATGCCTTCTTTATATTCACCTTCTCCAGTCAGTTTGCCGTCTGCAGAATAATAAAGTTCTTTTCCGTCTTTTTTTCCCTCTTTATAGGCCATTTTATAGGATTCTTTTCCATTGGGATGATATTTGACATGCGTCCCGATCGGTTCTCCCCGGCGGTAATCTTGGACCTCGATCATGGCGTGATCTTCGGAATAAATGACGACAGCAGGATTTTTTCCATCGGAATCGAGAACGCCATTTTCGTAATGACGCAGGGCTTTCAAAGCGCCGTTTTCATACCACTCAGTCCCTTTGCCGTGCGGCATACCCGCTGCATAAGACACTAAAGCCGCCTTTCCGCCTTTAGCATAATATTTAACGAAGTCGCCTACAATTTTGTCCTCTTCGTACTGGGCCTCTTCGGCTTTACCACCTTCAAGGTGATAAACGAGGGCAGCCCCATGACGTTTTCCTTTCTTGAACTGGCAGGTGGCCTTGACTTGGCCCGTCGGATAGAAAAGACGCATTTCTCCGTCTAAAACACCGTCCGCATAATTGGCAACTTTTTCTACATTGTTTCTTTCATCTAAAGAAATTTCTACTCCAATAGGAATAAGGACCAACTTTCCTTCTTCATCTCTTTTTGAAGTGACATCGGCTTCCATTTTGACTTGACCGCTGGGATAGTAAGCAATTAATTTTACTGCGACAGCCGCCGCATCTCCGATCTCTTCGTAAAATACAATTTTTGAAGGCTGCCCTGAAGGATGCCTCTCTTCAATCCTAGCTTTCCAATGAGGCTCCTGCTGACGAGGATGTGTTTTGGGAATTGAATTTTCTGCAGCGCCGACCAGGGAGAAAACAGAAAAAGCTAAAATGAACAATGTCAAAATACGCATACTGACCTCATAGGATTATCACATGAAGAATAAACTAAAGTCGGTAAAATGAAAAGAGGTTAGAGAAACCGGAGTTTTGGCCCCACATTCTAGATAGGATCAAATACCAAGTAAAAAAGAAAAACGCCCCTGTATCCAGAGGCGTCCTAAGTATGTTCTACAAATAAGTCTAAACTTAGACTTACATCATGAAAAAGCCGATCCAACAGAGGACTACGCCCCATACGAGTGGGATCAGTCCACAAACTCTTGTAAAACCATGGTGTCCTAAGTACATGTCGCATAGCATTTGTGGGACGAAAAGACCCAAAATACCACGAATGATCATGACCCAACCTAATAAAGTAACTAACAATAGAGCATCCCATGCCCATATGTCATATTGGCTTAGTACTGTGAATCCAATCCAGAGATATGCTACTGAACTGTAGTACATAAGACCATGCGAATTTTTTACTGAATTCAGAACTTTTACAAATGCTTCTGAATAAAGCAGTTTCCAAAGGCCCAGGATAACCAATAAGGGACCAAATATACTTGCTAACCACATAGCGGCGTTTTGCATTCCTTCCTCCTTATGCTAACGGTTTAGAGTTTACACCCTAATCTAAATCGCACCATAAGGATTAAAGAAATTATTTGTCAATGCAACCAATCAAATCTTTTTTTTAATTAAACCTTTCCTACTGTAAGTGTGTGAGTTAAGAATAAAAACAATCTTAATTGAAAGCCTTCTAATACCCTAACTTTTTGACTCTTAGGGCCCCGTCAGGCCTCTTGGAAGACCTCTTGGAGGCCTCTTTTTCACTTTATAATAGTTCTATGCTTATAGGTTAAGTACCCGATAGCCTTTAATCTAAAGACCTCGACTGTTGCTGTTATATTACGACGGAGGGCTAGAATATGCTCTTTGGGATTTCGTTTACACTCATCAGAGCTTTCAATTTCTATCACGATTTTAACGGCCTCTTCTTTTTGCTGCTCAGTTAAATCGCCCGGCCGCACGTTTATCCATGCCAAAATTTCATCCCTTCCTGCCGGTATAAATTTTTGAGGCGTAGAAGGTTGAGCAGCCGCTCTGAAATATTCCCGAACGGCACTTATCACTTCTCGGTGCTCTTTACTTGCGAACCGATTTAACCGGCTAGACATCTCAACCGAGAAAAAAAAGTCGTCGGTAAAATCTACCATCCCCCTAAAAAAACCTTTAGATGCCCCTTTAGTCGCTAACCGCTTGCCCGTCGCAATAAGACAAGTGATTTTGTGCTGATGCTCCGTCTTCATCTGCCCGTAATTGCGTTGGACCCAATTTTGAATTTCTCTGGGAATAGCAGGAGGAGAAAACAATCTTTTCCATGTAATCCAAAGATAAATTCCGATCCCTATGCAGACTAATAAAATAATAGATTTTTTTGGAAAGGACTGCGTTAAGGGACTCATTCCGTATTGCAAATCTCGGTAGTGCAGTCTCTGAATGGCAGGCGCTTGGACAGGCAGTGTAGGACTAAGCTTTACCGAAGAAATGGGCTCTACCATATTAATCTCTATTTTTTTGTACGGGCATAGCGTCCCATTAATTCGGTCTTTTCTAGAATTTGGCCTTTCATCGCCATTTCCACTTGCTCTTTGGTTGCTCCGGGTTTTAATTTTAAAAACGCCTTCAGGGCATAGAGTTTAAAAAAATACCGGTGTTCTCGGTCCGGAGGGCATGGGCCTTCATAATGCTGCTGGTTTCCTGTGCCCATCCCTTGAATCCCAGGAGGCGTTGAGTTTTCTTTCAGGACCTGGGTTTCAGGCGGCATATCATAAATAACCCAGTGGATCCACATCTGATCTTTCCTGACAAAAGAGGGGACATCGGGATCGTCCATGATCAGGACGAGAGATTTAGCATGCGGAGAAACATCTTTTATCTCCAAAGGAGGATTGATGTTTTTACCATCGCAAGTATAAACGTACGGAATGGAACCGCCATCTTCAAACGCTGGGCTTATCAGCTGCATATGTAATCTCCTTTTGTTTGGGTTTATCTGGGATAACTTCATGGAGAAGCGAGGGCTGCTTATCGAAAAATTTTATTTGCAGCGGCTGACGCATATCAATCCAAAGGCTTCCTTTATTTCTTTCGATCTCAATAATACCTGGAGGATCGATACGGCCCGTTGATAAAATCTGAAATGTGGCCTTTGCTTTCGGCTCGTTTTTGAATTTGAACTCGCGCAGTCCTTTAAGCACCACCGTACGGTCACGGAGAATTTTCTCCGCTGTCTTACTTCGTACACTGAGTTTATCTTCACTCTTAGAAAAAGTGACCTCAAAATCAGAGCGGAGGGCAAGAGCTTCAATTTGCAGCTCTTGAAGAAAGTTTTGAAGCTCATCGATCTCAGACCCTCGCCGATGCTGCGCCAGCAAATCGGTTAACGACCATGTGCCGAAAACGGCCATCATTCCGATCAAGGCCAGAACGATGACAACTTCGAGCAACGTGAACGGCCTACTCTTCAAGTTCGACTGGGGGGTCATTTGAATCGTCGGTATGATGCGTTTTTTTATATTCTTCATATTTATGAGAAGAGACAGAGACTTGACCTCCTTTAGCTTTTCGGATGCTGTAAAACTCACCCCAGCCGTCTTTGAGGAATTTTTTCACTTGCTGTGAAGAAATCAGTCCTGAATTGAGAATACATGCTTTTACAACATTACGATCTTCGCTTTTGTCTTGAGTAATTTCTTGCGATGTTCGAGTTCCCTCTTGAATTTCGAGGTTGAGAATATCTTCAAGTTTTCTTGCACCTTCTTTAGAGGCAAAGGCCTTCCCTTTATCGAGGGTACCTTTCAGGTTATAGCTGACAACGCCGCCGATCAGACCGATGAGCAGGATCACGATCATGATCTCGAGTAGGGTAATCGCTCTTTTTTTTCTCATAGTTTTCCTCATGTTTGTAGGGCTGAACCGACATCTGTCATCGGGATCAAGATCGAAAGCAGAACAAGGCCGACGATGAGCCCAAGAAGGAGGAGCAGGGCGGGCTGTAAGAAGGCTGTGAACTGTTGGAGTCTTTTTTCCAGGTTCTCTTCGCAGATGTTGGCTATATTTTGTAACATAAAAGCTGTTTTTCCTGTCTCTTCTGCAATTGCTAGCATTCGAGGTACGATCGAAGGAATTAATGGTGAGGCCTTTAATTCTTGGCTTAAAGATTTTCCTTCGCTGACTTTTTGCTGGGCACTTGCAATCACCTCTTCTAATTGCCGATTTTTCATTACGTGACGTGAAAGTTGCAGCGTTTGCAGAATGGGGAGCCCTCCTGTGAGTAGCAAAGAGGACGTCCGGCAAAAGCGGATGGTGGCCGCTTCGCGTAAAAACTCACCGATAAAGGGAAGTTTGAGGATGACAGCGTCTAATTTTTGGCGGAGAACAGGATGCCGTAAGGCGGCCGCAATGAGTGTCATAAAAAGTACAACTCCGATGGCCAGGAAAGAGCCTTGAGCAGAGACAAAATCGCTGGCCCCAAAAACGAATCGCGTGATGGGATGCAGCGCACGTCCTTCAAACAGATTTTTCATGGAAGGAATGACAAAAAGCAGCAGGGCTAGAAAGACCAGCATGCAAAAACTGCCTAAGAAAAGCGGATAAGCAGCGGCAGAGAAAAGCTGCTTCTTTAATTTTTGCTGTCGCTGGAGAAGTCCGCAGAGTTCTTCAAAGACTGTCGGGAGAGACGCTGTCTGCTCGCCGGCATGGACCATCGCAATATAAATGGGATCGAAGCTCTTCGGATACCGCCGGAGGGCCTCGGAGAGAGAGAGCCCCGACTTAAGAGCGTCGCAGAGATCCATCAGGAGCGGATGGAATCGGTGGTGATGGTATTTTTCTTCGATGATCACCAGGCTTTCGAAGAGGGGGATGCCAGCGCGGAGAAGTTGGCCTACCATGCGGGTAAAATCGAGCAGAAAGGGGAAGGGGAGCGTAATCTCTTTTTTCTTTTCTTGAAATAGGTCTAAATCGACGACCAGGATTTGTTCTTTGCGAAGCTTTTCTTTTGCAGAAAAAAGAGAGTCGGCATCGATGACGCCGGAGATTTTTTTGCCGGCACCCGAAAGAGCTTGGTATCGATAGAGTGCCATTTTTATTCTCCTTCGTAGCCGCGTGTCACGCGGAGAACTTCCGAAGATGTCGTAATGCCGCGCAAAACGAGCTGCGCTCCATTGATACGAAGCGGAATCATGCCCTGATGCAGGGCTACTTCCCGCAGTTCGACCGCATCTGCGCTTTTTAAGATCTGCTGTTTGACGGCATGGTTCATTGCCATGAGTTCATAAATCCCGTGGCGTCCTTTATAGCCAAGGTCAAAACACTGGTCGCACCCACGGCCGCGGTAGAAAGGCTGGATGGAATCAATGCCGAGTTCTTTGCACTCAAGGTGGGTGGGAAGATAGCTTTCACTGCAATGGGGGCAGATGGTGCGGACAAGCCGCTGGGCTAAGACTCCAATGACAGTCGAGGAGAGCAAATAGGCCTCTGTTCCCATTTCAACAAGCCGTGTTAAGGCAGAAGGAGCATCATTTGTGTGCAAGGTGCTAAGAACAAGGTGTCCTGTCAGAGAGGCTTGAATGGCGATCTCAGCGGTCTCTTTATCGCGGATCTCTCCGATCATGATAACGTCGGGATCTTGCCGCAAGATATGTCTTAGCCCTGTTGCAAAATCAAGATGGATCTTGGGATTGACGCCGACCTGGGCCATATTTTGGAGTTTATATTCGACAGGATCTTCGATTGTCATGATGTTCACTTCGGGTGAATTGACATCGTTGATCGCGCTATAGAGGGTCGTAGTCTTTCCACTGCCGGTGGGACCTGTCACGAGAATGATCCCTTCGCTTAAGCGGATAAGCTTGTTGAACTTTTCTAGGACCTCGGGAGCCATGCCAAGCCGGTCAAGGCCGAGAACAATATTGCTTTTATCCAGGATCCTAAGGACGACCCGTTCGCCATAGACAATCGGAATCGTGCTGACGCGGAAATCGATCTCGCGTCCGCCGATTTTAAGTTTGATGCGGCCGTCTTGCGGAAGCCGCTGCTCGGCAATATCGAGCTTGGCAAGGACCTTGATGCGGGTGAGGAGCTGTGTTTGAAGCTCTTTGGGCGGCACATGGCGGAGCTGGAGAACTCCGTCGATGCGATACCTGATGACAAGGCCTTGTTCAGACGGCTCAAAATGGATATCGGAGGCCCCCTGCTGAATCGCTTCTGTCATCACCATATTGAGAAGGCGGATGACAGGGGAATCGGCCGTTTGCGCAAGGAGGTCATACCCTTCCGTTTCAACAAGACCTTCCGAGCTATTTTCTTTCAGAGTTGCGATCAATGCCGAGGCAGCGTCTTCTTTTTGGTGATAGCATTGTTCGATGGCCGCTTCAATCGCTTCGCGGGGGGCGCAGATCTCTTGTATTTTTTTCCCCGTAAAGCACCGGATAGCCTCAAGGCTTTCGAGGTCGAGAGGATCTTCTAAGACAACCATCAAAACGCCCTCTTGTTCATCAAGAGGAAGGGCTAAGCGGCTTTTGGCCATGGGATAGGGGATGACTTGAATCTTACCCTGCACAAAAGGATAGGGCGAGAGGTCTGTCACATAAGGAATGTTAAACTCTTGACAAAGGGTCTGTGATCTATCGTTCATGGCAAAAGAACGTCCCTAAACTCTTTTTGAAAAACTTCCGGGCTGTTTTTTCGCGGGCTTCATCAACCCGTGCTAAAAATTCGGGAATATCGCCGGGTCGTTTCTTAAGTTCTTCGCAGCGGAGTTGCTCCATCTCCAGATTCGGGTCGTAAATGATTTTAGGAGTGATGAAGAAAAAGAGCTCGGTATCGTGGTCGGAAAGGCGCGTGGTGCCGAAAAATCTTCCAAAAAATGGGATATCACCAAAGAAGGGAACTTTTTCTTCATGGTCCTCATGAGATTTGCGCCTGAGTCCCCCGAGAATCACCGTCTCTCCATCGATGACGCGGACTTCATTTTCAATATGGCGTCGATCAACATTCGGCTGCTTATCTTTATCGTGCTTTGACGTCGTATCAAAGGAAATATTGGTCTTCAAGGTCACAGCCCCTTTTTCTTCTCCCGCCTCGTCCGGCATGTGGATGGTCGGGGTCAGAATAATGTTGATGCCGTATTGGGTTCTTGTATAAGACTTTTCAAAGGCAATGCCTTTATTCGTATCGATCGGGGCCGCGCCATTGTTGATGGAAAGCTCTTCCATGATCGAGATTGCAGCTGGGGTTTGGTTCACTGTAATGATAGAGGGAGCAGCATTGAGCTGGATATCGTCTTGCGTCAGCAAGAAGTTATAAGCGATATCGAAACTAGGCGTATATTTATGATGAGGGCCGTGGAAGAAAAATTGCAACACCCCTTTACCGATCGAGGCTTTATCGTGGTGGTCAATTTCAGGGCCGGCCGCAGATTTGTAAGTGACGCCGTTATGGGTTTTACCGAGTTTTAGAAGATTGAGACCGAAGTTGTTTTGAGAATTTATTCTTCTCTCGAAAAGCAAGACTTCGATTTGCACCATTTTTTTAGGCACATCGAGTTTTTTCAAGAGCTCTTTGATCTTCGCTAGCGTATCCCGACGGACGGTCATTAGAACAGTGCCGGTCTTAGGATCGGGGATGAAGTGGCCCGGGACATTCTGTTCAATTTCGATCTTTGTC
>Ga0182024_10016099_pt1 | contig 14228 bp, 12 predicted proteins | sample P32metaG_FD_120480 | JGI IMG/M metagenome (GOLD analysis project Ga0182024, IMG submission 120480) | Permafrost microbial communities from Stordalen Mire, Sweden - P3-2 metaG (Illumina Assembly) | ecosystem: Environmental > Terrestrial > Soil > Wetlands > Permafrost | place: Sweden: Stordalen... | reverse complement strand
TTAGGCGCGTGGTCAAACGAGGGTGGACTCATCGACGGGGTGACGACGGACCGACGACCAATCGCGGTGCCGGTGCGCCTCGGTGAACTGCGTGTCGACTCACGCGACGCGGCCACTGACTGACACCGCGACCGACGGAGGCCTCACCGTCAAGCAGTCGGTGGGTCGTGATGAGCGAGAAAGTCGCTCAACACGGCGAAGTACGCCTCGGGCTCTTCGACGAAGGGCATGTGACTCGATTCCTCGAAGATCGTCCAGCGCACGTCGGGAATCTCGTCGACGAAGGATTGCTGCGTCGCGGGCGTCGCCTCGTCGTAACGACCCGACAGCACGAGGGTCGGCACGGTAATCGTGCCTAACTGACCGACCACGCTCCACTCACGAAGGGTTCCCGTGCAGAACATCTCATTGGGTCCGATCATCGCGCCGTACACCGTCGAATCTTCAGCGACCGCGTCAAAGGACGCCTGCACCTCGTCCGGGTAGGGCAGCACGCGACAGATGTGCCGGTCGTAGAAGGCCTGGGTCGCCTCGAGGTACTCGGGGTCGTCAATGGTGCCGGCCGCTTCGTGGCGATCAAAGACCTCGGGGAGATCCCCGGGTAGTTCGCGGCGAAGTCGATGCGCCTCGTCGAGCAGTAACTGTTCGGAGGCCAGAGCGTTGCTCAGTATCAGTGAGCGAAGACCACGCGGTTGGCGAAGCGCATGCTCGGCGCCGAGCATGCCGCCCCACGACTGGCCGAGCAAGTGGTAGTCCTCGGCGACGCCGAGGTGACGAAGCAGGTTGTCGAGTTCGTCGAGAAAGAGTTGGACCGTCCAGAACTCGCCACCCATCTGGGGTAGCCGAGTCGAACGCCCGCAGCCGACCTGGTCGTAGTGCACGACGGGTCGTCCCGTGGCGGCGAGTTCGCTGAGTGAGAGCACGTAGTCGTGCGTGAATCCAGGTCCGCCGTGGACGACGACGAGTGGTGTCATCGATGAGTTCAAGTCGCCGGTGATTCGAAACCACGTCTCGTATCCCCGGTAGGGAGCGATCCCCGTCGTGGTTGCTTCACGGACCATCGCAATACTCTCCTTTGTGGTGACAATGCTTATCGCGGCGTGGCGTGCTCGACACGCCGAAAAATCGAACGATCACGTCACGACGCCGGCACGGTATCGAGCCAGCGCAAGACCGTCTCGTTGAAGGCGTCGGCGAACTCCCAGATGCAGCAGTGGCCACCGGGCGTTGTCGCCCACGTAGAACCCGGCATGAGTTCGTGAAGTTTGTGCGATAGCGAGACCGGGATGAGGATGTCGTTCTCACCGGCCAGCACGAGGGTAGGCACCCGGAGTGCGCCCAGTCGTGTGGTGGCGTCGTGGGTCTGGATGGAACTCAGCTGGGCCAGGTACGCCGGGACGGATTGATTGACGAAGCGCATCGCAGTCTCGACCTCAGCCAAGAGTTCGGGCTGCGACTCGAAGAAGTCAACGGTGAAGCCCCAGAGCACGACGTCGCGCATGATGGTCGCCACGCCCACGACCGGGGCGAGCTCTGCCCACAGCGCGTACATGCGTGAACAAAATGGTCCGGGCGCCGCGTACGTGCAGGCCATGGTGACACTCGCGACGTCCTCTGGATAGGCGAGGGCGTACTCCTGAACGATCATGCCGCCCATGGAGATGCCGAGAAGGTGGAAGTCCTTCAGACCGAGGTGGTCTACGAGGGCCTTGGCGTCGTCAGCGAACATCCTCGTCGTGTACGGACCCGGCGGCGTCGAACTGAGTCCGACGCCGCGATTGTCGAATCGAACGACGCGGTAGCCCGCCGCCAGGAAGGCCGGCACTTGGGCCGACCACGTGTCCAGGTCGTCACCGAGTCCATTGACGAAGAGAATCGTCCGGGGACCTTCACCTTGGTCGCGGTAGTTGATCTCGATGTCGTTAGTGCTGAGGGTGGGCATGGTCTCCTTCGTCCGGTGGGCCTTCTTGTTGCTCGTCAGGGGAATCGTTCACGTTGTCGAAGAGGTCGCGAATGGTCTGCTCGGTGAGTGAGAAGTGCTCCAACGCGAGGGTGCCGGCACGTTCGTCGTCACCCTCGATAACGGCGTCAACGAGACCCGGGTGTTGCTGGAGACCGCGCTCGCGAAGGGCGGGACTCCAAGGATCCACGCCCATGCCGAGGCTGACGTCGCGATTGATGGTCCGGCTTAGCTCCACCAAGTAGGGGTTACCCGTCGCCGCGACGATCGCTCGGTGGAGTTCGAGGTCGGCGAACTGGGACGAAGCGCGATGCGCCGGTGACGCCACGTACTGTTCCAGCGCTCGACGCAGTGTGTCCACGTTGCTCTGCGTGCGTCGCCGCGCCGCGACGCGCGCGATCTCGGCTTCGACGATGGCGCGATAGTCGAAGAGGTGCTCGAGACGCGTCCAGTCGGGCAGTAGCGTTCGTCGAATCATGCCGGGCGTGTCGGTGCGCCACACCGACTCGACGAAGATGCCGCCACCGTTGCCGCGACGAACGCTCACGTAACCTGACGCGAGCAGCGACGCGATGCCTTGACGCACGGTCGTGCGACTCACGCCGAGCATCGAGGCGAGATCGCGTTCAGAGGGCAGGCTCTCTCCGACAGCGAACTGACCGAGCGCGAGCGCCGTCACGAGTCGGTCAGCCACCTGTTCACCGGCAGAACGTGACAGCAAGGGCTTCAACACCTTGTGCGCTGGTGCCGTTACGCTCTCCACCTCCACCCGCGTCACAGCAGCTCATTCGCGAAGGCGAGTCCCGCGATGAAGTGTGCCAGCGTCTGGGCGCCCTTCACGATGCTTGAGAGTTCTACCGACTCGTCGACGCCGTGGATGTCGCGTGCTACCGGTCCGTAACAGAGGGCCGGCACGTTGGCTTGATTCAAGTAGAAACGAGCGTCGGTGGTGCTGCCACCCACGTGCGTGCCCGGGCGCGAGCCGTGCGTCGCAGCGTGGGCGTCGCCGACCGCGCCAATGAGTGGTGAGTCTTCATCCAATAAGTACCCTTGGGCGCGGAAACCCGTCGAGGAGAACGTCACGCGAAGACCGCTCTCGTTCGAGATCGCCGCGACGACCACCGACTTGATCTCTTCGATCGCTTGTTCGGACGTCCACTTCGTCGGATGTCCGAAGCGCACGCCCAACGTGACGACCGACGCGACGCTCGATCGCCAGTCTCCGGCGCGCACGAGTCCGACGTTCACGTTGTAGGGCTGGCTCAGATCGCGGAAACGAGCCTCGGGGTGTTCCTTCGCGACGTACCGGCCGAGGTCTTCGAGTACCGGCACAAGACGAAGCGCGGCGTCGAGCGGGTGTTCGAGGCGGTCCGCGGCTTCGGCGTGACCACCCGCGCCTTGCACGGTGACGTCGACCCAGACGATCCCCGTGCCGCCGACCAGCATCTCGAGGTCCGTGGGTTCAGTGACGACGACGTAGTCCGCCGTGACACCGTGGCGAAGAGCCGCCAACGTCCCGTTGCCGGTGCACTCTTCTTCAATGACCGAGAGGACGCCGAGGGGCAGCGTGAGTGCTGCGGGCAGCACCTCACGAAGTGCGTCGATGGCGAGCGTCGCCATCGCGATGCCGCCCTTCATGTCGCCGGCGCCGCGACCGAACAGCCAGCCGTCTCGACGCACGGGCGTCCACGGCGCGTTCGTCCACCCGAGCGCGTCGGCCGGTACCACGTCGACGTGTCCGTTGAGGAGAAGAGTGAGATGGTCACTGCTGGTCGTTGCGAGGACGTCCCCGCGACCTTCGTACGACACTTGTGGGACTCCGGCAATTGGGTCGTCACCGATCGACTCAGGTACGTCGACCCGCGACACCGACAGGCCGAGGCGCGACAGTTCGCCAGCGACGACGAGTTGCGCGCCAGACTCTTCGCCGACCGTGCTCGCTTCGGCGACGAGTCGCTCAAGGAACGTGAAGGCGTGTTCGCTTCGATTGACGACGGCATCCTTCAAACGAGCCGTCGTCGTCTCGTCGAGTTCCACGAACTTCAAAGGTCTAGTCATTAGACCTAACGCTCTCACGCAGTGGCGTCGATGTCAAAGATGGGCCGTTCGATCGCCTCGTGCCGTAGCTGGAGATTCGAGGGAATGGTGTCATAATCCCCAGTCTTTGCAAGGGTTCTGCCACTGCACGTCCTCGGCATGACTCGTCGGGCACGAGGGTCTCCACGCTGCGGTTGCATTGGCTGACTGGGCTGGCTATCGTCAAGTGTCACATATTACAGCTGGGAGACACGATGACACTGTCCATGTACCAAAGGCTCGGGCGCCGAGGCACGACGCTCGTTCTCGCAGCGTCGCTCGGCATCGTGAGCGTTGGCGCGAGCGTCGCCGCGTCGAGCGCGAGTGCGTCGGCCGCGCCGAGCGGCAACGTGACCTTCGCGCTACCGCCTGCGACCGTTCCCAACTACATCTTCCCGATCTTCAGTGGCGCTCAGGACAGCATCGTCAACGTGTACCAGATGCAGCAGATCATGTTCCGCACGTTGTACTACTTCGGCAAGGGTAAGTCGCCGGGTATCAACGAGTCGTTGTCCTTGGCGCAGTTGCCCGTGTTCAGCAACGGAAACAAGACCGTCACTATCACGTTGAAGAAGTACAGCTGGTCTAACGGGACTCCGGTCACGTCGCGCGACGTCGTGTTCTTCATGAACCTGTTGAAGGCCGACCAGAGTAACTGGGCTATCTACGTGCCCGGCGAGTTCCCCGCCAACGTGACGTCGGTCACGGCGCCCAACGCCTCGACGGTCGTCATGCACCTCGACAAGGCGTACTCAACGACGTGGTTTCTCTACAACGAGTTGAGCCAGATCACGCCACTGCCGCAGAAGGCGTGGGACAAGGAGTCAGCGACGGGCGCGGTCGGCAACTTTGACGAGACGGCCAGCGGCGCGAAGGCGGTCTTCAACTACCTGACGAAGCAGGCCGAGACGACGTCGACCTACTCAACGGACCCCCTGTGGCAGGTCGTCGATGGCCCCTTCAAGCTCAAGACCTACCAGGCCACGGGTTACAGCGTGTACGTAGCGAACTCCAAGTACTCGGGCCCCATCAAGCCGTCCATCGCCTCGTTGACTGAGGTTCCCTTCACGACGGACGCAGCGGAGTACAACGCGGTGCGCTCGGGAACGCTCGACTACGGCTACGTGCCACCGCAAGACGCGAGCCAGATTCCCGCGTTGACGAGCGTCGGCGACACCATCAAACCGTGGGTCGGTTGGGACATCAACTACTTCCCGATCAACTTCAACAACCCAACGGTCGGGCCGATGTTCAAGCAGTTGTATATTCGCCAAGCCGTCCAAGAGATGGTGGACCAAAACACCGACATCAAAAAGGCACTCTACGGCTACGGCACGCCAACCTACGGACCGGTGCCAGTGTCGCCGAAGAACACGTTCACCAGTCCGCAAGAGTCCGTCAACCTCTACCCGTACAGTCCGAAGAAGTCAGCGGCGTTATTGAAGAGCCACGGGTGGAAGGTGGTGCCTCACGGGACCACCACGTGCGCGAAGCCGGGAACGGCAGCCAACGAGTGCGGCGCGGGTATCAAGGCGGGCGCGAAGCTCGCCTTCAACTTGCAGTACGACACGGGCGTGACGTACACCGCGGTCATGATGGAGCAGTTCAAGTCGAACCTGGCCCTCGACGGGATCCAACTCACCTTGACGACGGCTCCGTTCAACTCGATCATCACGAACGCGGCGCCGTGCACCGTCGGCCCGACGTGCACCTGGCAGATGGAGAACTGGGGCGGCGGCTGGACGTTCGGACCGAACTTCGCCCCCACGGGTGAGACCCTCTTCGCCACGGCCGCGGGCTTTAACGAAGGCCGTTATTCGAGTGCGGTCAACGACGCGAACATCAACGCGACGCACGTCGTGTCCGGACTTTCGGTCTTCTACAAGTACGAGAACTACCTCTCAGCGCAACTGCCCGTCATCTGGCAGCCCGCCCCGGACTACCAGATCTCAGCACTCAGTAAGTCGCTCACGGGCGTCACGCAGAGTCCCGAGGAGAACTTCACGCCTGAGAACTGGAAGCTCAAGTAGGTCGACCTCCCCAGATCAGCGCGACGGGTGCGTCGTGACGGACCACCAGCCGTCACGACGCACCGTTTCATTAGTGCGTTGACGATTCTCGACCCGACGAACGTCGAGGAACTACAGAAGGATGTTCGAACTCGGTTGGGCGAGGAGTACGGACATCCAGGCCTCGAGTTCTTTCGGCTCACTTGGTAGCCCCGCCGTCATGACGCGACATCCTTCGTTCGTCACGACGACATCCTCTTCGATGCGTACGCCGATTCCTCGGTAGCGTTCGGGCACAGTGAGGTCGTTCGCTTGAAAGTACAGGCCCGGTTCGACGGTAAGGACGTTGCCGACCTCGAGCGGGTCCTCGGGAAAGATCGTGTCGCGCGCACTCGTACAGTCGTGGACGTCGACGCCCAGCATGTGCGACGTGCCGCACACGATGTAGCGAGCGTAGAGAGGCAGCTCGGGTCGAAGTGACACTTCGGTGCCTACGTCGAGGATCCCGAGATCGAAGAGTCCCTCGGCCAAAACCCGGATCGCCGCGCGGTGCTGATCCTGACCACGCGCGCCCGGGCGAACGGCAGCGATGCCCGCTTGCGTCGCGGCGTAGACGATGTCGTAGATCTCGCGTTGTTCGCGGGTGAAGGTGCCCGAGATGGGTAACGTTCGCGTGACGTCGCTCGTGTAGAGGTCGTAGCTTTCGACGCCGGCGTCGAGCAGCAGCAGGTCCCCCAGGCGTACTTCACCGTCGTTGCGGGTCCAGTGCAGGATGGTCGCGTGCGCGCCCGCCGCGGCGATCGTGCGATAGCCGGTGTCGTTGCCGTCGCTGCGCGCTCGAAGGTTGAAGATGCCTTCGATGACACGCTCGCTGCGCCCCACCGCTAACGGCAGCGCGCGTACGACGTCTTCGAAGCCGAGCACGGTCGTGTCCACGGCCTCTTGCAGGCGCGCGATCTCGTAGTCGTCCTTGATGAGGCGTAGCTCGTGGAGCTTCCTCTTCAGTAGTCCGTCATCGCTCGAGGGCACGGCGTCCTCGACGCGATCATCGAAACCTCGAAGAACGATCAAGTCATCTCCCGACGAGGCGAGATCCTTTTCGAGCGTTTCCAACGGCGCCGTGTCGATGCCCCAACGGCGCTCGGCGTCGAGTAGTGACCGCCGTGGCCCGACCCAGAGTTCACCGTGGCGCGCGTTCGAGAAGAACTCGTGCGTTCGAGCGTCGCGTCGTTCGTTGAGGTAGAGCGTCGACTGGTCACTCGTACCGGCGTGCACTACCAAGACCGCGTCAGGATCGTCGCACGCGCTGAGCCAGAAGAAGTCAGAGCCGGGGCGAAAGTTGAACTCTTGATCGTTCGCTCGTATCTTCGCCCCGCCGTTAGGAATGACCAGTGTGTGGTTGGGAAAGAGTGAGTGGATGGCGTGGCGTCGTCGACGCGTGTGCTCGACGGCGCGATGGGGAGATTCCTCGAGCGGCTTCTCTTCCCAGCGCTGCGTCATGTACTCCTGGAAGGGTCGCGCGATGGGAGGATTCGGCCCATTCCATATCCAGTGCTCACTCTCGGGATATTCTGCGGACACGTCCGGCGTAGGGAAATTCGAATCACTCTCGGTCACCGGCGAAGCGTACTGTGTGACACGTTACTGTGTCAACGGCGACGGGAAGCCGTCGTCGTGAGAAGGGGGAATGAGTGGTGAAGAACTCTTCGATCGAAGCGTTACCGAGCGCGTCGAGCTTGCGCTCGCGAGTCGAGAGTTCACTCGCGTCGGCGATCATCTCGGGCGAACTCGAACCGGGCCGGCTCATTTCGGTTCCGGCCCTCGCCACGCAGTTCAAGGTCTCGGCGACCCCGGTGCGAGAAGCAATGTTGAACCTGGAAAAACGCGGCTTCGTCGAGTCGGTGAAGAATAAGGGCTTCCTGGTCACCGAGGTGAGCAAGCACGACCTCTCCGAGATTGCCCAGTTGCGCAGTTGGCTCGAGGGTCCCGCGATGCGCGTCGTCGCCACGCAACTGCGAGACGTCGACCTCGCGCACTACCGCGAACTCGCGAACCTCATCACCGAGAGCGCCGCTATCGGCGACCTCGAGGCCTACCTCGCCGCCGACTCGGCCTTTCACTCGGCGTTGCTCGAACTCACGAATAACCAGCGCCTCGTGGAACTCGTGGCGGAACTGCGCCACCAGACCCGCATGGTTGGCCTCGCCGACCTTCGCCCAAAGGCGGAACTGCTCGCCTCGGCGAACGAACACCAGGATCTATTGGACCTGCTCGCAACCGGTGACGGCGAGGCGGCCGAGCGTTTCATGGTCCATCACGTTGGCCACGTCATTGGCTGGTGGGCCGGACAACCCGAGTGACCAGGAACGATCTCTGATCTCAACGGGGTGCCGTGTGACATATTACACTTCTCCGAAAGGGGAACGGGAGTCGTCGCGGTCCCCGGAATCATCATCGCCCTGACACCACGTCGATTTTTCATCGGAGAAGGTCGCCGAATCTGGTGCCGACGGCGGTGACGTTTCGTCCGATTAGAAAGGAACAGCATGTCCAGCAAGGTCGATCTCGGAGGAGTGGTTGTCGCCATTACCTTGGCGTTCAAGGAGGATCCGAGCGCACCCGCGGGACTCGCGGTTGACTACGACCGTTTCGGGGAGCACTGCCAGTGGCTCATCGAGAACGGCTGTCGGGGTGTTGGGCCGAACGGGTCGCTGGGTGAGTACTCATCGTTGAGCGACGAGGAGCGTCGTAAGGTCGTCCAGGTCGCGGTCGACGCAGTAGGTGGTCGAGGCATCGTGATCGCGGGCGCTCACGGGGTCGGTTGGCATCAGGCGAAAGTGTGGGCCGAGCGCGCCGGCGAAGACGGGGCTGACGCGGTCATCGTGCTCCCGCCGACGATCTTTCGAGCGTCGGAGTCTGAAGTGATCGAGCACTACACCCGCGTCGCCGAAGTGGGGATGCCCTTGATGGTGTACAACAACCCCTTCGACACGAAGGTCGACATCTTGCCCCACGTAGTCGCCGAACTCGCCCAGATCCCCAACGTCGTCGCCATCAAGGAGTTCTCGGGCGACGTGCGCCGCATCCTCGACATTCGCGAACGCTGCGACATTGACGTCGTCGCGGGGGCGGACGACCTGCTCTTTGAGTCGCTCGTCGACGGTGCGGTTGGCTGGTTCGCCGGCTTTCCCAACGCCTTTCCCAAAGAGGCCGTCGAGATCTACGACCTCGTTCGCGCCAACAAGGTCGACGAGGCGCGAGAACTGTACCGACACCTCGTGGCGCTCTTTCGCTGGGACTCGAAGGTCGAGTTCGTCCAGGCGATCAAACTGACGATGGACATCGTTGGGAACAGTTACGGTGGACCGACCCGACCGCCACGAGGAAAACTCAGCGCGGTCAACGAAGCGCAGGTTCGTCGTGACGCGGCCCGCGCGATTTCCTACATCAACCAGCAACCCGTGGCCGCGAAGTAACCGTGCGCGCTTCGCGGATGTTCAGCGCGGTGGACTCGCACACCGAGGGCATGCCCACTCGGGTCGTGACCGGCGGTGTCGGCGATATTCCCGGCGCCACCATGAACGACAAGCGTCTCTACTTCATCGAGCACCTTGACCATCTCCGACAGTTTCTCGTGAACGAGCCTCGAGGACACGCCGCGATGAGTGGGGCGATCTTGCAGACGCCCACGCGCCCCGACGCCGACTGGGGCGTGCTCTTCATTGAGGTCTCCGGTTGTCTTCCGATGTGCGGACACGGCACCATCGGCGTCGCTACGGTGCTCGTGGAGACGGGCATGGTCGAGGTGCAGGAACCCGTCACGACGATTCGACTCGATACGCCGGCCGGACTCGTCGTCGTCAAGGTCGCCGTGTCCGACGGCCACGCCGACGCCGTCACGGTGGAGAACGTACCCGCGTACTCGGTGCGCCTCGACGATGAGCTCGACGTGGCTGGTGTGGGGCGCGTCCCCTACAGCCTTGCCTTTGGCGGGAACTTCTACGCCATGGTGAATCTGGACGATGTTGGCCTCACCTTTGATCGGTCTCGCCAATTCGAGATCACCGAGACGGGACTTGCCATCATGGACGCGATCAACACGACGAATCCACCTCGTCACCCTTCGATCAAGGGCGTCGACCACTGCCACCACGTCGAGTTCATCGCGCCGGGCTCGACGGCACGCCATTCGCGCCACGCGATGTCGATCTATCCGGGTTGGTTCGACCGCTCACCGTGCGGTACCGGCACGTCAGCGCGCATGGCTGAGCTGTGGGCACGGGGCGAACTCGCGCTCAACGAGGACTTCGTGAACGAGTCGTTTATCGGCTCGCGATTCGTCGGACGCCTGATCGCCGAGACCGACGTCGATGGCGTGCCCGCGGTGATTCCGACCGTTACTGGTCGCGCGTGGGTGACGGGTCTAGGGCAGTACCTCCTCGATCCGAGCGACCCCTTTCCGAAGGGCTTCGTCTTTTGATCGATCGTCGGTCCCACTGGCTGGCGTCCGGCGCCTCGATGGTGAGGTGCTACTCGTGCCCGTGAATGGCGTGGGGCTCGTAGGGCGCGGCGAGCGCGGCGAGTTCGTCGTCGCTGAGCTGGATCGACAGAGCCGCCACGGCGTCGTCGACGTGACCCAACTTCGTCGCCCCAAAGATCGGTGCCGTCACGCCCGACTGGTGAAGGAGCCAACTGAGGGCCACCTGGGCTCTTGGAACACCACGATGCGTCGCGACGTCGTCGAGTCGGGTAACGATGGCGAGGTCCGAAGGATGCTCGTAGCGACCGTCGGGAAAATTATCAGAACGCCCTCGAAGCGTGCTGCGGTCTCCGTCGCCGGCGAGGAGTCCCCTCGCGAGCGGGCTCCAGGGCAAGATGCCAATACCCTGGTCGCGGCAGAGGGGAATCATCTCGCGTTCTTCTTCGCGGTAGATGAGGTTGTAGTGGTTCTGTACCGAAATGAACTGGTGACCGCCCGACGCCTTCGCAGCGAACTGGGCCTTCGAGAACTGCCACGCGTACATCGACGAGGCGCCGAGGTAGCGGGCCTTGCCGGCGCGCACCACGTCGTCGAGCGCGCTCATCGTCTCTTCGACGGGAACTCGATCGTCGAAACGATGGATCTGATAGAGGTCCACGTAGTCCATGTTGAGACGACGCAACGAATCGTCGATTGCCGTCATCACGTGCTTGCGCGACAGGCCACCACCGTTGGGACCGGCACCCACGGGCATAAAGACCTTGGTGGAGACGACGACCTCGTCGCGAGCGGTGAACTCGCGCAGAAGGCGTCCGGTCGCGATCTCGCTCTGTCCAGCCGAGTACGAGTTCGACGTGTCGAAGAAATTGATACCTTTCTCGACAGCCCGACGAACTATCGGTCGCGCGGCGTCCTCATTGAGCACCCACGCTCGATCGGCTTCATTGGCGAAGCTCAGCATGCCCAGACAGAGTCGCGAGACTCTCAGTCCCGAATGGCCGAGGCGGAGGTAGTCCATGTCGCCCACCAGTCTTTCGTGACCACGCGAGCGATGCCAATCGAGTCGACCCCCTGTGGCGCACGTAACGTTCATCGACGCGTGCGGTTCACGACTGTTGGCTGCGGGGCGACATGACGAATCCACAGTCTCGTTCCGCGCTGCACGCGTCGTTCGATCCCGCGCGCGCGGAGGACGCAGCATTCGTCGCACTGTCCGAGTACGCCATGGACGGAACGATGGACCGTTTGACGGGCGAGAAGGACGACAACTTTCTCCTCACTACGAACAAAGGTGAGCGCTTCTTGATGAAGGTGGCGCACCCGAACGAGGACGCCGAGGTGATGGCTCTGCAGAGCGCGGTCCTCCTCTTTCTCGAAGGTCACGCGACGAAGTTTCGAGTGCAGCGCGTGGTGAGGAACGTTGATGGGCGAGCGGACTTCGTCGTGGGTGAAGGTCCCTTGAGCGGACGAAGCGTGCGAATGACGACCTACCTCGATGGAACGTTGATGAGAATGGCGTCGTCGTCAGCTCGTTTGCGTCGCCACGTCGGTGAGACCTGCGCCGCTCTCAGTGCAGCATTGGTGGGCTTTGACCACCCGGCGGCTCACCGGCACTTGCTCTGGGACCTCCAGCACGTCCATGACCTTCGTCCGTTAATCGAAGAACTCAATGATCTCGATGATCGCAACCTGCTGCTCGGCGAACTCGAGCGCCTTGAACGTCTCGTGGCACCTCGACAGACCTCACTTCGCTCGCAAGTCATCCACAATGACCTCAGCACGGACAACTTGCTCGTCACCGACGACGCCAATGAAGTCGCGGGCATCATCGACTTCGGTGACGTGGTACACGCCCCGTTGGTGAACGACCTCGCCGTCGCCGTGTCGTATCAACTATCGAGTACCACCGACGTCGTGGCAGCGGCCTGCGACGTGGTGAGCGGATTCCACTCGGTGACGCCACTCAGTGAGGGTGAACTCTCCCTCTTACCTGCACTGGTCACTGCTCGGACGCTCACTTGGGTCACGATCCCGGCGTGGCGAGCCGTCCGCGTGCCGAATAATCGAGAGTACGTGCTGCGAAACGCTGAGCGCAGCCGAACGCAATTACACAAACTTTTGGGAATACACGACGAGTACTTCGTCGAGGAACTGTTTCGCGCGTGTCGAATGGAGGAGACGTGACAAACACTGACCACATGGTGAACGGCTTTGACATGGCCACCCTCGGATCGCTGGAGCCGGAGTTGCGGTCGTTGGTGAGTCGGCGCGCGGCGCTGCTCGGGCCTGCCTACAAGCTCTTCTACGAACATCCCGTGCAGTTCGTTCGCGCGAGTGGCGTCCATCTCTACGACGCCGAGGGACGCGAGTACCTCGACGCGTACAACAACGTTCCCTCAGTCGGGCACTGTCACCCGCACGTCGTGGAGGCCGTGTCGAAGCAGATCGCCACGTTGAACACCCACACCAGGTACGCGTACGAGCCGCTGCTCGACTACGCCGAGCGATTGCTGTCGACGTTTCCTGCGGCGATCAGTAACGTCATGTTCACGTGCAGCGGCAGCGAGGCCGTCGACCTCGCCGTGCGCGTGGCCCGCTTCTACACGCGCGGCACGGGCGTTATCGTCACGAACAACGCCTACCACGGCACGACCACCGCGGCGGCGGAACTGTCGCCGAGTCTGGGATCTGGCGTGGCGCTCGGACGCGACGTGTGGGCAATCGATCTTCCGCTGGCGAAGTTGGCCGTGGGCAGCGACGTGGGACATGAGTTGGCTTCGTCGGTGCGATCGGCAATCGCCGACATGGAGCGACACGGCGTCACGTTCGCCGCGTTCATTGCGGACTCGCTCCTCTCGTCCGACGGGATCTTCCCCCATCCGAAGGGATTCCTCGGCCCGATCGCAAAGGCGGTGCGTGACGCGGGAGGGCTGTACATCGCCGACGAGGTGCAGCCCGGCTTTGCCCGTACCGGGGAAGCGATGTGGGGGTTCGAGCGTCACGGAGTCGAGCCCGACCTCGCGGTGCTGGGTAAGCCAATGGGCAACGGCATGCCCATCGCGGCCATCGTCGCTCGCCCAGAACTGCTCGAGGAGTTCGGCGCCGTGAGCCGATACTTCAACACCTTCGGTGGTAACTCGGTAAGCATCGCCGCCGCGAACGCGGTACTCGACGTCATCAACGACGAGGGTCTACTCGAGAACTCGCGCCTTGTAGGCGAGAAACTTCGCACGACGGTCGAAGAAATCGCGGCAGAGCGAGAAGACATCGTCGCCGTTCGCGGCGTCGGTCTTTACGTGGCGGCCGACGTCGTTTCGCCGAGGGACGGTGAACCGGACGCGGATCTGGCGTCACGCATTGTGAATCAGCTTCGCGAACGGCGGGTCCTGATAAGTGCGGTGGGGCGAGCTGGTAATACGCTGAAGATTCGCCCGCCACTCACGTTCTCGAGAGATCACGTTGCTCAGTTTGGCGAGGCTCTCGATGACGTTGTAAGCGCTATTCGCTAGGCGTTCGGCCTGGATCGCGATCCAGGCATCTTGGGAGCCCTTTTCAAAGCACGGGACCATCGCTCGCAATACAAATCCACTGGTCAAACGGGGAGGGTCGTTCGCCCGAATTCTCTGAAATTCTCCCGGGTCTGAACTCTTGGCTAGACGAATGGCTCGACATGGGCTCGTACTCCGGAATAGCCACTGTTCGT
>Ga0182024_10016098_pt1 | contig 14229 bp, 15 predicted proteins | sample P32metaG_FD_120480 | JGI IMG/M metagenome (GOLD analysis project Ga0182024, IMG submission 120480) | Permafrost microbial communities from Stordalen Mire, Sweden - P3-2 metaG (Illumina Assembly) | ecosystem: Environmental > Terrestrial > Soil > Wetlands > Permafrost | place: Sweden: Stordalen... | reverse complement strand
CGCGGGGTCGGTCTGGGCGAAGATCATCGCCACCTTCGCGTAGTTGCCCATCGAGATCCACATCTTCGATCCGTTGATCACCCAGCCGGAGTCGGTCTTCCGCGCGCGTGTCTTTTGGTTGGCCGCGTCCGAGCCCGTGTCCGGCTCGGTCAGCCCGAAGCAGCCGAGCCACTCGCCCGAGCACAGCTTGGGCAGGTACTTGTGCTTCTGCTCCTCGGTACCGAACTTGACGATTCCCGAGCATACGAGCGATGTCTGGACCGAGATCACCGTGCGGATCGCGGAGTCGCCGCGGCCGATCTCCTCGACGACCAGGCCGTAGCTGAAGTAATCGAGGCCGGCGCCGCCGTACTCCTGCGGGACGATCGCGCCGAGGTAGCCCTGCTCGGCGACCTTCTTGACCAGTTCCACGTCGAAGTGGTGGTTGCGGGCGTTTTCCCGCGATTGCACGACGATCTCGTTGTCGGTGAACTCGCGCGCGGTCTGTTGGATCAGGCGTTGCTCGTCGGTCAGGTCGAAGTCCATTGTTCTCCTATTCTCGGGTCAGCTTCGGTGTTTTCCACGGCGCCTGCACGCGCCGTTCCAGCTCCTCGGCGAGTCCCTCGATCGGCAGCCGCTCCTGCGCGAGCGAGTCGCGCTCGCGCAGCGTCACGGTCTGATCCGCAACGCTCTGGTGGTCGACCGTCAGGCAGAACGGCGTGCCGATCTCGTCCTGGCGGCGATAGCGCTTGCCGATCGCCCCACCGTCGTCGTACTCGACCATGCCGAGCCCAGCCCGCGCGCGGATCGCACGATGGACCTCCCGCGCGAGCTCCGGCTGGCCGTCCTTCTTGACGAGCGGCAGCACCGCCGCCTTGATCGGCGCCAGGCGCGGGTGCAGGCGCAGGACGGTGCGTCGCTCGCCCTCGCCCGTGCCCTCGCGCGCGACGACTTCCTCGTCGTAGGCGTCTACCAGGAACGCGAGCGTCGCCCGATCCGCGCCGGCGGCGGGCTCGATCACGTGGGGCACGTAGCGCTCACCGCTGGCCTGGTCGAAGTACTCGAGCTTCTCCCCCGAGAACTTCGCATGCTGAGATAAGTCAAAATCGCCGCGGTTGGCGATCCCCTCGAGCTCGGACCAGCCGATCGGGAACAGGTACTCGACGTCGCTCGTCGCGGTCGAGTAGTGCGAGAGCTCGTCCTCGTCGTGCTCGCGGAGTCGCAGTTGTTTGGGTTGAATCCCCAGATCCACATACCAGCGCTCGCGCTCTGTGAGCCAGTGCTCGAACCACTGGGTCGCGTCGGCGGGGGGGACGAAGAACTCCATCTCCATCTGCTCGAACTCGCGCGTGCGGAAGATGAAGTTGCCGGGGGTGATCTCGTTGCGAAACGACTTGCCGATCTGCGCGATCCCGAACGGGGGGGCCTTGCGTGAGAACTGGAGCACGTTCTTGAAGTTGATGAAGATCCCCTGCGCGGTCTCCGGGCGCAGGTAGGCCACCGATCCGGACTCCTTGACCGGGCCGACGGTCGTCTCGAACATCAGGTTGAAGTCGCGCGCGTCGGTCAGTGAGCACTCGTCGGTCTCGCCCGGGTGCTTCGACGGTTTGCGCCCGCACTCAAGGTCGCCGAGGTGGTCGGCGCGGAAGCGCTGACCGCACGTGCGGCAGTCCACGAGCGGGTCGGTGAACCCGGCGAGATGGCCCGAGGCCTCCCACACGCGCGGGTGCTGGAGGATCGCGGAGTCGATCGCCACGATGTCCTCGCGCTCCTGCAGCATCGCGCGCCACCACTCGTTCTTCACGTTCGTCTTCAGCAGCACCCCGTAGTGGCCGTAGTCGTACGTCGAGCCGACCCCGCCGTAGATCTCCGAGGAGGGGAACACGAAGCCGCGCCGCTTGCACAGCGCGACGATCTTGTCCATCGTGACGACATCGTTCATCGGCGGGATGGTATGTGTTTCAACCCGAACGACTGCACCTCAGCCTTTCCCCAGAGCCTTGGGAGGGCTAGGCTCCCCGAGCGGTGGCACGGATCTTGATCGTGGCCGGCGGCTGCCGGGGCCGGCGGCTGGCGCGGGAGCTGGTGGGGGAGGGGCACGCGGTGCGCGTCACCACCCGCGCCGAGTCCGGCCGCGCCGCGATCGAGGCGACCGGGGCGGAATGCTGGATCGGCACGCCCGAGCGCCTGGGCACATTGCGCGCGGCGCTCGAGAGCGTGACGATCGTCTGCTGGCTGTTGGGCGCTGTCACGGGGGCCGAGGAGGAGGTCCGCGCGCTGAATGGATCCCGCCTGGAGTTCTTTCTCGGTCAGGTGATCGACACGACCGTGCGCGGCTTCGTCTACGAGGCCTCCGGCGCCGCGGTATCAGCCGCGACGCTCGCCGAGGGCGAGGAGATCGTGAGGACGGCAGGAGCGCGCAACGCGATCCCCGTGGCGTTTCTCAGGGCCGCCCTGGAGGATCATGACGCTTGGCGGGCCGAGGCACGGGGCGTGGTGGACGGGCTGTTGGGGGTGCCCCTGTCATAACCGGACCAATTTTGTGAGGAATCCGGCAGGTCGGCGCCGACGCGCTATCCTGAGGTTAATCTCCAAAAGCCGATCGGGATTCATAGAAGCGCGCGTTTCCCTCCGACTCGTGACGGCCGTCTGCCGCGAAAGGACAACACCATGACACTGCAACTTGGCGATACAGCACCCGATTTCGAGGCCAACACCACCGAGGGCCGCATCAAATTCCACGATTGGATCGGCGACTCCTGGGCGGTGCTGTTCTCGCACCCGAAGGACTTCACGCCCGTCTGCACGACCGAGCTCGGCTACATGGCGAACGCCAAGCCCGAGTTCGACAAGCGCAACGTGAAGATCATCGGCCTGTCGGTCGACGCGCTCGAGCACCACGAGGCGTGGGCCAAGGACATCGAGGAGACGCAGGGCACAGCCCCCAACTACCCGATCGTCAGCGACGACGACTTCAACGTGTCAAAGCTCTACGGCATGCTGCCCGCGAGCACGTCCGGCGACCCGCTGACGCGCACCCCGGCCGATAATCAGACGGTTCGCAACGTGTTCGTGATCGGGCCCGACAAGAAGGTCAAGCTGATCCTCATCTACCCGATGACGACCGGGCGCAACTTCGACGAGGTGCTGCGTGTGATCGACTCGCTCCAGCTCACCGCAAAGCACAAGGTCGCCACGCCGGCCAACTGGCGTCCGGGCGAGAAGGTGATCATCGCGGGCTCGGTCTCCAACGACCAGGCCAAAGAGGCATACCCGGATGGTTGGGAGGAGCCCCGCCCCTACATCCGGCTGGTGCCGCAGCCGAGCTGACCGACCCGCGGCGGGTACGGGTGTGGATGGTGCGGCTATGGACCCGACACGCTATCGGGGTATGAGCTGTACACGCTCGACGCGCTCCTCGAACATGACCTCGCCGTCGAGCACGCGGTGGACGGGGCACTTCGCGGCGATCACACGCAGGCGCTCGAGCTGCTCCTCCGGCAGATCCTCGGGTAGGCGCATCACGAGCTCGAACTTCGTCGGACAGCCGCGCTCTGCCGGGCGGTACTGCACGTCGACCTCGACGTGGCCGATCTCCCAGCCCTTGCGCGCCGCGTACATCTCCATCGTGATCGCGGTACACGAGGCGAGGCTGACCGCCAGCAGCTCCTGCGGGTCAGGGCCGGCGTCGTCGCCGCCCACTTCCAGCGGCTCGTCGACCGTGAGCTGGTGCTCGCGCACCTGCACGGTGTGCTTGAACGTTCCATCGTCGTCGCGTCGCGCGGCGGCCCGCTTCCTTGTTGGCTCTTCCGTTCCGCTCATCTCGATTCCTCCAATCGACACCCCTCCAGGTCCTTCCTACATCGTACTCCGGAAGACGGTCATGCAGGGAGGGAGGGGGAGGAGAGAGAGAAAAAGGGGGGAGCGGGAGGAGGGAGATTCATGCAAGGGGGTTGAACAGAAGACCCGTGAGCAGCTTGGGGAAGAAGTAGGTCGACTTCGGCGGCATGTTCTCGCCCGCCGCCGCGATCTCGCGGACCTGCTCGATCGGGGTGGGGCGCATCACGAAGGCGGCGTCGTACTCCCCGGATCGGACCAGCGCGAGCGCCTCGGCGGTATCGCGCGCGTAGAACAGCCCGTTGAAGTGGGAGATGTCGTCGTCGCTCAGCCCGAGCGCGCCCTTCAGCAGCAGCGTCTCCAGCACGCCGGTGTCCAGATGGCGGTAAGCCTCCGAATGTCCGGCGAGCGCGGCGTCCGCGATCGACTGGTCCTTCAAGATCAGACGGAATGCTCGCTCGTCCTGAGAGTTGATGTAGCCGAGTTCCAGTGGCGTCGCTCCTTCCTGTGGAGGCGGAGCGAGCTTCTTGATGGGAACCTCCGAAATGTCGAAGTCACGCGCGAGCGCCCACTCGAGTGCTTTTCGGCGCTCGTCGTCGAGTCCGCGGACGAGGCGGTGGGTCGGGAACACGGTCAGCCCGGGGTCCTCTAGCGCGACCAGGCACATCAGGATGTAGCGGTGCTCTCCCTCGCCGCCGATCTCCTCGGCGTAGGTGCGCATCGTCTCGTAGCGATGGTGGCCGTCGGCGATCAGCAGCTCCGCATCGCGCGTGGCCGCCTGCACTGCGGCGATCGCCCGTGGGTCGGACACCCGCCACAGCCGGTGGACGGTGCCGTCCGCGTCGGTGACCTCCCCCCACGGCGCGCTCTCGGTCGCCGGCGCGAGAGCCGTCCAGGCGACGTGGGAAGGGTCGGAGTAGAGCGAGAAGATCGGCGAGATGTTCGCGCGCGTCGCGCGCGTCAGACGCAGCCGGTCCTCCTTCGGGCCGGGATGCGTACGCTCGTGCGGGCGCACCCGCCCGGGACCGTAGTCCTCGATCCGCACCCGGCAGAAGAACCCTCGCCGCGTGCGCGTCTCGTTTGATGAAGTCCCGCCCACCCCGGTGTAGTCCTGCGTGTGAGCCCACACCGCGGGCTCGCGGTCGCGGGCCAAAGCCCCCTGCAGCTGCCAGCTCTCGAACAGTTCGCTCGCGGCGGCGTATTTGTCTGGCTCACCCTCCGGCAGGTCGACGGCGACGACGTTGTACGGCGAGCGCCCGATCAGCGCGGCGCGCTGCTCTGCGTCGATCACGTCATACGGCGGCGCGACCACGTCCGCGAGCGAGCCGACGACCGCGGGGTCGTAATGCAGCGCGCGCAGCGGTTGGACGTCGGCCATGGCGGGGCGGAGGCTAGCAGCGGGAGGGAGACACGCCGTGGTCTGCACGCTGTGGGCCGGTTCGATCCCTATCCTCAGATGCAGACGGGGCGTGGCGAAGCCTGGTATCGCACTCGCTTTGGGGGCGAGGGATCGCCGGTTCGAATCCGGCCGCCCCGACTATTTGACTCTTATTAGAACCGTGGCCGTTGAGAGCGGACGCGATGTTCTGATGGTGCTTCGTGATGGCTGGCGCAGGACACCTTATCCCAACCAAGACTCATAACCCTCTGGATCGCCCCGCTTCGGTCGTCTCCATGAAACTCGGCGTGCTGAGGCAACTCCAAGGACGGCGCAGGGCCGCGTTGCGGTACGCTGAGCTTGTGGCTACAGCGCTCGACAAGGACAAGCTGCACGACGTGCTCGACCAGGCGGTGATCGTGATCGACGAGCAGGATCTGGAACGCTCGCGCAAGGATCCGCGGGTGCGCGCCTTTCACGAAAGCTCCGCGAGGCTGATGGCCGAGCTCGAGGCGGAAGGCGCTAACTACGACTGAAGGCTGAGCCACTGCCGGCGCAGCGGGCGGCTGCCGGGCACTGGCTGCTCAGAGTCCTGGAAGCCGAAGTGCTGCCGCCACATCTCGGCCGTATCGCTGTCGAACGGATCGACTACCAGCACCGTCGCGCCGATGTAGCGCAGCGCGCGCTGCGCGGTTCGGTTCGCGTGCTGAAGCATCTCCTCGCCGATGCCGGGCGAGCCGGCCGCGCGCGCGAACTGCGCGAGCAGGATCGCCGGCTGGGTGCGGTAGTGCACGCCGCCGAGCTGGGCGCGCTCCTCGCGGCTGAGCGCGACCTGCGCGGCGCCCCGCGTGCCGCGGGCACGGCACGCGGGTGCTCGCGCTCGCCGCTTCGCCGATCGTCCACCAGTTGAAGACCGCGGATAGGAGAAAGCCGCCGCTGGGGCATCGTCTGGGCAGGCTCACCCCGCGTGGCGTAAACGCGACGGTCCGGCCGCGCACGCGGCGGTAGTAGGTGAGGCCGTCCGGTCCGATCGTCGAGGCGAAGCGCATCAGCCCGATGTCGGGTCCCAGCGGCCAGACCGGGAGCGAGGGCACTTCGGTCAGCAGCGTGGCGCCGCTTGGGTCTCCGATGTTGAGCAGGTGGGATGTGAGGATGACTTCGCGGTTGGCGGGCCATCGGCCTTCGACGAAGAACAGGACTGTCTCCTCTTCGCCGTCTGGAGGCCCGAGCAGGGCGGTGACTGTGGCTCGCTCCTGGACGTCGTTCGGGGCCGGGATCGCCGCCAGCGCGCTGCCGAAGCCGATCCGGGAGTCGGCTGGACAGCCTTCGGGCCCGGCTCGAGCCAGCAGTTCCGGCTGGCACGGTTCGAGGCCGAGCGAGGAGGCGGCGAACCCCATGCCCGCCGGCAGGCCCAGCGCGATCGAGCGCAGCGGCGCCGGTTCGGAGATCGCAAAGCCCCAGTGAATGGTGGTGCTCTCTCCGAGGCGATCGGGTTGGAACCGCGCGCTGAGCGTGACCCGCGGCGCGGCGGCGGTGAGTGCGGGCGCCGGCAGCTGCGCGAGCACGGACATCGGCATGAGCCCGGCCGCGAGTGACAGCACGGACATCGCTCGGGCGGCGCGCATCGCCTCAGCCGACTCAGTACCGAAGCTTGCCGGTGACCTGCACGCGCAACGAGTCGTCCACGCGGTAGATCGACCCGTACAATCCGCATTCGCCGGAGGCGCCGCGAAAGCGGCCGGTGCCGTGCGTCACCGCGCACGTCCCGCCGAAGCTGTCGTAGCCGGCGCGGCCGGGGTTGAGCTTGCCGGTGCCGTGGCCGCCGATCGTGCCGCCCGTCGTGTGGATCGTGAACGTCGAGGTCGCGGTGCGATCGCCCAGCGTCAGCGCGACTTCGACGGTGCCCGGCAGGTTGCCCGACGCCCGACCTTGCTCGAACAGCGTGTTCCCGTCGGCTGAGATGAGGTGGAGGCTGGCGTTGTCGGTGATCGACCGCACTCGGGCGCCATGTGTCGCGATCGCCGAGCCGGTGGATGCGACCCACGTGAGCGCGAGAATGATCGGCAGGATTCCCCTCATCCCCGTCCATCTTACGATCATCGCGCCCGCGATGCGCTAGCCTGATGTCGTGGAGGAGCGTTTGTCGCGGGAGCGAACGCAAGCGGCCAGGCCGCTCGCGGCGGGCGAGCGCCCGAGCCGTCTCGCCATCGCACCCCGGGGGTCGCTGCGGAGGGCGGTTCTCGCCGCGCTGCTCGAGCGGCCGGCGCATGGCTATGACCTGACGAACCGCTTGAACAGGCGCATGGGGCCGATGTTGCAGGCCGACTCAAGGCGCGTCTATGAGGTGCTGGAGCAGCTGCAGAAGGAGGGTCTTGCCACCTCGGTGGAGGAGCAGGCCGCTGCCGCGCCGCATCGTCGCAGGCGGGTCTTCAGCCTGACGGCGCTCGGGCGCTCCACGCACTCGGGCTGGCTGCGCGAACGTCAGCCCCTGCCGCTGGGGGGCGCGGACATCCAGGCGCTGGTCGCGTTCTCGGACCCGGCGCAGGCCGCGCAGCTGCTGGAGAAGCTCGAGGAGTACGAACTGGATTGCATGGAGATGCAGGAGCGCACGATCGAGGAGGACCTCGAGCGAGCCTCGTGGCGCAGCCGGATGATCGGCGTGACGCGGGCCGCGGTCAGTGAGCAGCTGCAGGCGGAGCTTCGATGGATCGCGCGGGTGCGGCGGGAGATCGAGGAGTATCTGGCGCTAGCAGGATGACGCTGCTCGAGCTCACCGACGTCAGCCGCTGCTCGCGGGACGGGGCGAGGGAGCTGATCGTGCTCGACGGCGTCAGCTTCGACGTGCAGGCGGGCGAGCTCCTCGGCGTCTACGGCGAGCGTCGCAGCGGCAAGAGCACGCTCTTGAGGGTCGCCGCCGGGCTGGAGGCGCCGGACGCGGGCACGGTCTCTTTCGATGGGGTGGACTTCGCCCGGCTCTCGCTCGGTGGGCGTGCGCGGCTGCGCCGGCGTGGCGGTCTTGCCCTGGCGATCGGCGACAGCGGGTCGCTGAGCAGCGGTCAGCCGGTGCTCGAGTACGTGGCGTTGCCGTTGACGGGTGACGGCTTGACGCTCGGTGAGAGCGAAGGACTGGCGCGCCCGGTGTTGGAGCGGGTGGGCGTGAGCGCGTGCTCGCACCTGCGTGTGGATCAGCTGTCGTTGAGCGACCGTCTGCGCGTGGAGCTGGCGCGTGCGCTTGCGCGCGAACCGCGGCTGTTGCTCGTGGATGAGCCGGCGGTGCTGCCCGGGCCAGGCGAGCGCCGCGAGCTGTTGAGCTCGTTGCGCGCGCTTTCGCAGGCGGGGATCGCGGTGGTGATCGCTTCTGAGGACATGAGCATGCTCGCGGGCGTGGGGCGGTTCTTGACGTTGAGCGACGGCAGGTTGCGTTCGACCGATTCTCGCCGGCGGGTGATCCCGTTTCCGGGTGCTCGTGCGGGTGGCGCGGGCCGCTCGGAATGAGCGCGCTCGAGCTGCGCGGGGTGCGCAAGCGATTCTCCTGCGCGGATGGCACGCGCGTCGAGGCCGTCGACGGCGTGTCGCTGAGCGTCGCTCCCGGCGAGCTCGTGGCGCTGTACGGCCCGAGCGGGTCGGGCAAGACGACGCTGCTGATGATCGCCGCCGGCCTGCTCGCCCCCGACGCGGGCGCGGTGCTATTCGATGGGCGCGACCTCGCGACGCTCTCCGTGCGCGAGGGGGCGCTCTACCGCCGCCGCGACGTGGGCTTCGTCTTCCAGGCCTTTCATCTCGTGCCGGGCGCGACGGCGCTTGAGAACGCGGCGATCAAGCTGCTGGGCGACGGGTGGACGCTTAAGGAGGCGTGTGCGGCGGCGCGTCCGTGGCTGCAGCGGGTCGGCTTGGGCGCTCGCTTGGAGCATCCGAGCGACAGCCTTTCGATGGGTGAGCGCCAGCGTGTCGCGATTGCGCGTGCCCTGGTGAACGAGCCGCGCTTGCTGCTGGCGGACGAGCCGACGGGGAGCCTTGACAGTGAGCGTGGCGCGCAGGTCCTGGATTTGCTTGGAGAACTGTGCCGTGAGCGGGGGATGCCCGTGTTGCTGGTGACTCATGACCCGCGGGCGAGCGCCTATGTTGACCGTGTGCACACGCTTCGCGACGGCTTGCTGTGCGATGGGCTCGACATCGAGCTGGACGCTCTCTCAGTTTCGCGATGAGGTCCAGGCGCAGCGCGAAGCTGCCGCGCCATCCGCTTGACCCGCGGATCGCCGGTGTCCGCCTCAGCGCGCTCGGCGCTCACTACCGGCTGCGCTTGCGCCGCCAGCTTGCGGCTGAGCTGCTCGCGGGGGCGGGCATTGCGGTGGGTGTCGCGCTCGTCTTCGGGGTGCTGCTCGCCAACTCGAGCATCACCGGGTCGGCGCCGGCGTTGATTCGCGCCGTGGAGGGCAACGCTCGCCTGGAGCTGCAAGCGCGCTCAAGCGAAGGGTTCAGCGAAGCGCTCGCGTCGCGGGCGGGCAGGGTCCCGGGCGTGCGCTACGCGGCGTTCGTGTTGCGTGAGGACGGGGAACTGGCCGGCCCCCACTCACGGCGGGCGGTCCAGGTCGTGGGGTTGAGCGCCGGCATCGTCGCGCTGCACGGCTCAGCGACCCGCAATCTGGGGACCGGCGTGGCGCTGGTGAATGGCGGCGTGGGGTTGCCGGCACCGCTCGCGCAAGGCGTGGGGGCGCATGGCGGCGGGCGTGTCGAGTTGCTGGTGGGCGGCGTGGAGCGAGCAGCGCCGGTGGGGGCGGTGCTCGACAGCGCCACGATCGGCAGCGTCGCGCAGGCGCCGATCGTGATCGCGCAGCTGGGTGTGGCGCAGGAATTGACCGAACATCCTGGCCGGGTCACGGAAGTGTTGATCGAGCCTTACCCGGGCGCGGACGCGCGGGTCGCCGCGGAGTTGCGTTCGTTGACGGCGGGCCGGGTGAACGTGGAGAGTGCGGGCAGCGAACTGCGTTTGCTGGAAGCGACGGCCGGGCCGCTTGGCCAGTCGACGAGCTTGTTCGCCGCGATCGGCGCGATGGTGGGCTTGCTGTTCGCGGCGAACACGATGCTGTTGACGTTGCCCGAGCGCCGCCGGCTGGTGGCTGAGCTTCACACCAACGGCTTTGAGGTGCGCCAGATACAGGCGATCCTGCTCTCGCAGGCGCTCGTGCTGGGGGTACTCGCTTCGCTTGCGGGTCTCGCGCTCGGCGTGCTGCTCGCGCACACGATCTTGGGCCAGAGCACGGTCTATCTGGCCGCGGCGTTTCCGATCGCAAGCCATCAGAGCATCGATCCCATCATGGCGCTGCTCGCTTTCGCCGGTGGCGTGAGCGCGGCTGTGCTTGTTTGCCTCGCGCCGATGCTGGTGTTGCGCTCGAGCGCTCCGCTCACCTCCGCGGCGCGGGGGGCTGAGCATTCTGTTCAACATTTGGGCCGGCGCGCTGCTCGCACGCTTGGCCTGCTTGGCGCATCGCTCGTGGCCGGCGTGACTGTGCTCGTGCTGTCCGACCCGGCCCTGACGGTCCTCGGCGGGGTCCTGCTCGCGCTCGCAATCCCGTGCCTGATCCCGGTCTCCTTCGACGGTGTGCTCCTCGTTTTGAAGCGGCTTGGCAGGCGTACGCGGGGCAGCATGATCTCGCTCGCGGCGATCGAGCTGAACGCCACCGCCACACGCTCGATCGCGCTGATCGCCGTCGCGGCGCTCGCCGTGTATGGGAGCGTTGCGATCCAGGGCGCGCGCGCGGATCTGAGCTCCGGGCTCGACGAGGCGGTCGTGGAATACCTGGATACGGCGCAGGTCTGGGTCGCCGCGAACGACAATTTCCTGACGGTGGACAGCTTCAAGGACGACGGCGCCGCCGCTCTCCTCGCGCGGGCGCCGGGGGTCTCTGCCGTGCGCGTATATCAGGGCGGCCTGCTGGACGTGGGGTCGCGCCCCCTGTGGATCAGGGCCCGCTCACCGCTGGATGACAGGATGATCCAGAAAAGCCAGCTGCTGGAAGGCGCCCTGGACCGCGCAGAAGAGGAGATCCGTCGCGGCGGCTGGGCGGCGATCTCGAACGCATTCGCGGCCGAACGGCGCCTGCACGTGGGCGAGCGCTTCACGTTGCCGACCCCATCAGGCGTCGCGAGCTTTGGCGTGGCGGCGATCACGACCAACACCGGCTGGTCGCCGGGGGCGATCACGATCAATCTGAACGACTACCGCCGCTTGTGGGGCTCGGACCGCCCGGCCGCCCTGGAGGTGGGACTGAAGCCCGGCGTCAGCCCGGCCGCGGGCAGGCGCAGCGTGCGCCAGGCGCTGAAAGGCCGTCCTGGCTTGCGGGTGCAGACGCTCGCAGAACGGGTGGCGAGCTTCCAGGCGAGCGCGCGGGAAGGGTTGCGCAGCCTCGGCCAGATCTCGGCGCTGCTGTTGATCACCGCTGCGTTGGCGGTGGCCGCGGTGTTGAGCGCGTCGATCTGGCAGCGACGGCCGCGCCTGGCTTCGCTCGCCGCTCAGGGCTTCGATCACATGCAGCTGTGGCGGGCGGTGGTGATGGAGAGCGGGGTGGCGGTGGCGGTCGGCTGCGCGGTCGGGGCGTTGCTCGGGCTCTACGGCCATGCATTGGCGAGTCGCTGGCTTCAGCTGAGCACGGGCTTCCCGGCGCCGTTCTCGCTCGACCTGGGAGCGATCCTGCTGGCCCTCGCGATCGTCGCGGGATGCACCGTGCTCCTGGCCGGCGTGCTCGGCTTTTACTGCGCGCGCGTGGCGCCGAGCGTAGCCTTTCAGGACCAGCCATGAGCTTTGACACGGCAATCACTCTGGCGCGGGCCACGCCCACGTACTGGTGCTCGGTGTACCCGCAGGTACGGCGCGAGCTCGCCGATCAACGCCGCCGGGCGGCCGCGATCCCACGCGCTCCGCTGCGCGCCGTTGCGCTGGAGGTGCTTGACAGCAAGCGCGCCAACATCGACGGTGCCGCGGCGTTCGCCGTGTTCGCGCCGCGCGCGCGCCGCCCGGCGGTGATCCGCGCGCAGGTGGCGTTCCAGTCGCTGTATGACTACCTGGACGCGCTCGCCGAGCAGCCGCACCCCGACCCGGTGCTCGAGTCGCGCCGGCTGCACGGGGCGCTCACGGCCGCGCTCGATCCATGCGCGCCGGACGGCGCGCAGGACGCGCAGCCCGGCGATGGCGAGGACGGTGGCTATGTGCAGGGCACGGTAGAGCGCTGCCGGGCGGCGTTGCGTGCGCTCCCCGGCTACCCGGCCGTGCGTGCGCCGGCGGCTCGCTTCGGCGCGCAGATCGTCGATTATCAGAGCTTCAACGTGTCGCAGGAGCCTGGGCCGCAGGCGCAGTTCGCGCGCTGGGCGTCGCAGATGACGCCGCCGGGCTGTGGCCTTCGCTGGTGGGAGACGGCCGCCTCGGCCGGCTCCTCGCTGGGCCTGTTCGCGCTGATCGCGATGGCCGCCCAGCCGGGGGTGAGCTCCGCCGAGGCGCTGGCGGTCGAGCGGGCCTACTTCCCGTGGATCGGCGCGCTGCACTCCCTGCTAGACAGCTTGATCGACCTGGACGAGGACAGGGCAAGCGGCCAGCGGGCCCTGATCGAGAACTACACCGACGCCGGCGAGGCCGCCTGGAGATTGAGGCTGCTGGCCCAGGAGTCCCGCCGCCGCGCCGCCGCGCTTGCGCACTCAGATCGCCATCTGCTCATGCTCGCGGCGATGGCGAGCATCTATCTCGCCGAACCGCAGGCTCAGGACCCGCACGCACGCGCCGCGCGCCGCGCGGTCCTGCGCGCGCTGGGCGCGCCGGCGATCACCGCAATGGCGGTCATGCGCCTGCGCCGCGCGGCCCTGAGCGGCTGACCGAACCCGTCGCAGCCCGCAAGGCGACATATGGCGGTATAGGACTATTCCGCTACCGCGTCTATCCAGGACGGTGTGGGCCGAGTACGTTGGCACCAGCGTCGTTTGGGTGCTCGGGTCACAACCAAAAAGAAACCCAGGCGTCGCGGTTGGTTTGAGAGAAACAACATTCGAGGAGAGGCACGGGAGAGGAATGCGACTGATGGTGAGTGAGAAAGCTTTTTGCGGCGCCGCCCTCGCGCGCCGGCGCCGGCAGCGCCGAGCGCGGCGCTCTCATCCCCTGTTCGAGTGTCTCCACCCCCTCTCCGGAGGCATTCGGACGGATCTCGGCGTTGGCACCCTCCCGCGCCGGGCTCTACCGGGCGCCGCGGTCCTCATCCCGGACCGCGGCGCCCAAGTTTTCACCACCCCAACCCCCTCACTGCTCGGGCGCGTCTTTCCCACGCAGGTCCCTGGCGGTGATTTCGTGCAGCCGGCGGTGGGCGATTTGGTAAACGGTCAGTGCGTGCGAGCCCTTGGGATGATGGCGGACACCGAATCCAAGGTAGACCAGCACGAGCTTTCCTTCCTGGTGCTTGATCGTGAAGACCATTCCGAAGTTGCCGATTGGGGCAGGCAGGTAGACCTTGACGCAGGTGGGCAGGTCGGTTCCGTCGGCGGCTTGCTCTTGGCACCCGAGCAGGTGGTCGATCGGGCAGCCGTCTCGTTCGTAGGCGGTGCGTGTGTCGGTCGCGATTTTGCGTCCGTGCTCGGTGGTGCGGGCGAAGTCTTCGCTGAACGCGAGATCGTCGAAGACGACCGGTGCGCAGCCAGGTTTGACGGTCACGAGCTAGCCCTCGCCGTCAGGGGGGCCAACAGGTCCGTACTCAGCTTCGAACTCGGCGAGTGTCGCGGGCGTCAGATTGTGGCGCCTGGAGATCGCGGCGATGCTGGTATCGGGTACGAGCGTGAGCTCCCCATCGGGGCTCTCATCGATCACGAGGTAGTCACCGGCACGATCGCCGGTGAGCGTGACGTGAACGAGTTGCTCCTCTGCAGCCATGAGTTTCATGATGCCAGCTCACCTCCTGATCGTCAACGGGCGAGCAGGATCGATCGCCGGCCAACGACCATAGCCTGCGCTTGGGATGCCTCGCTCGATCGGAGCGCCGCGCATCGCCCAACCGCCAGCGTTT
>Ga0182024_10016097_pt1 | contig 14229 bp, 17 predicted proteins | sample P32metaG_FD_120480 | JGI IMG/M metagenome (GOLD analysis project Ga0182024, IMG submission 120480) | Permafrost microbial communities from Stordalen Mire, Sweden - P3-2 metaG (Illumina Assembly) | ecosystem: Environmental > Terrestrial > Soil > Wetlands > Permafrost | place: Sweden: Stordalen... | reverse complement strand
GTCAGGTCTCCCTCAACTTTCGACAGGATTGCTTGGGTTCCAGAAAGGCTCCTTCGCAGGCACAAATTCGATTGGGCCTTTTCGGGGACGGACGGAAGTGGCACTTTGGAAAACACGAAAACTCCTCCTCCGCTCTTTGGGACCCACCTCACTGGCCGCAAGTCGGCATGGCAAAGTGCCACTTCCTTCTGTCACCGAAACTACCACTGAGGCTGTTCGGGTGGTGGTCACTTCGTCCAGAGAGTTTCGGGAGAAAGTTTCGGGGACCATCCAGAGAATTCCCGGCAAGCGCATGTTATCGGCCGCCTTTCATGAGCGAAATTTCATGTGAGTTAAACCCCAAGCAAGGAGGTTGTAGAGCCGCACTATCCACCAACTCCGACTCCGCGCGTCCTCCTCTTCTTCCTTTCGGATACGATTTAGACGTCGCGTCTCGGCCCCTTTCAGAAAAATTTTATGCGTCAAAATTTTATGCGTCAGACGGGACTGGTACTTTTAGCAAGCTGCTTCCGCAAAGTCCCAGTCCCGTCTGACGCATAAACCCCATAGATGCCGCCCAAATCTCGGACGGGAATTCGGCGACGGCAGGATTTCCGACACGAAACGGGCGGACACCGCCTGTAAAGGGAAGGTCCACGAACGGCTTGGGCCGTTTGTATTCCGAACCGGCGCGACGGATGTAAGCCGGAGGGTTTGAAGTCGTCTGCCGCGGTGGTGTGGGTGCCGCTATTTCATTGACCCACGTGCCTAATCCAACACGGCAGGATACGTACCCTTCAGCTTGCAAACGTTCAAGAACGCAGACCACTGTTCCCCGCGAAAGCCCGTACTGGCTGGCGAAGTCTCTCGAGGCCGGCAGTCTAGTGCCTGGCCTAAGCCGGCCTTCGAGAATGGCAGTGCGCAGCTCTCCGTATAGCCAACGGGTTAGAGTCTGATCCTGCGGACGGCTATTCATCGTGAGCTCGAACGTGCTGATGGTCTTCGGCATGGGATTCCTGATTGGTCCAATGATATTCGTGCAGAATGGCTCTTTTCAATGTACCAATTCAGCCCATAGGATCGGTATTTAAGTCGGAGAATGCTGTTTATTTCCAGGCTTGCAGTTCAAGCGCTGAAAGGAGTTTTGAAGAATGAGAGTCGGAGTTTGGTTCTACGGCCTGGCAACAATCGCTACCGGGATACTGGATATTGTTTGGGGAGCATTCGAGCCCTCACATCAACCCATAAATACGCTCGTCCGGCATTTTCCCGGCCAGGAGCTGCTCGCATACATTGCCGGTTTCTGGCTGGCGGCGGCCGGCACGGCGATCTTGTGGCGGCGTACCGCGCGAATCGGAGCAGCGGGATCAGCCATTATCTACCTTATTTTTGCCCTTCTCTGGCTCCCGCGTTTCTATGCAGCGACTCATGCGTTTGGTCTTCGAATCGGCGTCCTGATTTTTGTCCCGGGCGGGGTCGCAGCACAGGTAATGTTGATTGCCCCTGCGGCTTTCGTTTACGCCGCAACTGAACCACTCGATTCGGTGTGGCGAGAGAGGGCAGCGATCGCCGGCCGTTGGATGTTGGGATTACCTCCAGTAACTTTCGGCCTGGGGCATCTCATTAACCTTCCCGCTTATGCACGCTTCGTCCCGCATTGGGTGCCGTTTCCACTCTTCTGGATAGGGCTCAGGGATCGCTTTCTTGCTTGCAGGTATTGCAATCGTGTCGGGAATTCAGGACGTCCTGGCCGCCACGCTTCTCGCGCTGATGTTCTTGGTGTTTGAGGTGATTGTAGAAATACCTCCGGTGTTTGTTCGACCGCACAGTCAGGCGGCGTGGGGCGGGGCTGTTTACAACCTGACTGCGATCGGGGCTTGCTGGATCTTCGCGAAACTTGCTCTTAGCCGGCGCCAGGAAGATGTCAGAACAAGTGGGGTTTCCGAACACGGCGCCACGTCCCGTTTGGGATCCGTCCAGGTTTGACTGCGTGCAACGTCGGCCAGTGTCCCAAAATTCTGAACGGGGCCTCAATGCCGGGATATAGTGGGACCCTGGCGCGTTTCCCGATACTAACCCTGGCAGACAAGCTTGTCTAAGATCACGCGGTTTAGAGATCGCTTCTGGGTTGGCTATTTGACGGTTGAGAAAAGAGCGTTGAGGCCTTCGGCCATGGTGGGATTGTGTCCAGTTCGCGCCTAACGTCGGGAGCGCACCCCGGGCCCGGGAAGTTCTGAGAAAGGAGCGAACACTGCACAAATTGGAGTTATAATGTCGGCGGCTTTCAGAAGGGAGAAGATTCGCTATGAGAGCATCTCGATTGTGTTTGCTGCTGGGAGTCTGTTCTTCAACTATCTTTGCCGTCAGAGCGCAAGAGGTCGTTCACGCCCTATCCGGGACCGTGAGTGCTATTGATTCAAAAGACAAGACAATTGACATCAAGACCGCTGACGGGTCCGAAGGAATGTTCAAGGATCTAACAAAAGCGGACGTCGCGCTGGACTTTGATAAGGCGATTCGAAGCAATTCGACACCTGCCGAGAATTTCTCCAAGCAGGGAGTGAACGTCATCGTGTTCTATTATGGCGATGCTGACGTCCGGACGGTGGTTGCATTGCGCGACCTCGGCCCGGGACCGTTCACCAGGAGTAATGGAACCGTCGATAAGTACAACAGGCATGAGCACCTTCTTGTACTTAAAGACTCCACCGGCGCCACGCAGTCTTTTCATATCGATCCCAAAACAGTAGTTGAGGGCGCGGTGGGAGCTATCGAAGGTGATCGATACGATCCCCAAAAGGGGGAGCGGCTGTATGTACTTTCCGCAGCCGGCAATGGAAACGCAGAGGCCCTATTTATTCGCCTCCAGTGAAGCATTCTGTTGGGACCCCACACCGCTCGCGGCGCTGTCCACCGTCCAATCAGGTGCGTAGCCATAGTGTTGGTGTAGGTGAAGTTTGTATTCCCGGCTAACGGGCGAATCGGGGTCCCATGCAGGGCTCTCTTCAATCATCTCGCGGCCCATCTTCGTGCGAAATTCCCGCGTGTTCCAGCTCACTTCTTCGATCCATTGCGGTCTTAGCAAAACCTTCTTTGCTGGCCACCAATTCCTGGTGTCAACGATTACATAGCGAATTTGCCAGGTCTCGTCGTCGAATAAAAAGTCTTCAACATGCCCAATTTCGCCGCCGGTTGCCTTCACGTGGTACCCCGAGACCTCGTGCACGCTACGGAGATGAGTGTCACCTGACACTGATTTCGTTTCCGCCGCCATTGGCGAGTCACCCAGGCGCTCCTGCTGAGCATTCAGCAGTGCTTGTGGATCTGGCCAGGATCCCCAGACGCTGCCTCCTTGCCAGTAATAAGGCAATCCATAATGTCTGTGGTGTTCCATTTCATGCTGCCGGGAGACAGGTTGATGGAGTTCAATGCCGGGACTGTTCTGCACTTGTTCCCGGGTCAGGTTGACATGGATATGCAGAGGGCTCCATGCGGGATATCGCAAAGCAAGGGGCGAGATCAGTACCTTGCGTCCGGAGAAGATGATGCCTGTTCCCACGACGATGTAGCGGATGGCCCAGTGCTGATCATCAAAATAGAAATCCTGGACCGATCCGATATCTGTATCGATGGCTCCGAGGGTATACCCGCTGAGATCTTTTGTCCTGCGCAGGCGCATTACTTTACTTCGTGGTCAGCCGGATCTTCACGACTTATTCCGACTAGACCATTCTACTCCTCACCGAATCCAACTAATTGTGCGACAGCCCTGGTTGGCTCGTGCACCGGCCTTCTTGCGCATGGGCTGTGAGCGGTATTTGCCCGTTAAAGGATGGTACAAAGTTTCGTGAAAACTGCAGACAGGCCCCGCCTCCTTTTAGATTCACTAGTCCTCGGCATCATCGGCGGCCTGAGCGCGCAGTTATTTATTTGGATGTTGCGCTTCGCTTTCAGGATTTTCCTGTTCTCGCTCGCCGGTTACCATCCTCCGGGACTTCACGAGGAGGGCGGAGTTCTTCGCGAAGTGATCGGTGCTCACGGGTTGTGGCTGATACCGCTCTCCACCACCATCGGGGGACTGCTGTCGGGAGCGCTTGTTTATGGGCTCGCGCCCGAGACCGAAGGGCACGGCACCGACACCGTGGTAAAAGCCCTTCACTGGACTGGAGGAGCAATCAGGGCTCGCGTGGCTCCGGTAAAGATGCTGGCCTCCGCGATTACCATCGGTTCCGGGGGATCCGCAGGACGGGAAGGCCCCACCGCACTCATCGCTGCCGGGTTTGGCTCCATCTACGCCAAGTTGCTGCACCGATCCGAGTATGAACGGCGACTAATTGTCCTGATGGGGATGTCGGCCGGGCTTTCGGCAATCTTTCGTTCTCCCATCGGGACCGCGATCTTCGCCGTTGAGGTTCTCTACGGCGGCATGGACTTCGAGGCTGGAGCGCTCATTTACTGCATGCTCGCCGCTATCGTCGCCTACGCCGTCAACGGCTGGTTCGTCGGCTGGCAGCCGCTCTTTCAAGTCCCATCCCACTTATATGCGGCGGGCCTGGCACATTACGGTTGGTATGTTGCTCTTGGGGGCGCCAGTGGCATCCTGGCGTCCCTTTTGCCCGAGGTGTTTTATCGCTTTCGAGATTTGTTTGCTGCCTTACCACTACCGGCGTGGACCAAGCCGGGCGTCGGGGTCTACTCCTCGGTCTGCTGGCACTCCGTTTGCCCCAGGTACTGGGTGGCGGCTACGGTTGGATTCAGGAAGCAATTGACGGCCGCTTAGCCCTGGGGCTGCTGCTCGTTCTTGTGGTCGCCAAGATGCTGGCGTTGTCCTTTACTGTTGCCTCCGGCGGGTCGGGCGGAATTTTCGCCCCGAGTCTGTTCGTCGGCGCGATGCTGGGCGGCGTCTTTGCTGCCCTTGCCCACGTGCCTCCAGCGGGCCTCGTGATTGTTGGGATGGCAGCAGTTTTTGCGGGTGCGGCCCGGGTTCCTATCGCGACCTTGCTGATGGTTCTTGAAATGACGGGGGATTACCAACTCCTGGTTCCCGCCGGACTAGCCGTCATGCTCAGCTTTGTTCTTCAGGTCAATCTCTCGTCGCATTTTAAATATGGCAGTCTGTATGAGGCCCAGGTAGACGGACGGTCGGATTCGCCAGCGCACATTGCTGAGCACGTTCAGGTTGCGCTAAGGCTGTTGGAGCAGGAAAAAATAACCCTACCCCCACCGATCACTCATCTTCATCTCGCGGCCCTCTTGCGATCGGGGGTGGCGCTGGAACTTTCGGAAGACTCTCAGCTTACGGTTGGGGCACTGCGGCCTGAGAGTCCCTGGGTGGGAAAAACAGCTTCAATCGCGCAGCCTTAGCGGATCTCTCGCAGATTCGAAGGTTGCCGCCATCATGCGTGGCAAGACGGTTATCCGGGCTCGCCCCGACACCGTCTTACAGCCAGGGGACCGCCTCCTGATGATCGCGCCGCAGCAAGCTCAAGAGGCGTTGTTAAGGCACCTCGCGCCACCCTCGGTTTCGGCCGCGCAGGCCACTGCGCTTGCCGCCTCCTGATCGCTGCACCATGCGATTATGCCGTCCGGCGCCGAGAAGGTTACCTTCGCACTGCCGGTAACTCCAGAGAGCGGGAGGGGGACGAGCGATTAAGCCGAGGGTTTTCTGTCAGATAGGAGAGCGTTGCAAGGTCTAGTAACATTTTGGTCCCGATGGTAAGAAAAGTGTTGCAGGCGGCTGTTACTAAGTGGGAATCTTATTGCGCCACAACTCCGGCGCGCCCCGAGCCCTGTTATGGCCGTTGGAGGCGTAGTTCAGATGACCACTATTTCAAACACGAAGAGCTCTGAGGAGCGGCAGTCACCCTGGTTAGGTCTTGTAAAGTTCCTTTTATTAGCGGCCATGTTGGGCCTCATGTTTCTGCTTGCTCAGTCCATGGTAGCCCATCGGTTCTTCCGCGGCGGCTGGGTCGACCAACACGATGTATTGAAGCCATAGCAGGCACTGGCCAAAGTGCACGCCGAGCTCTGTACACTGATTTACCGCCGGCTTGCTTGTCAGACGCATCCAACCACGCATGGGAGAGACTAAGAAAATCGTCGACACTCTTGAGCACGGCAAAAACCCCAACTTTTTGCTGGTCGTGGTTCTGAGCGGAGTGGCGCTCATTGGACTATTTATAGTGGCTTGGCTCTTGGTAGGAGATAAAGGAAGGAAACTGCTGCCCGGTTTGCACCACGACCCGCAGCCCACGTCGTCCATCCGGCGCCAGGCCTCAGGAACCGTCGCCGCGTAAAATAGTCGGGACTCAGCCGCATCCCGCCATCGGGGGGAGTGCCCGGCTCGGGCGCGAGCCCGGGTTCATTTCTCTTGAGGCGCGCACCATTCGATGTGGACCGCGTGCCAACGTCCTTTGTCATCCGACCCGGATTTCCTGCCACGCCGCACCGGACCAAAGCAGCGTGTGCGCCTTTCTCTTAAGGAAAGGCCATGTGCTCCGCCGCCGCCACCAAGCTTCACAGGAAATCCGGGGGAGCGCAGCCGAGGGACCTGCGGTTTCCCCTCCCCGATGCCACGGTGAAACGTCGCCCTCCTCTTTGTCACCCCGAGCGCAGTCGAGCCGCATCTGTCCATCCCCTCCCGATGCCACGGTGAAACGTTGCCCACCCCTTGTCTTCCCGAGCGCAGCCGAGCCGCATCTGTCCATCCCCTCCCCGATGCCACGGTGAAACGCCGCTCTCCCCTTTGTCATCCCGAGCGCAGCCGAGGGACCTGCGGTTTCCCTGGCGGGGGAACGGAATTCAGAGGTAATTCGCCCAATGCGCAGTTACGTCGTGGCCGAGGTGAAACCGCAGATCCCTCGGCTGCGCTCGGGATGACAAAGGGGAGAGCGACGTATCCATGAGGGGGACAGGCATGAGGAGAACACACGAAAAGTACCCTTGGACGCACATTGCAGCAACGCCAAGTAGCCGGCCAGCCCATAGCAGTGGCGCGCCCGCTAAAGAGCGTGCCTCCGTAAACGCAAAAGTTAGAGCCTCTCGCAGCTAAAAAATGAGCCCGGCTCTCGGAGAAGTCGGGCTTGGAATTGAAATGTGCTGCCACCACAGACGCTGGTTGGGCGAGGCGAGTTTACACCTCCCGGCAAAACTGCCTTCGGCGTGCCTCCCGACTTAGTCTGCAGCCTTGAGCGAGAGCTACCGTCTGTTAACCGGGTCGATTCCGGCTGCGGGAACCTGCTCTTACACCACCCTCCACTGGCGATATATAAGCCTTGGGTATCGTGATGAAGCTTCTGATCTTTTCTCTTTGCGTTGTGCTTGGATTTAGCGGTCTAAGCGCGCAGACACCTACCTGGCAGCCTTCGCCGGGACATACCCAAGTTCCAATATGGCCAGGTGCAGTGCCTGATGCGCGAACAGTCACGGGGCCGGAGACCATGAAGATTGACGCGAAGGATCTGGTCGCTGGCAGGCCGTGGGTTTACATAAACAATGTCTCCCGGCCAACAATGACAGTCTATTCGCCAACAGAGAAGAATACGGGCGCAGCGGTCGTGGTATTTCCTGGCGGGGGCTATCAGATTTTGGCCATCGACCTTGAAGGCACGGAGGTCTGTGATTGGCTGACGTCCAAGGGAATCACCTGCGTGCTGCTGAAGTACCGCGTGCCGGGTGAGGGGATTCATCCAAAATCAGGAGCCTATCCAGAGTCACCCGAAGCTTTGGAGGATGCGCAGAGAACGGTGGGGCTAGTACGTTTTCACGCTGCGGAGTGGCATATCGATCCGCACAAGATTGGAGTGCTTGGATTTTCGGCTGGCGGGCATCTGGTGGCAGCGATGAGCGTACATTTTGAGCATCGTTTGTATCCGGCGGTCGATGCGGCTGACAGAGAAAGCTGCCGTCCGGACTTTGCGGTCGCGATCTATCCCGGGCACCTGTCTCTTTCTGAAGACGGTCCGGGGTTGAACCCCGACATTGATAGCCATATTTCACTCCACACACCGCCTACGTTCTTGCTCCAGAACGAGGATGACGAGGTCGACGGTGTGAACCAATCACTGGTTTACTATACTGCGCTGAAGAAGGCAGGCATTCCCGTGGAGATGCACTTGTACGCCCAAGGCGGCCACGCGTTTGGGCTACGGAGTACAAAACTCCCGGTAACGAAATGGCCTCAGTTGGTGCAGACGTGGCTGGGGACGATCGGAATGATTTCGGAGGAGGTGCGTGAGGGAGAAACCTCGGGATGATAAAATCGCGTTCTTCTGAGACTCGGTAAACCATTTGTTCTGTAAGGCGATTGAGTGCAATAGCGATTTAGCGTCGATTGACCCGTTCCCTCGACCGGTAGCTGCATTTCGATAGAAGGATCTTCCGTTACAATCACATAACCTCTTCACCCAACTTTGACTTCCAAGGCAATCCTGTGCAAGTTCGGATCTGCAAGAAAGGTTCGTTCCTCAAATGTGCGGCATCTCTCCTCCTCATGACTTCGACAACCATCACTGCATACGCTCAAGGTGATATTGAAGAAGCGATCGCTGGTTTGATCAACCCAAACATAACCACGATCTACAATGCAAAACGCATCATCACGATGGACGACAAAAATGTCAGCGCCACGGCCGTCGCCGTGACTGGTGACCGTATTGTTGCAGTCGGTTCACTTGATTCGGTTAAGAACGCGCTCGGGACAACTCCTTATTCGGTCGACAACACCTTTGGTGAACGCTACATCATGCCCGGCCTGATCGTGCTGCCCGTTCCGATCTCGGCATCTCTGTCGATGAAGCGCTACACGCCATCACCATCAACTCCGCTTACTCATGGCGAATGGAGAAGGAGCTTGGTTCCATTGAACCGCATAAGATTGCAAACTTCACCGTAACTGAATGAAGATCCCTACGCGGTCGCGCCGATGCACTTGAAGGACATAAAGATTTGGGGAACCGTGTTTGAGGGAACCAAATTTCCCGTCGTCACAAGCGCATCCAAACCCTAGTCATTGCTGCTGCAAGGCAACTGAACCTGCAACCCTTTTCGGACAAATGACCGGGAAGTCTCGTTTTGTGATCAACCGGGCGTAGGGGTCAGGAAGTCGCCTCATTCACTTGACATTCAAGCCCTTAAGGCAATGACGCCGCGGAGGGAGCGGTTAATCTCGACTCAACCAATTCGACTGCTCATCAGCTGCCGCGAACTCATCGAACTTATGGGGTTCCATTAACTCACCCGGAAACATCACACCCTCGTCATGTTTAGTGGTCAAGAAGATTTCAATCCACTTTTCGCGCCACTTGACGCCCTCGGAAGAATTGAGCTTGACTGGCCTCTTGGCGAGCTCCCCTTTAATGGCATCGATCGCGAATCGATCGTAGCCCCGGTTGCAATCGGGGTCCCTCCAGAACAGATTACTTAACACATTAAAAGACGTGCCGCTGCTTCCAGGTTCGACCAGCCCGAACATGAGAATGCGCCACACGCTCCTCGGAATAATATGATCCGCTTCTGCGGAATAACGGGGTTTGCCAGACTGACGGTCGAGAACGCGAAGGTAGTCCAGCAGTCTTTTGTCGCGTTTTCGAGTTTCGGCGACCAGATACTCCAAATAACCGTCGGGCGTTGTTGCGTAGCGGCCCCGAAGTACATCATCGGTACACCGTCTGACGAAAGTTCTTGCACTCATCGGTATAGATCGGCTGTGGATCATACTCGCTGCTCCCAGGCTTCATTCCTTAACAGATAAAGTGCCACATAAACGACAGAATAAACCGGGGAGTTTTCCGGGACAGGAATTTCCGGAATGCCGGGCGAAAACGCGGCCTTGGGGAGATGAAGGGACAGCACATCTATTGCAGCAATTCTGGCGGATAGGCATGCTGTCGTCTTATCTCCGTGTCTAAGCTTTTCCTAATGCGACTAAGAAACACGAACCTGCTTCGTTAAGTCTTCTCATCTGCGGCAAACTCATCTGCTATCCATCTTCATTCGCCTTGGATATAATTCCGCCGTTCCTGCAGGAGAGCTTCTAACGTCCTACCCTGCTAGCCCTTGCATCATCCTGCGGGAGCATGAGGAGGATCCACTTGATGTTTAGATTGGCTGAAATTCGGATTTCCGGGAAGCTCCTGAAATCCATTCTCTGTCTGGCTCTCACCCTTTCCCCATTGTCGCTCACAGCCCAAAACAGCAACCAGTATGCCTACGTAGTAATCGCAGATTCAGGAGAGGTCTACGGCTACCTGCTTAACGCCACGAATGGCAACCTGACTCCCCTCGAAGGATCGCCCTTCCCCAACAGCAACTACGCCGGCCTAAGCTCCATCGCGACCGGCGCTGCCGGCAGATTCCTCTATGCAACCAGCCAGTATGCACCCAGTGACGAAAATGTCATTGGCTTCAGCATTGATCGACCGACCGGCAAGCTCAGTCCCATCCCGGGCTCACCATTTGGCGCCGGTGCGGCGGCATCGGCAATCGCCATCGACCCTTCGGGCAGATTCGCTTTCGTCGCTAACTTTCAAGCGAACAACGTATCCGCCTTCAAGATCGATCAGAGCACCGGTGCGCTGCTACCGATCGCAGCCTATACGGCGGGGAGCAATCCAGACGCGGTGACTGTGGATCCGCTGGGCAAGTTCGTCTACGTGGCCAACTTATCTTCCAACGATGTGTCAGGGTTCGCCATCAACCAGGCGACCGGCGCTCTCACGCCGATCACCGGCTCTCCTTTTGCAACCGGGAGCGGCCCCAGGTCGCTGGCCGTCGATCCCAACGAACGATTCGTGTACGTAGCCAACCAGGGCTCCAACAATATTTGGGGATACACCATCAATGCAACCAGCGGCGCCTTGGCACCGCTTGGCACGTCGCCCTATGCCGTCGGAGATGCTGGTCTCACCTCCGTGACCGTTGCCCCGACCGGCGCTCAACTCTATGTGGCCGGTAACGCGGGCATCTACGCCTATTCCATCAACCAAAACAGCACAGACTTTGGTGGAACAACCTTGCCTCCCACAGACCTGTACGGACAACTAACGCTCGTCCAGGGTTCGCCGTCTGGAGGGGGATCGTCTGAGTTCGTAACCGTCGACTACACCGGAACCTTTCTATACTCGGCCAACAGCGGTGACATTTCCGGCTTCAATTTCAGCACCGGTATGTTCAAACCCTTAAGCGCTTCTCCCTTCGCGACTGGCAATGCGCCGGTCTCCATCGCCTTGGTTCGTCCGCAAACCTTTCCTGTCTTTACCGCCGCCCAGGTTGCATCGCCCTCTGGATTCGCAGGCGTTACAGCCCTCAACGCCGTGGCCGTCAACGATAACGGGCAAGTCGCAGGCACGTTTTCCGCTTCCGAGGGAGGCGAGCCATTTATGTCCGCGTTTCTTTATGCAGGGGGCGTAACGAACAGTGTTGCTTCCAGCCGCAGCAGCACCGGTAATGGCCTCAACGATAAGGCACAGGTCGTGGGGCAGCAGTTCCCACAGGTTCCCAACCCATTGCAACCGCCGGCGCAGGCGTTTCTGTACAACCACAGCAACAACACGACTACCGATATCGATAACGTGACGGGGAGGCAGAGCGCCGCCAACGGGATCAACAATGCAGGGCAGGTGACGGGCTCGCTTTCCACCGGAGCGTGCCCGCCGCTGATGCCCTATACTCCCACTTGCCTGGGAAACACCCACGCCTTCCTTTACACCGGATCCGGGCTGAAAGATATCGGCACTCTCGGTGGGACCTACAGCGAAGGAACCAGCATCAATAATCTGGGCGAAATCGCGGGAATCAGCACCGTGGCCAACGGCGCTACACATCTCTTTCTCTACACCCAGGGCCATATGCACGATTTGGGCACGGCGCCCGGGCAGACTTTTGTTTCAGCGGCCCTCAACGACCGGGGCGAAATACTTGCATCCACTGCCGGCACAGGAGGCGTGGGAGCAAGCTATCTGTACCGGAACAACGCCTTCTTCAAACTGCCCTTCCCCGGCAGCGCGATCAACAACAGCTCATTGATCGTCGGCACCAAACCCGCCGCTACCGCCGTTAGTCGAGCCTACCTATACTTCCGTGGTATCTCGATCGACATGAACGAACTGGTCGACTCTTCCCTTCCCCTGCTGACCAGTGCGAGCGGCATAAGCAACAACCTTAAGATCGTCGTCCAGGGACTGAACGGCCAGCTGTATGTCCTCACTCCAAAATGAGGTTGACTCCTTCACCTGCAGTCGAGGCGCACCGCATAAAGGTGCGGTGCGCCTCAATTGCCGTCGACAAACCCGGCGCTCCTGTATGGCATACTCGCTGCGTCTGTTGCTGTTGTCGGCGCGTATGTAGTTGCGATGATAGAGGCGTCAAACGGATTACGCCGCGGGTAGGCGGAATTGACACCTGATTACCGGGCCGAATCAAATGGCTTCAGCAGAAATTGAGGAGAAAGCATGGCTCGGATTGTTGTCATTGGTGGAAGTGGGCATGTGGGGACTTATCTCCTGCCCGCCCTCATCGCGCGCGGATATGAAGTTGTAAACGTCAGTCGTGGTAAGGCGTCTCCGTACCGGGAACATGCGGCTTGGAAAGCCATCGAGCAGGTGTCGGTGGACCGCAGGGCCGAGGAAGTTGAAGGGAAATTCGGAGCACGAATCGCGGGCCTTAATGGCGACATTGTCGTTGACATGATTTCGTTCGAGCTTGACCGGGCACAGCAATTGGTCGAAGCGCTGCGTGGGAAGATCGAGCATTATCTGTTCTGCAGTTCCATTTGGGTATACGGCCACGCCACGACAGTTCCTTCTGTCGAGACTGACCGCACCAACGCGATCGACGCATACGGGATAAACAAGGCGAAGATTGAGGCCTGGCTCTTGCAGCAGGCTCGGAGAGACGGCTTCCCTGCAACATCCTTCCGGCCAGGTCATATCGTTGGTGAAGGCTGGGTGCCCATCAATCCCCAAGCGCATACAAACCCCGAAGTCTTTTCCCAGATCGCGAAGGGCGAGGAACTCGCACTGCCTAACCTCGGCTTGGAAATGCTGCACCATGTCCATGCGGATGATGTTGCGCAGTGGATCATCTGCGCCATCGAGCAAAGAGCAGCCTCGATTGGGGAGGTGTTTAATACTGTCTCCTCACATGCGCTCACGCTGCGTGGCTACGCCGAGGCGATGTACCGGTGGTTTGAGCAAGAACCTCGGCTGTCTTTCGCGCCCTTCGATCAATGGAAGTTCGGTCTAACCAAAAGCGATGCGGACACTTCGTGGGGACACATCATGCGCAGTTCTTGCGTTTCCATCGAGAAGAGCCGTCAGCGCCTCGGGTATAACCCGCGATTCACCAGCCTCGAGGCGATTCAAGAATCAGTTACTGCGCTTATCGCCTCCGGCCGGATTACCGTGCCGGGACGAAAGTCAAAGTGAAAGCAACTAAATAGTGTCGGCTAGAGGGAGTTTCGGGGAGTTCGGGACATTCATGATAGGTAAGAGTCAAGGGAAAACGGAGATTTCTCTTGACTCGGCAGGATGGGCTCTCCCGACGGGTAAAGTTTGCGAGTGGTGAACTGTGCCTCGATCAGCTGGCAGGACCAACTTTGATGTCCACAACTGTGCCTCAGGGAAGCGAATCCGTCCTTGAGCTTCACCAGGACCATGCGCGTGGTGAAAAGGATTCCCATGTCGCAGACGTCGGGGTCGTCCACAATCCAGAGGTTCTCGCCAAATTCCTGGAGGTCCGCCATGGTGCCTCCTCCCGCAAAAGTAAATAGTTGGTTCGGCATTTGTACAAAGGGGGGTTTTAGACCCCTGCTCTCGACGGACGAGAGCGCGGTAAAAGGCGTTGGGTTTTAGGAGGATCCCGTGGATAAGCGCGAGCTTCAACGCAGCATGTACGGACTGCGCGGCGCTTCGACGGCCCAGCGCATCACCCTGGCGCTCATTGCTGGAGCCTGGGTGTTGCTCGCCTGGTGGATACTCACGAATGGCGGAATCGCGACTCTTGGCGCATGGCTTGGACGTGACTGGGGGCACGGAGACGCGGCACGCCGAATCTGCCTGGCCGCAGGATTCACGATCTATTACGTCAGGATTCTTTTCACGGAGTTCGTGTTCTTGAAGAGGGGCGTGAGTTGGAGCGAGGTGTCCACCATTGCTCCGTGGCTGCTTTTTATCGTCCTTCTACTTGGGATTGCGGGAGGATCAAACGCTATGCCTCCGGGCTTGCCTGTTGCTATCGGCGTTCTGCTCTTTG
>Ga0182024_10016096_pt1 | contig 14230 bp, 8 predicted proteins | sample P32metaG_FD_120480 | JGI IMG/M metagenome (GOLD analysis project Ga0182024, IMG submission 120480) | Permafrost microbial communities from Stordalen Mire, Sweden - P3-2 metaG (Illumina Assembly) | ecosystem: Environmental > Terrestrial > Soil > Wetlands > Permafrost | place: Sweden: Stordalen... | reverse complement strand
GGATGGAAAGGGCTTATCAACGACCCACACATGGACGACAGCTGCGATATGCGTGAGGGACTGCGCATCGCACGCCGATTGTTGATCGACATAAACCGGCTCGGCCTCGCGGCGGGGACCGAACTGCTCGATCCGATCACGCCGCAATACATCGCGGATCTGGTCGCGTGGGCTGCGATCGGTGCGCGCACGACCGAGTCGCAAACGCATCGCGAGATGGCCAGCGGGTTGTCGATGCCGGTCGGATTCAAAAACACGACCGAAGGAAATCTGCAGGTAGCGATCAACGCAATCCAATCCGCGCGACGGCCGCACTCTTTTCTCGGCATCACGCAGGAAGGAATGTCCGCCGTGATTCGCACCTCGGGCAATCCCGATACGCATGTCGTGCTTCGCGGCGGACGCAAGCCCAACTACGACGCGGACAGTATCGAGGGATGCCGCAAAATCCTCGCGGGCGCCGCGCTCGAGCCGCGCATGATGGTGGATTGCTCGCACGCGCAGACTAGCAAGGATTTTACCAAGCAACCGGAGGTGCTGCGGACGCTGGTTGACCAGGTATGCGCCGGCAGTGGAGCAATAATGGGCGCGATGCTCGAGAGCAATATCGAAGCCGGCAGCCAGCCGCTCAGCTCGAATCGCGCCGCGCTCAAGTACGGCGTGTCAATCACCGACCCGTGCATCGATTGGCCGACCACCGAGCGATGCCTCCTGGACGCCGCCGCCGCGCTGGGCGCCTCTGGCAAGACCGCGGCAGCGCGTCACCGCGCATAGTATCGCGTCCGCCGCGCAGAATGGCTCACGTAAATCGCCGCGACGGCCAATACCAGTGGGCCGCAGCGTTCCTGCTTTATCTCGCTTTCTCAGTTCTGATGTTTGGGCGCGGTCTCGCGGGCCATTTGACGACCGCATGCATCGGGCGCGACGCGGATCCATGGACATACATGTGGTACCTGCGATGGTGGCGGTACGCGCTTGACAATCGTATCAATCCTTTTTTGACGGACGTGGTATGGGCGCCGCGCGGATTCAACCTGGCTTGGGCAGCATTCAGCACGTTTCCGGCGTTGATCGCGATTCCTATCGAACACGCGCTCGGCGAAACCGCGACATACAACATTTTGTGCCTCGTCGCGCTACCCCTCGCCGCGCTTTCGGCATTTCTGCTGAGCCGCCGGGTCACCGGCGCCTTCTGGCCGTCGATCCTCGCCGGTTACATCTTCGGCTACTCGCCGTATATGTTGGGCCACACGCTGGGCGGCCATCCGAATTTGACAATGGTCTTTTCGATTCCGCTCGCGGCGTTGGTCGGGCTTCGCCGCGTCGAGGGTGAGATTAGCGCGCGGCGCTTCACGCTCGAGATTGCTGCTCTTCTGGTGGCGCAATTTCTCTGTGGGATCGAAGTGTTCGCGACGATGACGGTTTTCGCCGGATTTGCACTGTTGGTAGCAATAGTTTTTTGGGACGGCGAACTCCGCGCAAGAGTGCTCGCGCTGATTGGCCCACTCGCGGCGGCCTATGCGCTCGCGATGATCGTCCTCTCGCCATATCTGTACTATCTGTTCGCGCTGACTTCCCCGCACGGTCCGATGTGGCCGCCCACCAACTTCACCGGCGACCTGCTCAATTTCTTCACTCCGACCGAGACAAGTCTTCTCGGCACACTTGGATTCGCGCGGACAATAGCTGGAACGTTTCGGGGTGACCTTTTCGAAAATGGCGTGTACATCGGAATCCCACTTCTCGTTGTGATCGAGGCATACCGCCGGATGGCCTGGCGCACGCCGGCGGGCCGGTTCCTGATCGTCATACTCGTGATTACCGTCGTCGCCTCGTTCGGGCCTGTGCTCCGTACGGCGGGGCGTCCGCTCTTTCCAATGCCGGGGGCGGTTTTTGAAGCGGTTCCATTGATATCGAGCGCGTTGGCAGCAAGATTCGCCGTCTATTCATCGTTGGTAATCTCGCTGATCGCCGCCCTATGGTTCACCAGCGCGCCCGTGCGGCCATCGACAAAGTACTGCGCCGCGATTCTGGTCGTTTTGTTCTTCGCGCCGAATCCGAGCGCCGCGTTCTGGACAAGCCCGCTCGACGTTCCTGCATTTTTCACCGATGGGACCTATGCAAATGAACTCGAGCCGCGCGAGATCGTCTTGCCGGTGCCCTTCCCGCGCGACGGCAAAAGCATGTACTGGCAGGCGCGAAGCGACATGTATTTCAGAATGGCCGGCGGATGGACCATAACCTCACCGTTCGAATTTGTGCGAATGCCGGTGGTCAACTACCTCTACGGCGAGATCGATCTGCCCGAGGCAGCCGATCAGTTGAAGGCCTACATCGCGCGCTTCGGCGTCCGTGCCGTGATCGCAAATGAGAAAGAAGCGAATTTTCCAATCTGGCAACAGACCTTCGCGTCGCTCGGAGTCCCCGCGGCGAGCGAAAAAGGTGTGTCGATTTATAAGATTCCGCCCGATTCGTTCTCCGAGTACGGAAAACTTTCAGGCGCGCAGGTTGAAGCGCGCGCTAACGCCCTGCGATTCGATGCGATCCTTGAGGGAGCAGGAAAGTATCTCGCCGACGGACACGATCTCTCAAGACTCTCTGCACTCGAACTCAAACGACTCGATCTTCTGCCGCGCGACTGGCTCGTCGATCCCAAATATACAGATTGGGATGCTGGACTGGCGCCCGGCGGCCGAGTCGGCATCGTGATCTTTGGGTCGTACGAGGGCGTGAAACCACTGATAGAGCGCTACCGCGCAATCGCCTCCGAGATCGACTATCCCGCACCCACGCGATGGAACCCGCAATCCTCGCCGGCGGAGGATCGGCTTGGCACGCTGCTGATAATTTTCGATCGCGCCCAACTCGAGGCTGCGTCCACGCAACTTAAATCATCGCCGCCGCCCGAGATGACGACGCGGTTCCTCGGCGCGGATTTGCGCTGATGACGTCGCCGAATCGCGCACAACGTCGATGGCAATCGTTCGGCGCGCTGGCGATTTATTTCGCAGTAGCCCTCCTGCTGCTCGATCGTGGTCTGGCCGGACATCCGGGCTACTACATCGGCCGCGATACGGATCCGCCGCAGACAATGTGGTTCTTGAACTGGTGGCGGTATTCGGTTGCACGCGGGCTCAACCCATTCTTCACCGATTTGGTCTGGGCGCCACTGGGAATCAACCTGTCATGGACAACCTTCGTCCCGCTCCCCGCGTGGATCTCGATCCCGCTGCAAGTCACGGTGGGCGAGCCCGCTACCTACAACATCATGATATCGCTCGCGCTTCCGCTCGCGGCATTTTCCGCGTTTCTGCTATGCCGGCGCGTAACGCGAGCGTTCTGGCCGTCGGTCCTGGGCGGATACATCTTTGGTTTCTCGTCGTACATGCTTGGAGAAGTTCTCGCCCATCTTGATTTGGTCGCGGTCTTCCCGGTGCCGCTCATCGCACTATTAACCCTGAAGAGACTCGACGGCGAGATTTCGGCGCGGCGGTTCGCGATCCTGTTGGCTGCGCTGCTGACAGTTCAGTTTCTGTGTTTCCCGGAAATTTTCGCGACGATAACAATCGTGGGCGGATTCGCCCTTTTGCTTGCACTCGCGCTTTTCGACCGCGACCTTCGAGCACGAATCGTAGGACTCATCGGACCCGCCATCACCGGATACCTGATGGCGAGCGCAATCCTGTCGCCGTACTTGTTCTATCTGCTGGCCCGCGGATTTCCCCACGCGCCCATCTGGACACCGGCCAGTTATTCGGCCGACCTGTTGGCATTTCTGGTGCCGACCGGGACCGCGATGCTCGGCACAGCACGCTTCGCGACCGGAATCGCGCGTACCTTTCAGCCGGTCGTGTTTGAGAACGGCGCCTACCTTGGTATCGCGATAATTATTTTCATCGAGATCTTTCGACGCCACTACGGACGTGATCCGATTGGAAAATTTCTGATGGTCCTGTTGGCGGTCCTCGTGATCGCCGCGATGGGTCCGACGCTCCATGTCGCGGGACGGCAGGGATTCTCGATGCCCTGGGCGATTGTCGGGCGGTTGCCGATCCTTTCAATCGCGTTGCCGGTGCGGTTCATGATGTATGCGTTTCTGGTCGTCGCAGTGATGGTCGCGATGTGGCTTGCGGCCGCAGCCACGCGCCCGTCGACGAAGTTCGCGGTGGCGGCGATCCTGATTGCATCGATCGCGCCCAATCCGCACGCGTCGTTCTGGGTTAGCCCGCTCAACCTTCCCGCGTTCTTCGCCGATCGAACGTATGCCGCCGAACTCGAACCGCGCGAGATCATTTTGCCGTTGCCGTGGGGAAATCTGGGCAACAGCATGTACTGGCAATTGCAGAGCGATATGTATTTCCGCATGGCCGGCGGATGGACCGGAATCTCGCCGTTCGAGTTCGCTCGAATGCCAGTGAACGACTATTTCTACGGTGGGATCGATCTGCCGGAGGCTGGCGAACAGTTGAAGGCCTATCTGGCGCGCTTCGGGGCGCAAGCTGTGATCGCGGATCCGAACGAAGCTAATTTTGAGTCCTACAAGCAGACGCTCGATTCGCTCGGAGTCGCAGGACTGAACGAGAAAGGCGTGTGGATTTACAAAATCCCGCAAGATTCGTTCGCCGCTTATGCCAAACTTCCCCCCGCTCAGGTCGAGGCGCGCGCTGACACATTGCGATTCGACGCGATTCTCGAGGCTGCGGGAAAATTTCTCGCTGACGGACACGATCTGTCGAAGCTCTCTCCGCTTGAACTCAAACGGCTCGACCTGCTCCCGCATGACTGGCTCGTCGATGCTTCCCCTGACGCATACAAGGACTGGCAAATCACGCCGGCACCCGGCGGCCAGGTCGGCATCATCATCGTTGGCTCGTATGAGGGAGTCAGACCACTGATAGAGCGCTACCGAGCGATTGCGTCGGGGATCGATTATCCCGCGCCGGCGCGATGGACACCCGATTCTCGTCCGCGCCTCGATATCATCAAGCCGTTGCTCGTGACCTTCGACGCCGCACATCTAATCGACGCGGCGCGCATCCTGCAAACTTCGCCGCCGGCAGAGCGGACGACGCAGTTCCTTGCTGGAGTTACGGCCGGCTTGTAGCGATTTAATCCTGGCGTTTTTGCGCGCGCAGTTTTTCGCTGATCACCAGCGCGCCGAGCGCCGCGGTCTGCCGCACGGGGAACTCCGCGGGCTTCCGCAGCGCCTTGTAGCGGGCGTCTAACGTCCTGAGTCCATTCATCACGCGCTCGCGCGCCTCGGCCAGGGTTGGCCGCGGCATGATCCGTCGGCCATTTTCGAAAACAGTCTCCATCAATTGAACCGTTTTCGAGGGCAGCGGCTTGAATTCGCGCGCAACCGTGGTTGTGCCCTCGTCCATTATTCCGACCATGTCCGCAAAGAACGATCCGTTGGGCGCATAGCCGCGGAACAACTGCTTGCGGCCCGGGGTCGAAATCTTTCCAGCCGAAATCTTCAGCCGACCGCGATCCTTATAGTCGACCAGCTTGTAGACGAAGTCGGCCGACGGCGCGTCGTCGCTGACGGCGAGCGCGGTGCCGACACCGAACGCGTCGATCGGCGCAGCGGCGTCGACCAGTTCCGCGATTCGATATTCATCTAGATTCCCGCTCGCGACGATCGCGATATCGCCGAAGCCGGCCTGGTCGAGAATCCGGCGCGCCTTGCGGCTGAGCTCATCGAGGTTGCCGCTGTCCAGCCGCACGCCCTGTATTTTTGCGCCCGCTTCGCGAACTCGCGCGGCGACCGCGGCAGCATTCTCCACGCCGCGCGGCGTGTCGTATGTATCAACCAGCAGCGTGCTGAGGGTCGGAAAGCTCGCGACGAAATCGCTGAACGCGTCACGCTCGCTTTCGTGCGCCATCACGAAGCTGTGACTCATCGTGCCGAAAACGGGAATGCTGTAGCGCTTGCCGGCGAGCACGTTGGCGGTGCCGTGAAAGCCCGCCATGTAGCTCGAGCGCGCCGCGATAAGCGACGCATCCGCACCCTGCGCGCGTCGCGGACCGAAGTCCACCAGGCGACGACCGCCCGCGACGGCGAAGCATCGCGCCGCTTTGCTCGCGACGACCGAAGCGAAGCCGAGCTGGTTGAGCACCAGCGTTTCGATGAGCTGGGCTTCGATCAGCGGCGCTCGAATCTCGATGATCGGCTCGCCCGCAAAATAGATCGTGCCTTCGGGAAGCGCGCGGATCGAACCGGTGAAGCGAAGCTGCGAAAGAAATTCGAGAAACGCCGGCTTGAAGAGTTGCAACGATTCGAGGTGCCCGATCGCGCCGGCGTCGAAGCGATACTCCTCGAGCGCCTCGATCAACCGCTCGATACCGGCGGCGATCATGAAGCCACGCCCCGCCGGCATCCGTCGCATCGCGACTTCGAACGACGCAATGTCGTTGAATCCGTGCTCGAAGAATGCCGCGCCGACCGTCAGCTCGTAGAGATCGGTGAACAGCGCAACCTCCGCCGGGTCGAGTCGGAGATCTATCGGCGGCATTTCAGCGCGGCGGCTCCGGCGGCCCGGGCGGTTTGGGCGCCGGGGCGTTCGGCGCCGGCTCCTGCACCACGCGAGTTTCGCCCATTGGGCGATCGCGCAGAATGTTCGCCATGTTCTTGAGCCGTTGATCGACGAGATAGTTGATCGTTCCGGGCTGGTCGATCGTGCCCGCGCGCACGCCGGTCAGAGTCTCGATGCCGCGATCGATCGTATCGATCGGATAGATATGAAATTCGCCGCGCTCGATTGCGCCGGTGGTCTCCGGATCGAGCATCAGGTTCGACACGTTCGTGCGCGGGACCATCACGCCCTGCGTCCCTATCAGGCCAATCGCCTTGCACACGCGGTAGAAGCCTTCGACCTTCTGATTGACGCCGCCAATCGCTTGCACCGTGCCGTATTGATCGACGGAGCCGGTCACCGCGAGATCCTGCCGAATCGGCACGCCCGACAGCGCCGACATCAGCGCGTACAGCTCGGTCGAACTGGCGCTGTCGCCGTCGATGCCCGAGTACGACTGCTCGAAGCAAATGCTCGCCGACATCGCGATCGGATGCTGCTGTCCGAATCGCGCGCGAAGAAATCCGCTCAGTATCATGATGCCCTTGTCGTGCGTCGATCCCGACATCCGCGCCTCGCGCTCGATGTTGATCACGCCGGCCTGCCCGAGCGCGACGGTCGCCGTCACGCGCGACGGACGTCCGAAGCTGTATCCTCCGACGTCTAACACCGCCAGCCCATTGATCTGCCCGACGCTGGTGCCGCGAATATTTACGATGAGCGTGCCTTCCGCAATCAGCCGGCGGATTTCCTCTTCTATAAAATTGAGGCGGAGCATCCGTTCGCCGAGTGCCCGCTCGACGTGCGCCGCAGTCACGCGCTGAGCCGCTTCGCTCCGCGCGAAGTAGGCCGACTCGCGCGCGAGGTCGTCGATCGGCTCGAGCATCGCGAGCACGCGCGATCTGTCGCCCGCCATCCGCATGCCGTACTCGACGATTTTCGCCAGCGCGCCGGCGTCGAACGGCGGCAGGTTCTCCCTGCGCGCCAGCGCTCCGACGCGTGCGGCATAATGCGCCGCGGCCGCACCATCAGCCGCCACCGACGGCCGCATCTCGGCTTTCACTTTGAACAGTTCCGGGAAATCCGGATCGTAAAAATAAAGCATGTTGTAAAGGTACGCGCCGCCCAGCGTCACGACCTTGTTTTGAATCTCGATCGGCTCGGGCTTGAGCCCACTCATCGAAAAAAACGGCAGCGGCTCGAAAGTCTCCAGCGTCATGCGCCCCGACTTGAGGCTGCGCTTGAGCGTCTTCCAGACGCCGGGCTCGACGACCGCGTCCTCGAGGTCGAAGACCAGGAAACCGCCGTGCGATTTCAGAAACGATCCGCCGATGATGCGCGTGAAGTTGGTGCCCGACCGCCCCAGCGGATCGATCCACCGCTCGATCGTGCCGAACAGGTTGCGATAGGTCGGCGCGTCCTCGAGCACCACCGGCGCCCCACGCGTCGCCGAGTTGTCGACCATCACGTTGACCTGGTAGTCGAACCATCGCGCGCCATCCTCGATTCCCGGCGGCCTCGGCCCCTGCCCCTGCTCGGCCGGCGGCTGCTCGCGAAAGCGATCGAGGTTGCCGAGCATGTGTTCCGCAACTTCATCGAGGTATTTATCGACCGAGGGATTATTAAAGTGATGCTTTAAGTCTTCCACAGACGGCGTGATCATCCGTGCCGCGAATGCACGCTCGATCGCGCGGATGTCGTCGATCAGTTCGCGCATCATTTCCTGCTGCCGCATCGTCAAGGTCGCCAGTTCGTCCTGCAACTCGCCCTGCGCCTTCGCCAGTTGCTCGCGCTCGGCGTCGGTCTTCGCTGCCATCGCCTTGTTGAGCGCGTCGGGCGACTCGGGCATCTTGCCGTCGATCAGCGGAATGAAAATCACCTGCCCATTCGGCGCGCTCTGGACCGCGAAGCCGCGCTCGCGCGCTCGCGTTTCGAGATTGCCGAACAATTCCTGCGCGCGCTTGTTGTACTTGTCGCGCAGCGCCGCGCGCTCCTGATCGAAATCCTCGCGCCGAAATGCTTTCGGCAATTGTTCGAGTACGAAGGCGACCAGCTCCGTCATCTTGGCGCGCAACTCGACGCCCTGGCCCGGCCGCAGGTAGATCGCAACCGGAGATTCGGGATTGCGAAAATTATTTACGTAAACCCAATCGCCCGGCGTCGGCATCGTCGCAGCTTTTTCGCTGAGGATGCGCAGGACCGATTCCCGCTCAGGACGCGAGCGCAGGCCGCTCACAAAGACGTTGTACCCCGGCGCGTCGATTCCGATCGCGAGCCGTATCGCGTCGAGCGCGCGGCCTTGCCCGAACAATTCGCCGTCGCCATCGCTCGCTGCGGCGCGTTCCAGTGCGGCGGCGTCGAGCGATATCTTTACTTTTAATTCTGAAGCGGCGAGTTCCGCCGACGGCGGTACATGAATCAACGCGGCGCTGGCGTCGGTAGCGATGAGGTCGCCCTTGTCAGTCATATTGTTACAGCGTTCGCGGCGCGGCGACTACAAAGCCTTGAGCGCGATTCGCCGGCCTTTCTTTTTCGGCAAAGTGATGACCAGCGTGCCTTCGGACCACTTCGCGGTCGAAGCTTCGCCGTCGATCGAGTCGGAGAAAGCAAATGAGCTATCGAGCATGCCGCCGAGTTTGTCCGGCACGCGAACCGCCAGCCGCTGGCCCGATACTTCAGCCTGTATCTTCGCAGGATCGACGCCGGCCGCCGCGACTCGCACTTCGTAACGATCGGGATGTTCGATAACCTGCGCGCGTTCGAACTCCAATGCGGCCGTTCCGCCTTTCCAGCGGTCGATCAACATTTCGTCGAAGAACTCGTCGAAGGCGCGCTCGAAGTCTGCAATCAATCCGCGGCCGGTTGCCATAACGTCTCAGTTTCCCACGATTTCGCGCCAATTGTAATGGAGCGCCACCGCGCTGGTCGAGTCCGCGCGCAGCCTTAACTGTCCCTTGCCACGATTGCCGTCGCGGCGTTATGGTTTCTGTGTGCCAACCTTTTCAAAAATTGTAGCCGCCACCGATTTCTCCGAAGACTCGAACCTCGCGCTGGGCTTCGCCCAGGAGCTTGCCCTCAAGTTCTCGGCCGATGTCGTGCTGCTGCACGTCGATCAGCCCCTCGCGCCGGTCATGATGACGCCGGAGTTGGGACCGTCGATGGACGTTGGCGCGATGGGCCGAATTGCCGAAGAGCAGCGGATGCTCGCGCAAAAGGAACTCGACAAAATCGCGGGCAAGCTGCGCGAAGCCGGCCTCAAGGTCAAGGTCCAGCTAAAGGTTGGTTCGCCGTTCCTGGAAATTCTGCACACTGCTCAGAGCGAGAACGCCGATCTGATCGTGCTCGGCACTCACGGACGCACCGGTTTGGCGCACGTCCTGATGGGCAGCGTCGCCGAGCGCGTCGTGCAGAAAGCGCCATGCCCGGTACTCACGATTCGTCACCCCGACCGCAAGTTCAAGCACCCGCTGGACAAGTAGCTCCCATTGCAATTGTTCCCCTTCCCTCGAGGGGAAGGGTTAGGTTGCCGAAATCTACTTACCCGTGAACTTCGGCGCGCGCTTCTCGACGAACGCCTTCACGCCTTCTTTGAAATCTTCTGAATGCGTCATCATCTCCATTGACGCGTCGTCGTCGCGCACTCCGGTGGCGAGGTCGGTGAACAGATGCTGGTAGATCATCTTCTTCGCCTGCGCGACTCCTAGCGGCGAGCACTTGGTCGCGATGCCTGAAGCGATCTCGTGCACCGTCGCCATCAGCTTGTCCTGCGGCACGACGCGAGTTACCAGCCCAATCTCGAGCGCCTCCTTCGCATCGACCAGCCGTCCCGTAATCGCCAGTTCCGTCGCGCGCGCCAGGCCGACAATCCGCGGCAGCATCCAACTGCTGCCGTGCTCGATCGCAAGCCCGCGCTGCGTGAAGATCAACCCCATCCGCGCGTTCTCCGACGCGATCCTGATGTCCTGGTAGAGACACGTGGTGAACCCAAGCCCGACGCACGCGCCGTTGATCGCACCAATCACTGGGGTGTTGAGCGCCAGCGGCCACGAGTACGACGTGCGGTAATCGACGCGCTGCGCTGCCAGCCATTCGTCGGGCGCATCCGCACTGCGCGCTCCCGCGTGTCCCGCGGCAATATTCGACAGCGCGCCCATGTCGGCGCCCGCGCAGTACGCGCGCCCCGCGCCAGTAACGATTATCGCGCCGATCGCCGGGTCGCGTTCGGCGTCGAGCATCGCCGTGCGCATCTCCGCGCCCATCTTGGGCGTCCACGCGTTCATCTTCTCCGGCCGGTTCATCGTGACCGTAGCCACGCGATCCTTCTTCTCGTAAATGATTTCGGCGAAGTCCATTTCGTTCCTCCGAATCTGATCTTCGCCTCCTACTTTACGCGAGTGGAAGCCGGCCCGTATAGGTGAGCGCTACATGATGAACAGCATCTCCTGGTACGTCGCCAACGGCCACAAATCATCCGCGACGATTCCCTCGAGCATATCCGCAGTCTTGCGCACCGCCGCCATCGCCGGCAGCACCGCGTTGCACAGATGCTTTGCGTGGTCGAGCTTGCTGTGACCCCCGCCCTCGGCCATCATCCCTTCGAGCTTCACGATTCCATCTTGCAGGTCCTTCACCAGCACGGTTACTTTGTCGAGCGTGTCGGTGTCGAACACGTAGCCGACCGTCTTTAGATTCGCGCAGGTCAACGCCAGCTCGCCCTGGTAGCGAATCGCCGCAGGGAAAATGATCGTCCTTGCCATTTCGATCACGGTCCGCGCCTCGAGCCCTACCACGAGGCAGTAATTCTCGAGCGATACATCCATGCGGCTATGCAGCTCGCGCTCCGACAGCACGCCGTACTTGGAGAAGAGCTCGCCGGCCTCCTTGGTTCCGAGCAACGGGATTGCCTCGACGCATGAGCGCAGGTTGGGCAGGCCACGCCGCTCAGCTTCCTTGTGCCAGACTTCGGTGTAGCCGTCGCCGTTGTAAACGACGCTGCCGTTCTCGGCCATCACGTCTTCTAGCACCTTCTGCACAGCGCCATTGAGCTTCGTCGGATCGTCGCCGACCAATTTCTCGAGCTTGGTTGCAATAAAGTCGAGCGACTCCGAAACGATCGTATTCATCGCGATCATCGGTCCCGCGATCGACTGCCCCGAGCCGACCGCGCGGAATTCGAAACGGTTGCCGGTAAACGCAAACGGACTCGTGCGATTGCGGTCGCCGGCGTCCTTCGGAATGACCGGCAGCGAGTCAACGCCGACCTTCAGCGTCTCTCCGCCCTTTGAGCTCTTCGCGCCGCCCTTGGTTACCTGCTCGAAAATGTCGTTGAGCTGCTCGCCCAGAAAGACCGAGATGATCGCTGGCGGCGCCTCGTTGGCGCCGAGCCGATGATCGTTCGACGCGGTCGCGACCATGGCGCGCAGCAGGCCACCCCATCGGTGGACCGCGCGGATGACGGCCGCGCAAAAGATCAGGAACTGCGCGTTGTCGTGCGGATTGTCGCCCGGATCGAGCAGATTGCCCTGGGTCGCATTGCCGATCGAGAAGTTGACATGTTTGCCCGAGCCGTTGACGCCTGCGAACGGCTTTTCGTGCAGCAAGCAAGTCATCCCATACTTTTCAGCCACCCGCTTCAGCGTGACCATCGTCAACTGCTGGTGGTCGGTCGCGAGGTTCCCGTTCTCGAACATAGGTGCGAGCTCGAACTGCCCGGGCGCCACCTCCTGATGCCGCGTCTTGGCCGGAATGCCGAGCTTGAAGAGCTCGCGCTCGCCCTCGAGCATGAAGGCGAGCACGCGTTCGGGAATCGCGCCGAAGTAATGATCCTCAAACTCCTGGCCCTTGGGCGGCAGCGCTCCGAACAGCGTTCGTCCGGTGCCGAGCAGATCCGGCCGCGAGAAAAAGAAATGCCGGTCGATCAGGAAATACTCCTGCTCGGCCCCGGCGAAGGAGACCACGTGGGCGGCATTGTGGTGTCCGAATAGTTTCAAAATTCGCTGCGCCTGCGTGTTCAGCGCCGCCATCGAGCGCAGCAGCGGCGTCTTCAAGTCGAGAGCTTCTCCGGTCCACGAGACGAAGGCGGTCGGGATGCACAGCGTCGTTCCGTTCGGGTTATCCAGTATGTAGGCGGGACTCGAGACGTCCCACATTGTGTAGCCGCGCGCCTCGAACGTGTTGCGGATACCGCCATTGGGAAAGCTCGATGCGTCGGGCTCACCTTGGGTGAGATTCTTTCCGGAGAATTCTGCGATCGCGCCGCCGTCGCCGTCAGGCGACAGGAAGCTGTCGTGCTTCTCGGCGGTGATCCCGGTCAGCGGATAGAACACGTGCGCATAGTGGGTGGCACCTTTGGACATGGCCCAGTCCTTCATCGCCGACGCGACGGTATCCGCCATCGCGGGGTCGAGGTGCGAGCCGGTCTCTATCGTCTTCACCAGCGATTTGAAGACAGGCTTGGGGAGCCGCTCCTTCATTGCCGCCTTGTTGAAGGTGTTCGAGCCGAATAACTGACTGGCCGAGACATCCGCGAATGTCACCGGCGCCCCGCTGGGACGGTAGTTGGTGACAGCCTCGATAGCCTGCAAGCGTGCCGAGCTTCCGCTCAATATCGTGTCCTCCGAATTTTGAGTTGCTGATCTCGCGGGTCATGTGCGGACCTTCACGAGACGAAACTGTCATACGTGCAAGGACCGCGCCCCGCGCGAAACGATCGAATGATCAAGCAACAGACGGAGATTTCGATTGCTCGCCTCGCGCGATGCCTCAATTTCCACCATGATGCGCGGCAAACGTGCGGTAGTCGCTTGCGAAACCTGGATTCGTTTCTGAATGATGTTGGGCGAGAAGAAACCGGTCGTGCAAAACGCAGTCTGAAGTAATCGAAACCGCGGTTTGGGATTTCGGCGAAGTCTTTCGACCTCCCCGCGCCACTCACACTATCTGCTCATTGGATCCAGCCCCTGTCCTGGAATCTTATTCTAAGCTGCGCGGCAATTTCGTCTGCGGTCGACTTGGCTCTGCCCTCGAGTCCACTCCTGCCGCTGGTTTCGCCGTACAGTTTCGCGCCGCCGACAACGATAAGGCCAATCGGGTTCGCGGTCGCAATCGCCACCGCGGCGGGCACGACCATCCCGGGAGTTTTGTTTCCTGAGGAGGTAAGTGTTCCCGACCCAAGTTTGCGCCAGCCTTGCGGCGTGACGGCGTAGCCTTCCACCACTGTATCCATCTCCGAAGTTCCGGCACCGAATCCAATCACGAAGCGCTGGACCGCGCTTCCACTCTGTACCGATACGAGATAGCCGCGAATCACACCATCGCCAACCTGCGGCGAAGATCCGGGGCCGGCCTGCGCTGCGGAAAGTCCCATCGCGTTGATGTCCGCGACCAGCTCCTTGGCGATCAGCGCGCCGAGCCGACGGCCCTCTTCGACTTGTTCGGCGGTAGGCGGCGCGCTCGGTGCACCGACGTCACCGCCGATCGAGGAATTGGCGGGCATGTCGGCGGAATTGGCGACGAAGTTGTACACCCAGATTTGATTGGGTCGCGCGAGCCCCGGGTTGCTCATCGGTGTTTGCTGGGTGACGTTCGTCGAAGCGCATCCTGCTACAACGATGAGCGCGAGCAGACACAGTACGAAACGGCTACAGGACTTCATT
>Ga0182024_10016095_pt1 | contig 14230 bp, 7 predicted proteins | sample P32metaG_FD_120480 | JGI IMG/M metagenome (GOLD analysis project Ga0182024, IMG submission 120480) | Permafrost microbial communities from Stordalen Mire, Sweden - P3-2 metaG (Illumina Assembly) | ecosystem: Environmental > Terrestrial > Soil > Wetlands > Permafrost | place: Sweden: Stordalen... | reverse complement strand
TTTTCCTCGACCAGATTCAACTGCAAGCCGACGTCCTGAACGAGGGCTTGGCCGGCAGTGAGTGTCACGCTAGAGGTCCACGGTTTGAAACCCTCGACAGCAACGTCCAGTTTGTAATTTCCAGGAAACAAATGGTCGAACTCGAAGCGGCCTTCGGCGTCCGAAACCTGATTTTGCGCGGTCGTCGCGGGGAGCGGCCCGGTCAGGGTGACGGTGATTGAGGATAGGTTGTTGCTTACGCCCTGCGACGACGCGACGCTCACACGGCCTGAAATGGATGCGGCGGCGGTTTGCGGTGGCGAATCCGTATCGCGTTCACGCGCAATTCCGCGAGTCTCGCAAACCGAGACAGAGAGGAATAAAGCCCCCAGGACAATCCAATGCAATAAATTTGCCCTGCTTCGCAGGATACTCAACTACAATCCCCCCTGATCGAAAGCCCTAAATTCCCCGGTGTCCCAATTTTAGATGGAAATATCCGGAAGATGGCACATGAAAATCAGCGGATATGCGGTACGGCTGACTTCCCCATTTGGCCGCATGAATCGAAACTGGATACATTCTGGTTGTTGCGCTTGGCCAACAATTTCTGCCTTATTGTAACTTTACCATCTTCGCCTGTTTTGACTCCTGAACCAAACATTAAGGTTGTAAACGATTTTCAAAGGATTAACCACCTGAATTCAGCGCGAATTTACAGCCTGTTCGTTGACACCCCGCGCAGGGCTTGATATGTTTCCAGCTCAATCCATAAAGTAAAAACTATTGGATGCACGAGCTGCCGGGACGATTCTTGCTGTTTGCCTTCGCGGCGCGTTTTTCAAATCGGAGAAAGAAGGACTGAATGAAAATCGATATCTTCTGCCATATCGTTCCGCAAAATTATTACGACCGCATGATGAAGCTGCCTGAAACCGGAACCACGATTAAGAAGCGCACAGCCAACATTCCAGCCATGGTGAATCTCGATCTTCGTTTCCGCATGATGGATCGATTTGGCGACTATTGCCAGGTGGTGAGCATGGCCGCGCCGCCGATCGAAGCCATGGGCGATCCAAAGCTTGCTCCGGAACTGGCGCAGCTCGCCAATGACGGCCTCGCCGAACTGGTCGTAAAATATCCCGACCGCTTTCCAGGATTTGTGGCCGCTCTGCCCATGAACAATGTGGCCGCTTGCGTGGAAGAAATCGACCGCGCTGTTTTGAAATTGGGAGCGGCCGGCGTACAAATTTATTCCAACGTGAATGGGCGCCCTCTGGACGATCCGGAATTTCTGCCTATTTTTGAAAAACTTGCAGAACGGAATGTTCCTATTTGGCTGCACCCGAGCAGGTCTTCCGCCTTCGCGGATTACGCGACCGAAAAAAAATCCAAGTTTGAGCTGTGGTGGGTTTTCGGATGGCCGTATGAAACTTCCGTGGCCATGGCGCGCATTCTTTTCGCCGGATATTTTGACCGCTTCCCCAACCTTAAAATCATTTCGCATCACCTGGGCGCGATGATTCCCTACTTCTCCGGACGCACCGGGCCGGGGCTCGATCAGTTGGGCGCGCGCACGGAGGAAGAGGATTTGGCGCTCGTGGGGCGAAAGCTCAAGAAGCGACCGCAGGAATATTTCAAAATGTTTTATGCGGATACGGCAACATTTGGGTCGCTTCCGGCGTTGCGCTGCGGGTTGGAATTTTTTGGCGCCGATCAGGTTTTGTTCGCGTCAGATTCGCCGTTCGATCCGGAGAAGGGTCCGGGGTACATTCGCGAGACGATTCGGTGCGTGGATGGCGTCGAGATGTCGGATGCGGATCGGTACAAGATTTACGAGGGGAATGCGCGGCGGCTGATGCGGTTGAAGTTAGCTTAGGCGCCGGGGCGTTTTTGCCTGGATTGTGTATCAAGGCGGGGCGACTCTAAACCCCCGCCTCTGAAGAGGCGGGCTACAGCCTGGTATTGTAGCCTGGGTCTTCAGACCCGGGGGTTTAGGGCTGAAGCGATTCCATGAGGATTGCTGAGCGCCGTTCGCCGCGTGCTACTCGGTGATTCGTTCTTCGGGCGGCTCGGGGAGCCAAAAGCTGGCAATGAAACCGGCTGCGTAGGCGAGGAAACCCACAATTCCTGCCGCGTAGCCCAGTTGCCGCGTAACACTTCCTCCGGGCATGTAGGCGACAATCGTGGTGGTGATCAGCGCGGCGGAAGTTCCCAGCATTCGCCCACCCACGTTAGCCGCAAAACTTTCCCCGGTGCCGCGCAAATGCGTTGGATACAGCGTCGGCAAATAATTCCCCCAAAAACTAAATTGCGCGACGGAAACAGTACCAAGCAAAAAAATTCCCCACGACGGCATCGCCGTATCTCGCATGGCGGGAAGCAGCACAACCAGCGGAATTAAAATTAATCCGGGTATCTGAAAAATGTGCAGCAATCGTTTCCGGCTGAGAATAAATACCGCAAGCCCGGCCATCAGGATTCGTCCAAACAGGCTTCCCACTTCCTGAACTCCCTGCAAGGCGCTGACGATTTTCTGCTGGTCCGCGTGAGCCAGCATTTTCACTTCCGGCGCTCCGGGAATGATGCGCGCAAAATGCTGCAACATGCCGAACGAAGCCGCGTAAGCGCAGGCCATCATGAAGCAGCTCAGGAGCGCCGTCTTGCGAAATTCCGGGTGAAATAATTCCAGGATGCTGGGCCGCTGCAAAGTGCCTTCTTCCCTTTTCTTTTGCCAGATGGGCGACTCCGGCAAAAATGGACGGACCATGATCAGCGGAATGGCAGGAAGAATTCCCCACAGGATCGTGTAGCGCCACGCTTCGTGGCCGCCATGGATCGCGGGCAGCAAGTGACCGATAGACAGGCTCAAATAACTCGCGCCGCTCATCAGGATTCCGCCAGTGGACGCAAAGACCTGCGTAAAGCCGAGAATCGTTTCGCGCTGATCCCTTTCCGGAAAAAGTTCGGCGAGCCATGCGGTAGCCGCTACGAATTCCACCGAAACGCCGACAAACGTGACACAGCGATACACAAGCAATTGCAGCGCGGACGACGAATACGCCGTACCCAGCGCGGAAAAACAGAACAACAAAATACTCCAGAACAAAACGCGGCGGCGGCCGAAGCGATCGATTAAATATCCGCCCAGCAAACCGAAGATTCCGCCGGCAATGGCCGGAACGTAGAACATCAATCCGATCCAATGATTGAATTGCGCGCTGCCGGGTTTGGCCGAGAGGAATTCGCTCAGCGCCGGTTGCACGGTGAGCGTCAGGACCAATAATTCGTAAGTGTCAAATGCAAAGCCAATGCATGCCACGCCACAAATGACCCAATCCAGAGGACTAAGACGTCGAAATTTGCTGAGTGCTGTGGACAAAATTTCCTGCTCTCCGCATCGTACTCAGTATTTAGTTCACAACAATTTCCAGCATGAAAATTGGATGGCCGCGGGAACGTAACAGACATCCAAGTTTGCTGTCAATCCGGCTTTGTTTCCGGGCATTGTTTCCAGTGGTGCCGCCATTTGAAAAGAATTCGCCGGGCACGATTCCCCGGGAGGTCGAGACATCAGTCCCGACGAGGAGCTTGCTTGGATCGAGGTTTTAACCCCCAGTCTCTTGCTGAAGCTTCAAAGGCTGAAGCCCGCGACTCCATGCAACCCGAATGGCCGAGCGGAAGCTCGGCCCTTCTAAATTCGAGAATATTGGAAATTAGGACAGTACAATTTCTCCGTTCCGCTTGACTTTGGGGCTCTCACAGTTCTACTCTCTGCGCCAACCGGTAAGGAGCGCCTTCGCATAATGAGCCTGACTAACATGAAAAAATATTTCCGCGGTCGTACGAACGTATGGCTATTGCTTGGAGCGCTGCTCGCAGCGCTGCCACTCGCGGCAAGCACGGCGCGCGTCTACGTCGCCAACCGAGGCGGAACCACCGTGGATGTGATTGACACAGCGACGAACAAGGTCGTGGAAGTGATCAAAGGCATTGAGTCGCCGGAAGTGATTCGATTCTCGCCCGACGGAAAGCGGCTCTATATCACCAGCCGGAGCGAGGACGTCCTCGACGTCCGGGATCGAAAAACAGGCAAGGTGATCAAGAAGGTCCCCCTGAGCGGCTGGGCCAACGACGCGCAAGTCACGAGCGATGGAAAGTTGATCGTTGTCTGCATCCGCAACACGGGTCAGGAGGCGGAGGACGTTGGGGCGCTGGACATTATCGACTCCAAGTCCCTGCAAAAAATTAAAAGTATTCCAGTCCGCAGAGGCCTGCACGACGTGTCCCTCACTGCGGATGGCAAATTCGCCGCTGCCGGCTCTCCTCCTGGAAAGTTCATCACTGTTTTCGATCTTCAGAAGATGGAAATTGCCTGGGAGGTCAATTTCGACCAGGGAGTACTGCCCGTGATTATCGATAGCAACCCGGATGGCTCGGGCAAGCGGATCTTCGCGCAGCTCAATGGAACGAATGGATTCGCAGTGGTGGATTTTGCGACCCACAAGGAAGTGGCGAGAATCAAGAATCCCGACGATCCCAGAGGTTTTCCTCCAGGATGCGAAGGCATGAGCCACGGCATCGGGATATCGCCGGACCATAAGACACTCTGGTCCAACAGCAGGCCGGCCAATGCGGTTTTCGTCTACTCGCTTCCCGACCTCAAGCTGATGGGACATGTCTCTCTGCCGGAAACTCCGGTGCCCGGAAAAGCGCCGCGAGGCGGCGGCCCCGCTTGGGTCACGTTCACTCCCGATAGCAAGACCGTTTACATTTCCACCTGCGGGACGAAGTCGATTACAGCGATCGATGTGAACTCCATCAAAGAGTTAACTGAAATCCCGGTACATGAGATGCCCGACCGGATCAGCACTTTGGTGCTGCCATAAGAATTTCGCGGCTCGGATGTTCTTGGATGACGCGGAACTTTTTTAATTCACAAGCATTGAAACGGAGCTGAAACGATTATGATTTCAAGGATTCTGCCAAAAATTATGACTGCTGGATTCCTGATCGCGACCGCTGTCCTGCTCTACACGGCAGCTCCCTCCGCGACGGCGCAGACGCCCGAGCCTGCCGATGCGCAAACTCCGCAGCTCGATTACCAATTTTTCAAGACGCGCGTCGAGCCCATTTTCCTGAAGAAGCGCTCCGATGAACATGTCCGCTGCTACGTTTGCCATCAAATGATGCGTCACGGTGGCGGTCCCCTGAGCCTGGAGATGCTGCCGCCTGGGGCCAGCTTTTGGACCGAAGAGCAGTCCCGCCGTAATTTCGAGACGGTCTCAAAACTGGTCGTTCCCGGCAACCCGTCCCTGAGCCTGTTTCTTCGCATGCCCATGGCGCCGGAGGCAGGCGGCCTCGCCGATACTCACCAGGGCGGCCGGCAATTTGCATCCGAGGACGATCCGGACTGGAAGAACATGAAGGCGTGGGTTCTAGGGCAAAAAGCGGGAAGTTCCTCCGCGCAATAATCCATATAGTTCCGATGCACTCTGCGTTCCCATCGATCTCTTTGGCAGGAACTTCCTTCCGATAGCCGATGCGCCATGAAACTGCAAAATGGTTTGGCGCTGTCCTAATTTAAAAATAATTCGCTTGGCACGATTCCTTAGGAAGTCGGGAGTTCAGCCCCGACGAGAAGTCTGGATGGATCGGGGTTTTGATCCGCATTTCTCAAGGGATTGTATGTTTCCTGGGAACGCCAATTTCACGATTGGCGTTTTCCCACGCGCCAATCGGGAGATTGGCGTTCCCAGGTTTGCCCCAGCGTAATTCGTGCCGACCGTGATTTGAGGTTTTGAAGTCATCCCGGTTGGGTCACCTTGCTAGGACGCACCGTTTGAGCATTGAGGCGGCGCGGTCCCGTTCCTGTGGTGAGAAGGTCAGGTTAACCCAAGAAGCCTCAGGGGCTGAAGCCGAGAGCTCAATGCAACCCGAATGGCCGAGCGGAAGCTCGGCACTGCTAAATTCGAGAAATTTTCATTTTAGGACAGCACCGAAATTTGCGTCCCCTTCTCGCATCGTTGCATTTGCCACGCAATTCGAATCGGGCCACCTTCCGATGATGTCGTTACTCAGGACTTATCCCTGGAGTGAGTTAATCGCCAATTACGCTCGATTCAATTTTTCCCCGCAGGAACTTTCTGCTTCAACTCTTCAAACCAGTTCAGCACCACTTCAATTTCTGTGCGCGGCGGTTCCGGCTCGACGGGCTGAATCGCAAGAAACTTCAGTCCATCGGGAGAAGGTTCGCCATAGGGCCCCTCATACAGTAGCCGAGGCTTGCCCGCACTAAAGTTCGGAGAGGTGGTAAGATCCACCACCATCGTCTTGTCCCCTTTGCGGTAGAAAAGTTCATGGCCCTTCGGGTTCCACGTAGGCAAATCACCGCCTCCGATTGAGACTTGCCACTTCTTGCCAGGGCCGGGATAGGGCTGCACGTAAATTTCATAGCCGCCAGACTCATCGGATTGATAGGCGATCCAATGCCCATCGGGTGAAAATGCGGATGCCCATTCCACATTCCCATTCGTTTGCAATGGCTGAGGCTTGCGGTCGCCCTCCAGCGGCAGTAAGAAAATATTCCCTCCTATCCCATCGCCATTCGATCGGAAGGAAATTATTTTTCCGTCCGGGGACCAGGATTCTGGGCTGCCTTCCGCGAGCAGTTCCTCGGAACCGCTGCCGTCCGAAGGGCGCATGTAAATATTTATTTTTCCAGCGCGGTTCGTTCGATAGGCCACGCGTTTTCCATCGGGCGACCACACGGGATCCAGACTGCTTCCAGGTTCGGAGGTAATTTGCGTTAGCGTGCCCTGCGCCATGTCATAAATCCAAATCTGTTCCGTTCCCGATGTGATTGCCACCGCTACATGCTTGCCATCCGGCGAAAATCTTGCGTATTCTTCAAACGCTCGCGGAGGCGATGGCAGCGGCTCAATTTTTCCATCGCGGTCCACCCAGACGAGCCGCTTTTCAAATTGGCGCGAACCAGCGGGGGCCGAAACATACACCAAGGTTCCAGCTGCGGACACGGTATATTCGGCAGCCGAAAGGCCGCCGTCGGTGCGACGAACTCCGTAAGCAATGGTGACAGGATTGTCAGTCGTTGCGCTCAAACTGGCCAGGTCAAAGGGAACAGCAAGCAAATCTCCGGCTCGAAAATAGACAATGTGCCCAGTGGCAAGATACCTGCCCGTGTTGCCGCCTCGTACCACCACGCGCCGTTCCCCCGTATCCAGCCGAAGGACTTGCACGCTGCTCTCATCCCACCCGTAACCGCCAAACGCGGTATACAGGACCGATTTTCCTCCGGGCAAGATTTGCGGATAGCGATGGCTATATTCATTTTTGGCACGGTCCGGTTTGGTCAGGACCTTCGGCTCGCCTCCATTGGCCGAGACTTGCGACAGTCCGGCGAACACAGAGGGCGAGAAAATAATTGTGTTATTTTCAGCCCAAGCCCCGCTTCCGGTACTCGATGCAGAACAAATAGTGACCGGAACTCCGCCGTTGGCCGGTACTTTTTTCAATTTGCCCTGCGCAAAAAAGCCAATCCATTGCGCGTCCTGAGAGAAGAACGGGTTCACCGCGCCATCTGTGCCGGGAATCGTCTTAACTTCGCCGGTTTCCAGTGTTTTTACGTAAAGCTGCTCGATGCCCGCTCGAACGCCTACGTATACAAGCTGCATCCCGTCGCGAGATATATCCATGTTCAAACTTTCCGTCACCAAAAGATCTCCCGGCGGGAGCGCAACAGACAGGTGAACGGGATGCGCGAATGCCTGCTGCGGAGAAGGTTTCCAATACCATGTGGCAGCGCTCGCAATCACGGCGGCAAGTATTATTGCGCTCAAAGCGACAAGCTGCCTCTGCCGGCCGAGCGATCGAACTTCGCTCACCACTGTGCGCAGCGGCGCTGAGATGCGAGAAACGAGCGTCGGGCGACCAACTGGGGCAACAGGAGCGGCGTTAGCAGCGGGAGCCGCTTCTGGGTCGAGCAGCGCAAGTATCGAGCTTGCAAGATTTTCGACTCGCGCAGCGAGCGGTGGCGGAAACGCATCCGTCCAGTGATGCCGCGCCAAATACAATTCCAGCGACCGTCCCGGCGCCACATCTTCCAGGCGAAACGTCACGATCGGTTTGCCCTGCGAAAACGCTCGGTTCACTTCGTTCTTTACGAATTGCGATTTGTTGGCGCTGGCGGAAAGTATCAACAGAAAAACGCTCGAATGCTCGATGGCATCGAGAATCGCTTCGTCCCAAACGGCCCCGGCGCGAACATTGCGCGGCGCAATCCAGCATTTCAGCCCGCGCTTCTCAAGCAGCGCGCACACCTCGACAGCCACACTCGCATCGTCGCCGGCATGGCTGAGGAAAATGTCTCGGGACATTTCTTTCTCCGTGTGGGTCGTCATGGCGTCAAATTAATCCGTCGTAACAGATCCGCAAAGCGCGGCTCCGAGCCCAACGAATCGCGGATCGGAGGAACAACAATTTCGGGATTTACCTCCCGCTCATCAACAGCTTTTCTTAACGATTCTAACGCGTTCTCCTTCTCTCCCAGTCCCACGTAGATCAGGGCCGTCCCAAGCGGCGAGGCATACACTCGCTTCGAAAGTTGGTTCCGTTGATCGAGTACTCTCTCCGCATCCGCTCTTCGACCCGCTACCGCATAGGCGTAACCGAGCCTCGCCAGGGATTCTGTATCGCCGGGTGCAAGCGTTCGCGCCTGTTCAAGCGCCGCTTCGCCCTCTTTGAACATGGATTTTTCAACATAGGCCAAACCCAGGGCATTGAGCGCCGGAACGAAGTTCGGGTCTACTTCGAGCGTCTTCCGTTCTTGCTCAATTGCCTGGTCATACTGACGCGCATGATAGAGCGTATCTCCCAGGGCCCAATTGTTTATGAGTGAGAGCGGATCAAGTTCCACTGCTCGTTTGTTCTCCGCAATCGCTTCTTCGAACCGTCCTGTAACTGCTAACACTAAGCCGCGCCGGCGGTGGGCGGTCACATAGGTGGGGTTGAGCTCAATGGCACGCTGGAACTCTTTGTCGCCGCCCCGCCAGTCCCACTCATAGATCGATTTGATCCATGCCAATGAAGAGTGAGCTTCGGCGAGCGTGTCATCCATCTCCAACGCCTTGAGCGCGGCCTCCTTGCCCTTCGGCAATGCATCGTTCGACGGGAGGATACCGAAGCCTGCGAGCGAACCATAGCAATCGGCCAAGCCGGTGTAGGCCAAGGCATAGTTCGGATCTTTTGCGATTGCCTGTCGGAAATACTCGATGCCCTTGTTAAATCCTTCCGGAGTCGTCTTGTTCCACCAGTAGCGCCCTTTCAAATAGTCCTGATAGGCCTCGGGATTCGTAGTGTAGATCTTGTCCATGCGCTTTTCGTCTTCCCCGGTTAAGCGCATTCGCAGCATCGAAGTCATCTCTTTTGCGAGATCGACCTGCAGCGCGAAAATGTCGCTGGCCTTGCGGCTGTACCGCTGGCCCCAAATGTTGCTGTCATCACGGGCGTCGACGAGTTCCGCGCTGATTTCCAAGTCATCGCCACGTTGCATCACTCGGCCTTTCAGGACGGCTCGCACGCCGAGTTTTTGCCCGACAATTCGCGGATCGGTGTCTTTGCCCTTGTACATGAACGCCGAATCGCGCGACATCACTTTGAGATGAGGCAGCGTCGACAAGCTGTTGATCAGGCTCTCCGTAATTCCATCGCTTAGATACTCCATATTGAGATCGCCGCTGCCATTGGCGAACGGCAGCACCGCTACCGAGTCAATCGACTCGCCGCCGCTCATTCGCGAGCGGTACACCCAGCCCGCACCCGCAATCACAGCGAGCAGCACAACCGCCGCAATGCCAATCGCAGTTTTGTTGCGCCACCATTTTTGCTTCACTGGCACCGAAGCGGACGTGCGCGAAACTTGTGGCGCAGTATTGACTTGAACCGCTGAGGGACCCGCCGCAGATGCGCTGGACAACGTCTTTTCCACAACTTCCGCCAGCGTCTGCCAGTGCCGCTCGAGAGGAGCATCCAACGCGTCCAGCCAATGCAGCGGCCCCAGAAAATAATCCAGCGATTTTCCCGGCAGAACATTCTCGATGCGCAACGGAATAATCGTCACGCCGTTGCTCAGCGCACGCTCCACTTCGTTCGGAATGTGCACCGACGCATTGGCGTTCGCGGAAAACACCACGACCATGACACGCGAGCCCTGGATGGCCTCGATAATTGCCTGTCCGTAAGGTGTGCCGGGGACAACATCGCGCGGCGCCATCCAGCAGCGCAACCCGCGCGCTTCGAGCGCCGCGCACACATCATTGGCAACGCTTTTATCTTTTGTGGCATAACTGATAAAAACTTCGTGGCCCATCATTTTTTCCCTGTTGGCACTTTCTGCTTTAACTCTTCCACCCAGTTCACCACCACGTTGATTTGCGAATTGGACTGCTGGTCTTCTGCGGTCTTGAGCATCAGAAATTTTTGTCCATCGGGAGTGATGTCGTAATCAGGAAAAGTTCTCGGCGTGGGAATGTAATTTCCCTCAAACAGTTCTTTCGGCTTTCCCGCAGTAAACGACTGCTGGCCCACGTACTCGACCACCATCATTTTTTTGCCGCTACGGAAAAAAAGTTCGCGGCCTTTGGGATTCCAGACAGGCTCGGAGCCGCCATCGGTCGAGATTTGCCATTTTCCGCCCGGCCCCGGATAAGGCCGGACGTAGACTTCAGATCTGCCGGTCTCAGTGGAGGTGTAGGCCATCCAACGCCCATCCGGTGAAAAACGCGGCGAAGTTTCGTACGATGAGGAATTGACCGCCAGCCGAAATGGTTTGCGGTCCTTCAGCGGGAGAATCCAGATCTGTCTCGGTCCTCCGCCGCCATCGTACGTAAAAGCCATGTTTTGGCCGTCGGGCGACCAGGATCCGGGAACGTTGTTGGACCCGAGCGGACTGTTCGTCAACTCTTCCATGGTCCCGCTTCCATCGGCTGGCTGCCAGAACAAGCGGTTTCCCGTGCCTTTAAATACAATCCGCTTGCCGTCCGGCGTCCAGATCGGGTCTAGGTTGCCCTTTCCCTGGAACGTCACTCGCGTCAGCGTATCCCTGCCAAAATCGTAGGTCCAGACTTGATCGTCCCCCTCTTCAATTCCGGCCGTCACTCGCTGGCCGTCCGGGGAAATCCTGGGCAGAACATAATTGTGGGCCGGAGCGTTAACCGGTTGCTCAACCCCTTTCCGGTCTACCCAGACCATCTTCAGCGCGGCGCTGTGTGCGCCGGGAACGTAGACCAAGGTTCCGGTCCCGGAAATATCGAAATGTGCATCGCTTGCGGCGTTGGCCTGCAGAATCCCCTGTATGACTGGGACCGTGTTTCCTGCGACAGCCAAACGCTTCAAATCGAATGGAGCCGCCATTAGGTTCCCACCCGTTCCATATACGAGGTATCCCGGGGCCACATAGTGCGGACTTGTGCCACTCAAAGCAATCAGATCATGACGCTCGCCGGTTGCCAGCGAACGAATATCAATCTTCGTTCCGCCGGTGCCGCTCCCGGCATCACTGACGTAAACGACATTCTTACCGTCGGGAAGCAGCAAAGGGTCAAACTCACCCGTCTCCCCCTTCTCGATGGCTCCGATGGTCTCCGCATCACCCCCAGTTGCTGGAATTTTGTGAAGAGGACTGAAAAGGCCTCCGAATAAAATCGTTTCCTGGCTGGTCCATCGCAATATTCCGTTTCCCTGACCCGTTCCAATCGCGACCACTGGTCCGCCATTGACAGGAGCTTTCATCAACTCATTACGTGGTAGTACTACAAAACCCACCCACTGACTGTCCGGCGAGAAAAATGGCACCGCTCCGCCCTCCGAACCGGATATTGGCCTGGACTCGAGAGTATCAATCGGGCGCAAATAGATCTGCGTTGAAGCGCCTTGACGGGCGGTGAAGGCAATGCGAGTACCGTCGGGAGAAATGGCCACACTCTCCGGAAGATTGTTCTGCAAACTTGCCAATTGCGTGCCCGGTGGTGGCAGGATCGCAAACCGCGTAACCACTTTGGGCGCTTCCAGCCGAGCCGGTTTCCAATTCCAGATGGCGATCCCGATCAGAATTCCCAGCAAGGCCATGCTCGCGCCGAATGCGAATGGTTTCTGCGTGAAGGTCCGCACGCCATGCGCAAACGCGCGCCTTCGCGCCGAGAAGCGAGAACCTAAAGTCCCGGAAGTGGCAGGAACTGTTGCCGTCCCACCCACCTTTCCACTGCTCGGATTTGTGCTTGCCGCAGTGGAACTCGCCGCGCCAATGTTCGCCGGCGCAGCATTTAGCAGCGATGTGATCGAGCTAGCCAGCCGCTCGACACGCGCACCGAGCGGCGGTGGAAACGCATCCGTCCAATGGTGCCGCGCCAAATACAATTCCAGCGAGCGCCCCGGAGTGACCTCTTCCAGCCGAAACGTCACAATGGGCTTGCGCTGCGAAAACGCGCGGTTCACTTCGTTCTTCACAAATTGCGAATCGTTGGCGCTCTTGGAAAGAATCAGCAGAAACACGCGCGACGATTCGATGGCGTCGAGAATGGCTTCGTCCCACACCGAGCCCGCATCCACATCGCGCGGCGCCATCCAGCATTTCAATCCACGCTTTTCGAGCAGCGCGCACACCTCCACCGCTACACTTGCATCGTCGCCTGCATGGCTGATAAATACATCGCGCGTCATTTTTTCTCCCATTGCTTCCGTAGGACATGTTTCACACGCTGCGGAATATGTCCTGTAGCACAGGCACTCCTGCCTGTGTGCTCTTGTTAACTCCAGCAAAACCCGCACAGGCAAGAGTGCCTGTGCTACTAGACCCCACGTCGCATCGACTTTTTCCGCAGCCTGTGAAGCCTGTCCTACTCAAACCACGAAACATCGCGACTCATTATTTTTTCCCCGCGGGCACTTTCTGCTTCAATTCATCAAACCAGTTCACGACGACATTGATCTGCGTTGGCTGCACCGTGGATTTCAGCATCAGGAATTTCTGGCCGTCGGCGGTCACGTCGTAATTGGGAGTGGAATTGCCGAGCGTCACGTATTGGCCCTGGAAAAGCATCTTGGGAGTGCCCGCGGAAAAACCCTGTTGCGTATCGATCGGCGCGGCCATCATCTTGTTTCCATTTCGGAAGAACAGTTCGCGCCCATTGCGATTCCACACAGGTTCCCGGCCGCCGTCACTTGAAACTTGCCACTTTCCTCCGGGGCCGGGATAAGGCACGGCGTAGATTTCGAAGCGGCCCGATTCATCCGACGAATACGCCAGCCAGCGCCCGTCGGGAGAAAATTGTGGCGCATTCTCATTGAACTTTGTTTGCAGAAAAATCTGCGTCTTGTGGTCGCTGGGGGTCATGGTCCAAATGTCATATCCCATGTGAGGATCAATGATGGCATATGCCAGAATTTTTCCATCCGGCGACCATGAACCGGGAATGCTGAGCTGTGGGCTGGTATTCAGTCTTTCCAATCCACCGGTTCCGTCGGCAAGTTGCCAGAAAATATTCCTCGGGCCAGCGGAGTTGGAAATATAAGCGATGCGTTTGCCATCCGGTGTCCATAACGGGACCAGGTTGTTCGATCCTTGAAACGTGAACCGGTTGAGTGTGTCGCGAGCTATATCGTAGATATAGAGCTGGGCATCTTTTTCCGTGATACCAATAGCGATCCGCTTTCCATCCGGAGAAATTTTCGGGAGAACATAGACATGGGGCGCGGAGGGCAACGGAGATTCGGCTCCGTCCCGGGTAACCCATTCGAGATGGACAGGAGCGTTGCGCGCACTCCCCGCCACATAGACCAGCGTGCCATTCGATGAAAGGCTGTAATCGGTGGACGACGGAACGGAGTTGGATGAGCCATGCACCAAAAGTCCATCGACCACAGGCACGGGATTTCCAGTGATTTCCAGCCTCTGAACGTCGAAGGGAACAGCCATCAATGCACCCCCCTGCGTGAACAACAGATGCCCGCTCGGCGAATACGTGGGATCGTTTCCAGCGATTAGATTTCGCACCTTCCCCGTGTCGAGAGAAAGCACTGCGATCTGCGGAGATGTTCCGTCGGCGGCGGATAAAAGCACGGCGTTAGATCCAGGCAGAAAGGTCGGCCAAAATTGGTTCAGAGGCCCGCTTGCCGGACTGGTCAGCTGCTTCGGTGTTCCGCCTGATTCCGGAACTTGCCAAAGGCCATCGGCGTA
>Ga0182024_10016094_pt1 | contig 14230 bp, 16 predicted proteins | sample P32metaG_FD_120480 | JGI IMG/M metagenome (GOLD analysis project Ga0182024, IMG submission 120480) | Permafrost microbial communities from Stordalen Mire, Sweden - P3-2 metaG (Illumina Assembly) | ecosystem: Environmental > Terrestrial > Soil > Wetlands > Permafrost | place: Sweden: Stordalen... | reverse complement strand
TGGGAAACCGAATACAACGAAGATCGACCCCATCTGGCGCTCAAGGGCATGACTCCTGCGGAACGGCTCCGCGAGTTGAATCATCCATCCTCACTGCAAAGGATCTCTCTTGACTAGTACACTCTCATCCACGGGCTGTAGACCTCCGAAGCTTCCTTCCTGACGGGCAGCGCACGCCGCTAGTTCAATTAGCACTTTACTTCTCTCTCGACACGCGTATGGTTCGCGAGTTCCCTGGAGGGAACGCACAATGAGGAAGCCAGCGAAGGCGAAGAAGCCGAAGAAGCCGAAGAGGACTACCAAGCGGGGTCAAGGTCACGGCGAAGCCTGTGGAGAAAACTAAGGCGGCAACCAACTTTACACCAGCCGCCGCCTCCACAGTTACCCGCAGCAAGGCCCCGCTGGAAATCCCATGCCCTCACCATAGTACAGAAGCACAGTTGTTATCAGTATATTATGCGATTATTAGTAGGTATTGGGCAGGAATTTTATCCGACTTGTATTGGAATCCAGCGCCTAGTCTCATTGGAGGCGAACAGAACCGTTGTGTACGGAGTTTCCAAAGCGGTTCAAACGATAAGGCGTTGTTGGGTAGGAATATGGTTTGTCGCAAGCTTGAGTGCGCTCCGGTAAGACGACTTAGCGGGCACGGTACCCTCATATGATCTCTTCTGAAAGATGTTCACTAGCGCACAGTATTTAGCCACCGGAAAATAAAAGACTCAGGCTATCGAGATTGGTCGAAGAAGGCTCACGCAGAATGTTTCAGTCGATACAGGGTCGATCGTACATATCTGCTCCAGTCAATGCGTAGTGTAAGGAGTTCGCTCGTGAGCTGTGATAAGAGGGAAATGATTCAGCAGTTGAAATTTGAGATGAGATGATAAGGGCGGGCGCCGCCCTTCGGTTCCAGAGCCCAGCCACGTTCCGCAGATCTTCCTCCGAATCACTCACTTGTATGAATGTGGGGCTCTCGGAAAAAGAGCATCCATGCACGAGCTGCTTCCTGAGCGAGTTTGCACCGCCTGAATTACGCAACTCGAGCGGTGACATTTGCCACAAGATCCCGCTAACCGAAATGGGTGACACCATCGAATCGCTGAAGGCCCAAGATGCATCCCGACAAACTCCAGGCGAATGTCCTCAGCTGGTCGAAAAAGACCGTTGTAACGCTGGAGGAGGAAGCTGCGGTGAGCAAATAGAGCAGCGACCCCCCGTGCTTGAGCGGGACAGGTACCCTCACATCGCGGGCTTAGATGTTCTTCATTCTCGCCCGACATTGTGATGGGGACAAATCGTAGTGCTATTGGTGCAGATAGGCCCTTCGCTTAGAACGCCAATCTCGCACTGAGCTGGAACTGCCGCGAGGCGGTGAGAGTGCTCGTGATCTGCCCCGCCTGCGGGCTGTACGTTGCGTTGGGGGCTGTTGCGGTGCCGCTGTTGATGAATATCGAAGTAACGGATGGGGCCGATGGATTGGCACGATTGAACGCGTTAAACATGTCGGCACCTAATTGCAACGACAGGCCCTCGCGCTTCAACGGAAACGTCCGCCGGAGCCCGACATCGGTGTTCCATAGGCCGGGAGCTGTAAGCACGAGAGCCCCTACATTTCCAAGGTAGCCATAAGGTGGCAGGGTGAAACATCTCGCTTTGAAATAATTTGCACCGTCGTGCGGATCGATCGCATTCTGCGGATTGCATCCAAGCGCCCAGTTCGGCCGGTCCGTGCCTGCGCCGGAGGTCGCGGTCCGGGCAACGTTCAATCCGTCGCTGACGTTGAAAGGCGCCCCCGAAGAGATGGCAGTTTGGCTGGTGATTTGCCAATCGCTAACCAGCGCTTTGGCCCATCTGGACTTGACCATATGCCCAAAAGGACTGTCATAGGTGAGCGTAAGATTCGCCGCGTGCGTCCCAAGGAAAGAACATCGGCCACGCTTTGCCGAGTGATCCAGTGTTGGTTCCCAACCGGCTGATCCACCGAGGCTGTCGCCGTCTTGCAAATTGTCCGTGGCGTCGGTGATGCACCGAGCATAGGTGTAGTTGAAGCGTACATACAGTCCCGGCGACATCCGCCGCTCCACCGCCGTTTGCAAGGAATTATAGAAGGAGTTGGAGTCGAACAACTCGCCCGACATCGAAGCGCCGTAATTATTATTATTGAAGCAATTCTTGGTGATGGCAGGGGTGCAAAGCGTCGCGTATTGATAAGTCGGATTGGTGGCACCGGGAACGTTTCCCAAAATGTTGGCGTTGTCGGCTCCCACACCCGCCCAGTAGAGGCAGGCTAGCTGTCCCGCAGCCGTGCAAGACGGGTTGGTGGGTCCGATCACAACTCCATTAACGGTCGGCGCCTGTCCGGGCAGTATTGCGGTTGTCGGGTTGTAGTCTTGCCAGGATACGGTTCGGCCAAAGTGGCGTGTCTGGGAACCGACGTAAGCGATCATGAAACTTATATGATCGGGCAACTCCTGCTGAACGGTGAGATTGTAGCCGTACTTGGTGGGAGTCTTCGGATTTAGCGCCAACGAGCCCCCAAAGTTCTGTTTCAGAGTGCCGTCGGCGAGGGCGCTGCTCACGATCCCAAGATTGAACGGGAAGGGCATTGCGTTAGAAAGTGTAACGGTGGTCGCGAAGGGCGGGGCGTTGTAGGGGCCGGAATAAAAGTTATCATCTTCGATTTCGTTGTAGAACATTCCCGCCCCGGCGCGCACGCTCGTCTTGCCCTTTTTAAAAGGATCCCAGTTGAAACCGATTCGCGGGGAAAAGTTGTCCTTGGAGGTAGTGAAGTAGGGACCGCCAACCTGGGGTGATCGGCGAAAGATATGGGCTCGGATTGTAAATCGAAGAGATTCGATTATGTTCTTCGCTTGGTCCCGGAACGTATTCCCAGCGCAAACCCATCGTTATCGTCAGATTAGGCTTAGCCTTGTAAGTATCTTCGCCATAGAACGCCATTGAATACATGCGCCAGCCGCGGCCTTCGTCCGACAATTGCTGATCGATCCAGGTGAAAGCCCGTGCGTTAGTGCCGGCCAGAAATTGAGAAAGATTCTGAAAAGTGTAGTTGCCGCGCGATACCTGACTCTTGATGTCTTGATCGTCATCCCATTTTCTGCCCTGGGCGCCGAACTGGAGTGCATGTTTACCATGGAGATAATTCACATCGTCGGTAAGCGCGCCGGCCGTGTAGCCCATCGTCTTGGATTCTGAGCGTGGTTTGTTCTAAACCGCGCTCGACTTCTAACACGGTTCCCGCGATATCGATTGGAAGTTCCATGGTCAAGTCCGTCCGCTTCCACAGCTCGGGGACGGCGTTTCTGTATGCAGGACAAACGATTCGCGCTGTACATCGACTGCATTGGGAACCAAGCACGGCGAGAACATCCGCTTGAATGTGTTCTCCGTTCGGCCAAGCGGAAGTCCGTTCCTCTAGCCAAGTCCGAGTGTTCTTGATGTCTTCCGATGAGAACGTCACAGCGGTGGTTCACGCCGCACTCACCACCTTCAACTCCAACCGTGCTTGTGGCGAAAACTCTAACAAGATGAGTCCGTACATTCGAAGTTGAAGAGCCGTGACGCTCTCGACCTCGCCTTCATCATCAAGAACATTGCCAGATTTGAAATCGGTAATCTCTACAATTCCATTAGGAAGAATTTTCAGAAAATCAAGCCGAGCTTTTAATCTCAGATTCACGGATTCGACCGGTAGTTCGGATGCTGCGAAATTCGCGGACCGCATGGCGCGTGCCAACGAAATGCCGATTCCTCGCGGAATCTCGAATTCAGGGGCATCAGCAGGTCGCGACTGTCAAACAGAGTGACAGGATCTTCAAGTTTCTGGTTGCGGCACTCGGCGCGGCCCAAGTCGACGTGGAGCTTCCACGAATTCTCGACATTCTACAGAGCGCCGGTCATTCGGGCGGCATGATCCACAGTTCAAGTCTCACGATCCGGGTACCGAATGCCGCAGATCCGTATTGGCGTTGCTCAAGCTGCGGACGAGTGCATCTACATCATGGAGCCAGCGTCCCGGAACGAAAAGCGCCGTTGCTGCAGCGAAGATCAAATCAGGCACGGTGATGCGCCTGCACGAATTGACCTTCAACTGGACGGCCTTCCGGGAACGGCGGGGGGCGCCGGTTCTGTGCTCCTGGTCGAGCTCTAGCTTCGCGGTCCAATACCCGCAACTCAAGGGTAAAATGAATCAGGCAGTAGACTAGGAAAACCTCCCCAATCAGACACAAGACCAGAAAAAGCGAAGTTCCCATACGTGCCTCCTTCCCCCAGCCATATCTCGAGCTTGCGAAAGATAGCTCGCTTTAGGTTAGAAATGCGTTAGGGAAGGATAATCACTTCATAAAATGCATTTCGTCGCTTTTTTCACTAAGGTCCGACCCTTCTAGCGTTTTCCAAATAATGGATTCTTTTTGAAAAGAGGGTAATGTGTCCGATAAATCATAACTTTCAAAGGAATCGTTTACGACTTTTCAATGTCCGACGGGCTAGCCTAAGGTGCAGGACGAGTCGTATATTCTGCAGGAAGTACAGGAAGTAAAGGCTCCCCATGAACGAAGCAAGCATCCTGGTAGTAGACAATGAACCGCAAATTCGACGCGTAATGCGTACCACGCTTATCTCCGAAGGGTTCGAAGTTGACGACGCCAAGTGTGGCGATGAGGCGCTTGAACGCATTCACTTGGCGAAATACGATCTCATACTCTTAGATATCAACATGCCTGGCACGAACGGTCTTGAGACGTGCCGTGCAATTCGGGCGGTCTCTGGGGTGCCCATTATTATGCTCACGGTACGCACTGCGGAAAGAGATAAGGTGCAGGCGCTCGATGCGGGCGCCGACGATTACATCACAAAGCCCTTCAGCATGCCCGAGTTACTCGCTCGCGCGCGTGCTGCGTTGCGCAGGAGGGCCCGGTCCCTTCTACCCGCGCACAGGCATCTGCAGCTGGGACCTATTGAGATCGACTTTGTAGCCCGACAGATCAGCGGTCCACAAGGTCCAGTACACCTGACTCCAAAGGAGTTCGATCTGCTTTCTGATTTGGCGACTCATCCGAACGAGGCTGTAAGTCATGGAGAACTTCTACGTACGGTCTGGGGACCCGGGTACGGCGATGAAATGGAATACCTCCGAGTATTTATCAATCGTCTGCGCAAGAAGATTGAACAAAATCCGACACTTCCCAAGTACTTACTGACTGAGCCTTGTTTCGGCTATCGCCTCAACATTCCGGGGTAGTTTTTCAACTTTATGAAAATGGAGGTTCCGTACGTGAAAGGCGCAACGATACTTGTGGTAGATGATGAGCCGCAGATTCGCCGCGTTTTACGCGCCACGCTTTCCGCGCAAGGTTACGCCATTATTGAAGCTGCTGATGGGCAGGAAGGACTTCTCAAGGTTCGGAGCGAGCATCCCCACTTAGTATTGCTCGACATGAACATGCCCGTCTTGGCCGGGCTGGAAGCGTGCCGTGAAATGCGCGCCGGCTTTGACATTCCGATCATCATGTTGACGGTGTGCGATGCCGAAAAAGACAAAGTGAGGGCGCTCGACGCTGGCGCCGACGACTACATTGTTAAGCCGTTCGGAATTCAGGAGCTACTTGCCCGCATCCGTGCGTCCCTGCGCCGCTCTGCCAACGAAGCATCCGGTGTCTCAGTGGCGTCCAAAGAGCTCAGTTTTGACTTCGACAAGCGACTCATAGCGGTTCGCGGAAAAGCTGTGCATTTAACCCCTAAGGAATTCGAGTTGTTACGCCATCTTGTGGGCAACAAGGGTGGCCCCATTTCACACAGGCGCCTGTTGCAAGCGGTATGGGGACCTGACTATGGCGAAGAGACAGAATCCCTCCGCGTAGTCGTGAACCAGTTGCGCAAGAAGATCGAATCTGATCCCGCCCAGCCGAAATATATCCGAACCGAGCCCCGCGTAGGCTACCGGTTCGTCGTAACAGATGAGGCGCCGGACAGAAACGTGCGGTTGTCCCGGCGAACAATCGCCAAGAACAACTAGAAGCCGTAAGCGGTGCCAAGATCGGTCAGTGGCACACTTAATCCGGCTAACGGGGCATCACTGCTCCGGCGCTGTAAATCAAGCTGTGATCAAATTTAATCAAAAACAACGGGGTCGCACCGATCGATTCTGAGACCTCGCGCGGTCGTCGCGGGTGGGCACACGTATATCAGTTAAAGATGAGCGGCCATCCGTTACATTGATTGCAGAGATGCGCCAAATCTACACACCACAGTTGCCGCCATCAAAAGAGTCTCAGCAAGGCCCCCTGCGTGGCTTCGGAAGCCTCCTGGTCGCTAAACCTGGTGTAGGGCAGTGTGCTATTGATGGAGCGATGCCCCAGCGCCTGCGACACAAGAGCTACATCAACTTTGCTAGCGAGCAGATGAGAGGCGAGTGAATATCGCAAGGCGCGCGGATGCCTCTTATTTGCAGAGAGACCTGCTGCCTTCGCCGCCGCCTGGAAGATCCGAAAGAAAGCCGTTCGGTCGAGCTCACCCCCCTTTCTGCTCGTGAACAACGCATCGGATGGGTCTGGCCGGCGCTCTGTGAGCCAGGCGCGAAGCGCCAAAACTTCGTCGAGCAACGGCTCTCCCAAATGACGATATAGAGGCTGAATCGTCTTTAGCGAACCCTGTAGGCGCTGCACGGAAACAGCCCCGGACTGCACCTCGCTGAGCTTGAGTCCGCAGACTTCCGCGCTGCGAAGCCCGTGGCGGTACGCCATCAAGATCATGCACCAATCTCGTGTCCGGTTCTTACGAGCTGCTCGGAGGACGGCCACAAGCTCAACCGGAGTCAAAAAAGTTTTGGGGTTGCGCTTATCGCAACTAGGTTGCTTGATTGGAACCGCAAAAAGATTTGTCGCCGTGGCCATGGTTTGTGGGATTCCCCTTTCCAAGTGCACGTGTCAGGCTACCTTTAATCGGATAACGAAAGCATAAACGCCGACCTAGAAATAGATAAACATTTCACGCCGCAAACCGATGGGTGTTCGCTATGTGGGACCTGTTGAGTCAAGACTGTATCTAGAGTCCACAAATGTCGCAAAGGTTGGCATGTAGGGAGCACATGAGCGCACTGCAGTAACCAGGCAAACTGAAAGGATGTAACCCTCGCGATTTACCGAATTGTCGCCCCGACAGCGTAGTCCGGTTAAAAGATTCTATTGTCAGAACCGCCTGCTAGGGCCGCGTGGTCTGGCAGGTCCGGCTGCCGCAGGCCGAGGGTGCATTCCAGATCTGAAGCGAACTCAGAGGCGTCGCTGTACCGCTTTCTGGGATCCCGTTGTATAGCGCGACTAACGATTTCACTCAGTGGCAAGGGAATTCCGGGAATAATAGTGCTGAGAGGCGCGGGATCATCGTTCAAACGTGCATTCATGATGAGCAAGGCGTTACAACCATCAAATGGCACGCGTCCAGACACCATCTCGTACAGCATGATACCGAGGGCATAGATATCGCCCCGTGCATCGCCGCGTATTCCTCGAACCCTCTCAGGAGAAATATAGTCGGGTGTTCCCATTGCCTCCTCAGGGTGGCAGAGGACCAGCCGGTGGGCCCCACCGGCAGTGGCAATACCGAAGTCAATCAGTTTGATTTCGTCCGCGGAGTTGACCATTACATTGTCCGGCTTCAGGTCATGGTGCACGATGCCTCGGGTGTGAATGTACGATAACGCTTCACAGACATTTATCGCAAGACGCACAGAACGCTGGGTCGAGAGTCGTCCGTTTTCCCGAAGGATCGTACGTATCGTGCGCCCGTCTATCCACTCCATGACGATGTAGGCTCGGCTGCGGTCATGGTCATCGAAGATTCTGACAATGCTCGGATGATGAAGCTTCCTGCCGATTTGGTTTTCGCGATGAAACCGTTGGTAGGTTATGGGGTCGCTTTGCGCCTCGATGCTAGGAATCTTAATCGCAACTTTTCGGCCGGTGGTTAATTCGGTCGCCCGAAAAATCGAGGCCAGGCAGGAACGCGCCACCAATTCGTCAACGCGGTACTGGTTGATGCGGTCGCCGGGTTTGAACATAGGTGTCACCGATCGAAAATCGCATAGGCAAGGCCGGCGGCGGACTAAAGAGCCGTGTCAGCGGCTCTTAGCCCGCCACTTGAATCCTTGTCCCTACACTCACTGAATGCCAGCACTTGCGGTCGTCGGGTTGTACACCTGGACATCGGCGACTTCGATCGTCTTTTTTGGACTGTCGAATTCCCCGGTGACGTTAACGCGCATACCGGCAAACTGCGCGGCCTTGGTCTGATCGCTCAATTGGTATGTTCCCTTAGACGTGAGCAGGACGTATTTCCCCCCCGCCCGTACGAGTTGCCGGGAACATTCCGTGTCATCGTGACAATTGAGCTTCTTCATCCAGATGCCAATTCCAGACAAACCACCCGTTGAGGCTATTTGGCTCGCTGTGACTATTCCGACGTAACTGGTCTTCGCTTGAGCAGCGGCGAATCCCATCGCAAGCGACATCAGCATGCCGGCAAGTCCCAACGTAACGATCTTTCTGTTCATTCCGCTCATTTTGTTCTCCAGTCGGTGAGCACCATGCCGAACTCCTTGGACGAAGGCGACAGCACTTTGCTGTAGCGAACTGTTCGTGGGATCCATATCGCTCACATCATCCACGTTAACTCTAAAGCACTAAACGAGGCATAAACGGATGGTAAGAACGCAATTAACGGATGCTAAGAACGTAATTAACGAATCGAGGGGCTGGAAAGCTACCTATGACGGAAGATGAGGGATTCGGCGAGTGGTCGAAAAATGGGTGTCTGCAAAAATCGGCTTCCTTGATATTGATGTTATCGCGCCGGCAATTCCAGTTTCACGAAAGAAGCAATCTGCCGAGTACTCCAAGAATGGCTGACCGTCTACCTCAATGTATGGATAGGCAGTAAAGGTAAGGGGCCCTGCTTTCGTCGCTGGGGTCACCGTCAGGTCGCGCCCCATTGAAAGCATCACGCGATTCGCGTCGATCGCGCCGAAGAGAAAATCACCCTTCTGCGGGGCTGGACCTGTTCCCGATACGTCGACTGGAATCCAGCCGATTCCATCAGCGTAGAATTCTACCCAGGAGTGATAGCCCGCAATCGTGCCACCTGTCTGTGCTTCCGGCAGTGAAAACCCCATTTCAAGACGCGCTGGAATACCAACGGTGCGTAACATGCCAGTGAATAGAGATTGGGGATCATTCCAACTGCCGTGGCGCGCGACGGCTGTCAAGGCCGAGTTACCATTGTCCCCAAAACAAACTTCGTCGCAATGGATCATCGAGAGCATAACGTCGTAGATCTTTCGGGCCTTTTGTAGCGGATCGCTAATTCCCTGCGTCTGCTCACGCGCGAACTCCACGATCGCTCGATCGTCGAATCCTGGTCTGTCTGGCTGCAAGTATGGAGTGACTTCTTTCGCAAAAGCGCTTGTCCGCTCACCTGTCGTCTGCGGACGGCGCTCAAAACGGACGATGTGAAAACTTAACTGGATCTCAAAAGAGTCGTTCGAGCGCGACCGGTCCATCGAAAAGAACGCATAACGATCCCCGTAGGTCGGGTCTTTGCGCATGTGGACTGACGCCGGAACTTTTAGGCGTAGCTCGGAGATCGTTTGGAATCGGTCGGTCGAGGGGATGGGCACCCAGACATTTACCTTGTGACGGCCTGGAGGCGGCACCACACTGATTCTGTAGGAGACGTTGAAACTGCGCGATTCCAAAGGCATTGAAACGTCATTGGGCATTGCGCTGATGGATGGGGCCAGGCCAAAGCCTACAAAAGCGATGGCGATCCATAGAGCCATGCCGCTATGTCGGGAAGCGTTCGCCGGGTCTTTTCCGAGGAGGCGTTGCATGGGCGCCTTTCGCGTGCCAGATGCCTGCCGCCATAAACAACGGACATAAACAACATGTAAATACTAGCGCTTCAGAGGTTAGGGGATCACGCTAAACTTCGGGAGCGTACCAATCGAAAAAAGCGATTGGCAGGAGCCTTCATAGGGGTGAACCTCACACACACACATTCCGTGAAGCATTAAGGAAAAGCGGAGGCCTATGCCGTTAGCGGCCTGCTGCAGGGTGAGCGCGATCCGTTATCCTAGTAACCCATGTTGAGAACAACTGCTACTGGGACTGCTCGCAGGCGTGGCAACGACTGCTTGCGCGCACTAGGCCTTGCCCGCAAATGCATTTCATGAATCCCTCAACATTCCGTTAAAAAGATGAAAATGAACCCACGTCATGGCCACGAAGACCAGAATTGAATTGGTTTCGGATGGAGTCACCAAGAAGTGACAAACGGGTAGCAGGAGTTTACTCTGACCGTGCCAGTCCGGCGAGGTTGTACGGTTCGCTATTGCGGCAGCCGCAGACGGTACCCCACCCAGGGTTCAGTGAGCAGGTATTCCGGGTTGTCCGGGGCGAGTTCGATTTTTTTTCTGAGCCGATTGATGAACACACGTAAGTACTCTTTTTCCTCACCGGAGTCCGGGCCCCATACTTCCCGCAGCAATTCGCGATGAGTGATGACCTGATTGGGACGAGAGGCAAGGTAGGATAGAAGATCGTATTCCTTCGGCGTCAAACGTTCCTGCGCGGTGCCCCCCGTTACTTCACGCGTTTTAAAATCGATTTCAATCGCTCCGAGTTGGACACGAGCAGGCGCCGTGTCCAGGGCGCGCGCTTTTCTGCGCAGAGCGGCACGGATTCGGGCCAGCAACTCAGGAGTGCTGAATGGCTTTGTTACATAGTCATCGGCCCCCGCGTCGAAGGCTCGTGTCTTATCTCCTTCGGTCGAGCGCACCGTAAGCATGATGACAACAACGTCAGAGACGGACCGGATCTCCTTGCAGGTCTCAATCCCAGTTGTTCCGGGCATATTTATATCCAGGAGAATGAGTTCGTACTTTGAGGACCGTATAGACTCAAGGGCTTCGTCACCGCTGCTGGCTTCATCCACCTCAAACGCCTGTGAAACAAGGGTTGTCCGCATCATGCGGCGAATCTGTGGATCGTTGTCAACGATTAGAACACGACCTCGACCCATGATTGGGGTCCTCCGCACGATTGGCAGACCCTACATCATGGCCGCCCCCTGGAAGCTAATCCTGGCCGGGTAAGAAAGGCATAAATTGTTCATAAAACGTTAATAAATCCGTGCCTGCAACACCTTAAAGACGGCGCAATTATGAAAATCAGCTTCTGCCCCATTCTCCTTATGAATGCAATCAATCGATTTAATGAGTTGGACCGGGAGGGCTCGTGTCGGTATGTTTTGTTTACGATTTGAGTCTGCAGGACAAGGAGTCTCCACGTGCGGGAAATGGAATTAAGACGACTTTGGGGCAACTGGCACTGGTCCGTTGGCGGAATTAGGCGCAGCAGCCGCGAAAACAGGATGGCCTTAAACGAGCGAAGGTTCTGGCTGACGTTGCCTTCACTAGCAGTCCGTGGTTCGGCCGGACTTTGCGTCATCTTCTTAATTACCGTTTTCTATCGACATGCGGCCTTTTTCAACGAGACGGCAATAGGATTTACATATCTGCTTGCGATTCTATGCGCGTCCACGCTTTGGGGCCTAGATACTTCAATTTTGATGTCGATAAGTGCCACTCTTTCGTATGATTACTTCTTCCTGCCTCCGATTGGAGAATTTACGATCTCAGACCCCCGAAACTGGGTCGCGCTTGCTTCGTTTCTGATTACAGCGGTCCTCGGAAGTACTCTAGCCGCCTGGGCGCGACGCGAAGCGGAAGAATCGGATCGACGCCGCCGGGAAGCAGAACGGCTGTACGAGTTTAGCCAGCGATTATTAAGCGCGGATCGTCCGACGGAGCTGTTGAGCGCGATTCCCCGGCACGTTGTGGAATCTTTCAGCGTCACGGCCGCGGCTCTTTTTGTGGATGGGCAGCAGGTCCATTACTGGGGCGTCAACGTAGCGCAACTGGATTGTGCGGAACCGAAGAGGATGATCGCAAGCGGTGATCTAGAAGCGAAGGCGGAACAGAGTATTTGCGTGACGCCCATCCTTCTGGGAGGACGGGAGATCGGGGGCATTCATGTTTCCCGCCCCGCACCTTCCAGAGCTACCCTTGAAGCCATGGGAACCTTGATTACCATTGCAATCGAGCGAGCGGGCGCCCTGGAAAGCGCTGCCAAAATGGAAGCGGAGCGACAAGGTGAGCAATTAAGGTCGACCCTCTTAGAGAGCGTCACGCATGATTTCAGGACACCTCTCACATCAATTAAAGGAGCGGTGACGGGATTGCTCGCGGCGATCGACTTCAGTCGAGATCAGCAAAGGGAACTTCTTACAATCATCAACGAGGAGTGCGATCGAATCAACCAATTGGTTAGCGCCGCCGCTGAGATGTCTCGGTTCGAGGCAGCTCGCGTTAAGCTGGACGTCAAAGTACACGCGGCGGGTGAACTAATCTCGGTAGCGCTGGCTGATTGCAAGGGAATGCTTGGCGATCGCCCTCTCCGCGTCGAAGCCCAACATCAAGAGTTGCAAGTGCTTGCGGACTTGTCTTCGGCAAAGAAGGTTCTCGTACACCTTGTTGACAATGCCAACTTATATTCTACGCCTGGTCAACCGATCAAGATCTGTACAGAAAAGAGAGATGGATTTCTCTTTTTTAGTGTCGCGGACCAGGGTCCGGGGATCGCGGAAGCCGAAATTAATAGAATCTTCGAGAAGTTTTACCGAGGTGCATGCCAGCGAGAACGGGTTCCGGGGACAGGTATGGGCCTGGCCATCGCAAAAGCGATCACCGAGGCCCATGGGGGAACGCTCGAGGTAAACTGCTCCCAGGGACAGGGGACGACTTTCACTTTTAGCCTGCCGATCGAAAGCAGTTCGACCCTTTCAGAATGTCATGCCTAAAAAAGTTGCACGCCTTTTTTACACACACACCTCCACCCACTACCCCGGTGTGCGGGGCGAGCCAAGGGCCTTAGCGCATCGCCTTCTGTAACTCCTCAGGTTGTTCAGGTTGTATCGACTCGTAACGACCGCAACACCCTCTGCGTTTATAAATTACTTAGCCGCCATTTATGCCTAATTTAGCCGGTTAAAGCTAGCATCGCACTGATCGGCGAAGTGATCAGTTGGATTTGTCTGCTTCGGGAGGTGTTGTATGGGTGCAGAACGTATCCTGGTGGTGGACAACGATCCGCAAATTCGCCGCGTTATGCGCACTACCCTAATCGCACGCGGTTTCGAAGTGAACGATGCGCGAAACGGCATTGAAGCGCTCGAACGCCTTCAGTCTGAGAAATACCAGCTCGTCCTATTGGATATCAATATGCCTGGCATGACGGGCTTTGAAGTTTGCCAAACGCTGCGCGGCGGCGACGCCGACGTGGTCATCATCATGCTCACGGTGCGGACGGCAGCTAAGGATGCAACGCACGCTTTTGAAGTCGGAGCGGACGACTACGTGACGAAACCGTTCAGCACACCCGAACTGCTCGCTCGCATCGATGCCGCTCTTAGAAGGAAAGCTCGGTCGTCGGTTCAGCGCGACCATTTACAGTTGGGTGACGCCACCATCGATTTTGCAGCACGCAGTGTGAAGAATCGCAACGAAGAAAACAGATTAAGCCCCAAGGAATTTGCTTTGCTCTCCTATCTTGCGTCTCATCCGAATCAGATCATCCCTCACCGCGAATTGTTACAGATGGTCTGGGGAATCAGCTCGGGAGACGAAAGAGAATACCTTCGCGTATTTATTAATCGGCTGCGAAAGAAAATTGAACGCTCGCCAGACGAACCCCAGTATTTGCTCACCGTACCCTGGGTAGGGTATCGCCTGCGCTTGCCAGCCTAGAACCGGTGTCATGGATACCACAGCCGGAAATCCAGGCAACCTGAACGTACTACCTACAGTAACCGCGATGGTGGTTGTTATACCTCAGAACCCAGTAATCCGCAGATTTGGGGATATGCGCAGTCGTGCTTGCTTGCGTCCCCTTCTGGAAGCCGCTCGGTCCGTTCGGCATCGTCGAAGCAGTGCGGGCTTTTATCACTTTGCCACTGACAGCTGAAATAAGAATTGTCTTGACCCGCTAGTGCCGAGAAAACTCGCGCCAGCTGCGTTGTAGTTTGTATCGCTCTTCCAAACCGTGCCTCTTAACGCAGATCGAATCAATTGTGGAACAACAAATCAGCCTGACGATATAGC
>Ga0182024_10016093_pt1 | contig 14231 bp, 10 predicted proteins | sample P32metaG_FD_120480 | JGI IMG/M metagenome (GOLD analysis project Ga0182024, IMG submission 120480) | Permafrost microbial communities from Stordalen Mire, Sweden - P3-2 metaG (Illumina Assembly) | ecosystem: Environmental > Terrestrial > Soil > Wetlands > Permafrost | place: Sweden: Stordalen... | reverse complement strand
GCCGCCGACTCGCATTCCCGCCACTCCTTCTTCCCATCCCTTGATTACCTCGCCGTTGCCAATGGTGAAATCGAAGGGCTTCCCGGCATCGACCGAGCTGTCGAACTTTTTGCCGTTGGTTAGCCAGCCGGTGTAGTGCACGCGCACGTGGCTGCCTTCCTTCGCAACTTCGCCATTGCCAACCCGGATGTCCCAATAGATCAGACCGGAAGGAGTTTTCACGCCGTCGCCGGTCACTTTGGTGGGCGCGTTTGTGTTGGGAGTGGCCGACTTCCTGGCGGTTTGGGCAACAAGGGAAACGAAAGTCAATACGAGAATAATTGCAACAGCCGCAACGTACTTGGTCATTCTGAGCTCCTTTGCATCCCCATAATCTCAAACACAGAGGGCACGTAAGGTACATGGGGGTTTATCGCATCCTTGACGATTCCCTTTGTTCTCTAGAGTGAGATGCTTGCTACTGTATCGCTATTACGTCAATTTCCACCAGCACGTCCTTGGGCAGGCGCGCCACTTCCACGGTGGAGCGAGCCGGCGGCGCGGTGCTGAAATATTTCCCATAGACCTGGTTCATGGCATCGAAGTCGTTCATGTTCTTGAGGAAAACCGTGGAGCGGACAACTTTGCCGAGTCCGCTGCCCGCCGCTTCCAGAATCTCTGATAGATTGCGCAGCACCCGATCGGTCTGTGCAGCTACGTCTCCCGTGACGATTTGCTGTGTGGCGGGATCGATGGCGATTTGGCCGGAGGTAAATACGAAACCGTTGGCCTTGATGGCTTGCGAATAGGGGCCGATGGCCTGGGGAGCGTCTTTGGTGGAAATGATTTCGCGCATAGTCATTGCTCGGTGGCTAGCGGTTAGTGAACGCCACGCGACACAGTAATTAACTCAGATTGAGTGGCAGAGGTCAACTATGTATGGCCTATTGCCTAATCACCGACCACTAATCACTGCTTTCAGATTTTCTGCAGTCTTTGCACTTCGTGCACGCCGGGGATTTTGCGCAGGCCGGACATGATCTGCTCGAGATGTTTGAGATCGGAGATGTCGAGGACGATTTCCACGCTGGCTTGGCTGTTGGCGGTGTGGGCGCCGATGTTGCGGATGTTGCTTTGCGCGTCGCCGATGACGCTGGTGATGTTTTTCAGCATGCCGAAACGGTCGTCGCAATAGACGGTGAGTTTGACGGGATAGGCGGTGGGGATGGTCTCGTCGCGGGCCCACTCAACGTCGATGCGGCGTTCGGGTTCATACATCAGATTGGTGACGTTGGGACAGCTGACCGCATGCACCGCGACTCCTTTTCCCCGGGTGATGTAGCCAACGATGCTTTCGCCACGGATGGGGTTACAACAGCGGGCGCGGTAGACCAGCATATCGCCCTGGCCTTTGACCATGATGGCGTTGTGGTCGCCAAAGACCCGGCGCACCACGCTGGCGATGGCTCCGGGCTTCGAACTCAATCCCTCGGCCTCAATATCGCCTGCCATCGAAGGCGTGGTACCTGCCGGCAACAGACGCGCCAGCACTTGCCGCGCGGAGTATTTTCCGTAGCCGATGCCGGACATCAGGTCATCGACTTTGCCCAAGCCATAACCGGACGCAACCTTCTGCAACTCCTCGTCTTTGATTTCTTTGAGCGCGATGCGATATTTGCGCGCTTCTTTCTCGATCACCTTCCGGCCGATTTCAATGGAACGCTCCCGCTGGTGGAGGTTGAGCCAGTGCTTGATCTTGTTGCGCGAACGCGAGGACTTGACCAGGCCCAGCCAGTCGCGGCTAGGCTTGTGGCCGGCCTGGGTAAGGATCTCGACAATATCGCCGGAATGCAGCTTATGACGCAACGGCACCATGCGGCCGTTCACCTTGGCACCGACGCAGGTGTGGCCGACCTCGGTGTGAATCGTATAGGCAAAGTCGATCGGCGTGGCGTCGCGGGGGAGCACCACCACTTTGCCCTTCGGCGTGAAGGTGTAGACCTCTTCGGGATAGAGATCGACTTTCAGGGCTGAGAGGAATTCGTTAGGATCGCTGACGTCGCGCTGCCACTCAACCACCTGGCGCAGCCATGCCAGCCGCTGCTCGTCCTGCGCGGATACCGGTCCATCTTTGTATTTCCAGTGGGCCGCGATGCCTTCCTCGGCCATCTTGTGCATTTCTTCAGTGCGAATCTGGATTTCAAAAGGCGTGCCGTCTTCCGTGATCACCGAAGTGTGAAGTGACTGATAAAAGTTGGGCCGTGGCATGGCGATGAAATCCTTGATGCGCCCCGGCACCGGACGCCAGATATTGTGAATGATGCCCAGCACGGCGTAACAGTCTTGTAGGGAACGCGTGATCACGCGCATGGCAAACAAGTCGTAGACCTGATCGACGGAAATGCGCTGACGCTGCAGCTTCTTGTGAATGCTGTAGAGCCGTTTGATCCGGCTATCCACCTTGGCCTGGATGCCCGCCTCTTTCAGCTTGTCGTTGATGATCGACTGCATCTTCGCGAGAAAGGCTTCGCCCTGTTTGCGACGAGCATTGACGGCTTTTCCAACCTGCTCGTAGCCGGCGGGATCGAGGAAACGGAAGCCGAGATCCTCAAGTTCACCGCGAATTTTGCCCATGCCCAGCCGGTGCGCAATGGGCGCGTAGATCTCCAGCGTCTCTTCGGCGATCTTGCGCTGGCGGTCGGGCTGCAGGTGTTCGAGCGTGCGCATGTTGTGCAGCCGGTCGGCGAGCTTAATGAGCACCACCCGGATGTCATCGACCATGGCGAGCATCATCTTGCGCAGGTTCTCAGCTTGCGCCTCCTCGCGCGTGGCAAAATCAATCTTGCTGATTTTAGTAACGCCCTCGACGATGTGCGCGACCTGCTCGCCAAATTCCTTCCGGATGTCGACGATGGTTACGGATGTATCCTCAACTGAGTCGTGGAGCAGACCGGCGGAGATGGCGACCGGGTCCATCTTCATCTCGGCCAGCACCAGCGCGACTTCCAGAGGATGCACCAGGTAAGGCTCGCCGGAGGCGCGGGTCTGGCCTTCGTGGTTCTTCAGAGAGTAATCGTAGGCTTTTTTGACAATCGACAGATCGTCCTGCGGACGGTTTTCGTGGATCCGCTTCATCAGTTCACGGAACTTGGTGAGCGTAAGGGCCGTGGTCGCGATCTGTTGGCGCAGGGTCGCCATGTAGGATTATAGCCCGTGCGCCCGCGAACACTGCCCATTCCCACGTAAACTGAGAAAGCGCATTGCCTTCGCCGCAAATCGTTCGAATCGATCCGCAATTTGTTCGGGCGCTTCGCGAACTGGTAGAGTGACAATTTGCGATTATGAATTCGAGAATCCTTGTCAGCGGCGTTTCCGGGCCGATTGGGGCCGCTCTACTTCCGTCTCTTCTTACGAACGGATGTTCCATAGTGCGGCTGGTGCGTGGCCCGTCTAAAGCCGACGACCAGATTTCATGGGATCCGGCCGTACCCCTAGCGCCGCAGACAGTTTCGGGCTTCGACGCCGTAATCCATCTCGCGGGCGAAAGCATCATCGGACGATGGACCGATGCCAAGAAGACGAAGATACGAGACACCCGCATCGTCGGCACCTTTAACTTGGCATCGGCTCTGGCGCAAGCCGAAGACAGGCCGAAGGTGTTCGTTTGTGGCTCCGCCATCGGCTACTACGGCAATCGCGGCGATGAAGTCTTGCGCGAGCAAAGCGCGCCAGGCACGGGTTTCCTCGCGGAGGTTTGCCAGGACTGGGAAGAGGCGACCACGCCGGCAGTGCAAGCCGACATCCGCACCGCACACCTCAGAACGGGCATCGTGCTCAGTCCCGAGGGCGGCGCGCTTGGAGCCATGCTGGCGCCGTTTAAACTTGGCCTCGGCGGCCGCATCGGCGACGGTCAGCAATGGATGAGCTGGATTGATGTACGCGACATGGTCGGCGCCATCCACCACATTCTGAAGAACGACCTCATGCAGGGGCCGGTGAATATGGTGGCTCCCAAACCGCTCAGAAATGCGGAGTTCACCAAGACCCTGGCGAGCGTTCTATCGCGTCCGGCAATTTTGCCCGTACCTGCGTTCGCCGTAAAGCTGGCCTTCGGTCAGATGGGCGAAGAAGTGCTCCTCGGAAGCCAGAAAGTGGAAGCCAGCAAGTTGATCTCAACCGGATATCCGTTTCGATATCGCGATCTGGGAACGTCGCTGAAGGCGATTTTGGGGCGCTGATGCTTTAGTTGGGTTCGGAGCGCCGCATCTCTTCCTGCAGTTTTTGCAACAGATCGGTTCGCTGTTCCGTACTCAACTCCCTCCGCAATTCCTCCAGTGCCAACGCAACGATGTGGTAATGGTGCACTCCGGCATATTTAGGATCCGTCGTAATGTCGAGCCAGAGTTTGTGCATCAGTTCGACATCCTGTGGTCGCAGCCGCGGATTGTGGGGACCAATCGTGTATTCGCGTACCGTGCCATCGGGAGCGCAGACTTCCAAAGTCAGGCGGGGACGTGGCTCCGGCATGCGCTCCCAGGCGTCGCCCGTCAGCTTGGCTTGCTCATCGGCGGTCAGTTTGTTCGAAAGGCCACAGACAACGCGAATGGAATCCAGCCGCTGCGCAGTCACCATGATGGCTTCGAATACGTCAGTGGCCGGAACTACGAGGAGCGAAATGGGCTTTCCTTCTTTCTCGGCAACGGCGACGGCGGCGGTAAACAATTCTTGCTCGTAGTGATCAAAAACCTGGCTGGCCTCCAGCACCGCGCTGCCGCTGAAACTATGTTCGCGATGGTAGAGGCGGGCGCTCATGACGACCAAATCCTGCTTGAGCGTGTTGGTGTGGCTCAAAATATGGCGCAGATAATAGAGGTTGCGGGGATCACGTACTGCGACCAGAATGTTTCCCGGGCGCACGCCCATGGCGCCGCTGCCCAATTCCTGATTGCCGTACACCCGAAATTGATCAAGTTGTTCCGGTTTGCCGTGGCGCTCCTTGGTAACGTGGCGCTCCGAAATCGTGAAGATAGTGAAAAACACTGCGCTGAAAATCACTCCAGCGATGGTGGCCTGATACTTGGTAAACAGGTTGACGACAGCAGTAATCAACAGCACAGAGGAAATCAGGATCAGGCCCACGGGAATTTCGGTCTTGCCAAAGTGGAGATTGCCGGGTACCTTCCACGCCCGATTGCCGGGCTCGGTGAAACGCAGCACGAGCACGGCAATGGACTTCATGGCAAAGCTCCAGATCACGCCGAACGCATAGAGAGCCGCCAGCATGTAAACGTTGCCGCGACTGAGAACGATCGTAAGCAACTGCAGTCCCACGATCAGATTGATAATGCGATAGCTCGTCCCGTAGCGGTTGTGCGGCTTCTGGAACCAACTCGTGAGCACGCCATCTTCCGCCACCCGATTGAGAACGCCATTCGCGCCCACAATGGAGGTGTTCTGGGCCCCCGCCAGAATCAAAACACCCACCAGCACCACGAAGGCGTGGAAGAGCAGCTTAAGGCTCTCCGGCCCGGCCAGATACACCGCGATGCCACCGATCAGGTTGGCAAAGTAATCCGGACGGACCTTGTCAGGAATGATCATCACGGCGAAGAACGAGACCAGCGAGGTAAACAGCAGGCTGTAAATAAAAATTACCAGCCCGGTCTTCTCGAGGTTCTTGAGCTTGGGATGCTCGATTTCACGATTGACCTGCGCCAAAGTTTCTTCGCCGCTCATCGCCAGTACGGAATGCCCGAACCCCACGAACAGAATGATCCAGGTAATGTGCCCGAACCAGCTTCCATTCAGCCATCCCAACGATTCCTTGTTCAGCGGCACCACACCTGCATGAAGAGGATTCGGCGGCAACACAATGGGGGCGCGCAGAACCGTAATGGTGCACCAGATCAGTAGAATCACCACCATCACCGTGGTGATCACCATGATCTGTAATGCCTTCTGGCTGGATTCGTGCATGCCCTGCGTATTTTTCCACCAGAAGTAAGCCACCACGATCACACCCAGCCCTGCCGCGAAATGGTCGTCAGAAAACTGCAGAGGGCGGTGGAGGTACACGCCCATGTCCTTGATAAAGCCTGCCAGATACTGGCCGGCGGAGACCGCGCTGATCGGTCCGGTCAGCACATAGTCGAAAAGCAAGGCCGAAACCGAGAACTTGGCCAGAGTTCCGCCCATGGCTTCTTTAACCACACGGTAGACTCCGCCACGAACGAACATGCTGCTCGATTCGATGTAGAGCGCCCGCACCGCATAACTGAACAGCATGACACCCAGAATGAACCAGGGCGCGCTCTTGCCGATGACCTTCTCGGCGTCGCCGCCAGCATAGTAAGCGGAAGATGCGAGGTCGGAGAGGACGATAGCGGAGGCCCGCCAGAACGAGATGAAGGTCAACATCACGGTGGTGGCGACGAAGACCTTTATGGCCGGTTTGGACCCTTCAACGGAGGTTGCCATGCTTCAGAGGAACGCCTGACCTCGATAGGAATAAACCATGAAGATAGCACAGCAACGCGGTTCGAGAGCACCGGGCATTTGCGAGCGGCGGAGAATCGTCAGCTTCAATTGCCAGCGCTTGACTGATGTTTATTCGGCGCGAGGTAGGTATGGGTGATGCGGTCATGCCAGCAGAGCGAGTCTTCGTCGAGGAATACCCAGAGATATCCCATGCCAAGGGACACAGCCGAAAGATAGGATGCGAGGACGCGCCAGCGACGCAGTCGACGGGGGGCCCGCCTTTCGTCGAAGCGCAGCAATTCCAGTCCCGCCAAACGCAGGCCAGGAGTCGTCCCGGCATAGACGACCAGCAAATATTGGTAAGCGGCCCAGAGCACGATACCCAAACCGCCCAGAACTCCAATCGCCTCTAACCGCGGCGGGCGGATGCCGGTCAATTTCCAAAAAATGAAGCCGAAAAGAGTGCAGGCTGACGCGATGATGACACCGTCGATGAGGGCCGATAGCAGTCGCCGATCAAGTTCCGCCCCTTGCAGAGGGATATCGATGCCAGGACGTTTCTCCAACTCGGGTTGCTGCGCCGGCTCAATCGTGATTCCGCCCAGGGCAGGAGGTGGGGGAACAACTTCCGCAGCTTCCAGAATGCGCGGACGAACGGCGACTGGCTCGGCCAGTTCATCGAGTGCAGGAAGGGGAGGAGTCCAGGATCGGGGGAATTCGATGATCTTTGCGGTGGCTGGGAATGAGGCTGAGGCCGGACTCGGCAGTTTCTCGGCATAAGAACTTGCCGCAGTCTCGAGAGCGCAGTCATTGCTGAGAGTGGCCGCCAGCTCCGCCCGAGGAACCTCGGCAGCGAATTGGTCTAGCGCCAAGGCTTGATTGGAGGTTGACACGTGGAAAACCGAAGCCTCGGGCCGCACGCGACCTGCGTCCGCATCGAAGGGCAGACGCAGCGACGGATAGCGAGGTGGACGCGGTTTGCGGCGGGACTGATATCGATTCAGGCGCGCCGCCACTTCCAGGCGCCAGGTTGCAGAATCGTCTGTCGCCGACTCTTTATCCCCGCTGGGCAGAGCAGCTTCAGCCGCTGAAGGCGGATTCGGGTCGGTCATGGCCTGCATTTCGAGCGATGGCGTGGTTTCCGCATCGGCATGCGCGTCCACTCCAGATCGCCAGTGTCGCGAACCGGTGGAAACCTCTTCGGATGAGCAGCGGCAAATGTCACCACAACGCAGACAAGCCATGAATTAAGTCTTAAGAGAAAAGTCGCAGTCCCGGATAACTGCGAAGACTGCGTCGGAATCCAATTTGGCAAACGCCACTTTGCCTCGAGAGGCGTAGCCGTGCTAAGTTCACCACGACTGCTGCCTCGAGAAGCGTCCGAGCGCTCTTTCGTGCGCGTCGGATGATTTCATTCGAATGATCGTCTTCCGATGACTCTTCGTAACAGATTCCTTATCACGGCGCCGCTGCTTTGTCACCTGCTTCTCGTCCCGCCATTAGTTACCAGCCAGTTGCCACCTGCGAATACGTCCTCCACCACCTCGCACCCCGGCGCGCCGGCGGAAAAATCTACGACTGCTCCCACCACACCATGCGGCCGCGCCTTCGCAGAGCAATCAAACAATCGTCCAACCATTTGCGCCATCGAACAGGAGAGAGATGGCGTCGTTTACAAGCTGCATGGCGCTGTGGAAATCTACTACGAAAGTTATATTTTGCGGTCCGATGATGCCACCTTCAACTCCGATACCAACCAAGCCTCGGCCAGCGGACATTTTGCCTTGGACGGCGGTCCCAACGACGATCACATTCGCGGCTCGCACGGCACTTATAACTTCGCTCTGGAAACTGGAAAGTTTTACGACGTGACCGGAACGACTGGCCTGCGCTTCCGGGCCAACCGGCCCATCCTCACTTCCACTGCTCCCTTTGCCTTTACCGGCAAACTGGTAGAGAAAACGGGTCCCACTCATTACCTCGTCTACGACGGCACCATTACGACTTGCGAATTGCCCCATCCCAAGTGGCAGTTCGATGCGCGCAAGGTGGATGTGGACGTGGGCGGCAACGCCAAGATCTATCGCAGCGAATTTGTCTTACATGGGTTCCCCATCCTCTATTTCCCCTTCGCCACCCATCCGGTGGAGAAGGAGTCCCGTCAGTCTGGATTCCTGATTCCTTCGGTGGGCCGTTCTTCCACCAAAGGCAATATCCTGGGCGACGCTTACTACTGGGCCATCAATCGCATGATGGATGCCACCATCGGCGCCGAATATTTTTCCTTGCGCGGCTGGTCGCAGCGCGGAGAGTTTCGCGCCCGTCCCAGCGAAACTTCCTATGTCGATCTGAACTATTTTGGAGTGATTGATCGCGGCATCGGCACGCCTCCGCTCAAGGAAGGCGGTGAAAACGCGCGACTGAACGCGGCTGGAACTTTCGACGGCTTCCGTGCTGTCGCCAACATCGACTACCTGAGTTCGTTTCTGTTCCGGCTGGCCTTCAACGAAGTCTTCAGCCAAGCGGTGTATTCGGAGGTGAAGTCTCAGGCCTTTCTTTCCAAGTCCGCCAACGGTTTCAGCTTCAACGGCTTCACCGAGCGCTATCAAAACTTTCTGAGCACCACTCCGGGGCAGGTGATTACGATTCTGCACGCTCCTAGTTTTGATTTTTCCGGCGTCGATCGGCAGGTGTGGCATACGCCTTTGTATTGGTCATTCGACGCTTCGGCGGCGGGCCTCTCCCGCAGTGAGCCTGAGCAGTGTTCGACCGTCGGCTCAGTTCAATCTTGCACCCCGCCTTTCCGCACGGCAAATCTGCTTGGGCGTTTTGACCTGAACCCTGAAATCTCCTTGCCGTTGTTGTTCCGGGGATGGACTCTCCGTCCAGATCTAACACTCCATGACACTTATTACTCGGAAAGGCTGGTGGGAGAGGTTGGACAAAATCCCGGGCAAGCCAGCGACGATCCAATCGATCGCCACGCCGTGGAGACCGCCGTGGAAGTGCGCCCTCCTGCGCTCGAGCGCGTCTTTGATAAAGAATTCCTGGGAAGAAAATGGAAGCATGTGATCGAACCGCGCGCCGTGTACCGGTTTGTGACCGGGGTAAACAACTTCGGAAATATCGTGAAGTTCGACGAACGTGACATCCTTACCGACACCCACGAAGTTGAGTACGGGTTCGTGACCCGCCTCTATGCCAAGCGAATGTCGAATCAGCCGGAGGATTGCAGCAAAATTATGTCAGCCCTCACCGTAGGCGGCGCCGCGCCGGAATCGACCATTCCCTGGCAGCATGCCAATCCGCTGGCAGGTGCTCCGTGTCAGCCGGGGCCGCAGGTGCATGAGATCGTGACCTGGGAGTTGGCACAGAAATACTTCCTCGATCCCACCTTTGGTGGGACATTGATTCCCGGCCAGCGCAACGTCTTTACCACCACGGTCGACCTCACCGGCATTGCGTTTCTCACTGAACCTCGCCATCTCTCGCCCCTGGTCTCGCGGCTTCGTGCCGAAACCAGTTCGCGCACGGATGCTGAATGGGACATGGATTACGACTTTCAAGGCCATCGCGTCAATGCCAGCACGGTGCTGGTCAACTACCACATCGGTCAGGTGACGATGGGCGGCGGCGATGCTTTCTTGCAAATCCCGTCCCAGACCACGATTTCGTCTTCTGGCTCCGCCCAGCCCGCCCGCTTCAATCAATTTCGCGCCGCCTTGGGATACGGCAGCCCGACTAAGCGCGGCTTCAGCGGCGCCAGCAGCTTTGGCTTTGACGCCCAGGTCGACAAACTCCAATTCCTCAGTACACAGACCACCTACAACTGGGACTGCTGTGGCGTAACCCTGGAGTATCGCAGCTATACGATTGCCAATGTGCGCAATGAAAACCTTTTCCGCTTTACATTCTCTCTGGCAAACATCGGGGCCTTCGGCAGTTTGCGGCACCAGGAGAGCCTGTATTGAGGGATTTTTTAGCCGCCGCGGCAAGTCGCGAAAGCATCTAATCCTGCTAACATAACACCTATGTTTGGCGCGACTGACGATCTTCAATCCAAGGGTGAACGGCTGCAGGGCAATCTGCGCAGACTGGGACGCACTCTAGTCGCCTACTCCGGCGGAGTTGATTCCGCCTACCTCGCGTGGGCTGCTCATCAGGTGCTGGGAGATAAAATGTTGGCGATCATCGCCGACTCTCCCAGCCTGGCGCGCACCCAACTTTCCGATGCAGTCGCCTTTGCCCAGGAGCAGTCGATCCCCTTGGAAGTGGTCGCAACCTCCGAACTTGATCGCCCGGAATACGTCCGCAACGATTCCGAGCGCTGCTTCTTCTGTAAAGATGAACTCTTCACGCTGATGGAAGACCTTCGGCAAGCTCGCGGCTTTGACGCCATTGCCTATGGCGTCAACCTGAACGACCAGGGCGACTTTCGTCCCGGCCAAAGGGCCGCGGCTCATCACCGCGTGGTTGCGCCGCTGTTAGAGGTCGGGCTTAGCAAAGACGAAATCCGCGCTCTCGCACGTGAGGCCGGCCTGCGTGTCTGGGATAAGCCCGCCTCAGCTTGCCTGTCGTCCCGCATTGAATACGGTCGGCCGGTTACGCGAGAGGCCCTCGCCACCGTGGAACGAGGCGAAGACGCCCTCCGCGCCCTCGGGTTCCGGCAGTTGCGCGTCCGTCATCATGGAGAAATTGTCCGCATCGAAATCGCGGGCGAGGAGTTACCGCGGGCGCTCGATCCCGCAATGGCTGCGAAGTTCAACACGATTTTCAAAGCGCTAGGCTTCAAATTCGTAACCCTCGATATGGAAGGCTTCCGTTCGGGATCTATGAATACTCTGCTGCCGGCCAAGGAATTACTCCGCCGAACCGGTTAAGCTTACCCTCTTCGATTGCTTTCAATGCGCGCAGGCATTCTCCGGATTCCGGCGCCGGTCTTTTCTCACCTGCCTGACGCTATGAGATAATCAAGCGTAAACCTCAATGTTCAGGCGGTTTTTGGTGACCCCATTTCGACGTTCTTTTGTTCTTCTTCTTGTAGTTTGTCTGGGCTGTACTGCTCAATCCGTCTCCCCCGATTTGGCACAAAAGATCGAACGCCAGGTCCGTGCTTACTACAAAGTCCCGGCCGAACTCAAAGTGCTGGTGGGGCCGGCTTCGCCGAGTTCGGACTTTCCCAACTACGACTCAATTGTAGTGACCGTCGACAACGGTGAAAGGAAACAGGATCTCAACTTCTTGGTTTCCAAAGATCATTCGTCGTTGATTCGAATGAACAAATTCGATTTAAGCAAAGACCCGTATGCCGACACCATGAGCAAGATCGATACCACCGGCCGGCCTACGCGGGGTGCCAAAGCGTCGAAGGTCGTCGTAGTCAGTTTCGACGACTTCCAGTGTCCCTTCTGCGCGCGCATGCATCAGGAACTCTTCCCCGAAATTTTCAAGGAATATGGCGACCGCGTCACTTTTATTTACAAGGATTTCCCCATGGAGATGCATCCTTGGGCGATGCACGCGGCGGTCGATGCCAATTGTCTGGCCGCCCAGAACAGCGATGCTTATTGGGATTTTGCGGACTACATTCATGCCAACCAGCACGAGGTGAGCAACGAAAAGACGCCGGGAGCCCGGCTGGAGGCCCTCGATCGGCTTACTATGCTCCAAGGGCAGAAACACAATCTTGACCTGGTAAAGTTGCAATCCTGCGTCAAGGCGCAAGATGAGAGTGCGGTGAAAGCGTCCGTGAAAGAAGCGGATGCGGTAGGTGTGGATGCCACGCCCACATTATTTGTGAATGGCGAAAAAATTGACGGCGCTGTACCTCCGAACGAAGTGCGCGCCGCTTTGGATCGCGCTCTCAAGGGTGCCAATCTGCCTGTACCCGATCACGCGGCTGCCTCCATCACTCCGCCCCCCAAGTGATGGCTGGCGGGAGAGATGTTTTACGCGGCCGAATAGAAAGTTTAGGAGAGAAAACCTTTTGAAAAGAAATCCGGATTTTGCCCGGCTCACGGCACTACTGGCCACCGCAGTTTTGCTGGCGGCGCTGCTGGGCTGCAAGTCGCAAGTTAGCGGAGACGTAATGGCCACGGTTGACGGCCACAAGATTTTCCGCTCGGAGGTTGATAAGTACTACGACAATCAGGTGGCCAGTGCCCAGCAGGCTCCCGCCGGCGAGCAAGCCACCATCCTCCGGCTCAACATTTTGCGCCAATTGATTGACGACCAGATGGTGATGCGCCGCGCCGAAAAACTCGGCCTTCTCGCCACCGAGGACGAAGTCGATAGCAAGCTGAATAACTTCAAGTCTCCGTACACGCAGCAGGAGTTCGATCAGCGGCTCAACGAAAAAAAGATCAGCCTGGAGGACTTCAAGCGCGACATTCGCCGCTCCATCACCGTCGACAAAGTGATGAACAAAGAAGTCTCCTCCAAGATCAACGTGACCGACCAGGACGTCAACGATTATTTCGCCGCGCACAAATCAGAATTCAACCTCATCGAGCCGCAATACCACCTCGCCCAAATTTTCGTCACCCCCACGCCGAACCCGCAAGTACACAACCAGAACAATAAGGCACAAAATGAGGCGGAAGCTCGCAAGAAAATCCAGATGATCTCCAATCGCCTGGACAGCGGAGACGATTTCGCCACGCTCGCGATGAATTATTCCGAGGATCCGGAGACTTCCGGCAACGGCGGGGATCTGGGAACGGTTCCCGAGTCATCACTGCGCAACACCGATCCCTTCACCCGCGATGCCGTGATGAAGCTGAAGCCCGGGCAGTATGGCCCCATCATTACGGTGTCCAACCCGGCAACCAAGCAGGCGCTGGGCTTCCGCATCGTTAAGCTGGTTTCAAAGGAGCCCGCGGGACAGCGCGATTTATCCGATCCGCGCGTGCAGCAGGCCATCCGGTCGCAACTCCATGACCGGCGCGACCAGTTGCTCAAGGCCGCATATTATGAGTTATTGCGCGACTCCGCCAAGGTCGACAACTACTACGCCAGGAAGGTGCTGGATAGCAACGGGCTGACCAAGTAGGGCCATTCAGGTTGCAACTGCTGAAGGCGGCGATCGAATCACTCCACAATCGCCAGGACGTCGCCTGCATTCACCGCCTCGCCTTCATTTTTTAGAATCTTCCTGACTGTTCCTTTTTTCGGTGACTTAATTTCGTTCTGCATCTTCATCGCCTCCACCACCGCCACAGCGGAGCCCAGTTCCACTTCGTCTCCGTCACGCACCAGCAGCCGCACAACTTTTCCCGGCATCGGTGCCACTATTTTCTTCGGCCCGTGATCCTCTCCTGCCCGCGTGCGGCCACGAAGGGAACGGGGATCGCGCAGTTCCGCGCCGAACCGAGCATCGCCCACCCACAAATACAAATCGCCGGCCACCCGCTCCGACTTGACCTCATACGCCGTGTTCCCCACCCGGAGCGACAAAACATCCGGGCGCACCAGAATGGCGTCAACCTCGAACTCCCGGCCATCCAGATGGCACCTCCAGCGCCCGTCATTGCGATCCAGTTTAAGCCGGTAATTCTTGCCGTCGATGGTTACCTCGAAAAGCATAAGGACATTTCAGTTTTTCTCTTGAATCGCCACGCCCCTGGCTTAACGCAAGGCTTCACGGCGGCTGGCACTCTTCCAATTCGAAGGCACCTTGTCAGCGGGAAGGCCGGAGCTTCCACCGCCATTGCCTGCGCCAGGCACGGTTGCGCCAAGTGCTGCAAACACTCCGGCAGCGATCGCCGCAACTTCCG
>Ga0182024_10016092_pt1 | contig 14231 bp, 10 predicted proteins | sample P32metaG_FD_120480 | JGI IMG/M metagenome (GOLD analysis project Ga0182024, IMG submission 120480) | Permafrost microbial communities from Stordalen Mire, Sweden - P3-2 metaG (Illumina Assembly) | ecosystem: Environmental > Terrestrial > Soil > Wetlands > Permafrost | place: Sweden: Stordalen... | reverse complement strand
GGCACCGCAACCGAATTTGGTGCCGGTCATCTGCAATTGTTCGCGGATCACCCAGAGCAGCGGCGTGTCGTTAGCCGCCTCCACGGACATATTATGTCCGTTGAGGCGTGTCGTTAGCCGCCTCCACGGACATATTATGTCCGTTGATATTCAGATTAGGCATCTTCGCTTCCCCTTCCGGTGGTCGATGCCGCTTACGGCGGCAACTCACTTTTGGGTATTGGCTGGCACCCACCGGGTCGATGCCAGTTGCAGGCAGAATGATACCGTTCCCTAGCGGAAGCAATGCCAATTAGATTCGGTCGAAGAAAATATAATTTTAAAACGTTGTGCGCTGCGAAAAACAGCGCGAGCACGGCAATCGATCTCGCGCGATGCCACCCTCACCTGAGAGTCTGACTCGAAATGCAGCCAATAGAATCGCGGGCTTGTTACGAAGATCGTCCTGCCCGGGCTTGTCCCGGGCATCCACGTCCCATGGCAGCCGCAGCGAGAAAGACGTGGATGGCCGGGACATAGACGAGCGGAAGCGACGCCGTCCTTCGGACGGCTGTGCCCGGCCATGACCAAAAAGCGAGGTTTGGGCATTTCACATCGGCCGACAGATCGCGCTAGGATAAGGCGGTCCACAACGTTAGCCGGGATGCCCGATGCCAAAAATCGACCGTGACGGAATCAAACTCCACTATGAAGTCCATGGCAGCGGACCGGCACTGATCCTCACCCACGGCTACTCGTCGACATCGGCAATGTGGAACGGGCAGATCGACGCGTTGTCGAAACACCACAAGCTCGTGCTGTGGGACATGCGCGGCCACGGCCAGTCCGACTATCCCGACGAGCCCTCAGCCTATAGTGAAGCGCACACGGTGGCCGACATGGCGGCACTGCTCGACGAGGTAGGCGATCGTCGGCGGGCTTTCGCTTGGCGGCTACATGTCGCTGGCATTTTACCGCGTGCATCCCGAACGTGTCAGCGCATTGCTCATTATCGATACCGGTCCCGGCTTCAAGAAAGATGACGCCCGCGCGGTCTGGAACAAGCGCGCGCGCGAAACTGGCGACCGCTTCGAGCGTGAAGGCCTTGCCGTTCTGCAATCCGCCAGCCGGGAACGCTCGACGGTTAGCCACCGTGACGCTTCGGGCCTCGCGCACGCGGCGCGCGGCATGCTGACCCAGCGCGATGCCCGCGTGATCGAATCGCTGCCTTATATCAGGGTCCCGTCGCTGGTGGTGGTCGGCGCCGACGATGCGCCGTTCCTCGCCGCATCCGATTATATGGCGGCGAAGATTCCCGGCGCAACGAAGCTGGTGATTGCGGCGGCCGGTCACGCCGTGAATATCGATCAGCCGCAGGCCTTCATCGACGGGGTGTTGCCATTCCTCGACGGTGTTTCGAAGACGGCCCCGGAGCGGCTCTGATGAAGACCTGTATTCCCTTTCCTTCACTTGTTGTCTAACGACAATCCCCTCAACTCAGCACCTGGATGACCCATGGGACAAGATATCAAGCTGACGGCTTCGGACGGTTTTCAACTCGGCGGCTATCGCGCCGACCCCACCGGCACGCCGAAGGCGGCCATCGTGGTGATCCAGGAAATCTTTGGCGTCAACCACCATATTCATGCGGTCTGCGATCGCCTTGCCGGCGCCGGCTATGTCGCCATCGCGCCTTCGATCTTCGACCGCATCGAGCCCAATTTCCAGTGCGGCTACTCACCCGATGAAATCGCTGTGGCGCGCAAATTCGTCGCCAATCCGGACTGGGCCGCGATGCTGCGCGATACCCAGGCCGCCATCGACGCCGTCCGCAACGTCGGCGCGGTCGGCATTGTCGGGTTCTGTCTTGGCGGCAGCGTCGCCTATGCCGCCGCCACCAAGCTGACGGGCCTGTCGGCGGCGATCGGCTATTACGGCGGCGCCATCGTCCGGTTCGCCGACGACAAGCCGAAAGTGCCGACCCAACTTCACTTTGGCGAAAACGACGCCGGCATTCCGCTCACCGATGTCGAGACCATCCGCAGCAAGCGCCCCGATGTCGAGATCCACGTCTATCCCGGTGCCCAGCATGGCTTCAGTTGCGACGAACGGGCAAGCTACGACAAGGTGAGCGCCGATATTGCGTGGCCGCGCAGCCTCGACTTCTTTGCCAAACACTTGAAGAAGTAGGCCATCGACGTCGTTCCGGGGCGCGCGAAGCGCCCTTTCGTCATTCCGGGGCGCGCGGAGCGCGAGCCCGGAATGACCGCCTTAGAACCAGCGTTCGCCGACCAGCACGGTGTCGCCGGGACTTACCGGCGTGCCAAGCGGCACCACCATGCGGATCGAGCCAGAATTGTCGGTGTGGGTCAGGGTGACGCCGTCGCGCTTGGCGCGCGGCGAGAAGCCGCCGGCAATCGCCACCGCGCTTTCGACACTCATATTGGGCACGTAAGGATATTGGCCGGGTGCCGCGACTTCGCCCAGGATAAAGAAGGGCCGATAGGATTCAATCTCGACCGCGACCGAGGGATCGCGGATGAAGCCCTTGCGCAGCCGGGCGCTGATCTCGGCGGCAAGTTCGGCTGGAGTCCGCCCGCGCGCCGGCACCGAGCCGATCAGCGGCACGGTGATGGTGTCGCCGGCACCGATCGCATAGGTATTGGTGAGGCCTTCCTGGCCATAGACCACGACCCGCAATTTGTCGCCAGCATCGAGGCGATAGACCGCATCATGGGTCGCAGGCATCGGCGCGGCCGCGTAGACCACGGGGACCGGCGCGTGAGACGGCTGCCGCGCAGCGGCGAAACTCGTGCGCAACGCGCTGATGGCACCACCGGAATTGGCGACCTGCGGTGGCACTGCCACGTAGCGTGGCCGGGGTGGCGCGTAGGCCTGACCGTAAGCCAGGGAATCGAGATCGGCCTGTGGCTGCTCCATCGCGACGGGAGAGGACGTGTGGACGCAGCCCGAGAGAGCGAGCGCGGTCGTCGCGGCAATGATCGGCAATCGGAACGCGTGCACAACCCGCACTGGAGTCATCCCTCTTAGCGGAGACAGCTCCAGTCTTGCACCGATTATGGTTAACAAATCGTGTTTTCAGGCCGCGGCACACCGATGCGGAAGGCCGGGCAACCGGCTTTCCGCATCATCCGCGGTCAGGCGCTGACACCCGCCCCGATCGGACAGGACACGCCGGCACCGCCAAGCCCACAATAGCCGGCCGGATTCTTCGCCAGATATTGCTGATGGTAGTCCTCGGCGAAATAGAACGCGGCGGCCGGCGCGATCTCGGTGGTGATGGCGCCCAAGCCCTTTGCCGCCAACGCCTTTTGATAGGACGCCCTGGATGCGTCCGCGGCCTTGCGTTGCGCGTCGCTGAAAGTGTAGATCGCCGAACGATATTGGGTGCCGACGTCGTTGCCTTGACGCATGCCCTGGGTCGGGTTGTGGCTTTCCCAAAACGTCTTCAGCAATTGCTCGTAGGAAATCTTCTTCGGATCGAACACCACCAGCACCGCTTCGGTATGGCCGGTGCGGCCCGAACACACTTCTTCGTAGGTCGGGTTGGCGGTATGGCCGCCCGCATAGCCGACGGCGGTGGTGTAAATGCCATCGCCGAGTTCCCAGAATTTGCGCTCCGCACCCCAGAAGCAGCCGAGCCCGAACACCGCCTGCTCGAGGCCCGCCGGGTAAGGCGGCTGCAGCTGGCGGCCGTTGACGAAATGGCTGGTCGCGGTGGGAATCGGAGTCGCACGGCCCGGCAGCGCTTCGGCAGCGCTCGGCAATGCGGTGGTCTTGCGCATGAACAGCATGGATACCTCCCTGCGAGATGTCAGTTGAACGAGACCCGTCCCGCCTGTGCAGGATCGCGAAACGGATGGATGTCGAAGCGCGCTTGAGGCAACCGCCCGCCGCATTGGCACCCGGATTAATAATGTGTGGCTTCAATATAGGTCTTTACGCCAGCAACCGCAGCCCCGTTACGGCGGACGGTTCGGCATAAATCGATAGCAGCCCTGCGCTCAGTTCCGCGAATAGCCGATCAGCGGCTTGCGCGGCCGGAACAACAGCATCAGCAGGATGCCGAGCACGCCCAGCACCGCAAAAACCGGCTGGTCCAGCACGATCCTGATGACACTGGTCCAGAGCCAGGGCGCGTGACTCTCCACCCAGGCCCGGAACGCCTGCTGGCTGGATTGGTGGATGTCGTTCCAGAACTCGCCAAACCGGGTGAAACGCAGCGTCTGATCGGCGACCCAGCGGGCGCCATCATAGACCATGAAGATGAACCCGCCAGCCAGCAGCAACAGGCCCACAAGCCGGAAAAAACCGCGGATCATCCGTCACCCTTTATCTGCCGCGCCCCGAACGCCGTCAGCCATTACCGGGACGCACCAGGAAATTCAACCTCCTCAGCACCTTATCGGCACGAGGCGGTCGGCCGCCCCGGTTCCGGATGGCCCGGAAGGCGTTGACGCTGATGGGCGCGCCCTCTATAAGACCGCCAATGGCGGCGGGCGCAATCCCGCCGCCGCTGTTCTTTGCGCGACGCCGTCATGCGGAGCCTGCCTGCTCCGGGATTGGCATTCTCAGGAACACCCGAAACACACCAGTGTCGATCACGCGGTTGAACGGCCGGCGCTTCGAAGCCCGACTACCCGCGACCGGTCACCGCCGAAGGATTGTTGAGACCATGGCCAATACGACTTCCGCCAAGAAGGCGACACGCAAGATTGCCCGCCGCACCGTCATCAATAAGTCGCGCCGCACCCAGATGCGTGGCGCTGTCCGCAATGTCGAAGAAGCGATCAAGAGCGGCGACCGTGACGCGGCACTGAAAGCGATGGCGCATGCCGAGCCCGAATTGATGCAGGCGGCACAACGCAACATCATTCACAAGAACAATGCCAGCCGGAAGGTTTCGCGGCTCGCCCATCAGATCGCGAAGCTCGCGAAATGAACCTGCTATTGAAGTCGTAGACGAGCCCGGCACTGCCGGGCTTTTTCGTTTTTGATGTCGGCGCGTGCGCACGCGCCGAGCGTCCGTTGTATGAGCAGATGCAACAGATGCAATTCTGCCGCACCTGAAACCACGGCGCGCATGCTCGACAAGTTATCGCGTCTTGCAGCAACGCGCATTTTCGAAAAGTTATCGCGCCCCACATTAACCGGCAATGTCGAATAGTTATTGCGCCCCACATTCGCGAGAATTCTCAGAAAGTTATCGAACCCCGCGCTCAATCGAATAGTGCGCGATCCAGCCGCCGCAGAGGTCGGGCGGGCTGGGGTTACCCTGAAAAACAGTCTCGAAAAGCTCCGCTTCGCGAACCACTTATCCCCATAGCGACGCCAAGCGTTCTGAAAATCGGCCTTCGCGCTGCCTCATTGTAAAGAAATTATTAAAAATTTTCCCTGTTGCAGCGAGATTTGCGGCACCGCCTGGCACGCGCGATTCTGTGCGGTGATTCAAAAACTTGCTTTCGAGTTTCGCAACTCGTGCGGCACCGCGGTCGTGGCTGCGGCGCGGGCCGCCTCGAATCAAGGCATTGCGGGAAACCGTGCATCGTGTATTTCTTAACTTGTTCGCGGCGCCCACGGCTCTTCAGACCAGCGCGGTTTAGGAAACGGGGCGGACGTGCAAATCGGCGGCGGTGTGCGCGTTGGCGACGCTTTCCAAGCGATTGTCGGATCGTAGCTCATAGCAATGTGAGGACGATGGTTCTGTGTCGAAATTTCTCGGGCGAGGCCTTCCTGCCTCGTTTGCTTCGAACGAGAGAGATACGGCTCGACCAACCGAAACCGCGCGAGAAGCGACGTCCCCGGGCGGGTCGAAGGTGGACGGGCTGAGGTGCGCGGCGGCGTAGCGGGACTGAACGATATTGATGTTCGGACGCGGCCGATTGAATTTGAAATATGCTTAAGCTGACAACTGGCCGCGCGCATGTGTGGCGAGTGGGGGAGGTTTTATGCTCTACGGAAACATCGCGGCAATCAACCAGATACCACGCTCAAACGATGCCGTATCCGATGCCGCCAGTGCGCGGCCTCCCACGCGAACTCCGGACAGAGCGTTGAGTACGCACTGACCTCGCGGACGCTTCTTCTTCCAGCTGATGATCTGACCGACGGCGTTGCGCCGAACGGCTGGTCTGTGCCTGGGGACGAAGCCCGGCTTGAGGTCCCCCAGCGCGGATAGCCCGCATAGCGGTTTCACAGGGCCCCTTCACTCTTTCAGAAAAGTCACAAGGCAATGTCGAATATGGAACAGGATCGCTGGTCACGCGTGAAGGGTCGGCTACGCTCGAGCGTGGGAGAAGACGTTTACACCAGCTGGTTCGCGCGAATGGACCTCGAAAGCGTGCAGGACGAGAGCGTTCGCCTGTCGGTCCCGACCCGGTTCCTCAAGAGCTGGATCCAGGCGCACTACGCCGAGCGCGTGCTTTCATGCTGGCAGGCCGAGATGCCGGAAGTGCACCGGATCGACCTCACCGTGCGCACCGCGATGCGTTGTGCGACGCCGGCAAAGGAGACTCCCGCGCCGGCCGATCCGCGCCGCCCCGAGCGGTTCGACGGCCGGCCCGCGCCGGAACTGCGGGCGACCGCGACCGCGCCGGTGTCCGCAAGCCATGACGCGCTCGGGGGCTCGCCGCTCGATCCGCGCCTGACTTTCGGAAGCTTCGTGGTCGGCCGCTCCAACACGCTGGCGCACGCCGCGGCGCGCCAGGTGGCGGAAGGACGGCGTGGCGACGCCGTGATGTTCAACCCGCTTTACATCCACGCCGGCGTCGGACTCGGCAAGACCCATCTGCTGCAGGCGGTGACATGGGCCGGCAATTCCGGCAGCGAACGCAAGGTGCTGTATCTTACCGCCGAAAAGTTCATGTACGGCTTTGTCGCCGCGCTCAAGACCCAGACGGCGCTGGCGTTCAAGGAAGCGTTGCGCGGCATCGACGTTTTGGTGATCGACGACCTGCAATTCCTGCAGGGCAAATCGACCCAGGCTGAATTCTGCCACACCCTGAATGCGCTGATCGACGCCGGCCGTCAGGTGGTGATCGCGGCCGACCGACCGCCGTCCGATCTCGAGAGTCTGGACGACCGCGTGCGCTCGCGTCTTGCCGGAGGCCTCGTCGTGGAGATGGCATCGCTCGGCGAAGAATTGCGGCTCGGCATCCTCAAGTCACGGGTCGCGGCCGCGCGTGCGCATCACGCGAGCTTCGACGTGCCGATGCCGGTGCTGGACTATCTCGCCCGAACCATCACCCATAATGGCCGCGACCTCGAAGGCGCCATCAATCGCCTGCTGGCGCACAGCAAGCTCAACGCCCAGCCGGTCACGCTGGAAATGGCCGAGCGCGAGGTGCGCGACCTGATCCGTCCGCAGGAACCCAAACGCATCAAGATCGAGGACATTCAACGGGTGGTGGCGCGGCAGTACAATGTCAGCCGTTCCGACCTGTTGTCGTCGCGCCGCACCGCCAATGTGGTCCGCCCGCGCCAGGTGGCGATGTACCTGGCGAAGACGCTGACGCTGCGTTCGCTTCCGGAAATCGGACGCCGTTTCGGGGGCCGTGACCACACCACGGTGTTGCACGCCGTGCGCAAAATCGAGGCGCTGGTGGCCAGGGACGTCGCGCTGTCGGAAGAGGTTGAATCGCTGAAGCGTCAGTTGCAGGAGTGAACGGCTTGCTGTTCCCGGGCATCACCGGGCTTCCCGTTTGAGCCGCGTGTCGAATGCCGTTCGTCAAGAACCGCGCCCGGGCAGTCCGGAAGCCTTGATTTGCCCCCGCAAAACGTGGGGAACGGCCCCACGCATCTCTTGCGCTTGCAGGCCATCCGCGCCACCTTGGGGTCCCCCCTTGAGGTTTGATCAAATCCAGCTTTGATCGGCTTTTCGGGTCTCAAATGCCGTGGCGCGCCCCTGGCCGCCCGGCTTTTCCATCTTCGGATCAGGCGGGTATTGCTATGAAGGTCACCGTCGAACGCGCGCAACTCCTGAAGTCGCTGGGCCACGTCCATCGCGTGGTCGAACGCCGCAACACAATTCCGATCCTCGGCAACGTGCTGGTGCGTGCCGAAAATGCCCGGCTGTCGCTCAAGGCCACCGACCTTGATCTCGAGGTGACGGAAACGCTGGCCGCTGAAACCGGAACCGGCGGCTCGACCACCGTGCCAGCGCATATGTTCTACGACATCGTGCGCAAGCTGCCTGACGGTGCGCAGATCGTGCTGGAAGGCGACGGCGACCGCTCGATCCTGGCGATCCGTGCCGGGCGCTCGCGCTTCACCCTGCAGACGCTGCCCGAAAACGATTTTCCGGATCTTGCCGCCGGCGACATGACGCATTCGTTCGCGCTCGCCGCCGCCGACATGAAACGGCTGATCGATCGCACCCAATTTGCGATCTCGACCGAGGAGACCCGTTACTACCTCAACGGCATCTACCTGCACGCCGCCGGCAGTGCCAAGGCCCCAACCTTGCGCGCGGTCGCTACCGACGGCCATCGCCTGGCCCAGATCGACCTGGCCCTTCCCAAGGGCGCATCCGGCATGCCCGGCGTGATCGTGCCGCGCAAGACCGTCGGTGAAGTGCAGCGGCTGATCGAGGACAGCGAGGCCGAAATCGGCATCGAGCTGTCGCAAGGCAAGATCCGCTTCGCCATCGGCAATGTGGTGCTGACCTCGAAGCTGATCGACGGCACCTTTCCCGACTATGGCCGCGTCATCCCGCAGAACAACGACAAGGAACTGGTGGTCGACAAGAAGGATTTCGAGGCGGCGGTCGACCGCGTCTCGACCATCTCGAGCGAGCGCGGCCGCGCGGTGAAGCTGGCGTTGTCCGCCGGCAAGCTGGTGCTGTCGGTGACCAATCCGGATTCCGGCAGCGCCACCGAGGAGCTTGAAGTCGAATATGCTTCCGAGCCGCTCGATATCGGATTCAATTCGCGCTATCTGCTGGACATTGCCGCCCAGATCGAGGGCGAAGTCGCGGTGCTGCGGCTGGCCGATCCGGGCTCGCCCACGCTGGTACAGGACAAGGATTCCAAGGGCGCGCTCTACGTGCTGATGCCGATGCGGGTGTAAAAGTGGTTCCGCGGGCGGCGGGACTGATCTTCCCTCTGCCCTTGTGGGAGAGGGTGGCGACGAACGAAGTGAGGCGACGGGTGAGGGGTTCGTGCCGCAGACGCCACGCCATCGAGCAACCACGAAGCGCATCCGTGATTTCGCAAAGACGATGCGGCGCGAGCCCACCGACGCTGAAGCGGCGATGTGTGGCGTTTGCTCCGCAACCGACGGCTCGCGCTTTTCAAATTTCGTCGTCAGGTTCCTTTTATTCTCGATTTCGTTTGCTTCCAAACACGCTCGATCATTGAGATCGACGGCAGTCAGCATGCATCGCGGGAACGTGACGCGTCGAGAGACGCGGTCCTGATCGCGAAGGGCTTCCAAATCGCGCGCTACTGGAACAATGATGTCTTGCAAAGTCCGTCGGTCGTTTGGAGGACATCTTCGCAAGACTCACTGAGGACGCCGATTGACCCCTCACCCGTCGCCTTCGGCGCCACCCTCTCCCACAAAGGGGAGAGGGAAGAAAGATCGACAGTCGAGATACATGACCGCCTCGCGCATCCATCGCCTTACCCTGACGCACTTCCGCAATTATCGCGCGGCGAGCCTCGTGACCCGCGGCGACGTGGTGGTGCTGGTCGGCCCGAACGGCGCCGGCAAGACCAATTGCATCGAGGCCATTTCGTTGCTGTCGCCCGGACGCGGGTTGCGCCGGGCGACCCTCGATGATGTCGCCGACATCCAGGGCGACGGCTCGTGGGCGGTGTCGGCCGAGGTGGAGGGCGCACTCGGGCTGGCAACGCTCGGCACCGGCATCGACGCGCCCGGCAGCGAGCCGTCCGCTACCAGCCGGCGCTGCCGGATCGACCGCGAGCCGGTGAATTCGGCGGCGGCGTTCGGCGATCATCTGCGCATGGTGTGGCTGACGCCGTCGATGGACGGGCTGTTCATGGGCGCGGCGTCGGAACGGCGGCGGTTCTTCGATCGGCTGGTGCTGGCGATCGACAGCGAGCATTCGGCGCGGGTGGCGGCGCTCGACCGCAGCCTGCGATCGCGCAACCGCCTGCTCGAGGTGCGCAATTTCGATGACCACTGGTGCGACGCGATCGAGCGCGAGACCGCCGAACTGGCGGTGGCGGTGGCGGCGACGCGGGGCCAGACCCTGACCCGGCTTGCCGCCATGCTGCGCGGGCGCGGCACCGGCTCCGCCTTTCCCTCCGCCGGGATCGCCCTCGACGGCTGGATGGAAAACGCGTTGCTGAACGAGTCGGCCACCGCGGTGGAGGACCGCTACCGCGAGATCCTGCGCAACGGCCGGGCTCGCGACGCCGCGGCGGGCCGCACCCTCGACGGCCCGCACCTCACCGATCTGCAGGTGGCTTACGCGCCAAAGAATATGCCGGCCAGGGATGCCTCCACCGGCGAGCAAAAGGCGCTGCTGATCGGGCTGGTGCTGGCGCATGCGACCCTGGTCGCGGAGACGACCGGCATCACGCCGCTGCTGTTGCTCGATGAGGTCGTGGCGCATCTCGACCCTGGCAGGCGCCAGGCCCTGTTCGACGAACTCGGCAAACTCCGCGCCCAGGTCTGGATGACCGGCGCCGACCCTCTCGCCTTCACCGACATCGGCGCATCCGGCGAAATGTTCGACGTCGATTCCGGCCGCATTGCACCGCGCAGCAGAGCCTGAGGCCGCGCCGGCACGAGCTCGCCGTCGCTCATAGATCGCGCTTTCCGGAACCAGGAAATGGCAGCCCGATCGCGCTTTTGCGATCGTCCGGAATCGGCTCTCGGTCACCTTGAAAAACCATCAAAAAATCCTATTTATTCAACAGCTTGCTGCGAGATACTTTGCGCTAGGCGCATGGCGTCTTTCATGGCAGAAATAAGCCAATCAGCGCCTGGTCTTGCGCCGCTGATTCGGGACATCCTCAAAGGCCGCACATGACAGAACCCGCCCGGCAATCGATCGCCGACACCGAGCATTCCATCCCTATCGAATACGGCGCGGAATCGATCCGGGTTCTGAAGGGGCTCGACGCCGTGCGCAAGCGGCCGGGCATGTATATCGGCGACACCGATGACGGCAGCGGCCTGCATCACATGGTCTACGAGGTCGTCGACAATGCCATCGACGAGGCGCTGGCCGGCCACGCCACCGCGGTGGAGGTCGTGCTCAACGCCGACGGCTCGGTCACCGTGCGCGACGACGGCCGCGGCATTCCGGTCGACATTCACAAGGGCGAAGGCATTTCCGCGGCCGAGGTCATCATGACCCAGCTGCACGCCGGGGGAAAGTTCGACCAGAATTCATACAAGGTGTCCGGCGGACTGCATGGCGTCGGCGTCTCCGTCGTCAACGCACTGTCGAGCAGGCTCGAGCTGCGGGTCTGGCGCGACGGCAAGGAGCATTTCATCGCCTTCGCCCATGGCGATGCGGTGGCGCCGCTCGCAGTGGTGGGCGACGCCAACGGCAAGCGGGGCACCGAGGTGACATTCCTCGCCTCGACCGGGACGTTCACCAACGTCGAATACGATTTCGCGACCCTGGAGCATCGCTTGCGCGAGCTCGCATTCCTCAATTCGGGGGTCAATATCGTGCTGTCCGACATGCGCCACGCGGTCGAGAAGCGCGAGGAGATGCATTACGAGGGCGGCGTCGAGGAGTTCGTGAAATATCTCGACCGCAACAAGAAGGCGATGGTGCCGTCCCCGATCATGATCAATGCCGACATGAACGGCATCGGCGTCGAGGCCGCGCTTTGGTGGAATGACAGCTACCACGAGAACGTGCTGTGCTTCACCAACAACATTCCGCAGCGCGACGGCGGCACCCATCTTGCGGGCTTTCGCGGCGCGCTGACCCGCCAGGTCAACGGCTATGCCGATGCCATGGCCAAGCGCGAAAAGATCGCGCTGACCGGCGACGACTGCCGCGAGGGACTGACCGCGGTGCTCTCGGTCAAGGTTCCCGATCCGAAATTTTCCTCGCAGACCAAGGACAAGCTGGTTTCCTCGGAAGTCCGCCCCGTGGTCGAAAATGTCCTGAACGAGGCACTGGCGGCGTGGTTCGAGGAGCATCCCTCGGAGGCCAAGATCATCGTCAGCAAGGTGGTGGAGGCCGCCGCCGCCCGCGAGGCCGCGCGCAAGGCGCGCGAGCTGACGCGGCGCAAGGGCGCGCTCGACATCGCCTCGCTGCCCGGCAAGCTCGCCGACTGCCAGGAACGCGATCCCGCCAAGTCCGAACTGTTCATCGTCGAGGGCGATTCCGCCGGCGGCAGCGCCAAGCAGGGCCGCAACCGCGAATTCCAGGCGGTATTGCCGCTGCGCGGCAAGATCCTCAATGTCGAGCGCGCGCGCTTCGACAAGATGCTGGGCTCGGAGCAGATCGGCACCCTGATCACGGCGCTCGGCACCGGCATCGGCCGCGACGATTTCGACCTCTCCAAGCTGCGCTATCACAAGATCATTCTGATGACCGACGCCGATGTCGACGGCGCCCACATCCGCACGCTGCTGCTGACCTTCTTTTTCCGCCAGATGCCGGCGCTGATCGAGGGCGGCTACCTGTATATCGCGCAGCCGCCGCTCTACAAGGTGACGCGCGGCAAGTCCGAGCAGTATCTGAAGGACGAGCGCGCGCTGGAGGATTACCTGATCGGGACCGGGCTCGACGACTGCGTGTTCAAGCTCGCGACCGGCGAGGACCGCACCGGCCGCGACCTGCAGGCTCTGGTAGAGGATGCCCGCGTCATCCGCGGCACGCTGCACAATCTGCACAGCCGCTATAACCGCAAGGTGGTCGAGCAGGCGGCGATCGCCGGCGTGCTGAGCCCGAGAATCACCGGCGATATCGCCACCGCCACCGCCGCCGCGGATTACATCGCGCGACGGCTGGACGCGCTGGCCGATGAAGTCGAGCGCGGCTGGATTGGACGTTTCACCGAAGGCGAAGGTTTTCTGTTCGAACGCACAGTGCGCGGTGTCAAGGATGTTGCCGTCATCGACGACGCGTTGCTCGGCTCCGCCGACGCACGCAAGCTCGACGACTATGCTGCGAAGCTGCAGGAAGCCTATCCAAAGCCCGGCCTGTTGCGCCGCAAGGACACCGAAACCCCGATCCACGGGCCGGTCAGCCTGTTCGAAGCGGTGACAGACGCCGGACGCAAGGGCGTGGCGCTGCAGCGCTACAAAGGCCTCGGCGAAATGAACCCGAGCCAGCTCTGGGAAACCACGCTCGACACCAATGAGCGCTCGTTGCTGCAGGTGAAGATCAAGGAAGTCGACGAGGCCGACGATATCTTCACCAAGCTGATGGGCGATGTGGTCGAACCGCGCCGCGAATTCATCCAGGACAATTCACTCAGCGCGACTGTGGATGTGTGAGGCGGGTGCCGCCGCTCCAGTACATCGTCGAGGGCGGTCACCGGCTGACGGGCACCATCGAGCCCTCCGGAAACAAGAACGCGGCGTTGCCGATCATCGCTGCGGCGTTGCTGACCGAGCACCCGGTGACGCTGGAAAACGTCCCGCGTATTCGCGATACCGAAACGCTGGTCGAGCTGATCCGGTCGGTCGGCGCCTCGGCGCAATGGCAGGGCCGCAACACGCTTGCGATCCACGCCCGGGAGATTCGCGCCGCCGATCTCGACCCCGAACTGTGCGCGCGGATCCGCGCCTCGATCCTGCTGGCGGGGCCGCTGCTTGCCCGCTGCGGCGAAGTCGCCCTGCCGCCGCCGGGCGGTGACGTGATCGGGCGTCGCCGCCTCGACACCCATTTTCTGGCATTCGAACAGCTCGGCGCCACCGTCACCGCCACCCACCGGCTGGAATTCCGCGCCCCGGGCCTCAAGGGCGCGGACGTTTTCCTCGACGAACCGAGCGTGACCGCGACCGAGAACGTCCTCGTCGCCGCGGTGGCAGCGCATGGCACCAGCTATTTGCGCAACGTCGCGTCCGAGCCGCATGTGCAGGACCTCGCGCATTTCCTGGTGGCGCTCGGGGCGCGCATCGAGGGCATCGGCACCAACACCATGATCGTGCACGGCGCGGCGACGCTGGGCCCGGCGCGCTATGCCATCGGCCCCGATCATATCGAAGTCGGTTCGCTGATCGGGCTCGCCGCGGTGACGCGCTCGCCGCTGCGCATCGCGCGCGCCGGCGTCGAGCACCTGCGCTCG
>Ga0182024_10016091_pt1 | contig 14233 bp, 10 predicted proteins | sample P32metaG_FD_120480 | JGI IMG/M metagenome (GOLD analysis project Ga0182024, IMG submission 120480) | Permafrost microbial communities from Stordalen Mire, Sweden - P3-2 metaG (Illumina Assembly) | ecosystem: Environmental > Terrestrial > Soil > Wetlands > Permafrost | place: Sweden: Stordalen... | reverse complement strand
TGATTCCTCTGTGTGCCCCTCAGCCAACGGCGGATCGGCCAGTCTTCCAGTCATAGTCCATCATAACGGTTGGAGGCTGGGCTGGGGGATGCCACGAGCGTGTGAGCCGAGGTCGTGACTCTACATCGACCCAGCCGGCATGGTTCTGCCGCCACCCATGTCCATGTTGGCCATCGTCTGTTTGGCTTGTTTGCTCTCAATCATGGCGAACATCGTCTTCATGTTGCAGGCCAGCTTGCGCGCCGCCGCCATGCTGCCCGCGGAGACGGTGCCGCTGTAGCAATTCATAGAGGCGTACTTGGTGGTGACGCCGATGGGCAGCACATAGTGGTACGCGCCCGTTGGAAACTCCGGCGTCGCGCTGGTGATGCCGTTGCACGCGTCCAGTTGCGAGACGTTGATGACCGCGCCGTTGATGTCCCGGCCGCCGTAGATGGGGAACCCGTCGAGAGCGATGCCGATGATGTGCGACGGGCCGGACGCCGTATCGATGCAGCTGGGATCGCCGTGCGCATGCCAGGTCATGCCGTTCGAGTGCGAGTCGCACTGGTCGAGGAAGTAGGCAGTCTGCGAGTTCCCCGACCCGTCGGTAAAGGTGTAGGACGCATTGTCCGCGACCGCCGGCGTGCTGGCATTCATCTCAAACGAATTGAACATCGCCGTGCCGGAGATGAGGTATCCAATCGCCCCCAGACTGGTCGCCGTAGTCGAACTGGCAACGGTGGGACAGATATTGATCGTGGCCGAGGAGCCTTCGAGCGAAGGCGCGATCACGCTCGCGTACGAGATCACCGCCAGGGCAGTGTTCGTGACCGACGTGTGCGCGACGATCGTCTGGCCGCCGTTCGCCGGCACAAGATAATAGGCGTTCGGCGTGTAGTTGGGTTTGCCGCTGGTCGTCAGGGTCATCGCGCAACTGCTGGGGAAGGTGACTGTGTTGCTCGAACCCCACGACATCGCCTTGTACACCGCCGTGTATTGGTTGGGTGTCCCCGTCGAACTGGAGGTAGATGACGAGGCGGTGCCGCCGCTCCCGCACCCCAGCAGAATCGCCGACCCCACCGCGAGCACCATCCTGGAGATTCGCCGGCCAGAACGCCCTGCCGCTTTGCCATGCCCACGCATCATTCGCTCTTCCTCCCCTGCTTCCTGCGGCCTATTGACGCGGCTTGGACCCGCGCAGATTACGCGCCCGCCATTTTTCCGCCCAGAGCGAGTTGCAAGTATAGTGGGCATCATGCACATCTCCGATATCTTCGCGTCGGACCAGACCACCGTCTCCTTTGAGTTCTTCCCGCCCAAGACGGCGGCCGATGCCGAGGCCCTGTTCGAGCACATCGCCGAGCTGGAGACGCTGCGGCCCTCGTTCGTCTCCGTGACCTACGGCGCCGGCGGCTCCACGCGCCAGTTGACCCACGATCTGGTGCTGCGCCTCAAGCAGACCACCACGCTCGACCCCATCCCGCACCTCACCTGCGTCTGTCACAACGAGGGCGAGATTGAGGACATCCTAACCAAATACGCGGCCGCCGGGGTCAGCAACACGCTGGCGCTGGGCGGCGACCCCCCCAAGGGCATCGAGAACTACGACCGCAAGGCGGATGCGTTCCACCACGCGGCCGATCTGGTGAAGTTCATCCGCAAATTCAATGAGAGCGGCGTGCATCCCGATCCGCGGGGATTTGGCATCGGCGTCGCGGGCTTCCCCGAGGGGCATCCCACCACGCCGAACCGCCTCGACGAGATGGACTTCCTCAAAGCCAAGATCGACGCCGGCGCCGACTACATCTGCACCCAGCTCTTCTTCGACAACCGCGACTTCTTCGACTTCTGCGAGCGCTGCGAGATCGCCGGCATCCGCGTCCCCATCATCGCCGGCATCATGCCCATCACCACCCTCGCCGGCATGAAGCGCATGGCCCAGCTCGCCCTCGGCGCGCGCATCCCCGCCAAGCTCCTCCGCTCCCTCGCCCGCGCCGCCGACGACCCCGAAGCCGTCAAGCGCGTCGGCGTCCACTGGGCCACCGAACAGTGCCGCGACCTGCTGGACAACCGCGCCCGAGGCATCCACTTCTACACGCTGAACAAGTCGGATGCGACGCGGCAGATCTACCAAAGCCTTGGGCTGCGCGATAGCGTCGCGTTGCGCGGCACAGCGCGGTAGGGTCGCGACTCGCTGGCTTTTTTTGCGACCAAGCCGCGTCCAATCCAGCCATCGCATCGTCCACACAATGATCCGCTTCGAAAGGTTGTGTGATGACGAAGGCAACACTCCTCGGTACCTCTACGTTTCTTGGGCTGGCAATTGCCCTCACATTCGCCGCAACGGCCCAACCACCCGCCCATCCGCTGCCGAAGGTCGCCAAGCCCACCGTGAATGCGCCGGTCACCCTCATCGACAGTGGCGACCGCTGGACCCTCGACAACGGCATCGTCAAGCTCACCATTCTGAAGAAGAACGGCAACCCCACATCGCTGGTCTACAACGGCGTCGAGATCCTGACCCACGGCCCCAGCTACTGGGAGCAGGTGCCCTCCGGCACCGTCACCGCCTCGGTCACCATCGACCCCGCAACCAACGGCGGCGAGCGCGCCGAGGTCTCCGTCAAAGGCGTCAATCCCGGCAACCCGAACGCGCCCAGCCCTCCGGGCGGCCCGCAGGCCCGGCTGGGAGCACCGCAGGGCGCGCCGGCAGGTCCGGGAGGCCCCGGGCGGCCCGGCGGCGCAGCAGGTGCACGCCCCGGCGGCGGCCTCGGCGGCCCGCGCGGCGGCGGCATGGACATCGAAACCCGCTACACCCTGGAGCGCGGCGCCAGCGGCTTCTACACTTACGCCCAGTACACCCATCACGCCAGCTATCCGCGCGCGGGCGAGGGCGAAAGCCGCTTCATCCTCCAGGACATGAACCCCACCTTCGACTGGCGATCGGTCGACAAGGACCGCAACCAACTCGAAAGCAATGCGCCCGAGGAGCTCACCGTCCACGCCAAGGAGCAGGCCCTCTACACCACCGGCCTCTACAAGAACTCGATCGAGCACAAGTACAGCTACAACGCGCCGATGTACAAGCTCCAGGCCTGGGGATGGTCCTCGACCAAGGACCACGTCGGCGTCTACTTCATCAACCCGTCGAACGAGTACATCGTCGGCGGCCCGGAGCGCCTCGACCTCATCGACCACTTCTCCGCGCCCGGGTCGCCCACCTCCCAACCCATCATCCTCGACTACTGGACCTCCGGCCACTACGCCGGCGGCGCCAACAACAGCATCCCCGCCGGCGAGGAGTGGACGCACGTCGTCGGCCCCATCTTCATCTACCTCAACCATCTCGCCGACCCCAAAGATCCCACCCCCGCGGCGCTCGACAAGCTGCACGCCAGCTACGGCAGCGGCATGCCCGCCGTCCCCGCCATCTGGCATGACAACGCCATCGCCCTCTGGCAGGACGCCGTCGCCAAATCGAAAGAGCAGAAGGCAGCATGGCCCTTCAGCTGGGTCCAGGGCATGGACTACGCGCACAAAGCCGATCGCGGCACGGTGACCGGCCAACTCGTCCTCAACGACCCGCAGGCCGCCAGCAAGAAGCTCCCCAATCTCAACGTCGGCCTCACCTACGCAAACTACGTCGGCAATGCCACCCCACGCGCCGGCACCGGCAACATCGTCACCTGGCCGCACGACGGCGAGCACTACCAGTTCTGGACGGAAGGCTCCGAGGACGGCCGGTTCACGCTCGCCAACGTACTCCCCGGCACTTACACCCTCCGCGCGTTCGCCAACGGAGTGCTCGGCGAGTACGACCGCACCGCGCAGGTCACCGTGGTAGCCGGCAAGAGCGTGGACCTCGGCAAGCTCGACTGGCAGCCCGTCCGCTACGGCAAGCAGGTCTGGGAGATCGGCTATCCCGACCGCACCGGCGACAAGTTCTTCAAGGGCGACCCCGACAACTACTGGCTCTGGGGCTGGGGCCTGCGCTACGCCGGCCTCTTCCCCAACGACATCACCTACACCGTCGGCAAGAGCGACTACCACAAGGACTGGTTCTTCCAGGAGGTCCCCCACTCCACTACCACCGCCTGGCTCAACCCCGATGCCAAGGACCCCTACAACCAGCGCTTCGGCTGGGTCGCCATCCCGCCCACCAACAAAGACCCATGGTCTGAGTGGGGCCAGGGGCGCGCCACCACCTGGATCGTGAAGTTCAACATGCCCAAAGCCACGAAAGGCGAGGCTGTCTTGCGCATCGCCCTCGCCGGAGCCGACGGCGGCAACGGCAGCACACCCAGCGCTCCCGGCAGCCTCTCCATCGGTGTCAACGGAGACACCGTCGGCACCTTTCATCCGGTCGCCACCAACGCCCTGCGCTACAACACCGACAAGGGCGTCTGGTACCAGTACGCCCAGAAGTTCGACGCCTCCCTCCTCAAACCCGGCGAGAACCAGATGACCTTCACCGTACCCGCCGGCGACGTCACCACCGGCGTCGTCTGGGACTACCTCCGCCTCGAACTCAACGACGGCAGCAAACCCTACCCGGCCGTTCCCGACACCCCAAGGCCCGACTATCCGACTCTGCCTTAGGCTGTCGGCGTACGTGGCGCACCCCGGAGAGGCTCATTCGATAGAATCAATCGGATGAACACAGGTCTGAGAAAGAAGAGAGCGGCAGAGGCCGCGGCAGCAGCCGGCGTCGATGCCCTCCTCGTCACCCACCTCCCCGACGTGCGCTACCTCTGCGGCTTCACCGGCTCCAGCGCCGCGCTCATCCTCACCAGCGGCGCCCACCGCCGCGCCGTCCTCTTCACCGATGGCCGCTACACCGCGCAGGCCCGCGCCGAGGCCGCCGGAACTCGCGTCTCCATCGCCCCCAAGCCGATGCAGGCCGCCTGCGAGTGGCTTGTAAAGTCCGCCATCCGCCGCTGCGGCTTCGATGGCACGCAGACCACCATCGCCGCCCTCGCCGCCATGCGCAAGGCAGTCGCCGCGGCGCTCAAAGAATCGAAGGCCAAGCCGTCCGGACCGAAGTTTGTCGCGGTCGAGCCGCTAGTCGCCCGCCTGCGCGAGATCAAAGACGCCGAAGAGCTCCAGCGCATGCGTGCCGCCGCCGCCATGGGCTGCATGATCTTCGACCACATCCTCACCGTCCTGCAGCCCGGCATGGCCGAAACCGCCGTCGCCGCCGAACTCGAACACACCGCGCGCCTCGCCGGCGCCGAGGGCATGTCCTTCTCCCCCATCGTCACCGGCGGCGTCCGCACCTCCATGCCCCACGGCCGCCCCAGCAGCGCCAAACTCCCTCGCCGCGGCTTCGTCACCCTCGACTTCGGCGTCATCCTCGAGGGCTACTGCTCCGACATGACGCGCACCATCCACCTCGGCCCCGCTACCGCCGCCGAGCGCCACGCCTACGATGCTGTTCTCGAAGCGCAGGAGGCGGGCGTGGCCGTCGCGCGCGCAGGCGTCACCGCCGGCGATGTCGACGAAGCCGCCCGCTCCGTGCTGCGCCGCGCCAAACTCGATAAGTGGTTTACCCACGGCACCGGTCACGGCGTTGGCCTGGAGATTCATGAGCCCCCTCGCCTCGCCGCAAAGCAAACCCAGCCGCTGGAAGCCGGAATGGTGGTTACAATTGAACCCGGCGTCTATATGCCCGGCAAATTCGGCCTGCGCATCGAAGATACCGTGGTCCTCACGCGCACAGGTTGCGAGATCATTACGCCGAGCACGAAAGCCTGGATTCAGTTGTGAGACAGCTGTGAGTTGTGAGTGATGGACGGCGCCTGAAAGTCGCGGCGCGGGAAGAGTTGGGATGGACGAGAACAAGTTGGACGAATTGCGCGAGCTGGTCGATTTCCTGAAAGAAAACGGAATCGCCGAGTTCGATATGGAGCGCGCCGACTTGAAGGTGCGCATCAAGTTTGCCGGAGCAGCCGGCGCAAGCGCCGCGGACCTCGCGATGGCGCGCCAGATCGTCGCGGGCGGGGTGGCGGCAAGCCTTCCCGGTGCGGGCGCTCCGGCTGTAGCGGCAACTCCCGCCGCTGAACCGGAGGAGAAGCTGCACGAGGTCAAATCGCCCATCGTCGGCACATTTTATGAGTCGCCCTCGCCGGGCGCGTCCGCCTTTGTCACGCCGGGCGACATGATCGAAGTTGGCCAGGTGCTGTGCATCGTCGAGGCCATGAAGCTGATGAATGAGATTGAGAGCGACGTCGCCGGCGAGGTCGTCCGCCGCATCGCAAGCAGCGGCCAGCCAGTCGAGTACGGCCAACCTCTCTTCGCCATCCGCGCCCGCGAAGAGCGGCGCAAGAGTTCGTAGCCGCCCGCAGAAAGTTTGGCACGTATGTTTCGTAAGGTTCTAATCGCAAATCGAGGCGAGATCGCCCTCCGCGTCATCTCTGCATGTCGCGAGATGGGCATCCGCACCGTCGCCGTCTACTCGGAGGCGGACCGCCACTCCCTCCACGTCAAGTTCGCCGACGAGGCCATCTGCATCGGCCCGCCAAAGTCCGCGGAGAGCTACCTCAACGTCCCCGCCGTCATCTCCGCCGCCGAGATCGCCGACGTCGACGCCATTCATCCCGGCTACGGCCTGCTCAGCGAGAACGCCAACTTCGCCGAGGTGTGCCGCGCGTCGAACATCAAATTTATCGGACCGCCGCCCGAAGTCACCCGCCTCATGGGCGAAAAGTCCACGGCGCGCCAGACCATGAAGAAGGCCAAGGTCCCCATCCTCCCCGGCTCCGACGGCGTCATCGAGAGCGAGGGCAGCGCCCTCGAGTGGGCGAAGTCGGTCGGCTACCCCGTCATCCTCAAGGCCGTCGCCGGCGGCGGCGGCCGCGGCATGCGCATCGTGCGCACGCCCGTCGAGCTGCCCGGCCTCTTCCAGCAGGCCTCCAGCGAGGCCGCCGGTGCCTTCGGCAACGGCGACCTCTACATGGAGAAGTTCATCGAGCGTCCTCGCCACATCGAGTTTCAGGTCCTCGCCGACGAGCACGGCCACGTCCTCTCGCTTGGCGAGCGAGAGTGCTCCATCCAGCGCCGCCACCAGAAGCTCATCGAAGAGGCCCCCAGCCTCATGGTCACGCCCAAGCTGCGCCAGGAACTGGGCCAGACCATCCAGAAGTCCCTCAAGGACATCGGCTACTGGAACGCCGGCACCATCGAGTTCCTGATGGACGAGGACGGCAAGATTTACTTCATCGAAATGAACACACGCATCCAGGTCGAACATTGTGTAACCGAAATGGTCACAGGAATCGACCTCGTCAAGGCCCAGCTCCGCATCGCCGCCGGCGAAAAGCTCTCCGACATCGTCCCCGGCCCCGTCGCCATCCGCGGCCACGCCATCGAGTGCCGCATCAACGCCGAACACCCCGAAAAATTCACGCCCTCCGCCGGCAAGATCACCGCCTTCAACCTCCCCGGCGGCAACGGCGTCCGTGTCGACACCGCGCAATACGCCGAGGGCGTCGTCCCGCCCTACTACGACTCCCTCATCGCCAAGCTCATCTGCCACGGCAAGGACCGCACCGAATCCATGAACAAAATGCAGCGCGCCCTCAGCCAGTTCGTCGTCCAGGGCATCCACACCACCATCCCCCTCCACCAAAAAATCTTCGACGACCCCGAATTCCGCGCCGGCAATTTCGACACCAAATTCATGGAGCGCTTCTTCGAACGCCAGGCGGCAGAGCGAGCAGAAGCAAAGACTTAACACCGATTTGCACCGATGATACCGATCCAATTCATCCATGAGAGCCCCATTGATCCTGCCTAGGCTGTACGCGATTGCCGATGCGCAGGTATTGGCAACGCGTGGAGTTGCGCTGGCAGATTTTGCACGGGAGATACGGGCTGCGGGCGTGGGGATAGTGCAGTATCGCGACAAGGTGGGTTCCCCGCAGGAGGTGCTCGGTGCAGCGTCAGTGCTGCGCGAGGCGATGGCGGGAAGCGATTGCAAGCTCATCATGAATGATCGCGCAGACCTTATTGTGCTTGCCCCGTTCGATGGCGTGCATGTGGGACAAGGCGACCTTTCGCCGGAGGATGCGCGGCGTGTGATGGACACGGGAAAGATCGTCGGCGTCTCCACCCACACTGATGCGCAAGTGCAGGCCGCGAACCTGACCTCCGCCGATTACCTCGCCATCGGCCCCATCTTCCCCACCTCCACCAAGCCCGACGCAGAACCCGTCCTCGGCCTCGAAGGCCTCCGCCGTGCCCGCGCCCTCACCGCCAAGCCGCTCGTCGCCATCGGCGGCATCACCCGCGCCAACGCCCGCTCTGTCATCGACGCCGGAGCCGACTCCGTCGCCGTCATCTCAGCCCTCCTCGCAGCGGGCGAGAGTGTCGAGCAGATTGCGTATGACTTCCTTACGAGCTTGCGATAACGTGGGCTAAACATTCTTTAGAGCTAAGTCCACAAATGTGCGGGACAAAATGCTACCGTGGCGTTAATGCTCAAGAAGTCTCTACGAATCAGAAAAATCTCGACTTCAAAGTTCAGAATCGATCTGACCACAGATCCTACGTCGGGGCCAGCAATCGACGATGACGGACTGATAGACCTTCCATCTCTGATGGATACGTTCGCGTGTATCCAAAAGATACTGCCTAATTTCACTGGAGAACTCGATGAGACCGCAGCGAGGATACTGATCGGGCTCGGCCGCTGCTGGTCTAAACGCTTGAGCGACGCTTACCCGCGTTGGGCCAGGACCGAATGAACGAAAACTCGACAAGTTCGGCCTCCGCCCCGCACCTCATCCGCGGCATGGGCCTCTTTTCCGCCACCGCCATTGTCATGGGCTCCATGATCGGCTCCGGCATCTTCATCGTATCCGCCGACATGTCCCGCACCGTCGGCTCGCCCGCCCTGCTCATCGCCGCCTGGCTCGTCACCGCCGCCATGACCATCATCGGCGCGCTCAGCTATGGCGAGCTCGCCGCAATGATGCCCCAGGCTGGTGGACAATATGTTTACTTACGCGAGGCCCTCGGCCCGCTCTGGGGCTTCCTCTACGGCTGGACCCTCTTCCTCGTAATCCAAACCGGCACTATCGCCGCCGTCGGCGTCGCGTTCGGCAAATTCCTCGGCGTCTTCTTCCCCTCGGTCAGCGCGGGCCACTGGCTATGGCACATCGCGCACGTCCCCGCCATCCCCGTCGGCCCCATGGTGCTGGGCAACATGGACATCGGCCTCAACACCGCTAACCTCGCCGCCATCGCCATCATCACCCTCCTCACCTTCACCAACACGCGCGGCCTCAAACTCGGCTCCTTCGTCCAAAACGTCTTCACCTCCGCAAAAGTCCTCGCCCTGTTCGCCGTCGTCCTCGTCGGCCTCATCGCCCACAACGCGTCCGCCGTCGCCGCGAACTTTGGCGCGGGATGGCACAACTTCTTCGCCAATTCAGCCTGGCATTCGCTTCACACCGTCCAGGTCGGCGTCGGCGGCCCCACCGCCCTCGTCGGCCTGCTCACCGTAGTCGCCGTCGTGCAGGTCGGCTCCCTCTTCTCCTCCGACGCCTGGAACAACGTCACCTTCACCGCCGGCGAGATCGAAAACCCCCGCCGCAACCTCCCACTCTCCCTCGCCATCGGCACCGGCGTCGTGCTCCTGCTCTATGTCCTCTGCAACTTCGTCTACCTCAGCGTCCTCCCCATGGCCGGCGATCCCAACGCCACCACCATCGCCGGACGCGGCATCCAGTTCGCCGCGCAGGATCGCGTCGCCACCGCCGTCATGGAGTCCGCCTTCGGCCCCATCGGCGCAAAGCTCATGGCCGCCGCCATCCTCATCTCTACCTTCGGCTGCGTCAACGGCATGCTCCTCGCCGGCGCCCGCGTCTACTATGCGATGAGCCGCGACGGCCTCTTCTTCCAAAGCGTCGGCAAACTCAGCCCTCGCACCGGCGTCCCCGTCAACTCTCTCTGGGTCCAATGGGCGTGGACCTGCCTCCTCTGCCTCTCCGGCAGCTATGGCCAGTTGCTGGACTATGTGATCTTCGCCGCGCTCACCTTCTACATCCTCACCATCGTCAGCCTCTTCGTCCTCCGCCGCACTCAGCCCGGCGCGCCACGCCCCTACCGGGCATTCGGCTATCCCGCGCTTCCCGCCCTCTACATCGCAATGGCCACCTGGATTTGTGTTGTACTCTTGCGTTACAAACCTCAGTTCACATGGCCGGGCCTCATCCTCGTGCTGCTTGGAGCCCCGGTATATCTCGTGTGGCGTCGGTTGGGCACGGCAACGGAAGAGCAAAGTTAAAGCAGGCGAAACGCAAGTCATCCACGAGGGAGACCACACCGCGCATGGCAAATCTGTTTGCGAAGAAGCCGATGTCCGTGCTGATGGCGGAGGCCGACGACACTGGGCATCACACACTCAAGCGGACCCTCGGGCCATTCGAACTAACAACCCTCGGCATCGGCGCGGTCATCGGCGCAGGCATCTTCGTGCTCAGCGGCCTGGGCGCGCACTACGCGGGCCCTGGCCTGATGCTGTCGTTCGTGCTCAGCGGCCTGGGCTGCGCCTTCGCGGGCCTCTGCTATGCGGAATTCGCCGCCATGATCCCGCTCGCCGGCTCCGCCTACACCTACGCCTACGCCACCCTCGGCGAGCTCGTCGCCTGGATCATCGGATGGGACCTGACGCTCGAGTATGCGATGGGCGCCAGCACAGTGAGCTCCGGATGGTCGAACCACTTCGTCGAGCTCATGGAGATCTGCCACATCAAATTCCCCCTCTGGCTCGCCTACGACCATTGGACCGCGCTCGGCGTTGCGGTCGACAACGTCTGCCGCCAGATCATGGCCGCAAGCTACGCCTCGCTCGTCCCGGGCACACAGGAATACATCCAGCAACTCGGAGTTCTGAAGGCAGCGCCCACCGCCGATGTCATGGCCAGGGCCCACGCATTCCTCGGCGCGCCGGTCCTCTTCGGGCATGAGGTCGGACTCAACCTTCCGGCCTTTCTTATCGCGCTCGTCGTCACCGCCGTCCTCGCCATCGGCATTCAGGAGTCCGCGAAGTTCAACGGCATCATCGTCGTCGTCAAGGTCGCTGTTGTCCTCTTCGTCCTCGCCCTCGGTTCGCACTACGTCCATCCCGCCAACTGGGGCAACTCATGGCACTCCTTCGCCCCCTTCGGATTCGCAGGCATCGGCGCGGGCGCCGCATACATCTTCTTCGCGTATATCGGCTTCGACGCGGTCTCCACCACCGCGCAGGAGGCGCGCAACCCGCAGCGCGATCTGCCCATCGGCATCATCCTCTCGCTGATCATCTGCACGCTGCTCTACATCGGCGTCGCCGCCGTGCTGACCGGCATGGTGCCCTGGCAGCAGATCAACATCGAAGCCCCCATCGCCCGCGCCTTCCTCGACCGCGGCCTGCCCTGGGCCAGCGACATCATCACCGCCGGCGCGCTCGCCGGCCTCACCAGCGTGATGCTTGTGATGCTCCTCGGCCAGACCCGCGTCCTTTACGCCATGGGCAACGACGGCCTGCTTCCCAAGTCCTTCTTCGCCGAGGTGCATCCCCGCTTCCGCACACCCTTCCGCAACACGTTCATGGTGGGTACGCTGGCTGGCATCGTCGGCGCTCTGACGCCAATCGACGACATCGGCAAGATGGTGAACATCGGCACCCTCCTCGCGTTCGTCATCGTATGCATCTCCATCATCGTGCTGCGCCGGACGGATCCGGGCAAGGCGCGCCCCTTCCGCACGCCGTGGGTGCCGCTGGTTCCCGCCCTGGGGGTGCTGTTCAACGGCTACATGATGCTTAAGCTGGGCTGGATCAACTGGGCCCGCCTCATCATCTGGCTCATCATCGGCCTCGTCGTCTACTTCACCTACGGCAAGTCCCTCAGCAAAGTCCAACGCGGGCTGGAGCAGTCCGCTCGGCAGTAGGCAGAATCTCGCTGCCTCCACAGCTCACCGTCGGCGGGATGATCTGCGCAGCGTGACCAGCAGGAGCGCGAGAGCGATGGCGCTAACGGCGTCGCCAACCCTCTGGTCGAGAGTGTGGGCGTAGCCGATGTCAATGATGTTTGTGCCCACCGGGAGAGCGATCGCGATCAGGCCGTCCGCACGGCCTTCATATTCACTCGGCGCGACCGAGACTGCGTTGCGCATGATCCGCCACGCCGGATAGTCGCGCAGGTTGAGGATCAGGTTCTCGGCCCGTGACGCGGTGAGCGTGATGTGGGTAGGCGCGAGGCCCGGCGTCGCCGCGGCCGGCGGAGGCGCGCCGGGAGATGCTGCAATCCAGTAACGCGGATCGCCGGGGCTGAGCGCGTCATTGTCCGCCCCCACCGGCGTGTACTCGTCCGTCGGATCAGTCCCCGCATTCGAATGAAACAATGCCAGCCGCGCGGGCGCGGTGTCCTCCGGGTCGCACGGTTGGCGGAACAGATGGTAGGCGGTAAGCGTCAGGCCAGCGAGCGCCGCGAGCGCCACAAGCCGCGCGGTGAGCCCATTGCCTCCCATCCATCGCGCTGCGACGAATGGGGCACCCAGGCTGTCGCTGCTGAACAAGCCCGCAATCGCCAGAGCAAGCACCGGCGCAAGGACCGCCAGCAGTCGCCACGGAAACTGCAGCAGCGCTGCCTCCGGCGCGTGGTTCCACAGAAACGCACTCTGGGGCGTCAACAAAATTGCAATCGCCCCGGTAAGGATGGTCAGCGGCAGAATGGGGAATGACCTGCGAGTTCGTCGCGCCGCCACGGCTCCCAGTGCAATCGCAGTCGCCCCAAGCAGGAGGACTGCTATGACCGAAGCAGTGTGCAGCACCGCGTCATGCGACATCTGGTCCGCCGTCGCGCCCGTGTGCTCAAACAGAAAGTTCTGGTCAATCCTCATCCCCGCAATCGTCGCCATCGACATCTGCACCAACCGCCGCTCATACACCGCCGGGACGAGATAGAACCCCGCGAGCGCAAGCCCCAGCCCTGTTCCGCCCACCACCGTCGCAGCCGACCTCAACCATCGCGCCCGCGCCTCACCCGCCAGCCGCACCGCCCCCAGCAGCGCCAGCGCATACGTCCCCATAATCGCCGCAGGCACATTCGTCAGCCACAGCAGCGCCAGCGGCGCCGCGATCCCCGCAACCGTCACCCGCTCACGCAATACCGCTAGCAGCAGCAGAGGAATCCACGCCGCCGCCAGCAACTCCGCATATGCCGTCCGTTCGAACGCCGTAAACAGCATGTACGGATTCGCCACATACAGCACCGCCCCCACCAGCGCCGCTCCCTCGCTCGCAAACTCCCGCGCCAGCCGGTACATCGTCAGCCCCGCAAGCGCCAAAGCAATCCACGTAAAAACCACCGGCGCCGCGCTCCATCCCGCCGCCTCACTCACCCCCGGCAGATGCGTCATCCCCATCCCCAGCCCCGCCCCCAGATACCACGAGATCGGAGGGTAAAACACAAACCGCGGCTCGCCCGCGTTGAAGGCCGCCGTAAACGCCCAGTGGGGATGCAGGTTGCCATGCGCAATCTGCGTGGCCGCCTCAAACCAGCTCAGCAGATGGAAATCGAAGTCGTGCCCGCACGAACACCCATGCACCATCAGAGGATGCACCACAAACAGCGCAGCCAGCGGAATCAGCAATAGCCGCCACTGCAACGCCCTCGCTCCCGCAGCCCCACCCCGCATCGTCCCACTCATTGCGGCGTCAGCGTCAGCGTGTGAGTAATGGCGGGCCGCGTGGCCGCAGGCGTAAACGGCAGCGAGTAGGTCTGCCCATGCAGCCAGTCCTCAAACTGGTCCATGTACCACGGGCTGGCCGGGTTGCCGGACTGCCCAAGAACGAGGTTGAGCGTGGTGCTATCGAGCCCGCCCAGGTCAGTCGTAAATCGCTCCGACGGGCCGAAGGAGGGGCCGACCTGCTTGATCGTCGTCAGGTCGCCGCTGTCCGGCTGCGGACCTGTGCCGGTGGGCACGCCGATCAGGCTCTGCAGCAGCTGCGACCGGCCGAAAATCGGGTGTTCGAGGTCCAGCGGGAAGGCCTTGCCGTACTGCCACGCGCTCAGGTCGCGCGGCGCATGGGCATCGTGCAAGCCGCGCTGCACCACAGCGGCGAGAAAGTCGTCCCAGTTGGCGTAAGTCGCCGGCAACCAGCGCGCGGGCCTGTGAGTCACAATCTCCTCTTCAACGCTGTCTCGCTCGCCCCACACATAGGCCGCCCATAGGTTGGCGGTGCGAGCAGCATCGGCGGGCAGGC
>Ga0182024_10016090_pt1 | contig 14233 bp, 16 predicted proteins | sample P32metaG_FD_120480 | JGI IMG/M metagenome (GOLD analysis project Ga0182024, IMG submission 120480) | Permafrost microbial communities from Stordalen Mire, Sweden - P3-2 metaG (Illumina Assembly) | ecosystem: Environmental > Terrestrial > Soil > Wetlands > Permafrost | place: Sweden: Stordalen... | reverse complement strand
GGGCTTCGGAGATCCGCATAGTGGTTTCGGGTGAGAAGAGCCAGATGTTTTGCCCGTTCTCCTGTTGCACTCGGTCTAAGGAAATCACCAATGACCCGGACTTTGCCGCAATGGTACCAACTCGGTACCGATTGGGGTTCAACTGGGCAGGCGAACTGCCGTCTGGGTCCCTGCTCAGACTATCCAAATCAGCGGTCAAGTTTCGATCCAAAGCGATATAGAGGCGGCGTGCGACTTCCGAGGTGTTAGTGCTACTTGGTTTTACGTCGAGATATTGGGAGGCGCGCTCGAAATCGTCATGTTTTGCCGACTCAATGAAGCCCACGACAGTTCCATAGGGAGTGCTCCGGCCCAAAGGGTCGGTGCCTCTGATTGGAGTGTTGAGTGGGACCTGCTCTCCTCCCGCTGTTTGGAAGAGGACCAACAGGGAAACAACGAGAGCGAGTCTTCGAATCAGGCGTTTCCGCGCAGACAGATTCTGAGATCCCACGCCGCCAGCTATCCGATGGCGTGAAGGAGTATGCCACGGGCTCTTCTGGCGGATTGCGTGTCCTTCTCCGAGAGAGAGCCGAGCACCATCGTCCAAAGTTCTCATCTCCATGTCCTCAACCCTTTCGCAGGAGCATAGAAAGTTTAGTCAGTTGAGCATCGGTTCTCAGTGACACAGGTCACACGGATCAAGTGAGGATCGTCACAGCCTTTGACAGCGATGAATGCCATTCTCATTTTGGGATGGATCATGGTCTTTTTCATTTTAGGGGTCGATCTTTCTTGCGGCGGGCTCTTCCAGTCTATTCAACCGTGGCGGTGCCGTTGTGACCGCTGGCCTGCAAACCGTCGCGGAAGTTAAAGACATCAACCAGAGGAGACATATGATTGCTCGCCAAGCGCCGCGATGAACACGCCACCACGAAGGACATCACGAAATGGGCGAACCCGTGGTCATCCCGTGCTCGAAGACCAGCGGTTTTAGGTGGATTTTCGTCGCTACACTTCGAGGGAGCGTGGTGGTAGTTTTGTTTGACGCGAAAAATGTTTTGCGACTACTTCGGCAACGGCCTGAGGCTTAGAAAATCATGAAGCTCCTAACCATCGCACTCGACTACGACGGCACAATTGCCAAGGACAACAGATTAGACGATCGAGTCAGAGCAGCCATCGGTGAGCTTCGGGCAAAGAACATCGTGATTCTCATCGTGACGGGCCGCATTCTGGAGGATCTGAGGCGGGTCGCAGGAGACTTGCATTTTGTCGATGGAGTTGTTGCGGAAAATGGCGCAGTCGTTGAGTTTACGGCCAGCGGCTATTCAAAGGTCATGGGCAGTCCACCCCCGGCTCGATTTCTTGAGGCTCTGCGCGCTGAGGGCATAGCGTTCAAGGGGGGACAATCGATCGTTGAGGCCGATGCAAGTGATGCTCCGCGACTGCTGGCTATCCTTCAAAGATTGGAGCTTCCATTGGTGCTCGTCTTCAACAGGGGACGGGTCATGGTGTTGCCCCAGGCAATTAGCAAAGCCACTGGTTTGTATGAGGCTCTAAAAATCCTGCGTTTGTCACCTCACAATGCATTAGCAATCGGGGATGCCGAGAACGACCATGAGTTGTTGCGAGCATGCGAAATAGGAGTAGCCGTGGAGTGGGGCAGCGAGGCCCTGAAAGCAGCAGCAGACTATATTCTTCCGGGCGACGGCCCGGCAGCTGTGGCGGGCTACATACAGGCGTTCGTTACGAAACAGAACCTTCCCGTTCCAGTAAAGACTCGACGAAAGTTGCTGCTCGGGTACACCGATGACGGGAGACCCTTGGCCTTCGCGGTTCGGGGTCGAAACGTGCTATTGGTGGGCGATACCAAGTCCGGCAAATCGTGGGTTGCAGGTCTGCTTTGTGAACAACTAATTCTGTATGGGTATACTCTCCTGGTAATCGATCCCGAAGGCGACTATACATCACTAGAGGCCCTTCCGGGAGTTATGGTCCTTGGCGGAACAGACCCGCTACCACGGCCTAGGGAGCTGCTCCGATCACTGCGCCACGCCGATGTCAGCGTTGTTATAGATCTTTCGCATACGCCGCATCAACAAAAGCTCGAATACGTAAGTAATCTGCTTGTTGGAATGGCAATCCTTAGGCGCCGCACGGGTCTACCGCACCGCATTGTAATAGACGAAGCTCACTATTTCCTTCACGAGCAGCAAGGCGGGAACTTACTGGATTTAGAACTGGGTGGTTATACACTCATAACCTACAGGGCATCTCAGCTTGACCCTCACATTTTGGAGTCCACAGAAGGGATCGTTGTGACGAGGGAATCGGACCCTCAAGAAATCTCCGCATTAAGAGCTATTTGCCGCTTCTGTAGAGGTAATATGAGCGAGAGAGAGTGGGCCAAGATGTTTGAAGGCCTCGCGGTCGGTGAAGCAGTTGTGTTACCGCTGACAGCTGAGGCGGAGGGCAGTGTCAGACGCTGTCGCTTAGTTCCGAGGCTGACTCCGCATGTACGTCACCTGTCAAAATACATTGACATTCCTGTTCCGGAGCGCGATCAATTCGTATTTTGGCGAAACGGGGCGCCCTCGGGACGGTGGGCTCGTACTCTTCGCGAATTTGTGTCAGTTGTAGAGCACAGCTCTGCGGCCGAGTTAGGGGATCATCTGCGTCGAAATGACATTTCCAAATGGCTAGCCAACGTCTTCGGTGACTACCCGTTGGCGAAAACCGTAAGGGGATTAGAAGATGAGTATTGCGCTGGAAAGCTGCCCGAGGTTACTTCGAGCCTTCTAGACGCCATACGTTCGCGCTACGATTGCACAGATCCCGCGGCGGTCTAAAGTTTGAATGTTGTAGCTCCTGCGATGCTGTTTGAGCTAGCCGCATCTGCGAGACCCTGGGGATCCAGGGGGCGTGTTTCTTGGGGCGGTTTGACCGACTTGTCCTAGCGAGTAACTCGCGAGGTTGGCTTGATGAACAGCGGAAGGAGCCACGTGAAAACTATATACCGGAAGGAAATGTTTCGGCAGGCTCCCCCAAACTCTGCTTTCCAATTGGCTCCAGCGGTTCGACTGCTCTCGTCTGATCGAAGTGGATGACCGCATCGAATTGGTCAGAAAGGCGTGCCTCGAAGTAGTGACTCGTAAGCTCAGACTCCGGCAGGTAGACGACGCCAATCGCTCGCTCGAGCATCTGCTCGCGTAATCCAGCCGTAACGTGCTTCCCTGGCTCAAGAGCAAGCGCGAATGCGGGTAGGCCAACTCTATGGAAAAGTCCCTCGTAACTATCCGGCCGCGCCGGCCGCACAGCTTTTCGCTCTGCCGGGCTGTCCCAGGCGGACGCCGCCGTCACTGTACCCGCATAAGTGCTGAAGCCGATGAGCCGGCAATCCGTGCCATATTTCTGACGAACAAGCTGCCCAACGTTCAATTCTCCAGCCCGCCCCATGCGGGTGGCGCGAGCGTCGCCAAGGTGCGAATTGTGCGCCCACACCACCACTTTCGCGGGGTGATGCCGGCGATCGAGGTGCTCGACCAAGGAGCCGAGCGTCTCCGCCATATGCTGGTCGCGCAGATTCCAGGAGGAAACCCGACCGCGGAACATAGTCCGGTAATATTGCTCCGCGTCCTTTACCAAGTGGGCATTCTGTTCAGCATCGAAGAACCTCTCCGCAGCAACCCGTCCGTCCATTCGGGCATATTCGAAAGCATGCCGCTGCAAATCCATCAACTGAGCTACGACTTCCGATTCGCATGTATGAGTCAGGCCGAAACCAGCACAGTAGCCATACGCTTGAGGATCCTCACCGAAGTGTTCGAAGCAGCCATAGCGATACCGGGCGCAGCGTGCACCATCAGGGTCCACGTTGTCGAGGTAGCTGACCACCGCTTCGATGGATGCGTGCAGGCTGTAGAGGTCCAGACCATAAAAGCCTACCTTTTGTCCGGTATTCACGGAATCATCGTGACTGCGTAGCCAGCCAACAAAGTCCAGAACGTCCGCATTGCGCCACATCCATGCCGGGAAGCGTCGGAATCCACTCAGGGCCTCGACGGCATCCGCATCATTGTTTTCGCCTTGTATGTAGCAATTAACCCGGTAGGCATCCGGCCAGTCGGCCTCCACCGCGATCCCGGTAAATCCTTTTTCGAGGATCAGCCGTTTAGTAATACGGGCTCGCTCTCGATAAAACTCATGCGTTCCGTGGGATGCCTCGCCGAGCAGAACGAGGCGAGCATCGCCGATGAACTCAAGGAGATCATCGTAGTCCGTTTGTGAGCCGGTCAGTGGATGAGCAGCCTCACGGACGAGGTCGCTAATGATGGGCAGTGTCGCATCAAGCATGGTCAACCCTCTTAGGTGCGCCCATTCTGGGCACCTCCAATTTCGAATCTTCGGTCAGGCCAGTTTGGCTCTCCGTATCATGAGCGTGCGCCGGACATTCCGACAGGGATTGCCTTATTTCCCTGATCGGGCATTAGGTATTGGGTGAACCACGCCGCAGCCGCTTGTGCTACCTGTTCCAACTTTCCCGGCTCTTCAAAAAGGTGTGTTGCTCCTGACACCACGACCAGGCGTTTGTTCTGGCACTGCAATTGGCTCAGTGCTTGCCGGTTCAGCCCAACGACCTTTTCATCCAGCTCGCCAACCAGCAACAAAACCGAAGCGCGAACGTTTCTCAAGGCTTCAGCCGCCAGGTCGGGTCTACCTCCACGAGAAACAACCACAGCTACCAGATCAGGAAGGTGCGCCGCAGCTACGAGGGCAGCCGCCGCACCTGTGCTGGCCCCAAAATAGCCGATGGGAAGACTTCTGGTTGACGCCTGTTGCGTAACCCACTTGGTGACGCCGACCAGCCGTGTGGCCAGCAGCCCGATGTTAAAACGCAGCTCTGCTGTCTGCTGGTCTACAAATTCCTCTTCTTGGGTTAACAAGTCAAAGAGGAGCGTGGCAAGTCCTTGCGCCCGCAAGTCCGCGGCTACCCGTCGATTTCGCGGGCTATGGCGACTGCTACCGCTGCCATGAGCAAACAAAACAATTCCTTTCGCGGCTTTGGGAATGCTCAATGTTCCTGGAAGCAGCACATCACCGGTATCGATCGAGACCTCACGCATACTTCCGTCCCACACGGGGTCTGCCGGAACAGTTGCGTGCACGGGCAACCGCCAGGCGCGCTGAAGCAAGTCAATTACATCGTCGTCAGTCACTTGTGAGAACCGGTCGTAAAACTGACCAACAGCGTAGAACTGCTCAGGCTCCTGAAGGCAAACAAGTTGATCCACCTCGGTCCTCAGCCACGTGCATGTCGCCGGCGGAGCTACTGGAACTGCAACCACGAGCTTGGCTGGCTTCATCTGCTGGAGAGCATTGATCGCGGCATAAATGCTGGCTCCTGTCGCAATACCGTCGTCGACAAGGATGACGGTTCGATCCTTAATCTGGAGGGGCGCCCGGTCATCTCGATAGAGTTCAGCCCGCCGGCTGAGTGTTTCCTTTACCTTCTCAGTGATGCCTTCAATCTGACGTTCCGAAATACCCATCACCCGAATTACTTCTCTGTCCAAAAACCGTCCATCATTGGCCGCGATCGCGCCGAACGCGAGTTCTTCGTTTCCTGGCACCCCGAGCTTGCGGGAAAGAAAGATATCCAAGGTAACGTTTAATGCCTGCGCGATTTCGAAGGCCACAGGAACGCCGCCGCGCGGGATTCCCAGCACCACTACATCCTTGCGATTTGCATAATCCATGAGTCGCTTTGCCAATTGGCGCCCAGCGTCTTGTCGATCCTTGAAGATCATCGTCTTACTCCGAGTTTAGGTTCAGAAACCCTTTTTATCGGTTATAGCGGCATCGGTGCAGTGATCCACGTCACATTCGATTGCCTCCATGAAACAGCTTTTTGAGGACGGTTAGAGGGAATACTTAACGACGTCGCCGGTGGTAACAACTATCGGTAGACTTTAGCGGATCCACTAAGCATACGAACGGCTGGTCTGTGATCCCCGTCACGGAATTTCACGGATCCGAGGCGTAGTGTCTGAGGAAAGGGGCTAATTCGCCTCATAAAGGAGAACAAGCTATGTCGACCTCTTGAGGGCGCTTGTCGTCTCGCAGGCCAAGACGGGTTGGCGGAGTCTATCCGCGGTCCATTCCTGAAATGAAATCTGGGCGATCAGGCGTGGAGCAAGATAAGAGACTCCACGTTCGAGCGGCCGTTCCGCGGGCGTAGTGCGTTTCCGAACGAGCGGGCGAAATAGTTTGTATAGCTCCGCCAGCTTTTTCTCGCTAAATCCAGTTCCAACCTTACCGACGTAGCGAAGGCGTTCCTTCTCGTAAGCACCCAGAAGAAGTGCACCAAAATACTTCCGGGAGCCGGCTGGCTTGGTAAAACCGGCGATCACAAATTCATCTTCCTGATGGACCTTCACCTTCAACCATTTTGATCAGCGCCCCTCCACATAGTGGGAGGCGAGATCCTTCGCCACCAATCCTTCGTGACCGCGGCGCTTTGCCAAACGAAACGCCTGGAGGCCGTTCGTCGAAAGTCTCTGAGAAGGCAGCAAAACCCGGGTCGAACCGATTGCATTCTCCATCGCGGTGCGACGCGTGGCAAGGGACTCTGCTCGAAGGTCCTTTCCTTCACAAAAAAGACAGTCGAAAACTATGTAGGATGGTTCGCCCCCTCCTTGTTGAAGAAGCTGGAACCGGGAAACGCCTCGCTTGTCAAACACAACAACTTCACCATCCAGTACAAGGGAGGCAGGCTCCAAGCTTAGGATCGCCTGGGCAATACCAGGAAACCTATCGGTTCGATCCTCTCCGCTTCGAGATAAGAGTCGAATCCGGTTATCCTCTTTATAGGCAAGAATTCTGTCGCCGTCGTACTTTTCCTCGTACACCCAGCCGGCCTTGTCGAACGGTTCGCAGGTAAGAGTCGCGAGCATGGGCCGAGCGCGGAATGGGATTCGGGGCTTGGGAGCTGCCAAAAGGGAATGCTACGGGGAGTTCTCAGTTCTGGTACAGAATGCCCAATAGACTCCCCGTATTGCAGCAACTTGTAGGTTGTTCGGTTCTTCCGCCTTATGCTGCTGTCGCCGCCCTGCTGGCCGGCGACACCTGGATATTGTTCTCCACCCAAGTGACACCGGGTGCCTTCCATGCAGCTCGTTCAGCAGTGATCTTCTTGAAGAAAGAGTCCGTCTCGCCTGAGAGGATCACTCTATTACCCAGAACTGACACTGAGATGTGCCGCGCATCAATCACTGCATTTCTCTTCAGAGCTGACTCGATCTCGGATCGGACCTCTGCACGCATGTGCGACGGTTGCACGGTCACAGTGTTGTAAACCCCTTTCACTCCGAGAAGATTTTCGACGGCTGACTCCGCAGCTTCCCGTTGATACTGCCAATCCACTGTTCCTTCCAGCGTGATAAAGCCGTTCGATACCTGAACTTTTATGTGATCTTTAGGAATCGAGGAATGCCAGAGCAGAGCGGATGCAGCCTTAAGGGCGATATCTTCATCGGTCTGTTCGCTCCCCGCCAGAAATCTCACTTCCAGTTCGTTCGCCAACGCTCTGACACCATGAATGCGCAAAACGGCTTGTTCGGCGGTGCGCTTCTCCGCAAAGCCAGGCACATGCCCTGTGAGGGTCACGACTGCATCTTTAACAGCAACGCCGATTGCGGCCGCGTTGACTCCAGGCTCCCAACTCAGTTCATCCTCTACATGCTTTTTCAATTGCATATCACTGCTCATAAAATTCACCTCATTCGTCCTCAGACGGAATTCTGTTCGCTACAGTCAAACCTATTCCGCAGGGATGGGATTGGCAGTGACGTTGCGCACACCAGTGGCCCGCGGAGGAAGCAATGCGACGGTGAATTTACATTCCGACCCTATGGGGCCCGCAGTGACGTCCATATGACATTACGGGACGGTGACCGCAGTGCGGTCGAAGATCAGGGACGCAAAGGCGAGGAATGCTATCGCGACAGTCAAGATCAGCGACACAACGCAATACACACACCACACGTGCAAAATGTGCGCTTCAATATTTGTGAGGTAGAGCCCATAGGCGAGTCCAATGCCGGCAAAGTAGACCGTGAGGACTACGCGGCGTAGCAAAGCGAGGACCGCCAGCAGCAAGTAACCAACTACGCCTAGCAAGGCCACGGGTATCCCGGAGACAGTAGCAAAAGAGCTTTGATTCACGTATGCGGAGTTCCACGCCGAGTGTGTGAGATCGATCGGCTGTGCGGGAGCGCCATAGTGTTGAGCTAGGGCAAGACACGACACCACGATGCCGGCGACTGCGAGGACCGCGATGACGTAGCGCATTTTCTCCTCCACCGTGCTTGATTCGAAGTGCTCCCCACCAGCTGATTTCACTATTCCGAACATCGGCTGTATCTATCGCTATTATCCACAAGGTTGATTATCGAGAAGCCACCAGAATGTTTTCGAAGAATCAACCCGGATGAGAAGATCCAATCTGTGCTCCAGAAAACTCGCGATAGGTGCCGTCGGGCTGTGTCTTTGACCCGCTCGGAAGGGTGAAGGTCGGACATGGGGCTTGGCCTATCACCCTGTAACCAACGCCCGTGCGGAACCGCGCGCTTACAGGGGATGCAGGAAATGCGCTCAGAACGAGCAACTCGGCCCCTAGAGCCGTACACTCGGCGACGATCTCTTCCGCCGGCTCACCGCTTCGAATGCGAATGCGCGGCTCGACTTGCGTGGGCTGCATTTGCCGCAGCAGCTCGCCGATTTTAGATAGGGCTCCAGCTTTAAGACCCTCGTCCCCAAGATCCTGCTCCGTGACGTGGAGCACGGTGAGCTCAGCTGGCAACCCGGCTGCAAGATCAACTGCGAACCTAAGCGAATGTTCAGGGTGATGGCGCAGCGAGAGGGCAAAGAGAATGCGGCGAGGCCGATTCTGAGCGAGTGGTTTGAAATGCGGACCCACTGTGCAAACCGGAATCTCCAGACTGCGTATCAACTCCTCGGCAACCGATCCGATCAGAAGCTTGCCTAATTTCCCCCTGCTCGAAGTACCCACAATCAGGCGTTTCACGCTGTGTTCGCGAATGAAACCCTTGATCTCATCCACCGGGTACAATCGACGAACCTCGTAGGCACAAGCCAGATTCTGCTCTCGCAACTCCAACGCCACCTTTGCGAGAGCGGTTTCCGCAGTCCGGTATTCCTTCTCTTTTGCAACAAAAGGGTTAGGCTCCGGATTCGATAGAAACGTATGCCTGCGGAGGAATTACGTGGAGTAGCCAGATCATCGCTCCTGTCATCTTCGCTTGGTCGATCGCCACTGGAAGCAGGAAGTCCAGATCATTCAGATCTGTGGCCACCAGAATGGACTTTGGCCGCGTCATCGAGGACAAATGCGTCGGATTCATGTTTGTTCTCCTCACCCGAGTTTGCAGCCCAACGGCTCGAAAAGCTGAGTCGCCGCGCACGCTCGTTGGGTGATCGGCCTCCGGGATTGTTCCCGTCAATTCACTCGAGGCAGATCAAAATCACTGGGCTGGCACAACCAGCACCGGGCAGTGCGATCCGCGAATGATCGCCGAAAGTTTGGTCCGCGGCACATGATCTGCCAAAGGTGTTCTGTGCTTTGCTCCCAGGACGATCAAATTGGCCTTGTTTACCTGCGCTGAGTGCAGGATAGCTGGGGCGACGTCGCCGGTTTTCACCTCGAAATTCAGAGTGCACTGCTGTCCACAGTCGCTTGAAACGAGTTGATGAAGCTTCTTGCGGATGCTCGATTCAATTTGGTTTTGCAGGTCTATCATGCTCGCATGAGGGAGCACGTTCAACACGGTCAGTCGGGCATTATAATCCTGCGCCATCGAGCTCGCATACTGAGCCGGCCTCAAAGCCTGCGAAAGATCTGTCGCAAGAACAATCGACCGTATTGGCCGTAGGCTCTCGTCGCACATTGGGCCCGCCACCAGCACGGGATAAGTAAGGCGACCGATGGCCCATTCGGCGACGGAACCAAGGGTCAGCTTCACCAGCCCATGTCGGCCATGAGAACCAAGTACCAGCAAATCAATGCTATTGGATTCCGCGGCAGATTTAATTCCGTCACTGGCAGAACCCAGGAAGACTATTTCCTTGTGCTTTACCGTCCGCAGCTCAGGGATGTGCTCGGCATATCTGTGCAGGTTCTGGCGCGCATTCTGCAGATCCATTAGCGCAAGCTCGGGTACCGGTCCGCGCATTTCGATGCCATAGAGCTCGGGCAGGATCGAATGCAGCACGTAGAGCCTGGCGTGAGATTCTTTCGCCATTCGAGCGGCGAGCCTTACCGCTATCTGACTTGCTGGCGTACAATCCGTGGCCACCAAAATGGATCGGAATCGAAGACCAACTGACCCCAGCCGAGGATTCTCGGGCTCTTTCTTTGGGGAACTGCTAACGGTGACTGTCATGGCTAACCCTTTCGCGCCAAGGTGTTTGTCCTGAATTCTCGGAATTGTTTCTCTTGAGAGAATCACTTGACACCGGGATTCCGTCTGTGACGGTCATCACCAACATCCGGCTTGCTGCTTGCAATCCCCTACACGCTATTGCTGGTCTGGAGTGGAGGCTGGCCGTCGATGCAGCGGACGTTTTCCAGCCACGCGTAAACCGCTTTGTCGATTGTTCCGTGCCCACGGCCAGTCCCAGGTGGAACCAGGAGCACCGGGCAGTGGGACTCAATGATCGCGCGATAGACGGTGCTGTTATCCAGGTGGCCGCTGTCGATCGCAACGCGAGGTGCACCCAGTACCAGCAAGTCAGGGTGCACCCGCCGCGCCACGGAAGCGATAGCCGTGGTCACTGCTCCCGAGGCCACGAGATGCTCGACAGGCAAAGTATGCGACTCGTTGAAGGGCGCAAGCAGTCGAAGTCGCGTCATGCACTGGCTGCATTGCTGCTCTTTGCCGCATTGCGTGCTGTGGAGCACCACCAGTCCTCGCCCCGCGATGCGTTGCGCAACGTCCGGGGCAGCGATGCCCGCGTCAGAAAAATCGGTGGCTGCGATCACGTTCTGCCACATCCAGCGGGGCAACGCGGCTGACTCTGCCGGGGTCGGGATGGTCAAAATAGAACATGGAGTATCCGCCAGCAAAAGCCTCGCCATGGTGGCGAGCGCCATGCTGCCGGCGGCTGTTCGTCCCGCGGTGCTGAGAACGAGCAGGGACGCAGAATGGCGCCTTGCCTCGCCCAGAATCTCCGCGCAAATTTGTTCGCGCTGCACCAGGGAATCGTGGTTCGCGCCGTGGCGCTGAGGGTCGTGCTCCATGGCCGTCAACTCTGCCTTGGCGGCGCCATCGCGGAGTTCAGCAGCAGGCAATGCATAAACGATGGGATCGAGCGAGTGCACCAGCACAAGCTCCGCATGGCGTTCATGGACCAGCTTTTGTGTATAGCGCAGCCCGTAGGGGGGTTCTCCCGAGAGATCGCCGACGTAGACAATTTTCTTGAAGGGAAAGCCAGTCTGCGACTGCTGCTGGTCTTCGAATGTGCTCGCTTGCTCGTGTTCCACAGCTTTCTGAAGTCCTGTCATGGTTAACCCTCGGTCATGATCGATTGTTATTAACAATCGAATCGTAGAGCCGACGGCTATGGATTGATGTGACGGCGGATACAGGAATACGTGACGTACATCACAAACATGGGGTGGTATCGGCAAAATGGCAAAAGGCGTATTAACAGGAACTTCTTCTGAGCTCCGGATGACTACCGCGACTCAATTTTCGCCCGATCCCTGGTCCCCACCCACTTCGGCATTCAAGACTGTGGGCAACGCAAGCAGTCTTTTAACCAGATCTGAAAGTCTTTGGAGGTCAGGAGCCGCTGACTCGGCGACAATCTTGCCGTCCGGACCGTTGTTACCGATTGCCGCCAAAAAGAGGATATTCGTAAGACTTTGAAGTGGGTTGTTAATCTGATGGGCCAGCTCATTTGCCATGGCCGCAGCGGCTGCAGCGTTCGCCTGGTGCACGAACTTCTCTTGCTGGCGCTGATGTCTCACAGCGATCGCTGCGAAATCCGCTAGACCCTGAACGGTCTCATAATCTTGCTTGTCAAAGGCTTCTGATTCTCCGTGCGCGACAACCCATATGGTGCCGCGCATGTCTTCAACTTGCCAGGGAATGAGCATCCCGTCGGTCACCAGTTCCGCAGGCACGCCAAGGAGATCGAAGAAGGCTTCCCCAACGCGGAAATGTTGCGGCTCTCCGCGTTCCAGGCAGATGCTACACGAAGCGAAATCGTATGGAAGTCTGGCATTCTGAAAGGGAACGTACTTGCCACTTGTCGCGGCCCAGCGAAATGCAGGTTGCTCACTGCGCTCCTCGACGCTGACGCCCGCGCTGTCCGCCCCACACAGCTCCATGGCTACATCTACCAGTTCCTGAAGGATGCGCTCGGGTCGCTCGGCAAAAACCCGAGCCAAGCGCCGCATTCCTTCTTCACGCTGGGAACTGTCGCGGTTGTGGCAGGGCCGACTCTCAAACGTCGCATTCCCTTTCAGTGGGACAATTTCGACGCCGGGAGCAGCTTTTGTGGTCTGCAACTCAATCTCTCCTTGGCCGGAACCTCCAGATGCCAGAAACACTTTGTATCAGCCTGCGTCTCGCGCCCGTTACTCTGAGCGTATAGTGCAACGGATCTCGGCCGCTAGAAGTGATGCTTATCACATACGCGGAGCGCCATATCACGCTAGTCTTCAGTGCCAGTTTCCAATGAGACGGACATCTCGTTGCGGTTCAACATTCAATACCCTAAAGCCTATCTCTTAACGGCCTCGCCGAATACGCGAAGGAGGTTCCCGCCGCCGATCTTTCCGATCTCATCCGGAGTGAAGCCAGTTTTTAACATCGCATAGACAACGACGTAGTAGAACCCCGCCGTCTGATGCTGCCATGCCTGATAGGTGCGCTCCCCGGCGTTGACCCCGGCGGAGGTCGCCTGGGTGAGGGCCACCGGAGGGAGGACCGCTGGGGCCACGACCAACGGGGCGAGGGCTGGGCTGGAATTCGTTGCTACCGGCGACAGCGACACGAAAGGGCAAGAATGGTCAGAGTACGTCATCACTGGCTGGGGTGATTGTTCTTATCGCGGCGCTCCTAGCGCCCGATCAGCGCTTCATCAGAGGGTGAGTTGTCTCGATCCACGTTTCCACCATTTCGAGAAACGATTTCGCGTGGGCTAGGAGTTCGTCTGCTTCGGTTGTGGTGGCGATCGTCGCGCCGGTGTAATCAATTTCGTTTCGTTTGCGGCGACAGGCGTCAAAATAATCAGCCAGTTGCTCTGCTTGCTTGCCGACTGCCAGTGTGGACCCTTGAAATGTCAAGCGATGATGGCCTGGCACGCTTGCGACTCTGTATCCTGCACAAGCGATTGCCATCTTCGCTGTCTGAGCGCGGCGTTATAGGCCGTTGCAAAGCGGCGATCTTCGGAGAGCACCGGGATCGCAGCGTCTGCTAGATCGCGGGCTATAAGCCGGCGGATTTCGGTCAGTTCCTGACGGCTGGTCGTGTGTCGATGGACGCTATTGCTTTGAAGCAGTTTCTTCCAGCTCATTCAGCGAACCCTTCAGAGGAATTGTCTTAGCTTCCATCACAGAGCTGAGGAAGTGATCGCCCGATGCTAATTTCCGACGGAACTCTTCCGGAGAAAACAGAGTGACGTTTATCTCGCGGCGAAAGAGGTTTTCGAGTTTTCGCAAGACTGGGAGCAGATCGATCTGCTGCAGCGTTCCCACGAGCATCAGGTCTATATCACTGCCAGCGTGCTCCTCTCCCCGCGCAATTGACCCATACAGCAAGGCGAGTTCAATTTGCCGACCAAATTTCTCAATCGCGGCTTTGAGCTCGGGAATAATCCCGGCGCTCTTTTCGACCAGCCCTCTGAGTTCCGGGAACACGGGAGATTCAGTGTTTGCCTTGAAATAAATCCGCCGCCCATCTTGGCGCCGCAGGAGAAACCCAGAGGCGACGAGCGATTCTAGTTCTCGCTGAAGACTCGAAGGAGTGACCTCCAGATGCCGGGCCAATTCGGTCATGAACCACCAGTGGTCGGGTTGAAGTAGGGTTGCGGACAGCACGCCTGCCCGAACCCTTGGAAAGAGAGCGTCTAGCGTGCCAGTATTACGCATAATGCGTAATTATATACGCAAAATGCGTAGTATCGCTACGTTTACAGAAATCCTCTTCAACGGCGTAGGCCGCCTCTT
>Ga0182024_10016089_pt1 | contig 14234 bp, 16 predicted proteins | sample P32metaG_FD_120480 | JGI IMG/M metagenome (GOLD analysis project Ga0182024, IMG submission 120480) | Permafrost microbial communities from Stordalen Mire, Sweden - P3-2 metaG (Illumina Assembly) | ecosystem: Environmental > Terrestrial > Soil > Wetlands > Permafrost | place: Sweden: Stordalen... | reverse complement strand
GCGTCAAAATCAGCTCGAAGCGGAATGGGCATGACGAACCTCCTTCGTTCGCCGCCTTGAATCAGAGCAAAGCTGATTTGAAAAGACCCCGACGAGTCAGGCTTTCAGAGTTCTGGTATAACAACCATTTAAAGATAAGCGCATTGGAACAGGCGGGCATTGCAGTGACGGAACCGATTCCGCTTTGGACCGGCGCCAACCCGCATAATGCTGGCTATGTCGCCACCATGCTCAAGCGAATGGGACACATCGCCCCTGTGCTAGCCATAAACTCAACGCGTGTCGAATTTGGATTGCGACGTTGAATAAGAATCTTTACCGGTGTTTTTGCGGAAAATTGGGACATTGGGAAACGACGGCGCTCGTCCAAATTCTATTTCGGTCGGGCAGACATGCATGTCGAGCTGATTGCCCCTGCCGGAAGTCAAATCCATCCTGAGCAAGCCGCGTCATGAGCCGTCCGCCCTTTTCGCCGCCCCCAGCGCATCTCGGCGGAGATTTTCCGCCTGGAGAGGATTGTTCGATCGATTCCTGGCAGGCGGTTCCGCGGTTGTTTCGAGCTTTAGCCAACGACCTTCCGCCGCCATGGGAGGAGATATTCGGGCCCCTGCGCGTCGGATCCATCGATGACCTCGTCGTCGTCGGTCAGATCGGTCAGTCGCTCGACGGCCGTACCGCGACGAGGACCGGACATTCGCATTACATAAACGGGGCGCCCGGTCTCGCGCATTTGCATCGTCTTCGCGCGCTGGTTGATGCTGTCGTCGTCGGAGCTGACAGCGCGCTCGCGGATGACCCGCAATTGACGGTTCGCCGAGTCGCTGGACCAAGTCCGGCGCGCGTCGTCCTTGATCCGCGCGGCAGACTTGCGCCGACTGCCCGCCTATTGGCCGACGATGGCGTTCGCCGCCTTGTTGTGACGGCACAAGGAACGCGTTGCGAGCTTCCCGATGTCGAGATCCTTACCCTGCCGGCGGTGGACGGACAGATGGCGCCAGCAGCGATCCTCGCTGGCCTGGCCGACGTTGGATTTCGTCGCGTGCTCATCGAGGGCGGCCCCAACACTCTCTCGCGCTTCCTCGCGGCGGGCTGTCTCGATCGTCTGCATGTGGTCGTCGCGCCAATCATCCTTGGCGATGGCCGGTCGAGTTTCTCGCTCAGTCCGATCGACCGAGTCGATCAGGCGCTGCGTCCGCCGATGCGCGTCCATCTGCTCGACGGCGAGGTGTTGTTCGATTGCGATTTTACCGCTCAACGCGCGCCGGTCTGGCTCGCGAAGAAGTCGACGTGACCCACGCGGATCGAAGAGTGACCAGACGTAATGTGATCGCGACGACGAGTGAGCCACCCGATGATCTCAGCGAGGATCAGGTCGCCGCCCTCAAGCGCCGCGGTAGCCCACCCTGCAACCAGATCAGCTTGAATCTCACTATCCAGCCGACCCAAACTCCAATCCGATGTTCCGTGAACCACCGCGTAATTTAGGCCCTCGAAGCGCGCGATGGCTTCAATGGCCGCCGTGGGCCCCAGCGCCGGTCCGAATCCTTTGTCGCCCCGCTGGTGTCGGTTTACCGCCTCGATTATCATGGCGTCGACCGGGTCAGCGGGGTCGAACGTCACCCGCCCGTCATAGGTGAGCGCAGCGTAAATCGGGAGCCCGCGAGCGGAGATCTCGATCGCTAACCGCTCGAGCCAATTGGCGGAGACGAGGTCCAGCAGCGCCGAGGTCGTCACCAGATCGACCGGTTGGTCAAGAGCGGCTTCCAGATCGCGGGCGATGTCAATAGGGATGGTCACGAGGTCTTCTTCCTTAGCGGCCGACGCGACGCGCGCGAGCAGGCGAAGATCGTTGTCAACGAGCCGCCAGCTCTGCCGTGGCGGAAGACGCGACGAGATCGCCCGCAATGTCGCGCCTGTGCCGCAGGCAAGATCGACGATCGCGATTGACGGATGATTGGCGACTGCGGCGGCGAGCGCATCGAGAACGGCGGGATTGCGCGCCCGAGCGTCATATGGCTCTCGAAGGCTAAGCCAATCAGCCGAAAATCCCGTCACGCCACGGCCTCGAGCGCTCCAGAAAAACGCTCTGCCGAGTCCTCCCAGGTGGGAAGCGCGATGGCGGCCGCTCGTGCCGCTGCGGCGAGGCGATGGCGCTCCGTCGGATGCTCGATGAGCCGCCGCACCGCAACCGAGAAGGCGCTGGCGTCGTCGGGAGGCGCCAGTAGACGGGCGCCAAAGGGCACCGTCTCGGGAATGGCGCCGGCCGTGGTCCCCACCACGGGCACGCCATGCATGACCGCCTCGGAAAACGCCATTCCATAGCCCTCGAATCGTGATGCAAGCACGAAAATGTCGGCACTTGCATAGAGCGCCGCCAGCCGCTTCGCCGGAACCGCCCCGGCGACCAAAACGCGACCGGCGAGATTGAAACGCGCGATATCGGCATGGAGACGCTCAACGGCGGCGGCGTCGCGTCCGAGGTCGCCGACGATGGTAAGACGCCATGGCAGGTCGATCAGCGGAGCGAGGGCGGCCAGCAACACGTCGTAGCCCTTTCGTGTAACTACTGCGCCGACCGCCAACAATGCAATCGGACCTTCGGCGCTGGCGCGCGCTGGCGCCGCGCGATCATGGCCCGGGCGCACGACTGTCACCCGATCGACCGGGACGCCGTAGTCAGAAACGATGAGGCGCGCGGTAGATGCACTGGTCACGATCACGCGTCGCACACAGGCGAACGCCCGGCTCTCGCTCACCCGCAACGCCGCAGCGTCGCCCAGCGTCAACCCCGATTCCAGCGCAAGTGGATGATGCACCAACGCGATCAAGTGATGGCTCGGGTGAAGCTGAGCCGCTGCCTCGGGTAAGGCGCCCAAGGCCAATCCATCGATCACGATCGGCCGGCCGGTGGGCAATGCGGCAAGAAGCCTGCGCGCCGAGGCTCGCGTGTCTAAGTTCGGGAATGGAAACCCATCGCCGAGATTGAGCACCTCGGCTTGCCAGCCCAGCGCACGAAGACCCATGACGATGCGGCGGTCGTAGACGAAACCGCCCGTCGGGGTCGTTAACCTTCCCGGTACCGCGAAAACCAGACGTCTCACCACAAGGGCGCCTCATGCCAAGCACGCGCGAGGTGCGACTCGGAAATGGTGACGCGAATCGACTTGAGCTCGCGTCCGTTGCGGCCGAGGTCGCCGCTTCGGGCCACTGCCGCAAGACCATCGAACACGTGCTTTGTTAGGAACTCGGTCGTGGTGTTGACGCCTCTGAACTCTGCGAAATCGTCTAGATTTCGATAGTTGAGCGGCTCAAGGATCAATTTCAGCGTCTCATGCGCCCGCCCGATATCAACGACGATTCCGTTCGTGTCGAGCCGGTCGGAAAAAAATGCAGCGTCGACCACGAATGTTGCGCCGTGGAGCCTTTGCGCGGGGCCAAATACCTCGCCGCGAAACGAATGAGCGATCATAATACAGTCACGGACTTCAACAGCATACACGGGAGAACCTCTCAGCTTCGGGCGACCTCATCGTCCGCGGGATAAGTGACCGGTTGGCAAAGCACGCCGCTCTCGGGAGCAAAAATATCCGGCAGCCGCATCGGAAGCTCGTGAAGTCCCACCGCTGGCGCGATAAGCGCATCGAGCCGCGAATCCTCAAGGAGGTCGAGCGCGGCGGCGAGTCGACGGCGGCTCGTCCAGCGCGCTCGATGCGATGGCGCTACGCGGCCGACCTGGCTGGAGACGAGTTTGAGGCGGCGACTATGAAACGCGCCGCCGAGCGGGATCGCGACCTCACCGGCCCCGAACCAGCTCAACTCCAGCACGGTCGCCTCCTCGCCGGCGAGGCGAAGCGCGGTCGCCAGGCCCGAGGCCGTCCCGCTCGCGTGTACGACGAGATCGCAATCCTCAGGCGCCGAGTCGGGCGTGGCAAAGCCCGCACCGAGGGTGCGAGCAAGATCCGCGCGAGATGATTCGACGTCGACCATGGTTACTTGGACTCCCGGAAGTCGCCCACACAGCCATGCGACCAGCGAGCCGACGACGCCCGCCCCCACGACCGCAATATTGTCGGCAACGGCGGGGGCCGCATCCCACATGGCATTGAGCGCGGTCTCCATATTGGCTGCAAGCACGGCGCGGGCGGGCGGCAGGCCGTGGGGTAATGGTACGACTGCTTGTGCGGGCAAGATGAAGGCGCTTTGATGCGGATGGAGTGCAAATACAATTTGGTCCACCAATTCGGCCGGTCCGCGCTCGACCCTGCCGACCATCGAGTAGCCATATTTCACTGGGAACGGGAACGCGCCACCCATGAATGGAGCGCGCATGCGCGCGAACTCCGTCTCGGGAACGCGGCCGGCAAACACCAGCCTTTCAGTGCCGCGGCTGATTGCGCTGTATAGCGCCCGAACGCGAACCTCGCTGGGCCCGGGCTCGCCAAGCCGCTCGTGGCGGATTTCCGCCCGGCTGGGGGCGACGTACCAAAGCGCCTCGGCGCTCCCTCCCAATCGATCGGCCGCCATAAAGATCTCGCGTTGGACTCGGCATTGACTCTGCCGCTATAGCCTACTCGGTTAAAAATAGCAGGGGATGCCGCGGCAATGCTAGATCGTCCGACCGCACCGGTTGTCGCCTCGGTAAGCGTCGCTGCGTCGCTCGCCCGCCGCCGGGCGCTATTTGCTGTGTTGGCTGGTTTGACAACGGCCGGGATCTGGTGGCTCGCGGCCATGGCGGTTCCGCCCCGCAGCGCCGGCGCCATCCTCTTTCTCGTCCTCTTCACGGTGACGTTACCGTGGTCGGTGGTCGGATTCTGGAACGCCATGATCGGATATCTGATCATGAGCTGTTCCCGTGATCCGGTCGCGATAGTCAATCCTATGGCGGCAGGCTCTCGGGACGACGAGCCGGTGACCACGTTGACCGCGATTCTGATGTGCATTCGCAATGAGACCCCAAGCCAGGTCACCCGCAATTTGCGACCCTTGTTAGATGGCCTCATGTCCGCCCACCTCACCCGTCTGTTTCATGTCTACTTGCTGAGCGACACCAGCGATCCCGAGGTTATCGCCAGGGAGGAAGCTTGCTTCAGCGCGTTTGCCGTAGAGTGGCGCGACGTTGTCCCTATCACCTATAGGCGCCGCGCCGTGAATACGGGCTTCAAGGCCGGCAATATCCGCGATTTCTGCGACATCTGGGGAAGCGACCACGATTTCGCCGTAACGCTAGATGCTGACAGTTTCATGCCCGCCGAAACGGTCCTGCGGCTTGTGCGAATCATGCAAGCCAACCCGACGCTCGGCATCCTCCAGACTCTCGTTATCGGGCTCCCATCCGTAAGCGCCTTTGCGCGCGTGTTCCAGTTCGGTATGCGGCTGGGCATGCGTTCCTACACTTTGGGAGCCGCCTGGTGGCAGGGTGATTGCGGGCCGTACTGGGGTCACAACGCGATCCTGCGCCTCAAGCCATTTGTCGCGTATTGCCGCATGCTGGCGTTGCCGCAGCGCGGACCGCTCGGCGGTCATGTCCTTAGCCATGACCAGGTCGAGGCGGCGATGATGCGCCGAGCCGGCTACGAGGTCAGAGTTCTGCCGGCTGAGGGAATCAGCTGGGAGGAAAATCCGCCGACGCTGATGGAATACATTCGTCGCGATCTGCGTTGGTGCCAGGGCAACATGCAATATTGGCGGCTCCTAATCTTACCCGGGCTCAAGCCCGTCAGTCGTTTCCAATTGGTATTTGCGATTCTGATGTATCTGGGTTCGCCGGCTTGGATGGCGATGGTTGCGATTGGCGTCGTCTCAGTCGCGCTCGCCGATACCAACGTTGCTTCGGCCCCCTATAGGACGCCGGGAGCCGGCGCCGCGCTGTTTTCGATCATGCTATTGATGATCTTCGCACCGAAGATAGCGAGCAGCGTCGATGTGCTGGCGCGGCGGTCCGCGCGCCGATCCTATGGCGGGACCGCGCAGTTCGTCTTGAATGTTGCGGGCGAGATTCTCTTCTCATTCTTGCTGTCGCCCCTCATGGCGTTCACTCATACCGTGTTTCTGTTCCGTCTCTTTCTGCTGCGGCGCGGCGGCGCATGGAACAGCCAGATGCGTGAGAGCCACGCCGTTCCCTGGCGTTTGGCATGGACAAACCTTTGGCCGCATACCCTGGCCGGCTTCGCAGTAATTGGCGTCGTCGCTATGACGAGACCGAGCGACATCGGCTACGCACTCATGGCCGCCGGCGGCCTCGCATTGTCAGTACCCTTCGCCGTGGCGACCGCCGCGCCTTTGGTCGGCACTTTGCTCGCGCGGTTCGGCGTTGGCCGCATCCCCGAGGAAATTGAACCTCCGACCGTTCTACTGCCGTTGCGCCTTTCGGCTATCGAGGCCAGCGATCCGGAGGCCCGCAAGCGACTTTGGTCGCCATAATCAATGGTCTTGGAGCGGCGCGAGGGGGCTTCGTAGCTTTGTCGAACGAGGCGCAGAAGATGCGTCTTCTCGTAGATTTTCGGGCCGCGGCAATTCTCGGCCGCTGCGCATTCGCCGGACGGCGAAAGCTTCGGTTCAGTTGGGCGGTGATGAGATGGCGCCGGACGTTCGTTGCGGGCAGCTACATGAGCGCCGAGAACGTCTAGGTTGAACTCGGGCTCTCAAACGCTGCATCCAGCGTTCCTTTTGCCGTCCGCCGATGCGGGTTCTCGACACGGTCGTTCCTCTATCGTTCGCCCTCGAGTCGGCCCTCAGTCCTGAGATCACGAGCGCCCGCGCCCAGAGCGCCTAGAGGGCGGAGCAAATTTGTTCTCGAGTCCGCTGAATAAACCGTCGACCTCAAACGTTCTATTAGCGCAGATCGAACTTCGGACGCTCGTAAGCGCTCAGACCTTCTGATGGCAGCCTTTTAGAAGAATCTGCCAGAGCAAGAGTTTCGTCCGAGCATGCCGACAATCCGAAAATTGCAGCTATTGGGAGCGCAGATGCCTCAGTCCGTCAAGCTTGTATCCATTGCGACCGCCGTTCCGCCTTATATCCTCGAGCAAGGCGATGTCGCCAGCGCGGCGCATCGGGGCTTCGCCGGGCGCTATGGCGATTTCGAGCGCGTCGCGCGCGTGTTCAAGAGTTCGGGGATTCGTCAACGCTATGCGGTGCGCCCGATTGAATGGTATTTGGAACCGCTGGGCTGGCCAGAGCGGACCAAGGCCTATCTCGACGGGGCCTGCGAGTTGTTTGTCGACGCGGCGACCAAGGCTCTCAACGCCGCCGGCATCGGCGCCGCCGATGTCGATACCGTCGTGACAATCTCATCGACTGGCATCGCCACGCCCAGTCTCGAAGCGCGGACCGCTGGTCGCATTGGCTTTCGGGCCGATATTGAACGTGTTCCCGTCTTCGGGCTCGGCTGCGCTGGCGGCGTCTCGGGGTTCTCGATAGCGTCTCGCTTGGCGCAATCGCGCCCCGGTAGCGTTGTTTTGCTGGTCGCGGTCGAAATCTGCACGCTGGCTTTCAGGCTGGACGAATTGACCAAGGCTAACATTGTCGCCACCGCCCTCTTCGGCGATGGGGCCGCCGCTTGCGTGCTGCGGGCCGACGAAGCGGGTATTGCAACCGTCGAGATGGGCGGCCAGCACACATGGCCTGATACGCTCGACATCATGGGCTGGAATGTCGATCCGCAAGGCTTCGGCGTGATTTTCGACCGGGCCATCCCACCGTTCGCCCAGGAACATATCGCGCCGGCGATTACCGGCATTCTCTCCCGGGCCGGGTTGGGGCTAGCCGATGTCGATCGGTTTGCCTGTCATCCCGGCGGCTCCAAGGTCATTGCAGCGCTGGAGCGCGCATTGTCGCTCGAGCAGGGAGTTCTCGACCACGAACGCACTGTCCTGGCCGATTATGGCAACATGTCGGCCCCAACCGCTCTTTTCGTCCTTGAGCGTCTCATTCAGTTTGGCCTCCCATCGCGAACTCTGCTGACGGCGATGGGGCCGGGATTTACCGCAAGTTGCGTCTCCTTGAAGAGAGCCGCGTGACGCCCGCCATTCTGTTACTGAGCGCTGTCACCGCAGAACGGGTGGCCGAACTTTGGTTGGCCCGCCGCAACACGGCGGCTCTTCTTGCGAAGGGCGGGCGCGAATTTGCGCCCCGGCATTATCCGGCGATTGTGTTGTTGCACGCGCTCTGGCTAGCAACCCTGTGGATTTTCGGCAGGGCGCATCCGGTCAGTTCGGTTTGGTTGGCGCTCTTTCTCGCCTTGCAGGTTTTGCGGGTCTGGATTCTGATGACGCTCGGTCATCGCTGGACCACGCGAATCATCGTTCTTCCCGGCGCGCCCCTCGTGGCGAACGGCCCCTATCGCTTTCTATCGCATCCGAACTATTTCGTCGTCATTGGGGAGATCGCCGCGTTGCCACTTTGCGTCGGCCTGCCATGGCTTGCCCTGGTCTTCTCCACCGCGAATGCCGTCATTCTATCGATCCGCGTCCGGGCGGAGAACGCGGCGTTGATTGGATCGCGTCATGTCGAACGCGCCTGAGCAGAATTCCCCAATGCCGGTAACGGTCTCCACGTGTATCGGCTTTGCCATGATGTGCATTGGCATGTTCATGGCGATCCTCGACGTGCAGGTCGTAGCTACCTCGCTACCGACGATCCAGAGCGCGCTCGCCATCCCGCCCGACCAAATGAGTTGGGTGCAGACCGCCTATCTTATCGCCGAAGTAATCGCGATCCCATTGACCGGCCTCCTCACACGCGTGCTGAGCATGCGCTGGCTGTTCGTGCTGGCCATCGCTTTTTTCACTATGACCTCATTGGGCTGCGCCGCGAGCGGCAGTTTCGCCGCGCTGATCGCATGGCGAGTTTTGCAGGGCTTTTCTGGCGGTACACTGATCCCGGCTGTCTTCTCGGCGGTGTTCTTACTCTTTCCGGCGCGGCGGCAGGGGCTGGCAACCACATTCGCCGGCGTTCTCGCGGTGCTTGCCCCGACCGTCGGTCCGATCGTCGGCGGTTGGATTACTGAGACCTATTCCTGGCACTGGCTGTTCCTGATCAACATCGTCCCTGGGATTATTTCGGCGGTTCTCGCCGCCATCCTGCTACCCAAGTCGCCGATGCGCTTGGGCGAAGTCCGAACGCTCGATATCCTGTCGCTGACCCTTTTGGCGATCGCCCTGGCCGCATTGGAAATAGCCCTTAAGGAAGCGCCGTTGCGCGGCTGGGACTCGGGCTTCGCGTTGGGGCCGCTCGCGCTTAGCTTCGCAAGTTCGCTTGGCTTTGTCAGGCGCACTCTCGGCGCTTCGCGGCCGATCGTCGATCTTAGCACTTTTGCCGATCGAAGTTTCACGATCGGCTGCATTCTCAGCTTCGTACTGGGAATCGGCCTGTTCGGCTCCGTTTATCTCATGCCCGTTTTTCTGGCGTTTGTCAGAGACCACAATGCGCTGGAGATCGGTAAGATCATGCTGGTAACGGGGGTGGTGCAACTGCTGATCGCGCCGATCGCCGTCGCACTCGAGCAGCGTCTCGATGCGCGACTGCTGACGGCCGCCGGCTTTGGGCTGTTTGCCCTCGGTCTCGGGCTCAGCGGGCTGCAGACGCCTCAAACCGATTTCGACGCGATGTTTTGGCCGCAGGTCATTCGTGGCCTCGCCATCATGTTTTGCCTGTTGCCGCCGACGCGACTGGCGCTTGGCCACCTGGATGCCAGCCGCGTGCCCGACGCCAGCGGCCTGTTCAACCTGATGCGCAATCTCGGCGGCACCATCGGCCTCGCCTTGATCGACACTGTGATCTATACCCGCTCACCCGTGCATGGGGCGGCGATCATGGACAAGTTGCAGGCGGGCGATATCGCCACCGCCAAATTTACCGGCATACCCCTCGATATTTTTGCGGCGCGCCCAGCCGGTCTGCTTGACGCCAGCACCCGGGCAATGATGCAGCCGTTCGTCGAAAAGGCCGCGCTGGTTCAGGCCATCAACGAAGCCTGGGCTATGGTCGCCATGCTGACCGTCGCTGCCTTGCTATGCGTGCCCCTCGCTAAATTGGATCGAAAAGCCTAGCCGAGAGATTGGGTTTGCCGCGGGCTAGGGTTATCGCTGTGTCCTGGATCGGCGATGGGCGTTCTACATGAAAAACGGCCGCGCCCGCGATTCCGGCTTTGGCTGCGGTGAGGTTATGGCGGCCGCCTTATCAAAGCTGCCGCCGTCCCTGGAAACAGCCTGATCACGCAATGCTGATGACGATTGCCGCCACCTCCAACGGCGGCGATCAAAGGACCGTTGCCAGGGACATCCCATCGATTCGCAGGTCGTGTGCTGCCCCTGAGTGTCTCTGGAACGATGGCGATCACGAGCAAAGCCGATATCTGGCCTATCACGCGCACCACCGGGAATAACAACGACTGACCGCGTGTCATTTGATTGCCGCTCGCCTTTCTCAAGCGGCAACGTGGGTGGAGCACGGGACATTTCGTTATGAGCCCGGCGAAGATAGTGGCGCGCATTCGGCTTTGCGGCGGCATGATCCCCATGCTTTACGTGATCTGCCACCTATCCAACTTGTCGCTGGGGCTGTGGTCGCTCCGTCTGATGGATCTATGGCGCCCGGTGATCATGGGGCCGTGGCAAAGTCGGGTTGGGCAGTCGCTGCTCTATGGGGCGCTGGCCAGCCACGTTGTGCTCGGCCTTGTTGCCCTGTCCAACCGGCGGGGCGCCGCTTCCATGGCGCCGAGCGACGTGGTGCAACTCGCGCTCGGCTTGCTCATTCCGCCTCTCCTGGCGTCTCATCTCCTGGCGTCTCGCGGCGCCGCTCTTTTGATCCGAACTGTCTGGCAATACGTCAACGAGCTTTTGAAAGAGGCCGCCGCCGACAAAGATTTGGTTGCGGATACCGAGGCTCAACTGGCGCGCGCTAAGCCGAAGGCCTGATTTAGGCAGAATCTCGTGAGGGAATGCGGCGTCGCCTTTGAGAGTCTCATCCCTATCTGCACAAGAAACTGTAGATCGCCCGATTGAGGGCGTTGGCACAGGCTCAAGATTGGAGATTTCGATATGACAAGCAAATTCCTTCGATGTGGCGTGCTGCTCTTTGCTATGTCGCTGCCGCTCGCAGCTCATGCTCAGCAAACGGGCGATTCGTATGAGAACAATTTCCGATTGTGTCCGCCGGACACGCACTCTCAGACCTTCCCCAATGGCAATGGATATTGGTGCGTGCCGAATTCTTGATGACGCCGATCGCCGGCAGCGGCATAATTCAATTTGCTTGGCGCCAAGCTTGCGTTCGAACAAAAAGGCCGCCGGCGGGAACCGGCGGCCTTGCAGTGCAGGCGGCTCGAAAGGCCGCTGGGGCATTGTCACAGCGCCGCGAATCGATCCCGCCTCCACCAGGCACTCGCAGCTCTCGCCGGAGGAGCAACTGCAGACCGGTGTGTCTTCTTCCTCGCGAGGGCAAATCGGCTTGGAATGGCGACAACAATAAATCCGACGTATCGGACCTTGCGCGACGAGAGGTAGGGGCGGACGACCGAAGAAGACGCTCGGTGCAAGTCGTATCGTAGACTGACCGATGTGATTATGCGCATCGGGGGCCAATTCGGATCGCCTGGCTGCCATGCAGGCGTTGATACGCGAAGCGCAAGAATTTGACGCCGATGCAGTTATCGGTCTCGATTTTCAGGTTGATGGAATCAAGCGCGCGGACATTGACGGCGCCCAATCGCGGCGGGTCGTCGCGACAGGCATAACGGTTAAGTTCGTCGAAGTGTCATGATCGCGCCTGAGAGGGATGGGGATGTCGCTGTCGCTGGTTCATCAGGCGACCAAAGCGCCCAGAGGATTTTCTTAAGCGGGACCGATCGAGGGTGAATTGAGTAACGATCGCGCTGCGGTTCATGCGTGACCCTTCGCACACAGATTGCGTAGCGCGCCGGCTCGTCCCAACCTATTGGAGGTTGGGCCCTTCACTCTCGGCAGCGGCCGCGCGGCGGAACGCGGCGCCGAAGGCGTCGAGTTCGGCGGGCGGAAGGTCGGACACTGCTTCATACGGACGACCCCTGTCGGCCCAGCGCAGCAGGGAATAGCCGTTGCGCGATTGGCGTGTCGGCTCGCTGATGGTCACGCCCGCGGAAGTCGGTAATTCGCTCAGGGCAATCTGATGTTCACGGCGTTGATATACGAGGGTTGCAACAGGTGCCTTGCCGATGACGTCGATGCGCCCGCCGACCAGAGGGAAACCGTCCGAGGCCAGGTCGACGACGGTTGTCGCGCCTGAAATCTTACCGGCGAGCCAAGGTTTCACCGTATGCCGATCCGATGTGACGACATCGACTGGTTGGCCGGAAAGGCGACCCCTGATGAAGCCGGCGACGATCGCCTGTTGCACGTCATCCTCGGCAGGTGGCGCGCCGAATCGCCCATAGGCGCCCGCGCCCAGCACCACGCCGATCATCAACGAGGCGGCAAGCGAACGATAGGGCGCATCACGCCACCTGGCGCGTCGCGGCACGGGCACGGTCGGCGACGCGGCGCCAGAGGTCCGCGCCATCGATATCACGCGCGCGCGCAAGGCGTCGGGCGCAACTTCGCGCGGAACGCACGTGCGCATAGCGTCGCGCAATTCGACGAGCCCGGCGTATTTGGCCGCTAGCGCGGGATCGGCGGCGAGTTCGGCCTCGATCTCGATCATGCCGACAGCGTCTAGCTCGCCGTCGAGCGCCGCATGGAGGAGAAGTGTCCGGTCGTCGCTTTGTAATTCTCTCAATTTCGGCTCCCAAGCCCGTCGATCAGCAGCGCGCGCGCACGCGCGAGTCTGGACATCACTGTTCCCTGCGGCGCGCTGATCGCCGCAGCAATTTCGCGGTAGCTCAAACCATTGATGTCACGCATTACAATGACTTCCCTGAAAAGATGCGGCAGAGCCTCGATCGCAGATTTTAGCGCGGCCTGATCGGCGGCGGTTATCAAGGCTTCTTCCGGATTGGGCGACGCGCTGGCGAGCTTGGCGGCCGCCACCTCCAAGACCTGCTCGTCGTCGGTCAGCAAGACGGTCTTTGGCCGGTTCTTGGCCAGCCATGTGAACGCCGTATTCCGCACGATCGTCAACAGCCAGGCGCGCGGCTGCTGAATCGTCGCCGTCTCGAGCGAGGCGAGCGCCCGCATGCAGGCGTCCTGCACGATATCTTCGGCGTCGGCTCGATTGCCCGTGAGCCAACGAGCCAGCCCATAGGCGTCGTCAAGATGAGGCAGCACCATCTCGGTGAAACGCCTCCGGCCTAATTCACTGACGACGCCGGCCCCGGCGCTCACGGCGCGACGAGAATTCTGCCCCTCATCCGCGGGTTCGGGCCGCAAAATAGGCAAACTCACACTGGCGCCGAGTCTTCCACTGGTGTCTAGCGTGGCGATTCTCCCCGCGCTGCTCAATACGGTCAGGGAGCAGACTCTGCCCCACGCCGGATTATTCCCGGCGCACAAGAATAAATGCGCTGAATCGGCTCGATTGCCGCTTGTGCGAGACAATGTTTTTGGCGATGCCGGGAATAATCTGGCGCCTCGTTGAGTCTAGTCCTCGATCGGCTCCGCGCCGAGCAAGGAGATCGAAATGGCTCACGAAAAGGACAAAGGCAAAAGCACGATGAGGAGAAGTTTCAAAGGTCGCCTGCGCCGGGCGGAGATAGGCTCGATCGCCGCAGCGGCGGCGCTCATGCTGTTCTTCGGCCAGATGGTTGCCGCCTCGGCGGACGATTCGGATGTCGGCATCGACAAGTTTGCATTCACGCCGGCGGTGCTAACGGTCAAGCCGGGGACGACTGTAACTTTCGAGAACCACGACGGCATGGTTCACTCCGTTGTCGGCGTAGGCGGCATATTTCGCTCGAAGGCGATGGACACGAATGACAAGTTCAGCTTCACCTTCGACAAGCCCGGCGAATTTGCTTATTTTTGCGGCCTGCACCCGTATATGAAAGGCAAGATCATCGTCTCGCAATGAGCGTCAAGCGCGCCGTGGTCAGTGAACCAACGCGCAGGGGTTTCACGAAAATGTGGCTGTCCCCTCGCGCCATCTCAAACCATTGAATGGGAATTCACATGAAACAGGCGAGGATCCTGTTGGGCGCCGCGGCGCTCGTCATTTTCGTCGCGCCGTTCGCCCGTGCCGAGGACGCGACGACCGTACATGTCGCGCTAAAAGATCATCGCTTCGTCCCCTCCGAATTGACCGCGCCCGCCAACAAGCCGGTGGTT
>Ga0182024_10016088_pt1 | contig 14234 bp, 14 predicted proteins | sample P32metaG_FD_120480 | JGI IMG/M metagenome (GOLD analysis project Ga0182024, IMG submission 120480) | Permafrost microbial communities from Stordalen Mire, Sweden - P3-2 metaG (Illumina Assembly) | ecosystem: Environmental > Terrestrial > Soil > Wetlands > Permafrost | place: Sweden: Stordalen... | reverse complement strand
CGTCGGTCATTCTTGTCAGCATGGTCGGTCCTCCAAATACCGACCACCCATGAGTCACAGATTTACTGATTCGGGAATCCCGTCGCGATATGCTTGGCTGAATCCGTCCACACGGCCTAGCGACTGGATCAGCATTTGCTGGCGTCAACCTTGGAGTCACTAAGGCAATCCCGTTCTATCGTATGCCCTTTGACGTGACGAGCTTCGGCACAGCCCGCGTCTCTGTCTTCCCTTTTCTGCTGGTCGTCCCCGTCCTCGCGAGCGCTATTTTGGCGCTGTTCTTCGCGCGAGCTGTTGTGGGTCGCCAAATGCTCGCGGTGGGCGGCAATGCTCAGGCGGCCGCCTTATCAGGCATTGCGACGAAGCGAACGGTCATCCTAGCGCATCTATTGTCGGGAGTGCTGGCGGCGGCGGCGGCCATTCTGGCGGTAGCACAACTGGGATCAGCGCAGCCGACAATCGGCGCCGATTGGTTGTTGATCTCGTTCGCCGCCCCCATCATCGGCGGCGCTTCGCTCGCAGGCGGGCACGTATCAATCGCCGGTACTCTACTATCCGTCTTTCTGATCGCGCTTATTGAAAACGGCATGGTTCTGGTTAGCGTCGACCAACATTGGATGCAGTTCGTTCTAGGCGCCTAATCGTGATGGCGGTCGGCCTCAATCGTTGGCGCGCCGTGGCAGCTGGAGTTGATTGAGCCATGCGCTTAGCCATCGAAGGGGTATCAAAAGCGTTTCCCGGCGTCCTCGCTCTCAATGATGTCGCGTTGAAGTTGCGTGAGGGGGAGATCCACGCGCTTATGGGGGAAAATGGCGCTGGCAAGTCGACCCTTATCAAGATCATTACCGGGCTTTACCAGCCCGATACGGGGCGCGTGCTTATCGACGGGAACCCGCACGCCTTCGCCTCTCCACGCGACGCCATCGCGGCGGGCATTAGCGCGGTGCATCAGGAACGTAATCTCATCCCGCGCTTTTCGGTCGGCGAAAATATTCTGCGTGAACACCCTCCGGCTCGCAATGGCCTTGTAAATTTTTCCGATATTCATCGTCGAGCCAAACCTTACCTTGAGAGGCTCGGCCTCGACATCGACACCCGTACCGAAGTGCGCAGGCTTTCGGTGGCGCAGATGCAGATAGTGGAGATCGCCAAGGCGATTTCACAGGAGGCTAAAATACTGGTGCTTGACGAGCCTACGGCTTCTATCACGGAGCACGAGACCCGGGCGCTCTTTGTCCTTCTGAGGCAACTCCGAAACAATGGGGTAGCCATCATCTTCGTCAGCCATAAACTGGAGGAGGTCTTCGAGATTGCCGACCGCGTAACCGTTTTGCGCGATGGGCGGAATGCCGCTCTCGGCGAGCCGATCGCCGACATGTCGCGAGCCAGGCTCGTATCGTCCATGATTGGCCGCGATGAACGCGCCGCGACGATGAATCGCCGTGCAGCCGACAAGGGCCCGGTAGTTCTTGAGGCGAAGGAGCTGGCAACCGAGTTCGGACACAGGGATGTTTCCTTTAGGCTCCATCATGGCGAAATTCTTGGCCTCTATGGACTCGTTGGAGCCGGCCGTACCGAACTCGCCCGCTCGCTCATCATGGCCGACAAAATTACGAGCGGACGACTTCTAATAAAGGATCAGATCGTATTCATTTCGGGCATGAGCGAGGCGCTCAATCGGTACCGGATCGGGTTCATCAGCGAAGATCGCAAACAGGAGGGTTTGATCCTGATGCATTCGATCCAGCGCAACGTTGGCATCGCGATCTGGCGACGACTCGCCGGATTTATGGGACTGCTTCGCGACAGTGCCGAGCGGCTCGCCGTAGAACCGTTTGCGACAATGCTGAACGTTCGCGCGCCATCGCTAGATCAGAGCGTCGGCAATCTGAGCGGCGGCAATCAGCAGAAGATATCCATCGCCAAATGGCTTGCCGCGAGGGTGGAAATCTTGATCGTTGACGAACCGACGGTGGGCATCGATATCGACACCAAGGCTCAGATCCACAACTTGATCGGTGAAATCGCGAGTTCCGGGGTATCGATATTTCTGATCTCGAGCGATATGCCAGAGATGGTGGCGCTCGCGGACCGCATCCTGATCATGCATGATTTTCGGCTGATCGGCGAAGTCGCCAACGATCACCATTACGAGACGGTAAGCGATGCGATAATGACGACAATCCACCAAACGGAAGCCTCGACTGCGAGGCTCCCATCCGTAAATGAACTCGAGTCCATTCCGTCCGCAGCAGGCCAAAAGCATTGACCCAAAACCGAAGCGCCTCGGCGCCACTTTACGAAGTGATCTACGACGTATTGCGCGATCATATCGCGGAGCGAAGGTTGACGCCCGGGCTTGTGCTCAGCGAGTCCAATGTCGCCCGCGCCTTTAAGGCGAGTCGGGTGCCAGTCAGAGCCGCGCTGCGACGACTCCGTGCAGAAGGTCTCGTGAACGAATTTAATGGGCGGGGCTATCTAGCGGGACCCCGCGAGATTCCCCCGATTCGGATCGACCTTAGCGAAGCCGGATTCCGCCTGCCGGCTTTACTCGCGGCTCAGCTCGCCTCGCGCAATCGTTGGGAGCACATCTATCCCAGCGTTGAGCATGCCGTGGCGGTATGTTTAGCCTATGGGCGCTTCATGCTCAATGAAAGCAGCCTTGCCGAGCACTATTCCGTCAGCCGAACTGTCGCGCACGAGGTGCTCACCAAACTAGAGCGCACTGGCATTGTTACCCGGGATCAGAACCAACGTTGGTATGCCGGACCTTTGACCGCGAAGAACATCCGCGAACATTTCGAAATACGGTGGCTGCTGGAACCAGTGGCCTTGCGTCAGGCCTTTCCTCGACTTGATCCGCGCGACCTCAAAAGAAAGCGTGACTACGTTATGCGCATCAAGGATGGGCGACCGTCGCCCGATAAACTAGAGCGCGTCGAGCAGGACCTGCACATCGAACTGATATCACAGTGTGACAACGAGCTCGTGTTCGAGATAGTTAAGCGAAGCCAACTGCCATTGTTTGCGGCGCATACAACCTTTCATCGCTATCAGCGTCCGGAGGAAATTAAGGCGATGGTCTCAGATCACTCGGCTATTCTCGACCGACTGATCGTTGGTCAACTTGAGCCGGCCGCGGCAATGCTCGAAACCCACATTAGACGCTCGCTCAACGCTTGTATTCGAATTTGGGAGCAACTCGATGAAATTCCCAAAGAAATGCTTCCGAACTACATGATAGCGGTCGGTCAACGATGAGTACGCTCCGAGGAGCATTCCACTCGCTGCCGTGCGATTTGCGGATTGCGATCACGCGCCTTCCCGTTCCTCGGCTGTGGATTTGAATCATGCGTCTTGCGGATTTTCGCGTCACCCGGTTCCAATATGCGCGTGATCGCGTGATCGGCGATAGTCAAGTGCGCGCCGATCAGATGCATGTCGCAGCGCTTGAGCTTATCGCCGATAATGGTCTGGTGGGGCTCGGTTTCATTCAGACGTTGTTTTTTCCTCTGCCCGAACAGCGTGAAATTGAACGCATCTTCAAAAGCGAAGCGTGGCCGGGTCTAGAAGGCGAGGAGGCAGCCGCACTGGTGCATCGCATCAGCCGCCCGCGCGGTGGAAACCAACGCGCTTACAGCCTGCCGTTCCATGAGGCCTTGCAGCATGCGCTCTGGGATTTGACCGCCAAGCAGCTAGATGTTCCTCTTTGGAAGTTATTGGGTGGGACTCGCAATCGCGTCAAAGCCTATGCCAGCGGCCTCGACTTTCATCTTTCCGACAGTGATTTTGCCGATTTCTTCGCACAAGCCGACGCCGCCGGTTATCCGGCCTTCAAGATTAAAGTCGGTCACCGAGATTTTGAACGCGACATGCATCGTATCGATCTTCTGCGGAAGACCGTTCGCAAGAACGCGCTATTTATGATTGACGCCAACGAGGCTTGGGCGGCCAAAGAGGCCTTGGTGAAGCTGGGCGCCATCCGGAATGCAGGATTCGATCTTCTTTGGGTGGAGGATCCTATCCTACGCAACGATTTCGACGGCCTCCGCCTACTGCGCGACAACGCGCCATGGACGATGATAAATTCCGGAGAATATCTCGACGCCCATGGCAAACGACTGCTGATGGAAGCAGGAGGCGTCGATATCCTCAATGTTCACGGCCAGATCACCGATGTCATGCATATTGGCTGGTTGGCGGCAGACCGCGGGATTCCGATCAGCATCGGCAATACCTTCCTTGAACTCGGCGTCCATATGGCGGTGGCTCTGCCAGAGGTCGAATGGCTCGAATATTCCTTTCAGAACTACAATCAACTCGTCGAAGAACCGATCGAAATCCGGGATGGTTATGCATATGCGCCTGACCGACCTGGTCATGGTCTCGTGCTCAGTGAAACAGCGCGGCGTGAATTAGCGAAACCGCACATATTGTCGTTTGAAGAAATAGGCGAGACGCCAGTCAACCCCCCTGCGAGAACGACAAGCTCAAGCGCGGACCACGTGACCCAAGCGGCCCGCGCATGAGGCTCGGGCCTCAATCCTTTTTGCGAAGGATTTGGTTCTAAACGATAAGAACGTTACGATTGGGCTTTGCGAAGAAGTCTGACTCCGCACGATTCCCTGACAATCAGCTTACCTGGAAAACTGATATTGCGTCTCTTTTTTCCCGCGACCCCAGCGATACGCTCCAGCAACAGTTGAGTTGCGACATTAGCCATCGTTTCGGCAGGCTGGTCGATCACGGTGAGGAACGGAGAGATCACCGCCAGATGCTGCACGTCGTCAAAGCAGACTAAAGCAATGTCGTCCGGCACCTTCACGTTGGCCTCGCGCATCGCCTGCATGACCCCTACCGCAACCATGTTGTTAACAGTGAAAATCGCAGTCGGGCGCTGTTGCATGTTGAGAATTTGCTGAGCCGATCGATATCCCCCGAGTTGGTCGGTTGTCGAATAGAGCACCAGACTCTCTGAGAATTCGATATGGGCTTCCGCCAGCGCTTGCTGAAGCCCCTCCCGCCGTTCTCTTCCGGTCGAGACATCGTCAGCGTCGGTTATGAAAGCGATGCTGCGGTGACCGACCGCCATCAGATGCGCGGCCATTTGCCTTGCGCCTGATACATTGTCCAGAGTTACACTGTCGCATTCGATGCCGGGTACATGGCGGTCCAGCAGAACCAACGGAAAATTGGCCTCCTGGAGCTTCAACAGGTGCGCGTCAGAGCGATCGCCAACAGGGGCGATAAGCAACCCTTCGACACGATGACCAACGAGATCGGCAACGTACTCCCGTTCTAGCCGCAAATCGCTCTCGCTATTGCACAAAAGCATCCGGTACCCAGCCCTGCGCGCCGCCGTCTCCGCGCCACGCACGATTGGCGCGAAGAAAGGGTTCGATACGTCGGGCACAATCAACCCAATTAGTCGCGACTTCGAGGAAACAAGCCCGCTCGCCAACTTGCTCGGAGCGTAGTCCAATTCGGCGATTGCCTTTTCAATCTTCTTGCGTGTCTCTGCGCTGACCCCTCGCTGGTCATTGACTACGCGCGACACCGTCATCGCCGATACGCCGGCTTTTCGCGCTACATCTCTGACTGTCGCTGCCATTGAGGCCAACATCCGATCGAAGGACCCCGCTCTCTACTCCAACGGGTTTGCGCCATCTCATAAGTTGCAATCAGACTATATTACGTACGAAAAACAACCTAACTCATGCTTGATTGAGACCAAAGGTTGATATTGAGGTCCTTGGCATGCTGGTCTATTTCAGCAAGCTCCGATTCGTCAAACAACACGTTGGCCAGTGCTTTTACGCAATCATCGATTTGCTCAGGTCGACTTGCCCCGATCAATGCACTGGTCATGCGCGGATCAGCGGAGAATGACGGCCTCGCGCCGCTCAGGGCGAGAGTTGCCGATCCGCCGGCCCCCATCAGAGCAGCGGTGACGAGGCCGATCCTCGTCATTTTGCCGACGCAATGATGCCGTGCGTTTTTCATATTGCCCTCCCCACATGTTCAAGATATGTCGTCTAACCGTTACCGTTACCGTTTTGTAACATCAACATCAACAACCGTGCATGAGATACTGGCAACGTCATATTGGTTGAGCTAGCATCTCCGCATTAGCATCCGCCGCTCCGAAAAAATCGAACCTTTAGAGCGAGCCAAAACATTCATTCAGGGAGGAACACGATGAAATCCACTATTAGTATGCTGGCTCTTTGTGCGCTCGGCGGGACGATTCTGGCCGGCTCGGCCTTGGCCGACACGAGCGGCAAGAAAATCGCGTTTTCCAACAATTACGCCGGCAATTCGTGGCGTCAGGCGATGCTCACGAGCTACGACATCGTCACCAAGAAGGCCCTGGCGGACAAGATCGTAGCGGCGGCCGACGTCTTCACCACGGCTGATAAGGAAGTGCCGACCCAGGCCGCACAGATCCAAAATCTCATCCTGCAGGGCTATGACGCCATCGTCATCAATGCGTCCTCGCCCGATGCCCTCAACGGCGCCATCAAACAGGCTTGCGACGCCGGCATCGTCGTTGTGTCCTTCGACGGCACCGTGACGGAACCTTGTGCTTACCGCGTCGTCGTCGACTTCAAGGACATGGGTAAGCAGGAAGTCGAACAGATGGCCAAGTTCCAACCCAAGGGAGGCAACCTGCTTGAGATCCGGGGCCTCGCCGGCACCTCGATCGACGACGCGATCCACGCCGGCATTCTCGAAGGGATCAAGGCCCATCCTGACTTCACGCTCGTCAGCTCTGTGACCGGCGATTGGGACCAGACCACCGCGCAGAAGGCCGTCGCTACTGTCCTGCCTTCGCTACCTGCCATCATTGGCGTGGTCGATCAGGGCGGCGACGGTTACGGGGCGGCTCAGGCAATCGCTGCGGCCGGCAAGCCGCGGCCTACCATCATCATGGGCAACCGACAGGACGAACTGCAATGGTGGAAGGAGCAGAAGGCCAAGGACGGCTACACCACCTGGTCGGCCTCGATCGCGCCCGGCGTATCGACGCTTGCTTTCTGGGTCGCTCAGCAGGTGCTGGACGGCAACAAGAATATCCCGCACGATCTGCTGGTGCCCTACCTCGCCTTCACGCAAGCTAATTTCGAGGCGGAACTGCCCAATATCACCAAAGGCGGCGTCGCAAGCCACGAATATACGCAACAGGACGCCATCGCAGCCATCAAAGCCAATATGAAGTGACGGCTCCTTCGGTAGGGACGACGGGCCTCGCTTTTGTCAGGTGCATAGTGTGACAACCACTGCGGGTCCGATTATCGTCAAGCTGGACGGCGTCGAAAAGCATTTCGGCGCCGTCCGCGCACTCGACGGCGTCGATTTCAGCGTCGAAAGGGGCGAATGCGTTGGCCTCGTCGGCCACAACGGCGCCGGCAAATCCACCCTGATGCACGTCCTGGCGGGGACTGTTGCTCCCAGCAGCGGGCGCATCGAACATTCCGGCGCGGAGCAGAAGAACTATTCGCCCGGTCGCGCCAAGAATCTCGGCATTCGCTGCGTCTTCCAAGAGCTCTCGCTCTGCCCAAACCTGACGGTCGCCGAGAACGCCCGCGTGTTTCATCCCGCGCTCCGCGGTTTCAACTGGCGTCGAAGGGCCGGAACGCTGATCGTCGACAAGCTCGATGAGATTTTTCCCGGTCACGGCGTCGCCGCGCACGACTTGGTGCAGGATCTGCCGATCGGGCGGCGCCAGATGATCGAAGTGGCGCGCGCCTTCACGACGACCGATGAGCCGGTGCGTCTCGTCATTCTCGACGAACCGACCTCCTCGCTCGACTCGCACACCGCGGGACAATTGCTCGCCTTCGTGCGGCGTGTCGTCGCCGAAGGCGTAAGCTGCATCTTCATCTCGCATCTGCTGCGCGAAATCTTGGAAAATTGCGATCGCATCGTTGTGATGCGCGACGGCAAAGTAGTCGCCGCGGACCGCGCCAAGACCTTCGATCGCAACAAGCTAGTTACGGCAATGGGCGGCGTCGAAGCTCAGAGACACGAGGTAAGCGCCGAGCGCGGAGTTGTTGAGCGTGGTCAAACCCCGCTTCGCGTTCGCGCATGCCCCGAACTCCAGCCTGGCGGCGCGGAGCTGGTGGCGCATGAGGGCGAAATCATCGGCCTTGCCGGCCTCGCCGGCCATGGCCAGACCGACCTGCTACTCGCGATCTTTTCGGCAGCGACGCGCAGCGTCCCCGGGATCGAGGTCGCCGCGCCGGTAGCGCTGATCGCCGGCGACAGGCAATCGGATGGAATTTTCCCGCAATGGTCGATCTCGGAGAATATCGGCGTGCGCTCCATCGACAGGCTCCGTCAAGGCCTGCTCATTTCGCGTCGGCGCGAGGAAGCCCTGGCAAATTTCTGGCGCGACAAAATTAATATCCGTACGCCCGACATCCACAACAACATCCTCTCACTTTCAGGAGGCAATCAGCAGAAGGCTCTATTCGCCCGCGCACTGGGCTCGGACGCGCGCATCGTACTGATGGACGACTCCATGCGGGGCGTCGACGTCGCCACGAAACTCGAAGTCTATGATCTTATTCGCGAGGAGGCGCGCGCCGGACGGACCTTCCTTTGGTACACGACCGAAACCGAAGAGTTGAAAAATTGCGACCACGTCTATGTCTTTCGCAACGGCGCCATCGTCGCCGATCTGACCCGCGGCGAACTCACCGAGGAGAAGGTTATCCAGTCCTCGTTCAAGGAAGCAAGCTGAGATGACCGCCGCATCGACTACATCCGCCCAGTCGGCGGCGCCCGCAATGGGCAGGCTCAATCTGCCACGCATGCTGCGCGCGTTGCTGCCGGCTCTGTCGCTCGCGCTGGTGCTCCTTGCCATTGCCTACCTCAATCCGCGCGCCATCAGCTATTTCGGCTTCACCCTGATGCTGAATCTTGCGATCCCGATCGCGCTCGCGACCATCGCTCAGATGTTCGTCATCGCCGGCAATGATCTCGATCTGTCCATCGGCGCCTTTGTCGGCTTCGTCAGTTGCGTCACGGCGACTTGGCTGCGCGATACGCCGCTCATTGGAATCTTGGCGCTTTTGGGCTGCATCGGAGTCTACGCGGCCCTCGGCGCGCTGATCTATCTGCGCAATCTGCCCTCAATCGTCGTAACGCTCGGAATGAGCTTCGTCTGGCAGGGCCTCGCCATTCTTCTCTTGCCCAAGCCTGGCGGCAAGGCGCCCGACTGGCTGCTGGCGATCATGAGCGTCAAGCCACCGTTCGTCCCTTTCCCCATTCTTGCCGCGCTGATCCTCGCCGCGGTCGCCTATTTCGGCCTCATGCGAACCTCCTATGGCGCCATTTTGCGCGGCTCGGGCGGCAACGCCGTCGCCATCGGCCGCGCCGGCTGGTCGCTGCTTAGGGCCAAGGCGGCGCTGTTCGCCCTGACCGGCCTGTTTGGCGTGCTGTCGGGTCTCGCGCTTATCGGCATCACCACCTCCGCCGACGCCAATATCGGCAATGGTTACACCTTGCTGTCGATCGCCGGCGTCATTCTGGGCGGCGGCGAATTCGTTGGCGGCAGAGTCTCTCCCGTTGGCGCGGTGATCGGGGCCTTGACGCTGGCGCTGGCCGCTTCGCCCCTTCTCACCTTCATGCACATCCCACCTGATTGGCAGGTTGCGGCCAACGGCGCCATCCTCATCATCGTGCTCGCCGCTCGTGTGCTGATCAGCCAGAAGGGAGCCGAGCGATGATCGACGGCGCCAATAAGCTCTTCGCCAAGCCCTGGATCTGGTCGTTCATCGGTTCCTTTCTGGTCTGGCTCGCGGCGATCCTCTTCACTGGCGGCTACGGTGCTGGCGGCATGATCACCGCCGCGCTGTCGCTTGCGGTTTTCACCGTGGTGGTGGGCGTGGGCCAGATGTTCGTCATCACGCTCGGGCCCGGCAATGTCGATCTGTCGCTGCCGGCCAATATTGGGCTGGCGAGCGCGGTCGCGATGAAGGTGATGAATGGCGACGATTCCATGGTCGCCGTCGGTCTAATCGCGGCGGTCGCCTGCGGTCTGGCTATCGGGATCGTCAATTACCTGTTGATCTGGGCGCTCCGCATTCCCCCGATTATAGCTACGCTATCGGCGAGCTTTATCATCCAGTCGGTCGATATCAGCTATGGCCGCGGCTTACAGATCAAGCCGCCGCCAGGCTACGCCGATTTTGCGAACATGCAGGTCTTCGGCGTGCCCATTCTTGCCATCGTGACCGTGCTTTTCACCATCGGGGCGAGTATTGTGCTGCAGCGGACGGTATATGGGCGATCCGTCCTCGCAATCGGACAGAATATCCGGGCGGCGCGTCTCGCCGGCATAAGGGTTGGATGGACCCGTCTCCTCACATACGCGTTTTCCGGTGCGCTCGGCGGACTCAATGGCGCCTTACTCGCCGGCTATTTCCGCGGCGCCAACGTCGACATCGGCAACGAATATCTGCTTGCCTCGATCGCGGTCGTCGTCATCGGCGGCACGTCGGTCGCAGGCGGCAAGGCCAATGTCCCGGGTATCTGGGGCGCGGCGCTGTTCCTTGTGCTGCTTCTGACGATGCTCAACACTTTCGGCGTCAGCGCGGGGGTTCGGCTGTTGCTCACCGGTCTCATTATTGTCGTTGTCATCACTGCAGCTGGCGGACAACAGAAGGCAATACGCTAAGTCCGCCGCTTAATTACAAAGGGAGGTTTTTAATGCCCTTCGTCAACATTCGATTGGTCAAAGAAGTCATCGCCAGCGATCCACAGGGCAAGAAAACGGCGATAGCGGAAAAAGTTACAGCCGCTATCACCGAAGCCACTGGACTTGGCAATGACGATGTCTGGATCGTCTTCGAGGAAGTGGCCGCTCGCGATTGGTATTTGGGTTCGACGAACGTCGAGACGCGACGAAAGAAGAAATAGACACCCGCCGGCCTCGCCGCTGCGCAAGGAGGAGGAACCTAAGCGATGAGCCATTTGATGATCAGGCCGGAGTTCGTGCAGTTGATCGACATCGATGCGCATTTGGATCAGCTCGGCGCCGGTTTCATTTTCACCGAGGGGCCGATCTGGCATCCTATCGATCATTATCTGCTCTTCTCTGATATGCCGGGCGACGTCCGTCGACGTTGGAACGCGCCAGGCGGCGTCGTCGAAGTGCTGCGTCCCGCGAATAAGTGCAACGGCATGACGTATGACGCCGATCTCAATTTGATCGTTTGCGAACATGCGACCTCAAGCCTCGTGCGCGAACGCCCTGACGGCCGGCGCGAGATACTGGCTTCGCACTTCGAGGGAAAAGAGCTGAACAGCCCCAACGACGTTTGCGTGCGGATGGACGGATCGATTTATTTCTCCGATCCTTGGTATGGCCGCATGCCGGTTTACGGCGTCGAACGGCCCCGACAACTTGGATTTCAAGGGATCTACCGGGTACCGCCTGGAAGAGGCGAACCGCAATTGCTGGCGGATCGGAGCCTGTTCGACCAGCCGAACGGGCTCTGCTTTTCGCCTGACGAACGGCTGCTGTATGTCAATGACACCGTAAAGAAGCTGATCCGGGTCTTTCATGTCGCGGGCGACGGTTCACTGTCCAAGGGCGAAGTATTCGCATCAGAGATCCAGTCCGACCTCGAACCCGGCGCGCCCGACGGAATGAAGTGCGATTCGCTTGGTAACGTCTGGGTAACCGCGCCCGGCGGCGTCTGGGTCTATGCGCCGTCTGGCGACTTGATCGGGAAAGTTCGAACGCCGGAGCTGGTCGCAAATCTTGCTTGGGGCGGTCCCGATTTTCGTACGCTATTCTTGACCGCCTCGCAGTCGCTCTACGCGGTTAAGACAAGGATCGGTCCAAGAGTCGAGCCTTACATGCAAGCGCGGTGAACGCGACGCGGTTTAATGAGGTTGGCGGCACAGCAAATCAAGTGCGTATTTTCGCGACTCGATGAATCGAATGCCGCATTCAGGTCGGAGCGACCCATTGTGAAGTCTTCCGGCGGTCCCTCCGCGCCGTTGCCCGACATACCCGGCGCGTTCTAAAGTCAACACTGGCGATATCCGCCAATCATCGGATTGCGAGTTCATGATCCGCCATACTGTCGTCTTCCGGCTGAAGCACCTAACCGGATCCGTCGAGGAAGCCGATTTCCTCGCTGCCGCGCGGGACTTAGCAAATATTCCTGGCGTCGGAAATTTCGAGTGTCTAAGGCAGATTGGCGCGAAAAGTAATTATCGCTTCGGCTTATCGATGGAGTTCGCTGATCATGCAGTTTACTCAGCCTACAACAATCATCCCGACCATACCGCTTTCGTTCGCGATCGATGGATTCCTGAAGTCGCGGCCTTTCTCGAACTTGATTTTGCGCCGATGACTTGATTTTTGACGTCTTCGACACGCGACGGCTCGAAGCGGCGGCTAAATCCGCGCAAGCCGCTCACGCCATCGCGTCAAGCGCCGCACAGCTTTTGGCGTTGGCGCTTGAAGATGGCCGAAGAACTCCCTTGTGCAGGCCTCCCATGTGAACTTATTGGCGAAGGCGCTGGGAGTATCCGAGTTATCAGGCAGTTGCAGCGCTGTGGCGATGGCGCGGCTTAAATCGGGATCCATCGCGACGAACCCTTTACCCGCGCCGTCTGCGAATATGTCGGACGGCCCTGGGGCGGGAATGGCCGCGATACGCAGCCCCGCCGCACTGGCTTCCAGCAACACCAAGCCAAAAGTGTCGGTGGTCGAAGGAAACACGAAAAGATCGGCGGCGGCGTAGTGCCGCGCCAGAATTTCGCCCGACAGGGCGCCAAAAAAATGCACGTCGGGATATTCTTTTTTCAGGTGCGCCAGATCGGGGCCGTCGCCGATGACGACCTGAGTTCCCACAGTAGCTATGTCCAGGAACGCCGGCAGGTTTTTCTCGACAGAGACTCGTCCGACGTAAAGCGAGATTGGGCGCGGCAAGGTTGAAAAGGCCTGCAGGTCTTTGCCATAGGGGCGGAACAAATTTGTATCCACTCCGCGTGACCAACGAACGAGGCGTCGAAATTTTCGCGCTTTGAGTTCCTGCTCGATCGACGCTGTCGCCACCATGACCGCGCTGGCTGGAGCATGGAAACGACGCAAGACGGCATACGCCGACATTCGCAGGAAACCGCCGAGAATGCGCGGTGCGTGCGCCGCCAGATACTCGGGAAACCGCGTGTGGTACGCTGTCGTAAAAGGGAGGGTCAGATACAAACACAAACGCCGCGCTGCCCAACCTAGAGGTCCCTCAGTCGCGATATGGATGAGGTCAGGTTGAAACTCGTGCAGCACCTGCCGTAGGCGACGATACGCGAAAAATTCCAACTTGATTTCTGGATAGAAATACAAAGCAAAAGTCAGCCGACTGCTTTGGTCCGGGCCGACAATGCGTGTTTCATGCCCCGACCGCGCCAATTCCTTGGCCGTCGCTTCCAAGGTCCGCACGACGCCGTTGATTTGCGGATGCCAGGCGTCTGAGATGATCAAGATTTTCACTAAATGATTCTTTGGCAATTCCGCATTGCTGAACCAGACGCATCAGCTAACCCTTTTGACAATCCATCATGATAGCCTGAGTCTTGCAAATAGTCTCTCCTGTCCGACCTCCAAGCCTCCACTTTGCCCAGGAATAGCGCCTAATAAGGCCGACCAAAGCGGACTCTCAAACGAGCGGTCATTTCGTTTCGTCCCATATCCGATATTAGCTATCGGCGTGAGAGGCGGCGGCGTCGAGATCCCCACCAATCTCAATGGCGGCATCAGGAAACCGCTAGCGGCTGACGGACTGGCGCTCCCTATAGGGTGACGGCGAAGCAGAAACTCGCTATCCCGACCAAGATCTCGGTCAAAAACCGGCCAAGGGCCTCGGTCTCCATTTGCTAAACGCGATCATCAAAGGCTGCGGCGATAACGCGATTGATGGCTCTTCAACGAGATCGCCTTAGCGCTTTGTGACTTCGTCGGCGTCTGTCATGGCGTCGTCGTCGAGCGAACGAGCGCTCGACCTCCAACGCAAAACCTGATTCGACGAGCCGGCAATGATTCACATCGCCGATGGATCGACCCGTCCAGCAACTGGCGCCAGCTAAGTCGTCCGGCCGCCGCCGTCACGTGGATAGGCCCCCCAATGCCGCTTTCCCGTAAGCGCGCTTGCTCCGAGGACCATCGCCAAGCCAAGTGGGAACAATGCGAAAAGCGGCGTTGGCCGACACCAATG
>Ga0182024_10016087_pt1 | contig 14234 bp, 16 predicted proteins | sample P32metaG_FD_120480 | JGI IMG/M metagenome (GOLD analysis project Ga0182024, IMG submission 120480) | Permafrost microbial communities from Stordalen Mire, Sweden - P3-2 metaG (Illumina Assembly) | ecosystem: Environmental > Terrestrial > Soil > Wetlands > Permafrost | place: Sweden: Stordalen... | reverse complement strand
GAACTGCTGCCGGGCGAGCGCCCGGAATCACCTGCCGCCACTCATCTTAATTCAGTGCTGCTGGCCCTTTCGAACTTGGAGAAGCATCGAGGGCGTGCCACTCGGTCAATTTCATAGCTACTCCCACGATCTGACCGAGCACCTCAGCTTCCTGCGGGTGGCGCAGGATTCGAACCGGAACCGGAGACAGCGGATGCGGTTGCAAAATGATTTCCTCGCGGCGCATGCCGCACCAGCAGCAGGTGTGCCCCTCGCGAGTTTCCACAAAGTAGATCGGACGTTCATATTCGGAGCGCCAGGAGCCTTCCAATACCTTATTCTTGGATTCGTCGACCTGGATGAAACTGCCCGGCGGCAGGATGGGATACATGGTGAAATCCTGGGTGCCGACATAACCGTAAGTGAAATCGGTGTTGGCAAATTGCGCAAGGTACGCGATCGGCACCAGTCCCCACTGCTCGACCATGCGGCCCAGGTTGGAAGTGCGGCGCTCATCAAATCCAGGATCCATGCGCACGGGGACCTGCACCGACGCCAGTCCCGCAAGAGCATCGGAAACGTGCGATTTTGGCGGAGAAACCAAGCCAAGGTCGGCAGCCATGTTGTTCAAGTCGACGCCGTACCACGACATCAACTCGCGCAGATCGCGGCGGTAGATTACCGAAAGCGTGTAGAGGCGGTAAATGCTGGGTAAAATTCCTTTGGTCTCGATATCGGACAGACGGCTTGGAGGAATGGAGAATTCCTCGTTGCGATACTTGTCGGCAACGCGTGCGCTCGAGTTCTCGACGTCACGCATGGTGAGGCCGAGTTTCTCGCGCAGCGTGCGAAGGCTTTTTCCCACGGGGAGCATCTTTTGCCTCCAAAGAAAGTGGGGAAATCATACCAAAGGCGCGACGCATTGTGGCGGCGATTTGTGCAAAAATTTGGTGCAGCCGCGTGCTGTTACGAATTCCGAACACACGTTGGACCTTGTCAGGCGTGCAAAAGCCGCGCTTCACCCTGCCCAACCATAGGAAGTCAGCGCCGGCTCTGGTTTTGTGGATTTCCTGTGATTGTTCGGAATTCGTAACAAACTCAAGGGACGTAGGGCTTTCCCCGGCATTCTGAAGGCGCCCAGTCTTCATTCCGGCAAAAATCCGAAGCTGACCCGCAGAATTTAGAGATGACATTTGTCACGGCGGCTCCGTGATGGATGGCACTGGTGCGTCCGTTCTTCCTCCGTGATGATGCAATCAGTGGCGGAGAATAAAAAATTAATTCCCGCCGGACGACGCCCGCGCGGGAGGCCGCAAGATGATCGCAGCATTAGAGCAACCTCAGCAGACCGACACTTCGAATTCGGATGTGATCGTCGCCAGTCTTGAAGGCGTAAACAAGAACTACGGCAACGTCCGCGCGCTTCGCGGAGTGAATTTCCGGGTGCGCGCCGGTGAGGTCGTGGCTTTGCTCGGTCCGAACGGAGCGGGCAAAACCACAGCCGTGAAGTTGCTCCTGGGACTGATGCAGCCGAATTCAGGACGAGCCCGCGTCTTTGGCGGTGACCCAACGAATCCTGCAAACCGGATGCGCACGGGAGCGATGTTGCAAGTGGGGCGAGTTCCTGAAACCTTGCGCGTGCGCGAGCACATCGATCTGTTTTCCAGCTACTACCAGAAACCGATGGGCTCCGCAGAAATCCTGGGCGCCGCTGGGCTCGAGAAATTAAGTGATCGCAAGTTTGGCGATCTTTCCGGAGGCCAGAAGCAACGCGTGCTCTTCGCCCTGGCCATTTGCGGAGACCCGGATTTGCTTTTTCTCGACGAGCCCACAGTCGGGCTCGACGTGGAATCACGGCGCATGTTGTGGGATCAAATTCGCAAGATGGTCGCGCGCGGCAAGACCGTGCTGCTCACGACTCACTATTTGCAGGAGGCTGACGCGCTCGCCGACCGCGTTGCCGTCATCAATGAGGGAGAAATCATTGCCGAGGGAACACCGTCGGAGATCAAGGCGAAGACCGCCGGCAAGCGTATTCGCTGCATCACGAGCCTGAGCGTGAACACCCTGCGCCAGATTCCAGGCGTCACCGAGGTGAAAGAAGATCGCGACGCCGTCGAACTGCACGCCGCCGAGGCCGAACCCGTCGTCCGCGAACTGCTGGCGCGCGATGCGCAATTGTGCGGCCTTGAAATTACCAGCGCGGGCCTGGAAGAAGCATTCCTGGCGCTGACCCACGACACGGCACGCGACGGAAAGAATTCGAACTAAGGCGAATTTGTATGCCCGAAGGAGATGCAATGAGCACCGCAACCATGGCACTGAGCAATACGCAAATCCAGCGTTCATCGCGCCACACAGCGACGATTTATCTGAAGGAAGCGAAGTACGAGTTTCTGAAGAACCTTCGTCTCCGCATGTACACAGCGTCGGTGCTCAGCTTCCCCGTCATGTTCTATGTTTTGTTCGGACTGGTGCTGAATGCGAAACAGGCGATAGGTGGGACCACCGTTCCCACCTATCTGATCGCTACCTACGGGACGTTCGGTGTGATGGGCGCCTCGCTGTTTGGAACCGCCGCGGGCCTGGCATCCGACCGTGGGCTGGGGTGGCTGCAAGTGAAGCGCGCAAGCCCCATGCCGCCTTTCGCGTACTTCGCGGCCAAAGTGATCACGAGCATGATTTTCAGCGCAGTCATCGTAGTCGCGCTCTTCGCGCTCGGAATCACTCTCGGCGGCGTGCGCATGCCTCTCGCTGATTTCGCCAGGCTGCTGGGAACCTTGGTGGCCGGTTCGTTGCCGTTCTCCGCCATGGGATTGGCTCTCGGATACTTTACCGGCCCGAATTCAGCGCCCGCGACCATCAACCTGATTTATCTGCCCATGTCGTTCTGCAGCGGATTGTGGGTGCCTTTCATGTTCCTGCCGAAGGTGGTGCGCCAGATCGCGCTCGTGCTTCCTCCCTATCACCTGTCGCAACTGGCACTCGGAATCGTAGGAGCAGGACGTCATGAATCGACCGCGACCCACTGGGAAGTGCTGCTCGCCTTCACTATGATCTGCCTCGGCGTGGCCCGCATCGGGTTCCAGCGTGATCAGGAAAAGATGTACGGATAATGTTGCGGGGCCGCGGCGTCGCAAGGAGTGGACTATGAGCGCGAACTTGAAGAAATCGATGGGCTGGACCGTCGTCCTCCTTCTCCTCGGAATGGGGGCTCTTTACGGCGGATCGAAGTGGCTGCCTCTGCTGATTCCCGCGGCTCTATTGGTTTGGTACGCAGCTCGGCCCATGCTAAGGACTGGCCGGGATCGACTGGAAGGTTGAGAATAGAAGAAATGCCGTATCTCGGTTCGCGACAATTCGAAGAGAGCTCACCCACTGGAAGTCGTCCAGGGACGCTGAGGCCGTTGAGATCGGTATTCAAGGACAGGGATCACGGATGGGGTCCCCTGCTCTGGGTGCTTTATCTCGGATTCTTCTTCGTTCAACCGGTCGTAGATCACGCCAGCCTCAAACAATGGCTCTTTGATGGTCTCGGAGCCGTGATATTCCTCACACTCTACTGGGGACTTTTCTTGCTGGAGAGGCCTCGGGCGCTGGTGCACGTTGGTGGCATCGTGCTGCTGGGAGTTCTGTTCCTTCCTTTTAACGGGGGCGCCTGCACATTTTTCATCTTCGCAGCAGCCATGCTTCCCTTTTCGGTCGCGACTCAGACGCGTGCAATCTTGGGCTTGGTCGTCATTGCAGGCATCGGCGCCACTGAAGGGGTTTTGCTCCATTTAAGTAGCATGGGCCTCTTTTACGCGGCGATCTTTCCTCTGCTTATCGGTGGAGGCAACGTCATTTTTGCCGAGCGCAACCGTATGAACTGCAAGCTGCGCAAGGCGAACGAAGAGATTGAAAACCTGGCCAAGGTAGCCGAGCGCGAACGCATTGCGCGCGATCTGCACGATGTCCTCGGACACACTCTGTCAGTGATTACGCTGAAGTCAGAACTCGCCGGCAAATTGTTAGACCGCGATCCGCAACGGGCGGGACAAGAAATCCGCGAGGTCGAGCAAATCTCGCGGCAGGCGTTGACTGAGGTGCGCGACGCAATTCGCGGATATCGTTCGCAAGGCTTGGTGGCCGAGTTGGCACAGGCCAAGACCACGCTGGAAACCGCCGGTCTGACCGTGCAGTGCGATGCCGCGACGACGGTGAAACTCCCCGCGGTGCAGGAAAGGGTACTCTCACTCGCCGTGCGCGAAGCTGTTACCAACGTTGTTCGTCATGCCCAGGCACGCACTTGCCGCATGCGCCTGGAGCAACAGAACGGTTCTTGCCGGCTCGAGATCCAGGATGACGGATGCGGCACCTCCAACGGCGAGGGCAATGGATTGCGCGGCATGCGCGAACGGGTCGAGATGCTGGGAGGCACCTTGAATCGGAGCACCGAAGCGGGCACAACGCTCACCATCACACTGCCATTGAAAGAAGTCATGCCGAGAGGCGAAGGCTTCCACAATTGAATCCCTCAAGCCGAGAACACGCGCGCGAAGGCGCGAAAGAAGGCCGCAAGACCATCCGCGTGGTTCTGGCCGAAGACCAGGGGATGGTACTCGGCGCGCTCGCCGCGCTGCTCGATATCGAGGGCGACATTTCCGTGGTGGCGCAGGCGCACAACGGCAAAGAAGCGCTGGAAGCAGTGCTCGCGCACAAGCCTGACGTTTTCATCACCGACATTGAAATGCCGCACATGAGCGGCCTTGACGTGGCTGTGGAGTTAAAGCGGCGGCGGACCGGGACGCGCGTCGTCATCGTCACCACGTTTGCGCGCTCGGGATATTTGCGCCGCGCGCTCGAAGCAGGAGCGTTGGGATATCTGCTGAAAGACATGCGCGCGGAGGAACTCGCAGATGCCGTACGCCGCGTCCACCAAGGCTTGCGAGTCATTCATCCCGAACTCGCAACCGAAGCCTGGGGCGAGATGGATCCGCTCACCGACCGCGAACGGCAGGTGCTGCGCCTGGCCGGCGAAGGCATGGCCAGCGGCGATATCGCTGGCGAACTGGGTCTCTCCGACGGCACGGTGCGAAATTATCTTTCCGAAGCGATCAGCAAATTGGGTGCGAGTAATCGCGTGGAAGCCGCGCGCATTGCGCACACCAAAGGCTGGCTGTAGCAGAAGTGGTTCGTGGCTAGTATATCCATTCGAGTCCTTACTAACCGCTAACCACTAACCGCTAAGTAGCGCTGCGCTCGATCCCCGCTGCCTGCGTCTTCACCGTCTTAAACGCCCAGGCCATGCGCGGGGTGTTGTGGGCGATGCCGATGTGGCCCTGCGGATTCAGCACGATAATTCCGCCGTGGCCGTGCAATCGCTGTTTCAAATAGTTCATCGCTTCCTGCGCGGCCCACTCGGGCAGATTGCCGGCAGAGATACGGTCGGCGGTCCACTTGGCCAGCACTAACTTCATAATCGGCTCGCCCCATCCGGTGGTGGAAACGGCGGCGCTTTCGTTATCCGCGTAACAGCCGCAACCGATCAGTGACGAATCGCCGAGACGCCCGGGAGCTTTGTTCAACGTGCCGCCGGTCGAGGTTGCGGCGGCGATGTTGCCGTTGCGGTCGAGCGCGATCGCGCCGACAGTGTCATGAGAAATCTCGGGCGCGAATAAATCGTTGCCATTGTGCGACGAATCACGCTGCGCGGCTTCCGCCTGGTACTCGCGCAAGCGCTCAACTTCTCGCGGGATGACGAGATCTGCGTTGTTGCACAGCGCGATGCCGTGTTCCGCGGCGAAATGCTCGGCGCCTTCAGCGACAAAATAAACGTGCGGGCTTTCGCTGAGAACCTTGCGCGCGGCGCGCACCGGATTGCGCAGGCGTTCGACGCAGCCGACGCCTCCGGCGCGGAGCGTGGCGCCGTCCATGATGAGCGCGTCGAGTTGGACTTTGCCGTTGCGGTTGAGGAAGCTGCCGCGCCCGGCATCGAAGGTCTCGTCGTCTTCCATGATGACGACGGCTTCCTCGACCGCGTCGAGCGCCGCGCCGCCACGCTCGAGCACGCGCCATCCCGCAGCCAGCGCGTGGTTGATGCCGCGGATGTGGGCGTCGACCATGTCGTCGGGCATGGCCCACGCGCCGCCGTGAATGACGAGAACGGGATCAGTCGGCAAGAGTTGTCCCCAGAATCGTTTTGCGTAAAATCGTCACTCGCAAAATCAGCGGTACGACCGGATAGTCTAGCAGGAGCGAGTTGGGAGTGTTCCGGCGACTGGAGGGGATATCCATACTTGTTATTTTTTGGATACCTTGTAGCTAAATTCGTTGCTTCCGCGGAGTTACGGGAAGTCGATAGGGTCGGATCGGGGCAAAATCTTAAGCGCGTAATTCGCGCAAGGATCAAGCTAGGTTGCTTGGGAGCTGGAAACTTGCAGGAAGTCGGCGGCGCCTAGGATTCGGAGGGCGATTCGGACGGGCAGGGGGAAGCGGTGGCGGGTGGGGTCGTGGACTACGGCGGGGGCGGAGAGATGATATTTTGTGTGGCGCGTTTCGAGTTCGGCGCTGCCGGCGGCCAGGACGTTTCGGACCCAGTGGCTGTCTGGTCCGTAGGTGAGGGCTATGAGGAATCCTTCGGGAGCGCGAAAGACGTTGACTGGAGTGCGGTAGCGGCGGGCTGATTTTCGTCCGATGTGGGTGATCACGCCGAATCCTGGCAGCCAGGTTGCGAATGGGGCAGTGATTTTGTTTGTCACTTTGAGGTTGAAGGATGCTACCCATCGTTTGCGGAAGCGGAGCAGGAGCGGCGGTGTGATGAGGAATATAAGGAAGATCACGAGCGCGGCTGTGAGCATGGGGATCGTCCGTGTGAAAGACGATTTTCAGTCTACCCCCAGCGGCTTCCACATTTGAACGATTTGGGAGACTGCGAGAGATCAAAATCCCCACCCTAATCTTGCCAAAGTGCGGCGAGATTAGGATGGAGCACCCTAGCGCTGGCAGACACCTCGGTACCTCGCTTTGCTCGGGATGACAATCGGAGGGAGTTTAGGCGGCTTGGCCTGGCGTCAGTGAGACTGGTGGGTCTTGGGTTCGGGTCCAGGTGTAGCGCATGCGGTGGATTACGGTGATTGTGGAGAGGACTGCGATTACCCAGAGGACTGGGGCCATGCGGTTGAAGAGGGCTCCGAGGATTACCAGGACCAGGCGTTCGGGGCGCTCCATGAAGCCGACGCGGCAGGAGCCGATTAGGCTCTCGGCGCGGGCGCGGGTGTAGCTGACCATGATGGCGCTGATCATGACGAAGGCGGCGAGGACTACGTAGAAGAAGCGGCCGCCGCGGGCAAAGTAGACAAGCAGGCCCAGGAATTGGGAGGCGTCGCTGTAGCGGTCGACTACCGAGTCGAAGAAGGCGCCGAAGCGGGTGACGCGGTTGGTGGCGCGGGCGACCTGGCCGTCCACCAGATCGAAGAAGCCGGAGAAGATGATGACCAGGCCGGCATAGATGAACATGCGTTTCTGGTTGGAGGCGTTGGCGGAGCCGAACAGGATGGCGGCCCAGGTGTTGACTACCAGGCCCATGAAAGTGAGGACGTTGGGATTGATGCGGGAGAGAGCGAGCCAGCGGACGATGGTGTCGAGCAGGACTCCGCAGGCGCGACCGAAGGCGCTGGTCCAGCTGATGGAGGACGATGATCCGGACGACGATGCGGACATTATGCGCCCGCTTTCTCCGGTTCAATCTCGTCGTGGATGGTGCTGAGGCTGAGGATTTCCAGTTCGCGCTTGCCGTTGGGCGAATCCACGATCACTTCGTCGCCTACCTTTCTATTGAGCAGAGCGCGACCGATGGGCGAGGTGGTCGAGATTTTTCCCGTGGCTACGTCGGACTCTTCGCTGGTCACCAGCTTGTATTTCATTTCTTCATTCTTCGTGTTGTCGAAAACTTTGACGGTGGAGCCCAGTCCCACTTTGTCGTGGGGAATATTGTTCATATTGACCATGGACAGATCGGCGAGGCGCTTGCCCAGTTGGCGGACGCGCGCCTTGACGAACTCCTGGCGCTGCTTGGCCATGTGGTATTCGGCGTTCTCGCTGAGGTCGCCGAGGGCGGCAGCCTTTTTGATTTCTTTAGGAAGCTCGTGAATCAGCTCGTGTTCGAGCGCGTTGATTTCTTCCTGCAGTTTTCGTTTGATCAGCTCTGTCATGGAGTACCGGCTAGGCTTCGCACATTATAACTCCGGGGGGATGCGAGCGAGGGGTGGTGCATTTCATCAGAGCCGACGGGGTGGCTTCTTTCGCCTCACCGGGGCTTGTTTATCTTCTGCTTTCTATCCCATGCCTTACGGCGTGGGCTGCAGTCTTTCGCCGCTTCGCGGCTGGAGAACAATCCGTCTTCTCCACTTCGTGGTTTGGACGTAAAGGCGGGAGGGTTCCTAGGCCTGGAATTCCGAGGCTTCGGGGAAGCGCAGTTTGCACTTGGCTAGGGCGGTGGTGAGGATATCCTCGACCTTGGATTCGTCGCAATTGCGGGCCATGGCCAATTCGCTAACCAAGAGGTAGCGGGCGCGCTCCAGCATTTTTTTCTCGCGGAATGAAAGCGGCTTGGCCTGGTGCAGAGTGATCAGGCTCTTCAGGACGCTGGCTACTTCGAGCAGCGAACCGGTGCGCATGCGGTCGGAATTTTCCTTGAAGCGGTCTTTCCAGTCGCCGTTGCTGCCATTTTCGCTGACCGAGAGAGCGTCCAGGACCTTTTGGATCTCGCCATTGCGAACCACGCGCCGCAGGCCTACGCTGCCCGCGTTTTGGCAGGGCACCATTACCTTGAGGCTGCTGGCTTTGATGTGAAGAAGGTAGAATTTCTCGATGGTCGCCCCCACCGAGCGACTGCTGATTTGTTCAATAATCCCTACGCCGTGATTGGGATACACGACCTTGTCGCCGATGTGGAAATTCAAGTCCGTACCGCTCATGTTAGGCACCCAGATAGGCGATAAGTCCGAGGGAGAAAAACGTCAAAAGGCCTACAATAATGCTACTCTCCGCAGCGGGCGAAAGCAAGGAGCGAGGCTGGGGTCTCGCTGGGGTCTGACTTGCCATGTCGCTTAAAGTTATTGAAAACGAATAGCTTAAACGCTAAAGCGGCGCCAAGGGATGGTTTTGAAAGAAGGAGTCCGGGGCGCAAAGTCAGCGACCGGGCCCCCGGCGCATATAATCGGGCCGTGGATTCTGATCCGAAAGACTCGCTCTCAGACCATACTGCGGGGACAGCGCGAGAACTTTCTGTAGGCCGGATTCTTGGCCTCGACGTGGGCTCCCGGAGAATCGGCGTCGCCGTGTCGGACCCGCTTGGGATTACAGCGCAGGGGCTGGAAACGTTGCAGCGCCGAAACAAACGGTATGACTTTGAAAGTCTGCAGCGGGTGATTCAAGAATACGACGTTAGGGAGATAGTGGTTGGTCTGCCTCTGCGCATGAGTGGCACGGAAGGGATACAGTCCGACAAGATGCAGATATTCGCCGAGGAATTACGCAAGCGATTTCGGCTGCCGGTGCATCTGTGGGATGAGCGGTTGACATCGGCCGAGGCCAACCGCCTGCTGCGCGAGACCGACTTGTCGATCGAGAAGCGAGGGAAGGCAGTGGACCGGATGGCGGCAGTGCTGATTCTTCAGGGGTGGATGGAGCAACGCGCTGCGGCGGCTTCCGGCTTTCGGCTTCCGTCTTCCGGCTCGGAATGAGCCGGCTACCGTCCGCGCATGGCTTGGCGGTACGCCACTACATTTTTATTGTGCTCTTCGATGGTGCGGGCGAAGCGGTGATGGCCCTGGGCGTCGGCCACGAAGTAGTAATAATCGCTTTGCGCCGGGTGCATGGCGGCTTCTAGCGCGCTGCGGCCGGGGTTGCCGATGGGGCCGGGGGGAAGTCCGGCATGGCGGTAGGTGTTGTAGGGTGAGGTGAATTGCATATCGGCATGATGCAGGGCGCCTTGGTAGGTTCCTGCCATGAGTTCTGCATAAATGATGCTGGGGTCGGCGTCGAGCGCGATGTTCTTGGCCAGGCGGTTGTAGTAGACGCCAGCTACCATGGGGCGCTCTTCAGCCACCGCTGTTTCTTTTTCGACGATGGAGGCCATGATGACCGTGCGCTCTACGTCGGCGGAGGGTTCCTCAGGGGTAATGCTCGGGTTGCTGCTCGTGTCACGGATTTGGACGGTCATCACGCCACAGAGATGTCCGGAATGGTTCGGGTTCGGAGCTTCGGCTTGTCCTGGAATTAATCCGATCTGTCGTGCGACCACGCGAAATTGACAGACCATGGCCGCAGCCATTTCTTGCATGGTCATCATGCGGGAGAATTCGTAGGTGTCGGGGAAAAGATAGCCTTCGAGCGAATGCGCTTCGGGAGCGATGTCCGCAATCAGGGCGGTGTCGGACTGCGCTACTTTCAGAAAATCTTGAGCAGGGCCGAGGCCGGCGGCTTCGATGTCGCGGGCGATGTCGAATATGGTGAAGCCTTCAGGCACGACTACGGTGTGCACGTAGACATCGCCGTGGCGGAGGCGCCTCTGAATGTCAAGCATGTTTGCTGGCTTTTCGAAAAGATATTCGCCAGCTTTGAGGGAGCGCCGATGGTGCAGATAGTGCCATAGAACGAACGCCTGTTCACTGCGGATGATGCCGGCGCCCTTGAGTTCGGCGGCGATGCGGTGCGTGGAAAATCCCGGGCGCAGCATCACCAATGTCTGCGCGGACGGCGTGGTGGGGATCAGCACGGCCCAAGCGAACCATCCTGCAGTTCCGAGGATTACGACCAAAATCAGCCAGATCGTCTTGCGCACAATACCCACAGTTTAGACGATGACCTGATCAGCTGCACCCCACGATCCTACAGCGGACTTTACTTTAGTAAGTGCTTGATTTGCCTTAGGATGCTTACCAAAGCAAGGGAAACTTTGACCCTATTCTTATTGAAACCTTTCGGACGCGATATACTCAGATATTCAGGGGTCTTCTTATATCTTGATGAGACGTCGCTCGTTGTTCTTCGCCGTACCTCTGTTTCTGGCAGTGCTGTCCACCACGGGCTGCGTGTTCCGCACGCGTCCGGTCGAAGAGCAGTACTCGAAAGTGCCTCTCAAGGAATCGACGCAGCAGGGGTTGATCGACAGCATTAATCAGCAGGCGGAGTCGATCCACTCGCTGAAAGCGCAGGTCGATATCGACTCTTCCTCGGGCGGGATGAAGAAGGGGCACTACACCGATTACAAGGAAATCCGCGGCTACGTCTTGGCGCGCAAGCCGGATGAGTTGCACATGATCGGGCTGATGCCGATTGTGCGCACCACGGCTTTCGACATGGTGAGTGACGGCAAGGAATTCAAGCTTTGGATTCCGCCAAAGAATCGCTTCGTGGTGGGCAAGAACGAGGTGCAGACTCCCAACGCGGATCAGCCGATGGAGAATATACGTCCGCAGAATATTTACGAGGCGCTTCTCATCCGCCGGATCGATCCTAATTCGGAGATTGCGGTGCTGGAGAACGGCTATGAGACGCTGCATGACGTCAAGGGACACCGCGTCCTGCAGGACGACTACGAGTTGACGATTATAAAAAAGTACGACCAGGGCTGGAGGCTGGGGCGCAAGATCATCTTTGGGCGCACCGATCTGAAGCCGCATCGGCAATACATTTACAGTGAGGACGGCAAGGTAGCCACCGATGCTAAATACGCCGAATACAAAAACTACGATGGCTTCAGCTTCCCCTCGCGCATCGAGATCTACCGGCCGCAGGAAGAGTTCGACATTACGCTGAATATGCTGAAGGTGGATATTAACCAGCCGTTGAAGGATGAGCAGTTCGTGCTGGAGCAGCCCTCGGGAGCGGTGGTGGTCAATCTAGACGATCCGCAATCGAGCCTGGTTACGCCGTTGGGGCAGCACTAGTAGGGCATTCGGTGCATGCGGCGTTCGAGTCAAAATCCCCACCTCATTCGGCTTCGCTCAGGGCAGGCTCTAGCCGCAAAGGACGCGGCTAGGATGGGCACCCGCACAACTTCTTTCTTATGATGAACAAAATGGTTATCGCCAACCTGGTGCATCGGCCGACTCGGTCGTTCATTGCGACGAGTGCGATTGCGCTCGAAGTGGTCATGATTCTGATGGTGGTGGCGCTGTTCTACGGATTGTTGAACGGATCGAAGCAAAGCCAGATGGGCGTCGGTGCCGACCTGATGGTGACGCCCCCCGGGGCGTCGTCGCTGGTGGGTGTGACGGGAGCGCCCATTCCCATCAAAGTGGGGGATATCCTACGTCGAGTACCGCATGTGGTCGCAGCTGTCCCAGTGGTCTGGGGCTTCAATCAAAAACCGCTGGAAATCATTTACGGCATCGACCTAGCGAGCTATGAAATGCTTCCTCCGAAATTCCGCTATCTCTCAGGCGGTCCATTTCAGAAGCCTTATGACGTCATCGTGGACGATTACTTTGCCAACATGAATCACAACAAAGTCGGAGACACGATCGAGATCCTAGCCCACGACTTTCGCATCTGCGGCATCGTTCCCCACGGAAAGGGAGGCCGCAAGTTTCTGCCGCTGGCGACGCTGCAGGATTTGCTAAGCGACGAAGGCCGCGTTTCCGTGTTTTACGTCAAGGTGGATGATCCTGCGAATCTCGATCAGATAGCGAAAGCGATCCAGGAAATTCCGGGCATGGAAAAATACTCGGTGCGCTCCATGCAGGAATATCTGTCGATGATGACGCCCGACAATCTTCCGGGATTTGATCTTGCCATTAAGATCGTGATCGGCGTGGCCGTGGTGGTGGGATTTCTGGTGATCTTTCAATCGATGTACACGGCGGTGATGGAGCGAACGCGCGAGATTGGAATTCTGAAATCGCTGGGCGCTTCGAAGTGGTACATCGTGAATGTGGTGCTGCGGGAAACGGTGCTGCTGGCGGTGGTCGGGATCATCGCGGGGATTGTCATCAGTATGGTGACCCGCCGCGTCATCATGTTTGAAAGGCCGGTGCTGCGCCTGTTCTGGAGTAACGAGTGGGTGCTGCGGGCGACTGTGATTGCGATTGTGGGTGCGCTGGCGGGAGCATTGTATCCGGCGTTGAAGGCTGCGCAGAGAGATCCGATTGATGCGCTGGCCTACGAGTAGTGCGATCGGCGAGGGCGCGGACGCCCTCGCGACAGCCGGCGGGACGCCGGCGCTACGGAGAGATAACACAGGCGCCGGAGTCATCCTTGGGCGCCTGTCTGGTTTACTGGCCTCCCATGTATTGCACGTGGACGTACGTACCGAGTCTTACGTTGTAGGCAAGATACCAGCCCTCGTGATCGGGGTCGTCGTAGATCACGACTTGGTCGTTGCCCCAATCCCAGTCATTGGCGTAGGCAAGGTCAAACGGAGCGACGCCGAAGTAGAAGCCGTTAAACCAAAAGCGGTTGGGGCCGCCTCCGGCAATGCGCCACTGGTGGCCACGGCCGAAGCCGCCGGTGAAGCGGCCGTGCTCGAAGGGACGGTCGAGGTGGTAGCGGGCGTCATTAGGCCCGGCGTCGTGCCCAACCCATTCGCCGTTGTGATGGACGTGCGGAGCTTCGGGGTGGCCTGCTTGGTCGCGATAAGAAGGGCGTGGCGCGGCTTCTTGGCGCGGTGCTGCTTCCCTCGCGGGGGCTTTAGCCTCTGTGCCACGGGAAGGCGGCGGGCCATGTTTAGGAACAAAACCGCCACCTACGGCGTGGCCGCCCCCTCCTTGAGGGTTGTGTTGTGCCACGGCGGGCAGGGAAAGGAATACGGATACAGCAAGAACTGTGGGGAGTAATCTCATGAGCACCTCCAAAGGTTACCTTATCATTGCAGCTTTGGCAGGAACAGATCGTTGACAATTCTTTGCAGATTACGCTATCGTAAAGACTTTGGTAGTCGTGTGTGGTTGCCCGCCTGATGGCCTGGCGTCCTCGCCGGGGAATCAACGAGCGGTCTTCTTTCGCAGCTTTTATTCAATCTGGGAGATTTCCGATGTCAACCTATTTCCCCAAAGAGGGGGAAATTGTGCGCAAGTGGTACGTCGTGGATGCGGACGGGCAGACGCTCGGGCGCCTCGCGTCGCAAGTGGCGCGCATCCTCATAGGCAAAGAGAACCCGCAATATACGCCGTTTCTTGATACCGGCGATCACGTGATCGTGATTAATGCCGAGAAGATCAGAACGACCGGCATGAAGGCCGAGCAGAAGCAGTATCACCATTACACCGGGT
>Ga0182024_10016086_pt1 | contig 14235 bp, 10 predicted proteins | sample P32metaG_FD_120480 | JGI IMG/M metagenome (GOLD analysis project Ga0182024, IMG submission 120480) | Permafrost microbial communities from Stordalen Mire, Sweden - P3-2 metaG (Illumina Assembly) | ecosystem: Environmental > Terrestrial > Soil > Wetlands > Permafrost | place: Sweden: Stordalen... | reverse complement strand
TGCCGCGGCTAATCGCAGGCCCGCCACCGCCGCGACGGACTCCTCTCCTAAAAAGTCACCTGCGCCGAGGAGCGCGATCGTGGCTTCTTTGCCTACCTTTGAAATGACTGTTAGCTTTGCTCGACCCTTTTGAATGTAAAAAACACAATCGCCTTTGTCTCCCTGAGAAAAGAAGGGTTCCTCGGTCTTCAACTGGACTATCCGTCGTCCCATGCCAGCTTTCGAGAGGAAAGCCGCGGGATCGAACGCGGCAAGGCTTCGCCTAGTCATTTCGAGCGCCTCCTAGAAGGAAACTCGCACGTGGAGTGCCCATCGCCCAAGTCTTCGCGTGTATTTTTCTTCGAGGCTGGTTGTTCGCCCGCGTTGTTTAGGAGGAGCACGATTCGCGGGTCAGGAGTCGCGGGGGTTTCAAAGGCGTCCATCGAGGCGGCAAATTCGCTAATGCGCACGAGAAGTAACGTCCATCCCAATCCCTCGCACGTCAGCAACGTCTTTCCTGCGCAAGACCCGGCTGCCCGGATTGCAGCCTCTGCAAAGCCGCTCACCTCGATACCCTCCGCCAACTGCCGCCAGATTGCGTTTCTAGACCAAACAGCATTTTCCGAGAGTCCCCTGTTTTCTGGTTGCCGATGCTAAAGGAGTACTCACTTACATGCAAGTACTTACCAGTGCGTGTGTTACTGGTGCGGAGGTAAGTGTCCGGGTATCATCCACCCGGTTCGGAGCGAGGCGGGCGCCCTCCAGTAGGCACAATGCGACAGAAGGCGGAGCCGGTGCGTCGATGCTTCGTAACGCTCTGGCTACATCAGTCTGCCAGTGAGTTCGATCGTGCAGCTGTTCTCGAAAACAGCGACCGTACCACTTCACTCGCGCGTCGATCTAGGACGAGACGTATTCGCGCTCGTGTATAAAAGTGCTCAGTTACTAGCACAATAAAATCGGATGCTGAAAAGTGGACATTGATGAAGGGCAAACCACAGTTCCCAATGCCCCCTCGGCCAACGCCATCAATCCGTCCCCATAACGTCGTCTGCCGCCGAAACAGAAGGATGAGAACAAGAAATCGGTCCATGCACGATTGGGCAGCGAACCTGAACCCCTACGGCGACGTCCCAGCAGATGAGCGGGAGCTATCAGCTGGACGTCGCGGAGGTCAGATTCCACATGAATGAAGCCTCGAATACGTACGGAGCCGTCGTCGGACAAGTGAAAGGCTGGTTGCGGGCTGAAGGACTGACGGTCTTCATAGGAAGCGTGATGCTCTACCGCAACACCGGACACGCATGGTCTATTTTCGTTGCGCTGTTCCTGGTGCCCGACGTTTTTATGCTCGGATATCTGATCAGTCCGAAAGTCGGTGCCGCCAGCTACAACCTGGTCCACACGTATGTCTGGCCGGTCGCGCTGGGCGCCGCGTGTATTTCCTTCGGCCATTTCGCCGCGCTGCCGTACATCCTCATTTGGACGGCCCACATCGGCATCGATCGTTTCCTTGGTTATGGCTTGAAATACGACTCCGCCTTCGGCCACACCCATCTGACATCCTCGGCGAGGCAGAATTGAAAGGCATAGTTAAATTAAGGAGAAAACATGCAAGAAGCAAAGAAAGTGGCCCTGATTACCGGCGCAAACAAGGGCATCGGCTTCGAGGTCGCTCGCCAGGTTGCAAAGGCCGGCTGGACGGTGCTCGCCGCCGCGCGTAACGAGGAATTTGGCACACAGGCTGCCGCAAAGCTCCAAGCGGAAGGTCTTGATGTGCGTTTCGTTCATATTGACCTCAATGCAAAGGAAACCGCAGTCACCGCAGCGGAAACCATTCGCAAGCAGTTCGGCAAACTCGACCTTCTCATTAACAATGCTGGCATATCGAGTAAGGAAGACGGCCCACCGAGCAAGGTCAACATCAAGGCCCTGGAGAGTGTCATGCATACCAACTATGTGGGCACCGTTGCGGTCACGCAGGCAATGCTGCCGCTACTTCAACGCGCTGGAAAGGCACAGATCATCAACGTCTCCAGCGAACTCGGCTCCGTAAGCCAGCAAACCGACCCGAACTGGAAGTTCGCCCCGGTGAAGGTGCTTGCCTACTGCGCCTCGAAGGCCGCGCTCAATATGTTCACCGTCCAACTAGCCTACGAGTTCCGCGACGGAAACATTGCCGTAAACTCGGTCAACCCGGGGTACACAGCCACCGACTTGAACGGACACAGCGGTCCGCAGTCCGTAGAGGAAGGTGCCGCCGAGATCGTCCGCACAGCCCTTCTCGACCCACCCGTCACCGGTAAATTCCTCGAAACAGCCGGCGAGATCCCCTGGTAGCAAGGCGCACGAGCGGGCCGCCCAAGGGCACATTCAAGGCAAGATCGTGCTCACCGTCGGGTGAGGCACACAAGTTCGAACGATCTTCCGTCGGTCGGCGCGCCCTGTCGCGCGGCCAGCGTCAACATAAGTCGCGCCGACACGCTGGCTTCGTCTCAGCGGTTGAGGAGGATTGCGGCTAACACGCATGCGCGCGTAGTCCTCCAGCATGATCCAACGGACTTTTCCTCGATGCCGGTATTTTCAAAATATCTCGATTGAAGGAGTGCCGGCGGGTAATGAGGGGAGCGCGATAGCCGCTCTGCGATTGGGGCTCTCTATTCACCTTTCGATCTTATTTTTTCTCCCTTCACCATCATTACTATCCTGTTTTTAGAACTGCACGGAGCGCCAGCCACGAGCAAAGCGAGGAGATCAACAGATTCCTTCCATAACTGTCCAATAGGATACAGTCCAAACTCCTCGGACTCGCTAGCATGCTGTCCTGAGCAACGAGCATTTAAAATTAATGGCCATTCCCGTATCGGCCGGCCATTGCGAAAACCAAACTGCATGAAGCACACGTATTGATGCTCGCCTCTCCCGTACCGATCGACGCCATGTTTCCCAAGTTGGATGATGGGCAAATTGCTCGGCTCATCGCACTTGGTACCCAGCGGGATGCGCGAGCACATGAAGTCATCCTGGAATTGGGAGATCTGCATCATGGCACCTTCGTTGTGCTCAGTGGCAGAGTCGAGGCATTTCGTGTCACAACTGACGGCGAAACCGTTCTCCATGTTCTCGGTCCCGGGGAATTCACCGGGGACGTGAATCTTCTCTCGGGCCGCGGGACCTTGGTCCGTTGTAAAGCGATGGAAGCCTGTACACTCCTTGAAATCGACCGTGAGAACTTGCGTCACATCATGCAAACCGACGCGGTTTTGGGAGAAATGTTCCTAAATGCTTTTCTTCTGCGCCGCGTGTACCAAATCTCAAATTCCGTGGGTGATGCGATTCTGGTTGGCTCCAACCATTCAAGTGACACCCTGCGCCTCCGAGAGTTTCTGACCCGCAACGGCCAACCTCACACGTATCTTGATGTCGAGAATGATTCCGCAGTCCAGGCGGTTCTCGATCAATTCGGAGTTCCCGTAGCCGAAATCCCAGTGCTGATATGCCGTGGCACTCTCGTCCTGCGCAATCCCACTAATTCCCAAGCCGCAGCCAGCCTGGGATTGAATGCTGGAATCGACTCAACTGAACTGAGTGACGTGGTCGTCGTGGGCGCCGGACCGAGCGGACTTGCCGCGGCGGTTTATGGAGCTTCGGAGGGACTAACCGTTCTCGTCCTCGAAAAAAATGCGCCTGGGGGACAAGCTGGATCGAGTTCCAGAATTGAGAACTATCTTGGTTTCCCAAATGGGATTTCAGGGCAGGAGCTTTCCAACCGAGCTTTCGTTCAGGCGGAGAAGTTCGGTGCGCACATCGCTATCGCTCGATCTGCTCAAGGACTGCAGGCCACTCACCCACGCTACACGATCGAGTTTGACAATGGGGGATCGGCACGGGGACGAACGATCATCATTGCGGCTGGCAGCCGGTATCGAAAACTCGCTTTACCGAACCTTGCCCAGTTTGAAGGCTCTGGAGTCTACTACGGCGCTACCCACGTAGAAGCCACCGTCTGCCGCGACGATGAGGTTGTTGTAGTCGGGGGTGGAAACTCTGCGGGACAAGCAGCGGTTTTCCTTTCCGCAAATGCAAAGCATGTTTATCTCGTGATGCGCGGGCCATGTCTGGCAAAGACGATGTCGAGGTATCTGATTTCACGCATTGAAGCCAGCGAACGAATAACGCTCATGGCTTGGACCATCATCGAAGGGCTTGAAGGCGAGACCAACCTCCAGCGCATTCGCCTGCACAATACCAAAGCGGAGACAAAGGAAACACGTGAAATCCGGCACGTATTTATCATGACTGGCGCCGACCCCAACACCGAATGGCTTCGCGGAACTCTGGCGCTTGACGCGAAGGGTTTCATAAAAACTGGATCCGATGTTCAAGACGGCTGGCCACGGCACAGAGCTCCTTATCCTTTGGAAACAAGTCTTCCTGGAGTCTTCGCAGTTGGCGACATTCGGTCAGAAAGCGTGAAGCGTGTTGCCTCGGCCGTAGGCGAAGGTTCCATGGTTATTCAATTTGTGCACAAAGTCCTGGTCGAGTAGAAAACGGCGAGGGAAGATGACTCCTCAAGGTTCCGATGGCCCCCGGTAAAAGGCAGAATGGGTCGATTTGAAAACCAACTTTAGCGACATGGATTTAGAAATGGACAACCAAAATGGACAACCAAAATGGACAACCAAAAATGAATAATCTTGATTCTGATGCATTTGTTTTTTTTGGAGCTACCGGAGACCTCGCGTATGAACAGATCTTTCCTGCGCTCCAGGCGCTCATTCGGCGCGGCCACTTCGATTTACCAATTATCGGTGTGGCCAGGTCTGCAAAAGATCTTGATGCGCTTCGGACCCGCGCTCGGGAGAGCATTGAGAAGCACGGTGGCCTGGATTCACGCGCCTTTGCAGTTCTTTCTGCAAAACTACAGTACGTTAAGGGTGACTATAGCTCGTCAGAAACGTTTCACCAGTTGCGAAAAGCGCTCGGCACCGCGTCTCGCCCCCTTTATTACCTTGCTGTTCCTCCAACTGTATTTGCGCCTGTGGTTGAAGGACTGATTGGTTCCGGATGTGACAAAGGCGCCCGATTGGTCGTCGAGAAACCCTTTGGCCGCGACCTCGTGTCAGCACAAGCTCTTAATCGCACGCTGGGTAAATGTTTTGCTGAGTCGGCGATTTTCCGCATCGACCACTACCTTGGCAAGGAACCTGTTCAAAATTTATTGTACTTCCGGTTCGCCAATTCATTTCTTGAGCCAATCTGGAACCGCAACTATATCGAAAGTGTCCAGATCACCATGGCCGAGACCTTCGACGTCCGTGGACGCGGTCAGCTTTACGAGGAGTTGGGTGCGATCCGTGATGTAATTCAAAACCACATGCTGGAAATCGTCGCGCTGCTTACGATGGAGGCACCTATTGGTCATGACTCGAATAGTTTACGAGATGAGAAGCAACGAGCTTTTCGGGCTATGCGGCCGCTCTCTTCAGGGGATGTGGTGCGTGGTCAGTATCGGGGATATCGCAGCGAGAAAGGCGTAAAACCTGACTCGCAGGTGGAGACCTACGCTGCGCTCAAGTTATACATCGACACGTGGCGGTGGGCGGGAGTTCCGTTTTATATCCGAACTGGCAAGCAGCTGCCGATCACGGCGACTGAAGTGTTTGTTGAATTGAAGCGGCCTCCGCAACCCGTATTCGACTCTGTACCGCAAAGCCAGGCAGATTACTTTCGGTTTCGCCTTAGCCCGGACGTGTCGATTTCGCTGGGTACGCGCGTGAAATCACCAGGAGAGGTCATGACGGGTGAAAGAGTCGAGCTCGTAGCGCGGCAGACACAAGCCGACGATATGAAACCATACGAGCGCCTACTCGGAGATGCTCTTCATGGCGATTCGATGCTCTTCGTACGCCAAGACGGAGTAGAAGCCGCCTGGAATGTCGTCGATCCCGCGCTGAAAGACACAACCTCAGTCCATGAGTACGAACCGAACACTTGGGGCCCGCTTGACGCTGATCGTCTCATCCAGGGCGATAGCGGCTGGCACAATCCCAAGCCTGGCGCGGAAAAGGCGATGGAAGCAACAAAGTAAAGACCAGAACCGAGGTCCTCCATGAAGACGGTGATGAAACGGAATGAAGGACTGTTCACATGACACGGTAGCAAGCCAATCCTTTCAAGAAACGATTGGTCATACTGCAAGAACAGCGTCTTCGGTGTCGGTGCGACACTCCTGCCCGGCGGGACAACTCCTTTGTTTTGCCGTGTGGGAGATCCTCGATGCCTCTCTCACCTGTGTGCGGCACGGTCCGTGAACGGACCCGACGATTGGAAAATCGATCAGAAGCCGTTCCCAGTAAGAAAATAGAACGGCGGCCAGGGTCCTGCACCCCAAATAACTGGACCAGCCTTAGCCGGCGATAGAAATAGCGACTCCTGTATGTCGCCCAAGCCGCTCGTTCCGCTCACGCCCGGGGCCAGATCGGGAACTTGGATTACGGGAATGATCGTCCGTAAGATTAGCTTTGGCCACTCCCCCAAGGGCGAGCGAATCCGGGGTTCGTCGCGCAACGTGAAATTTGCTGAGTTTCTAGAATTCCAAGTTCAATTTCCCTGTAATTCCCTGATAGGAGCAGAAGGTTGTTGCCAAGATATTTGTTTGCAACTCCTCACTGTTTGTACGTTTCCGGGCAAATAAGGCTCAGAAAACTTGTTAGGGCTACCCGTATTTCCCTGCATATTTCCCTGTTCCTGCAGAGAGTAGTTCGCACTGACTGGACGCTCCGCCATTCAATCGATGTCCAGCGTGTCGAGCGGAGTATTGGGCGACTTTCCGCCCAAATGCGCGTTGCATTAAGTTGAACCGGACTCGGGAGAATTCCTTCATCTTATCATCCGTCCCAATTTGAACGGTTTTCGCTATCCATTGGCATCGAGGTCCGGTTTTCAAATTTTCACCGACCTCCGCGGGAAACAGGTAACGAGAATGGGTGGGGCTCAATCCCCACCGCCCCTACCAGTTTTCTCTTTGACTCTACAGGACTTGCGAAATCCGCGAGGCAGCAAAAGGCAGCAATAACAGCCGGAATGCGTTGGTCAGTAGGAAATTCTGAGCTGCATGAAAGTTCTCAGACACCATATTTCTACTTTTTCTTCAGCACTATGGCAGTGCCGTTGTCGTTGAGCGCGGCCTCGGTGATCTGCGTGCCAGAGACTTCAGCGAGACTGAGAGAATGGTCAGATTTGTCTGGGACCGAAATAATCGTTTGCGTGCGAATGTTTCCGGAGAAGGAGCCTGAAAAATTGGGCATGGACTGTGTTCCTTCTTGTGGTTCCCGGCTCGTCGAATCGAGGTGAGATTTTGTTGCTCCGAGAGTCAGTAGTTAGAGTGGGGACGCGTAAGCCGTCAAGAATCATTTGTTGAGAAAAATGGCACAGGCGTTGTAGACCGCGTGGGTGATGATGGGGGCCAAAAGGAAACGAGACTTTTGAAAGCTGATCGCTGCGGCGATTCCGAGGCCGAAGACCGGGACAACGGCAATCGGGGGATGGACAAGAGCGAATAGCGCAGCGCTGGCGAGCGCGGCCAACACCGGACCGGTTGTTCGCCGCAAGCCCTGAAAAACCAATCCACGAAAAAGGAATTCCTCAAAAAGAGGCGCGGCGACAATCGCGAGAATACAGATCCAGATGGGGCGATCGGCACGCGAAAGAAACGAGCTAAGCTCGGCATCCTGCCGCCAGATCTGGCCTTGGGGGAACATGTTGAGAACGCGAAGGTAAACGAATGCGCCAAGCGCGGCAAGGGCTCCCCAGCCGACGCCGTGAAGAAGACCACGCCAAATAGGATGTGTTTTTCGGCCGTCCGCACTCCGAGTGACACCAATATTCATCCACAGATTGGGGACATCCTGCCGCCGGAAGGTATAGAGAGCAAGGCTGGCCACGATCAGACCGGCGAAAATGTAAGCCAATGTGATCTGGGCGGGCGGAGAATCTTCAAGGACTGCATGGAAAAACAGAGACATCAGACCCTGCAGAACAAAGAAGGCAAGGATTGCAATCATGCCATCCGCAAGACTGAGGCTGCGAGGAGGACGGGCGACGGGATCGAGAATGTAGGGACAGGCGTCCTTCACTTTCTGCCAGAGGGCAAAGGCAAGAAGAGTGGAGAGGACGAGTTGCGCGAGCTTGGCCCAGATCGAAGGGGAATAAATGGCAGTGGCGTACATGGCCGCCAGGATCATGTAGAGATAGACCATGTCGGTTCGAATGCGGGCGCGAGGCTCCGTCTCTAAAACGTTGGTGGCAACGATGCCGATGCCAGAAGCGATGAAGGCGTAGAGAGCAATGCCGTAGAGCGCGAGAAAGGCTTCGCCCCAGGAACTGACATGGAGATGGCGGCTGAAGCGCAGGATCAGGAGCAGTGCGGCTCCTCCGTAGAGCAAGCCGATGACAGCCCAAAGGGTGGCCTTTTTCGCCAGGATGGTGGCGAGTGATTGCGGATAAGTAAGCAGTTGCCAGAGAGTCTTGTCTTCCCGGTTCAACAGGGGCATGGCGCTGCTGAGGAAAGAATAGGCGCCGACACCGAACGCTAGCATGGCGGCGTGGCGGAAATTTCCGCTCACGGCGGAAACCATTCCGGAATAGATAAGCAGATAAAAAGCGGGAACAAGAAGGGGGACAATGAGCACTTGGACTAGAAGATTACGATCGCGGGCGAGCAAAAGGAGTTCCTGAGCAAGGATGCCGCGGAGCCAGGGGGCGCGGGGCTTGCCGGCAGGGGTTTTGCGCGTTCCCTGGTAAGGCCCACCAGCTTTGACCAAACCATCGCGAGTTAGGCGTTCACTTCCGAGTAGGGCGAGTGAAGTAAACGCGCAGGTGAGACAAACCATGGCGAAAGAGGAGAGGTATCTCTGCGATGTGGAGGCTGAGGGAAGCCCAAGAATGAGAGGTACGGAAAAAGGATTCCAGACAAGGAATGCAGGAATGGCCGTGGCCCGGGCGACAATAAAATCGACCAGTGGTTTGGAAATGCTGGAGGCGTAGATGAGCAGCAAGGAAACGGTCCCGAGAACGGTGAAGAGTGCTTGGATGTTTTTGAGCTGATTCAGGGAGAGGAACTTGCGGAGAGCCACTTCGAGAATGGTGCAAAGCGCGCCGGCGAGGATGGAGACATAGAGCATAGCGACCAGCCCTACTGGGATGGCCATGTAACCGAATCCACTGGAAAAAAAAGTGAGAATGAGGAAAGGAAGGAAAAAAACCCAGACGAGAGGATTCAAGAAGGAGTAGACGAATAATTTCGAACTGAAGAGGGCGCGCGCTGACGCCGGGAACGTGTAAAGCCACTCAAAATTCCATTCTACCTCGCCGAGATTCTTGTTGTTCAGGCCGAGGGAGCCGAAAACGATGAAGGGCATCCAGAGTAGAACGATCAGGCTGAGGGAGCGGAGGAAGATTGAATTTGGCTTGGCTTCGCGGGGCCAGGTACTACTGGAAACCCAAAACGTGGCGTCGGCGCGAACAGTGAAACCGCCGGAACCTTCCCGCTCAAATACATCATGCAACTGCTGCAAGCGCGCGTTTTCGTCCTCTTCCGATAGGTGTGCTCTTCCAGCTTCCCAGACCAACAGCTCATCCACGTAACGATTCCACTGGGCCACGTATTCATCGCGCTTGGTAAGATCGTAAAACTCTTGCGCGCGCTGGAGAGCCTTCTCGGCCCTTATGAGCCCGCTCACCGTATTGGCGCTGATGGGAATCTTATCGGAGGTGACGGTGAGATCGCGGGAAGCGGCAGAGAGGCTGAGCAAACCGCGAGCACCGATGCTGAATCCGTTAAAAGCCATAAAAAACAGAATGAAGATGCTGAAAACTGAGCGGCCGCGAGACTTGGTGGCAGTGGCGGAACGCGCAGGTTGGTCGCCCGGAGGTAAACCTGCGGGAGCCTTTTTCTTGTGCAGGAAGCGGGCGCTCTGAAATAGATTAAGCTGCCGGCGAAGGGCGAGGCGCGCGATGAGCCACACGGTGCGTGCAGTGCCGATCGGCCGGGACAAAATCATGGGGCGATTCCACTTCCGGAATCACCGGCAACCGAAAAGAAGATTTCTTCGAGCGAGCTGTCGCTCGTTAGTTTTTCCCGCAGCTCGGCCAGAGTGCCGTGCGCAGCGAGCTGGCCTTTCGCCATGATGGCGATTTGCGTGCAAAGTTTCTCGGCTTGATCGAGAAGATGGGTGCTGAAGAAAATTGTTTTGCCGGCGGCGGCGTTGGCTCGAATGATTTCGTGGAGCGCTCGTGTAGCGAAGGGGTCGAGACCGTTGGTAGGTTCGTCGAGGATCAAAAGAGCGGGATCGTGAAGCATGGCGCAGATCAAGGCTAGTTTCTTCTTCATGCCTCGGGAGTAGTTGACGGCAAATTCATCGAGGGCATCCGTGAGCTCCAATTGCTGGAGAAGGGTGCGCGTGCGAACTTCGATCTCTTCGCGCTTCAACCCATGCATCTCGCCGGAAAACCGGATGATTTCAATTCCGCGCAGGTGGTCATGGAAGATGGGTTCGTCTGGCAGGTAGCCAACGCGGCGCTTGACCTCGACGCGGTCCTCAAAGCAATCGAGACCGCCAATTCTCGCCAAACCTGCAGTAGGAGCCAGAATTCCCATAAGCATGCGAATGGTGGTGGTCTTGCCAGCACCATTGGGGCCGAGAAGCGCGAAAATCTGTCCATAGGAGACGGATAAATTGAGATCCTTGACGGCCTCAAATCCGCCAAAGCTTTTGGTCAGGCCCTGAATTTCAACAAGATTGGCGTGGGGAGAGGAGGACATGTTGCTGAACTCAGGAATCTGTGGACTGGCTGATCTCATCGACATCGAAGCGCATTCCGTTTTCCAGTCGCATAAAACCTTCTCCTAAGCAGGGGATTCTACCCACTGGCGAATGAAAAGCAAATATTAAAGTTGGCAGTCTCAGGCGGACAATAGGTCTGACTGGTCGTAGGGATGATGCCCATTTCCTTCTCCAAATTCCTTGGGTCGCTTCGTTATCTTGTCGTTCGGGCCGGGCACATGTACAAGCTTGCCCAGCGGACGCCGAGGCAGCTTCTCCTGCATCGCTAGTCCGATTCTCTGCTTCGCAATGTCCAGATACTTGGCGCTCAAATCCGCACCCGCTGCTCTGCGTCCGTGAAGAACCGCCGCACAGGCTGCGCTCCCGACACCTAAATAAGGATCAATCACGAGGTCGTCCTTATTGGTCAGCGCCAGAATCAGGCGTTCAACAAGCTCGATTGGAAACTGGCAGGGATGAGCCGTCTTCTCAACGTGATTGTGCTTCACGTTCGGAATGACCCAAACGTCGCCCGGATTTTTTCCGAGCGGGTTGCAGGTATACTGCCCCTTCTTCGGACCCTTGAACGCCTTTTTGCCGGGATATTTCTGCGGCACGCGGATCGGGTCGAGATTGAAAACGTAATCGTCGCCCTTGGTGAACCACACGATGTTCTCGTACCGACCGGACAAGCGGTTCTTGCAATGCAGCCCATGCTCGAAGCACCAGATGATGCGGTTCCTCAACCTCATGCCGAGCTTCTTGCAGATTTGATAGATGAAGATGTCGATGGGAAATATCTCGCCATCCTGACTCACGTGGTTTCCCACCTGCCAGCACAAGCTCCCGTTGTCAGCCAGAGCCCGATGCGCCGCACGCAGGGTCTCTTCCTGCTGCTCAAGGTAGTGCTCGAACAGGAGCCGCTTCTCGTATTTCTTTCCGATGTTGTACGGGGGCGATGTGACGATCAGCCGAGCAGCACCATCCGGAATTTGTTTGAGCAGATCAAGTCTGTCGCCATGGAAGAGAGTTGCACGGGCGCGAGGGCTGTAGTGTGGGACAGTCGATTGCACGGGGACGGCGATGTCTCCCTGGGGAACATCCCCACTATAACTGGGGCGCACACAAAGTCCAAACCCAATTTGACGTATTTCTGTGGAAAACTGAGGGGGCGTGTTTCAAATCAAGGGGCGATTCCAACGACCCAAATCGGAAGCGTGATGCTCATTTTAGCATAGGGAAGTTCCCGCACGACCCGCTCGTAGTGCGCGACATTCTCGTCGATGGTGTTGGCAAACGCCTGCATGGGCACCACCAGCACTCCCACGTCGATCAAGCCCAGCGAATAGCTGACTTGGAATTTGAAGACGTCCGTATACCAGCGAGCCATGTTGCCGAACTGAACTTCGACCTGCACCCGAGCCTTCTTGTAGTCTGCTTTGATGCCCGTCACCTTGTCCTCGGTGACGTTCGGCTGGCAGTCCCAGCCTTTCTTCTTGAACTCGTCGTCGAGCAGGACGTTCATATCCTTCTGCGCGGTCGTGAAGGTCATGGACCTGCCGCCTCGGGTGCGAAGCTTGGGCGGGTTCAGTTGAGGCACCTCGATTGATTTGAAAATGTCCTCAATGTCATTGCGTTCCCTCTCGAACGCCGGGCTGTTCAGCACTTCGGCTGCAAAACGGTAGGAGTAGGTCGTGAGGTTCACGACGGAGCATAATAGTGGAGTCGGGCCAATTAGGCCAGAACAAGCCTTGATCCCTGTATCAAGCGTGTATCAAACTCCAGCGCTATAGCTAGGTCAGTTGGAAATTCCCATTTGGGTTAGGAAGTAGGCGTAGTTAAAGGCGGTGTCTTTGAGGCGGTCGTAGCGACCGGAGGCGCCGCCGTGTCCGGCGGGGCTCATGTTGACTTTGAAGATTAGGGTGTTGTGGTCGGTGCGGAGTGCGCGCATTTTAGCTACGTATTTGGCGGGTTCCCAGTACATGACCTGGCTGTCGTTGAAGGACGTGCGGACGAGCATGTTGGGATAGGCTTTGGCGGTGACGTTGTCGTAGGGAGAGTAGGAGAGCATGTAGTCGAAGGCGGGCTGCTGCTTGGGATTACCCCACTCTTCAAATTCGCCGACGGTGAGCGGGAGAGTTTCATCGAGCATGGTGTTCATGACATCGACGAAAGGGACGCCGACTAATGCAGCGTGAAATAAATCTGGGCGCATGTTGAGAACCGCACCCATCAGTAAGCCGCCGGCGCTGGCGCCTTCAATCACCAAGCGATCTCTTGAGCCGTAGCCTTGCGCAACAAGATATTCGGCGGAAGCGATGAAGTCGGTGAAGGTGTTTTTCTTGTGCATCATGCGGCCATCGTCGTGCCACGCTTTGCCCATTTCGCCACCGCCGCGAATGTGCGCGACGGCTGCAACTACGCCGCGATCGACGAGGCTAAAGAGATCGGAGTCGAAACCGATGTCGTAGGAAATTCCGTAGGAGCCGTAGCCGGTGAGGTAAAGCGGGCCGTGGCCATCGAGTTTGGCGCCTTTGAGATGCACGACAGAGATAGGAATTTTGACGTCGTCGCTCGCGGTGGCGTAAATCTGCTCGACTTGATAGCGGGTGCGATCGTAGCCGCCGGGAACTTCGCGCTGTTTTAGCAAGGCGGAAGTGTTGGCGGCGATGTCGTAATCATAGATGGATTGCGGAGTGATAAAGGATTGATAACCGTAGCGGAATTCGGTGGTCTCGTATTCCTTATTTATTTGGGAGTAGGCAACGTAGGCGGGCTCGGGAAACGCGATGCGCTGCGATTTTCCGGTGGCTAGGTCAGCAACACGAAGTTGCGGCAAACCATTTTCGCGTTCGGACAGGACGTAATAGTTTTTGAACAAGTCGATGTCGTCGAGCATAACGTCACTGCGCTGCGGAATGACTTCCTGCCAATTCTGGCTGCGCGGATCGGCGATAGGAGCCTTGACGAGGCGGAAGTTGCGGCCGGTATCGTTGACGCGGATATAGAAAAAGTCTCCGTTGTGGTCGGGATAATATTCGACGTCCTGCTTGCGCGGCTCGAGAATTTTCCAATCGGCAAGCGGCTGATCGGCGGGAATGTAGCGGGCTTCGCTGGTGGTGTGGCTGCCGGAGATCAAAAAGATGAAGGCTTTGCTGCGAGATTTGGCGGAGAAAACATCGAAGCGCTCGTCTTTTTCTTCGTAAACCAGAGTGTCGGGCGCGGTGGAACCAACGGTGTGGCGATAGAAGCGATACTGGCGCTTGGAGACTTCGTCTTCGATGGTGTAGAAAAGCGTTTTGTTGTCGTTGGCCCAGGCGACGGAGCCGACGCGCTCGGCGTGGTCTGCGAGAACTTTGCCGGTGCGCAAGTCTTTTACGGCGAGGGTGTACTGGCGGAAGCCGGTGTTGTCGGTGGTGTAGGCGACAAG